>Ga0081538_10003892_pt1 | contig 13944 bp, 20 predicted proteins | sample TabmetS5T2R1_FD_71022 | JGI IMG/M metagenome (GOLD analysis project Ga0081538, IMG submission 71022) | Tabebuia heterophylla rhizosphere microbial communities from the University of Puerto Rico - S5T2R1 | ecosystem: Host-associated > Plants > Roots > Rhizosphere ... | reverse complement strand
TCCTCCGGACCCTCGCCCTGGTGGGCCTGCTGGCCACCGTGGCGATCGTCGCGGCGCCGCTGGTGCTGAGCCTCTTCGGCGCCGGCTACGCGAACGCGTCGGTGGAAGCCTTCCGGCTCCTGCTCCTCGGCTCGCTGTTCCGGGTCGTGATTACGCTGGCCATGTGCGCCGCCCGGGCCGAGCGACGGCCGTCACGGGTGGTCGTGCTGCAGGCCTGCCTGACGGTGCTGGTGCTGCCGCTGGCCTGGCGCTTGACTCCTGAGCTGGGTGCGACCGGCGCGGCCCTGGCCTGGACGATCGGCCAGGCCGCGGTCGCCGGGCTCGCCGTGCTCCTCGTCCGCCACCTGTTGCGAGGGCGGAGACGACCGCCAGGGCAAGCACAATTCGTCCTGGTCGACGAGTTGTCGGAGGTGTCGTGAGATGGGGCGCCGAGCCAGCCCGTGGCGAGCCATCCTCACCGGACCCGAGCAGATCCTGGAGGCCCGCTGGCTCTCGTTGTTCCGCACGGAACTCGACGTCAACGATCCCTGCGTTCCGCTCGCCGCCTGTGCGCATGCCGACAAGCGGGCGTGAGGCCGGAGCGGTTCCCGAACGGCGGCGCTCCAGGTCTCGGGCGAGGCTGCCGGCGGTGATCGGCTGGCTGATCATCGTGCCGCTTTCGATCTGCGCCGCTGTCCGAGCGGCACGGCTGGAGGAGTCGTCGTCGCTCCTACTCCTCGCCACCGGCCTGACGCCGCTGCTTGGCCCGCCGGCCCTAGTGGCCCTCGGCATCGGGCTGCGGCAACGCCGGCCGTCGTTGGCGGTCGTGTCGGCCGCCACGGCCGCGGCGCACCTGTGCTCCGCGCTGTCCGGGCTGGGCACGCCCGACCGTGCCCCGTCACCGGCTGGGACGCGGCCGGCGTTGCGGCTGTTCAGCGCCAACGTCTATCAGGCCAACCGTGACCTGGGGCCGATCGGGCAGGAGATCCGGGCCACCGCGCCGGACCTCGTCGCCCTGCAGGAGGTCGACCCTGACGGTGCCGCGGACCTGCAGCGCTCCGGCGTCCTTGCCGCCTTCCCCTATGCCGTGACCGAGGTCCGCAAGGGCCCGTCGGGGATCGGTCTGTGGTCGCGCTTCCCGGTCGCCGACGGCCAGGTCCGGGACGTCCACGGCATGGCGATCGTCAAGGCCACGATCCTCCTCGGCGCCCACCGGCTGCGGCTCTACACCATCCATACGGTCGCCCCGCTGGGCGACGACCGGGCCCGGTGGCGGGCCCAGCTGCGGTGGGTCGAGCAGGAGACCCGCCGAGTACGCGGACCGTTGGTGGTCGCCGGTGACTTCAATGCCACCCGCTACCATTCCAGCTTCCGGCGGCTCCTCTCGGACCGCTTGGCCGACGCCCACGAGCGGCGCGGACGGGGATGGGCGGTGACCTGGCCGCGGGACCACCGATGGCCGCTGCCACCCCTGATGCGCCTGGACCATGTCCTCGTCTCGCCGGACATCGGGGTGCGATCGGTCAAGGAGGGCCACGGCCAAGGCAGCGACCACCGGCCGATCGTCGCCGAGCTTGTGTTGGGTCGAGCGCTGCAGCGCCCAGCCGCCTGGAGGGGAGGCCCAACAGTTCAATCGTTCGCTCGTCGAGATCGCGTCCCTGCTGAGGAAGGTTCGAGCCCTTGGAGAGACGGCCGATGTTCATACTGATGAATTACCCGGTGGACTCCACTAGCAGGGTGCACGGGCTCTGCTGGAGGGTGCTGGTGCTGGCAATGGCGGCGCTAATGCTCTGCAGGAGGTTACCCGACCCTTGACGGGCGCATTCCCGGCGCCCGCCGGAGCTTTGCCACCCTGTAACGATCCGTGGTAAAAGCACGACTGACCCGTCGGTTCCCCCAGACCGGCACCAATCCGCTCGCGGCGGTCGCCGGGTGCTCGCCCGCCTGGCGCCAGGAGGTCAGCCATGGCCAGCCACCACCAGCGCCGGCGCCGAGCTCGTCCCCGTCGCCTTGCGACCGGAGCCGGTGCAGGCAGGCACGCCCGGCGCCTCGGATTTGCTGGACCGCTGTTGTCGGGGCGGCCACTGACGGTCGTCGCCTGCGCAGCGAGCCTGGTTGGCCTCCTGCTGACCGTGCCGCGGGCGATCGGAGTGGGGCAGTCCGAGCCGCAGGTGGCCGTCGCGACGTCGACGGTGCCCACGACCCTACCGCAGACGTCGGGCACCTCGCGGACTTCGACAACGCGAACGCGCCCATGGATGGCCATCAGCGCCACGGCATCCACAAGCGCCGCCGCCACGGCGACCCGCGACCGGCGCCCATCCGCGCCCGCGGCGGCGGCGGGCTGGGTCAACGTCGTCAACGACCAGTTCAGCTCCGGTGGGGTGCCAGCACACTGGCGCCGGTATGACGGGCCCTACGGCTCCGGCCCGCGCAACTGCGCCGCCCCGTCGCACGTGTCGGTGTCCGGCGGCTCGATGCACCTGCTGATGCGGCATGAGGCGAGCGGCCGGTGTGGCGCCGGCTGGTACACCGCCGGCATGATGCTCGACAGAGCCTTCGCTAGCGTCGACCAGCGAGTGACCGTGCGGTTCCGCGTGGTCAGCGGCGGGGTCAGCGGCCATCACATCATCCCCATGCGCTTCCCGCCGGATGCCCGCTGGCCCCAGGGCGGCGAGGAGGACTACTGCGAGGGCAGCGGATCCAGCGGCTGCCACACCTTCCTCCACTACGGGGACACGGCCAGCACGCAGGTCTTACATCGCCACGCCTTCGACCTAGGGCAGTGGCACACGGTTCGGTTTGAGCGCCGCGACCACGTCGTCAGGGCCTACATCGACGACCTCAGGACGCCGGTCTGGACCTACCGTGGCTCGTCCAGGACGCTGCCCGACACCAAGAAGCAGGTGGTGCTGCAGCAGGAGTGCCGGAGCTCTGGATGTCCAGCCGGGACGACGGGCACCGAGGACATCCAGATCGACTGGATCACCATCGACAACCCTGCCTGAGGAAGGGACCCGTCCCAGGCGTAGGGATGCTTGCCGGCGACGCGCGGCCAAGACGCTGCGGCGGCTGCTGATCTGCGTGCCCGCCCGCATCGTGCGCACCGGCCGCCGCACGATCCTGCGCCTACCGGCGACCCCGCCCCGAGGAGAACAGGTCCGCGAACTCCTGGTCGGGGAATACTTGGCCGCGATTGGGGGGCCGAGAACCAGAACATGCTGCCCTCGGGGATCAGATGCCCCACCAGCGCCGCCGCGTCCAGCAGCTTGCGGTCGGCCCGCTCAACCCCCTGCACGCCCAGCCTCCCCGAGCCCAGCCAGCACCTGGGCAGGAGCCTATCGCGGATTATTCAGTGCCCTACTAGCGCGGCGTCACCGTGCTCGCATTGTGCGATGTGGGATGTGGCGTGGGTGGCTGGGCCCGACGACTGGCGCCTCGGCCATTTCCTCGTCGGCATCCCACAACGCGCATCGAGCGTCTGCAGAGGCCGAAGGAGATCGGCAGGCGCAGTACCGTAGGCGGCCCCGGCGCGGGGGTAAGCCTGCCCCCGGTGCTCGCACCCGGAGTAGAATGCGCTGCCACGCGGAAGGCCGTCGCTGCATGGGAGAGGAAATGTGCTAAACCCCACCCGAAAGCTGCTGGCGCTCCTCTACGGCTGCCGGAACTGGCTCCTGAAGCAACAGTGGTTCACGAGCCGGCTCTTGCCGGCGCTGCCGCGGTCGCTGCGATGGACGCTGCGCAAGCTTTATTTCCTGCCATCGGACCTGATAGAGCGAGTGCTCAACAAACGAGACGAGTTGGTCCCTCCCAGGTCCTCGATCTTCACAGGCTCGGTCGACGATTTTAGGAGCAGCGGCGAGGCCCTTGTCCGTCGTCTTGCCGATTCTGGGTGTCTGACGCCTGGATCGAAGGTCCTGGACATAGGTTCTGGGATGGGGCGCGTCGCCGTGGCATTGATCTCCTACCGGGACGGAAGGGGGTCCTACCAGGGTCTCGACATCGTCCCGTCAGGAATCAAGTGGTGCAGCGAGAACATCACCTCCAAGTACCCGAACTATACCTTCACGCGGGCTGACATCTTCAACAAGGAGTACAACCCCGCCGGGCGGCTCAAGGCCTCCGAGTACCGATTTCCCTTCGATGACGAGACGTTCGACCTCGCGGTGCTCGCATCCGTATTCACCCACATGCTCCCCGAGGACATGCGGCACTACATCGCCGAGGTCGCCCGGGTCCTCAAGAGGGGCGGCACGTGCTGTGCCAGCTACAACCTCCTAGACGCCGAATCGCTCCGCACCATGAATGCAGGTCGGGGTGCGTTCCGCTTCACACGCCTCGGCCCGCACTGGGTGGTCGACGTCAACGTCCCGGAGTTGGCCGTCGCCTACGAAGAGGACTACGCCCGGAAACTGTTCGAGGAGCACGGGCTGTCGTGCACGATCCACCACGGCTGGTGGTCGGGTCGTACGGACACATCGCGCGAGCCGCCTTGGTTCCTTGACCAGGACGATCCGGAGTACCGGTACTTCGATCAGGACTATGTGCTCGCGACCAAGGTAGAAGCTGGGACGGCGTGATGAAATAGCGCCAGGGGCTAGCAGGACGCTTCTGGCGGGAATCGCTCGGCGCTCTTCCCCGAGATCCCGCGCTTGTCGGCGCGCTGGTCGCCCGGGGCCGACTTCGCCAAGGGCTCCCGCTTCGTCTCAGTGGTGGCCTGCACCGGCGCACCGCCCGCGACGTCATCGTCCGGCTCTCCGGAGGCCTCCGCCGCCTGCACGGCATCACCAAGAGAGTGCCAGGCCGGGACCGCCGGTATCCAGGACATCCAGATCGACTGGATCACCATCGACAACCCTGCCTAAGGCCTAGAGTCCTTCGTGTACCGCCTGGCCGTCCGGCCCCCGCGGTCCTGCTCGATGCCGCTCGGTACGATGAACGAAGGATGGACTCGGTCGATCGCTCCAGAGGTCAAGGCCGCGGTGGGGCATCTTGCCGCCGTTGCGGCCATGCGCGCACGCTGCATCAGCACTACCGGCGCGGTCTCGACTGTGCCCTGTGTGGTCCAGCAGTTTGTCCTCGCTACCGAAGACGATGGTGGCGTTGGCCGTCGCGATGATGGGCGCCGTCGTGGGGCCGGATTCTTGGCCGGGTGAACGTCGCCGAGATTGAGCAGTTCCAACTCATGGTCGAGAGCGCCCTGTGCAAAGGCGCTCCGCACAGCGGTGAGCCATCACTTACTCGCACGCTGGTTGCGGGGATCTGGCCGGTCACCAGCGGGGCGGCCGCCACCCGTACCAGCCCCGGCCACCAACAGCGCCAGCAGCCAGGCGGCCTCCAGCGGGAGGGTGGGGGCCTGGCGCACGGGCGACCCGGCCGGCCGTCGGTCGCGTTCCTGGGTAGCCCGCCACTCGGATGGCAGGTCGCGACCAGCCGGTCCAGCTCACCGCGGGTGCGGGCGGCCAGGGCGGCACCGAGCCGCTGGTCCACCTCTTCCAGGGTGAGGTAGCCGCCGGCGTGTCCTCCTTGAGCAGGTCGGCGGTGCGGTTGCGGTCGGCGTCCCCCACCCGGTAGCCGCCAGCCCCCGCAGTGCGGCGCCCATCCGGTCCTCCTCGCCCTGGCACATTCAGCGTAATTGTGTAGCAGCAACGTCAACAGCATGTGCCGGCGCGCTCCTGGCGGCCGGCGATCCCAAGAAGGGCTACTACAGCTTCGACCTCGGCGCGCACGATCATAGCGATGAGCGGTCCGCTCCCAGGACCCGGACGGGCGGCCGGACGCAAACCGCGGCATCCGCGAGTTCATGGTCGGCACCGGGGGCAAGAACCACTACAGGTTCCAGGCCGCGCTACCCAACAGCGAAGTCCGCAACGGCGACACCTTCAGCGTGTTGCAGCTGACCCTGCACCCGACCGGCTACAGCTGGCGCTTCATCCCTGAGGCCGGCAAGACCTTCACCGATTCCGGCTTGGGCGTCTGCCACTGACGGACCGCAAGGACCCGTTTGGCGTCTTGGAGGTCGGCCTTCAGCAAGGAAAACCTGGTACAAACAGGCGTCCAGGAGCCGGCAGCCAAGGATCGCTACGCCGCTTCCGAGACGCTGCTCGGACCCGGCGGCCCCTGACGGGTAGTTCCAGGGTCCTGGCGGCTGATGGTTAGGCTTCAGCCATGGATGAGCTGAGCGAGCGCTATGGCAGCTGCTGGCGGCAGCTCCGACTGCGTGGAGCGCATCGTCCCCAACGCCTACAACACCCTCTGTCACTAACCAAGCACACCTGGACGATGAACCAGGCGAATCAGGGCAGCAGACGGGCAGCAACCGACCTCCGTAAGGACCAACACGACCATTGGAGAACCGTGGCAGATTGTCGGAGGGCTCGGGCCCCGACACCTGTGCTCACCTACGGCTTTCCGATGCTCCTTCCTGGTCTCCAACCGTTCGACGTACAGGCCGGTAGAGGTTCGTTTGGATCTGATACGGAAGAGGTCACAGGTTCAAACCCTGTCGCGCCCACCACACATCATCCCCAAGTCAGGCCGGGGTTCAGACCGGCCTGATGCTTCAGGCGCCTAGCAGGCACTGCCAAGCCAGCTTCGTCAGACACGCCTTGATCCGCGGGTGGCCTGGATACCCTCAACCGCCGTCAGGTCCGCTCACTACAACGTCACCGACGGCGGCGGCGTGCCCGCGTGATCTTGCCGAATCAGGACTTCGCCGCGGCCGGGCCCTCTGCCGTCGCCCGCCGAGGGCGGCGTGTGGTCACGGCCCGCGCGCCGGCGGTCGGGTCAAGGGCGGCCGCAGGCCGGTCCGCGGCCGGGTGCAGGGGCCCGGCCGCGGCGCCGCAGGCGAGGCCGTTCCCACCCAGTGAGTTGTCCCGGCGCAGCCGGACAGCGTGACGCATTGTCCTTGGCGGCGTCTGGTGAGGCAAGCATCTCCTCCATTAGCAGCCCAAGCACCACTCGGTGCAAGTCTGTGGACGTCGTCGGCGCCCGGTGGTGGTCGCTCTGCTTGCAGTAGCGGCTGGGTGGTGGCGCGGCTCGTATGCGCGATCTGCTAGTGATGGCGCTGGCGTCGCTGGTGGTCTTCACGACCGCGCGGGCGCGCTGAGCCGTTGCGTTCGCGCTCATTCACCTGCGCAGCGGTCTTGGCGATGGCTGCGTTGACTGACTCCGGGCCGGTTTATGGTGCAGCTTCCCGTTCCGCCACGGCCACCACCACGGCGATCGGGACGTCAAGATCGTCGGCCACCCGGCACCGTTCCGGTAGCCATGGCCGGTTGTACTCTGACGGGGCGAGCTGGTGGCGTACCACGGCGCTAAGTCCAAGCACTACCAGCGAACTCGGTCCGACCACGGCCAGGAATGTGTGGAGCGGGCCGTCCATGTCGAGGACCACCAGGGCGGCCACCAGCCACGCGACCACGAGCACGCGCGCAACCATACTCATCGCCACTTTCGACCACTCGGTACCGTCACGGCGCGACCGCGCCAGAACGACTCGGCCGACTCCTGCGGCGGCCGTGGTTGCCGGTGGGCGGTCAGCTTGTGGTGGATCGCGACGACCTCGGCCACGATCACGAACACGAGCGCGCCGATGACGGCCAGGGCGGCAAGCACGCCAACGATGGTGGCGAAGATCATGTCAAGGTCCATGTTGGTCCTCTAGCTTCAGGTCACTTCTATGTCAGCGGGTCCGGTTGCCAGTTCCTCCAGGCGTTGCTGTCGGCGGGTTTCCTGATTGTCGCCACTGAGCAGCGCCAGGACCTCCGCACGCACCTGTGGATCGGCAAGCACAACTCGCAATTCCTCGGCATGGCGCCGAATCCATGCCTCGCGGTCGTCCACGTCCCTCCCGTCGTCGGGCGGAAGCGGCGCGGTGCCTCAGTCCTGCGCCGCTCCCGAGTCCGTTCAGCTTCCCCGACCGATTTCCACGGCCACCGAACGGGCCGATCCCCAACGTGCCGGGCGCATCCCGGCTCCAGTCAGCCATATTCGTTTTCGAGCTGGTCGTTCACGGCCACTCTGTCTCTCGGCCAGCGCGAGCCACGGTCCAGTGGCTTCCGAGACGAGTTCTCTTCCCCATGCGGCCGGCGTTGGGGGGACGTGGCCGGCGTGGTGGTCATGTACGTTCGACTCTGGCCCTCAGGGTCACCTACAACGGACACCACCACGCGGCCACCAACGGCTACGCCATGCACCACCACCTTTCCGTCGAGGACGGTGCCCACGGCTACCTCACGACGAGCTGAATCCCGCCGCGCTCGCGCATGCCGTCACGGGTCCGACTGGCGACGCGCTCGACCATGCCGACGTCAACTAGCTCGCGGACGGCGCCTGAGATCAGCGGCATTGGGTCCGACGTCGACCGGAACAGCTCGGCCAATGGAACCGGCCGAGGTGGTCGCGACAGCAGGAACGCGGCGAGTCCCTTGGCGGCCAGCGACAGACCAGGCTCAGCCGTGAGGACGGTGAGGGCAGGCGCATGGATCGGCGCGCGACGTGGAGGCATCCCGGCATCCCTCCTTGGCAGGGAGCCGACTTCCCGACTCTCTGCAACCGCGAGCCGGCTCCCTATGCTCACAAACCCGATTCCTGATTCATTGAGAATAGTCCGCTGCCACAGGTCTACACAAGACTAATCCTGTGCAGAATCCGGCCAGGAATTGTAGCCGAGCATGCGAAAGGAAACCCGACCGCCTGCGGTCAGGAGTTAGGCGCCCAGGCTCCGAAGGTCGGCCGCGATCCCGTTCAGGATCGCGCGGGCTTCGTTGTCGTGCTGGGCGAAGGACTCCAGCGCATCGAACGCGGCGACATAGGCGTCGATCTGTTGCCTTTCCTTGAGCGTATCCTCCCCGTGCATGGTCTCGACCAGCACGGCCATGCCATCGAGCACCATGAACATATTTGAAGGACGGTTCGGCACGTAGGCCGTCCACGGCACAATGCCGATGCGGACATTCGCCAACGTGGACAGCGACGAAACACGGTCGAGCTGCGCCAGGTGGGCGGGCACCGGACACAACCGCCAGCGCAGTGCTCCTTCCGTAATCACGAACGCGAAGTGTTTGGACTCGTCGTACAGCACGCTGCCACGCGCAACACGAGCGGCAACCGCGTCCGCGATGTTGTCGGACCCGAACCCACCAGCCTGCAAGACATGGCGCGCATACTCAGCGGTCTGCAAGAGGCCGGGGACGACGTTCGGCTGGAACAGCCGGATCGTGGTCGCCTGTTCCTCAAGCTGCTGGAGTTCTTCCTGGTGACGCCGGAAGCTCTTGCGATGGAGCGCTCGCCATGATTGCGACTCCGTATGCAACTGCTCGCACAGCTCGACAAGCGCGCCCTTCACGTCAACATCGGCGCCTGTGGCATCGGCCCAGCGTTCCACGTCGGCCACTGACGGCAACAGCTTCCCGCCCTCCACTTTCGCAATCCACGACTGCCCTTTGCCGACTCGGCCGCCAAGTTCCTGCCCGGTCAGCCCGGCGTCACCGCGAAGCCCTTTGAGCTTCGCGGCGAGGGAGTCGGCATCGGTGGCGACGATGGCTCCTTAGCTGCTGTGGGCACGGTAGGAATGGAAGGCTTCGGCACGCGCCATTACGACGGAACGGCAGCGGCGGTACGGCGCAACGTCCGAGACTTCAACCGGACGGACGAACGAACCATCGTCGCTGTACTCAAGTCGAACGGCGATGGCGTCATCGAACAACCAATAGTCGTGGTCGAGCATGCCAGCAACACCGGCACCGTCTTTGATCTCAAGGATGCGGATATCTTCGCCGCTTGCGATGTTGTCTGGATATCCCCACTCGAGTTCCATGCGAACGTAGTCCGATAGTGGTTGCCGAACAATGCGAACCCGTTGCATGGATTTCCCGGCCGCCGTGGCGTCGGCTACCATCCGCAACCATTCGCGTTCCTTCTGCCATGATGGTGGCGGCTTGCCTTCGCGCCAGCACTGGAGCGACTCTGCTTCCTCCGGCACGTTGTACCAAGCCAACGTTTCCAGCCGGAACGCCGTGGCGGTGAACGTCTCGAACAGCCGGCCGAGGTCGTCGACCTTCATCGCTCAGACCTTGAGGCTCGCCAACAGCTCGCGCGGGATCTCGACAAGCAGCTCGGTTGCGGACGGGTTGGCGTCCGCGATGGCCTGTGGATCGGTCACAAGCTCGCCCTGAACCACCAGCGTTCCGCGATCGGTGGCGTAGACGGCTGGGCATGTCCCGCCCTGACAACCGGCAAGCTGGGTCAGATGCATTGCGGTCCCCTCCCGTGGGGGCGTTCCGTGACGGCACGAGTGTAATTCATGCTCGTCGTTCAGGGAATATCCCGGCATCGCCGGATCATTCCCGACTACCTGTCGTAGCAGCCGCTGCGGCAGTCGAACGACATTAATGTAATTTCACACCTCGTTACGCTAGCCATGAACTAGGTGCGCGAGGGGGGGCGCCTGGTGCCGTGTTGTGCTCGCGCGAGCACGCGGCAGGGTCGCGTCGCATGCGACCCTGCTGTAGGCGTCCGCGCCGCGCGGTTGCCAATCCGAGGTCGCCACCACGCGGTTTGTGGGGAGATCAGTGGGGGTGGGCTTCCTCCAAGGGCTGACCGGCGAGGCGGGCAACGACCAGGCTGGTGAACTTGGGGCAGGTGGTGATGTCGTCGTGGGGGCAGTGCAGCGCGTGGGTGAGGGCGTCCTTGGCGGTCTGGGCCTTGGCGATCTGGTCGTCGAGGTTGGCGAGCTTGCGTTGGGTGAGGCTGCGCCAGCTATCGACGGCTGGTGCTCGTGACGCAAGAACGGCCTTGGACTCACCGAGGGAGAACCCCACGTCTCGAAGCAACAGGATCATCCCGACGAGCCCGACTGCTGATTCCGGGTAGCGCCGCTGCCCCGACACCCTGACCGGTGCCGGTATCAGGCCGAGCTCCTCCCAGTAGCGCAAGGCCGAGGTGGCGACACCGGTGCGCTTGGCCAGCTCGCCGATGGTCAAGTCGCGATCAGTCATCTTGACTTCAAGTCTACTTGAAGGTGTTGGGTGGTGCTCATGGAACCACAGAGCGGATCCAACGACGACCAGACCAGATACCAGGCCCAGTACTGGAACGGCCCGGAGGCCGGCCACTGGCTGATCCAGGAACACCGCGACGAACGCATGCTCGCTCCCTTCACCCGTCTGGTTCTCGGCGCGGCGGCCGTGGCGCACACGATCGTGTCCTCGATGTCGGCTGCGGCACCGGATCAACAACGTGCACGGCGGCCCCCGAGCGGATGACGGCCAGCCACTCGGCGTGGATCTTCAATCAGCCGCGGGCGGCCGTGCTGGACGCTGCCGGGCTCGTCGATGTCGCCATCGAGCCAGTCGCCGAGCCGCTGTGGCTGGGCCGTGATGTTCTGGAGGCCCTCTGTCGCCCTCGCCTCGACCTGACGAATCACGGCCAGGTGCCAGAGCCAGACCGGAGCACACGATGACGACGCAGGCAACACCGATCTCGGTCCAGGGCCTGACCAAGCAGTTCGGCCGGATACGGGCGGTCCAGGAGCTGACCTTCGAGGTCCGGCCGGGACAGATCACCGGGTTCCTTGGCCCCAACGGCGCCGGCAAGACCACCACGCTGCGCATGCTGCTGGGGCTGGTGCGCCCCACCGCCGGCGCCGCCCTGATCGGCGGGCGGCCCTACCCGTTGCTGCCGCACCCCCGCCGCACCGTCGGCGCGGTGCTGGAGACCACCGGCGCCCATCCCGGTCGCCGCGCCAGCGACCACCTGCGGATCCTCGCCCAGGTGACCGGCGTGCCGGACGGGCGGGTGACGGAGGTCTGCGACCAGGTGGGCCTGGCCGAGGCCACCGACCGGCGGGTGGGCGGCTACTCGCTGGGCATGCGCCAGCGCCTCGGCCTGGCCGGGGCGCTGCTCGGCGACCCGCCGGTGCTGCTGCTGGACGAACCGGCCAACGGGCTGGACCCGGCCGGCATGGCGTGGCTGCGCGGCCTGCTGCGTGACCTGGCCGACGAGGGCCGCACCATCCTTGTCTCCAGCCACCTGCTCAGCGAGGTCGCCCAGACCGCCGACCAGGTGGTGATCATCAACGAGGGTCGGCTGCGGTTCGCCGGTCCACTGGAGGACCTCGGCGACCTGGAGGCCACCTTCCTGCGCCTCACTGACGCCCGCCAACCGTCGCTGAAGGACCTGCCATGACGACCCTCATCGCCAACGAGCTCCGCAAGCTGCGCACCATCCGTGGCCCGTGGCTGCTGCTGGCCGCCGGACCGGTGCTGCTCATCGTCGGCGTCGCCGGTGAAGTCGCGAGCGCGGCGGACGTGACCCAGCCCGAGCTGGCTGCCCTTTCGGCCAGTCACACCGGCCTAGTGTCCCTGGTCGCGCTCGTCTTTGGGATCACGGCGGTGGCGGGCGAGTACCGGCACCAGACCATCACCGACACCTACCTGGCCACCCCGCGCCGCGGCCGCGTGATCGCCGCCAAGTTCGCCGTCTACACCGCCGTCGGTGCCGTCTTCGGCCTCCTGCTCGCCGTCACCGCGGTCATCACCACCGCGGTGGCCATCACCGCCAATGGCGGCTCGCTGGATCTGTCCAACAGCGACCTGTGGCGCACCCTGGCCGGCGGCGTGGCCTGCAACGCCGCCTTCGCCGCCATCGGGGTCTCCCTCGGCGCGTTGATCCCCAACCTGGCCGCCGCCATCGCCACCGCCCTGGCCTGGATCGCGCTCGTGGAAGGGCTGCTCGGAGAACTCATCAGCGAGCTCGAGGCGTGGTTGCCGTTCGCCGGCGGCCAAGCGCTCGGCCGCCTGCCCGGCGCCCCCGACATCTCTCAATGGGCCGGTGGACTCCTGCTCGCCGGCTACACCGTCGTGTTCGCCGCGGTCGCCCTGGCTACCTCTGTACGGCGCGACGTCACCTGAGGTCACGATCCTCAATCATGTCCCGCCGCCACGGGGCGGTAGGCGTGCCCCTGGCTGCCATCTGGGCCGTGGTGCCATCGCACCACCCAGATCGCGCCACCCGCCTCGATGTGCTGGGCGCGGTGACCGTCACCGCCGCCACCGGCTCGCTCATCTACGGCATGCTCAACGCCGGTGACCGGGGCTGGGCCGATCTCGGCACGCTCCTGGCTATCGCGGCCGCCATCGTCGGGTACGGCGCCTTCGTGGTCGTCGAACGCACCGTACCGACTCCCCTGCTGCGCCTGAACCTCCTGTCGCGCCGTCCGATCGCGGCCGGCGCCTTCCTGATGCTCATCGCGGCCGGCGTGCTCATCGCGGACCTGTTTCTCGGTTCGCAATACCTGCAGCACCTTCGCGGCCGCAGCGCGCTGGAGACCGGCCTGTTCTTCCTGCCCCCGGCCCTGGCCCTCATGCTCGGAGCCATCACGGCCGGCCGCCTGGTCGGCCGCATCGGCACCCGTCGTGTCGCCGTCGTCGCCCTGGCCCTGGTCGCCATCGGCAACGCCCTGCTCATCGGCGTGTCGGCCGACGGCAGCCTCTACCTCGAAGCCCTTCCCGGCGTGGTCGCGTTCGCGCTGGGCGGCGGCCCGCTGTTCGTCTGCGCGACCACCACGGCCCTCGGCCGCGTCGGCCGGCACGAGGCCGGGCTGGTCTCGGGGATCGTCAACACCTTCAACCAACTCGGTGCCGCGATCGGTGTCGCGGTGGCCTCCACGATCGCCGCTGCGGGTCTCACCAGCATCCCCTCGATCGACGGGTTCACCGACGCCTTCACCGCGTTCGCCGTCGTCGCCGCCGTGGCCGCGGTGCTCTCGCTCCGCCTCGTGCCGGCCGAAACGCCGCAGATGACCGGCGCCCCACGCGCCCACCGACCCGGTTTGGGCCTCACCACCCGTCACCGAGGCACAATCCGCAGGGTCCGAAGGTCCGGCCAACCTCTGGCCCCCCGCTTAGCCGTTGTTCACCGAGGAGGCGCGACGATGACCAGGCCCCAGGCGATCCCCGAAGG
>Ga0081538_10003891_pt1 | contig 13944 bp, 11 predicted proteins | sample TabmetS5T2R1_FD_71022 | JGI IMG/M metagenome (GOLD analysis project Ga0081538, IMG submission 71022) | Tabebuia heterophylla rhizosphere microbial communities from the University of Puerto Rico - S5T2R1 | ecosystem: Host-associated > Plants > Roots > Rhizosphere ... | reverse complement strand
GCCCGACTTCGAGTTGTGGGTCATCGCCCCGCCGAGCTCCTCGAACTCGACCTCCTCGCCCGTGACCGTCTTGATCACGTCGGGGCCGGTGATGAACATGTGCGAGGTCTCCTTGACCATGAAGATGAAGTCGGTCATGGCCGGGGAGTAGACGGCGCCGCCCGCGCACGGTCCCATGATCAGCGAGATCTGGGGGATCACGCCGGAGCACTGCACGTTGCGGACGAACACGTCGCCGTACGCGCCCAGAGAGACGACGCCCTCCTGGATGCGCGCCCCGCCCGAGTCGTTGATGCCGATCACCGGGCAGCCGATCCGGGCCGCCAGGTCCATCACCTTCACCATCTTCTCGCCCATCACCTCGCCGAGCGAGCCGCCGAACACGGTGAAGTCCTGCGAGAAGACGCACACCGGGCGGCCGTCGATCGTGCCGTGGCCGGTCACGACCGCGTCGCCCCAGGGCCGGTTGTCGAGCATGTTGAAGTCGGCCGTGCGGTGGCGGACGAAGGTGTCGAGCTCCTCGAAGGAGCCCGGGTCGAGCAGCTTGTCGACCCGCTCCCGCGCGGTCAGCTTGCCCTTGGCGTGCTGCTTCTCCTCGGCCTGCGGGTTGGTGTGGACCGCCTGCTCGCGCAGCTCCTGTAGCTGGGCGAGCTTCTCCTCGTAGGTCTCGGGGGACTTCCGGCGCATGGGCGCCGGAGGTTACCGGCCCGGATCAGGGCTCCGGCCGGGAGACGGCGGCGCGGGCACCTCGATCGTCGTCGTCACGGGCTCGCACATGGGTGAAGTAGACGCCGGGGGTGGCCGGATTCCTCCAGCTGACGTCCACCCTGTGCGTGGTGGGGTCATAGCGCCGGCTCGCCCCGGGCAGCGCCCCAGCGCAGGGACGTTCATCAGCGAGCACGTGACCGAGCTCGTGTGGCGGTGATCGCCATGTCGTTGGCGACGAAGGGGCTCTTGTAGTTCTTGGGCACGTAGAGCCGGACGAACAGGCGCTCGGTGACGGCCGAGCTCGGGGCCCAGCCCAGCACGGCATTGCCGCCGCCGCTGGGGCCCGGCTCCTCGAAGATGCGCAGGCGCGCGCGGCGCCGGCTCGTGGCGCGGAAGCGCACGCGAACGCCGCTCGTGTTCCAGGCACGCACCGCCTGCCGGATCGCCTCCTTGTACTTCGGCGCGCCGGCGGCGTTGAAAGTGATCGGCGATCGCGAGCGCCCGCTGTAGAAGCTGTTCTCCCGCCGTTCACCGAGTCCATCGCAACCCTGCCGGTGGCCACCATCGCACGGATGGTGATGCTCTCAACGGGATGGAGCCCCGGTCGCTCAGGAGCCCCAGGTAGCCCGCAGCACGCGCCGCCAGTTGCCGAGCGCGATCTTCTCCAGCTCGTCCTGGCCGAAGCCGAACGCCCGCAGGGCGTCGAGCAGGGCCGGCAGCTTCGCGGCGCTGTCGAGCTCGTGCGGCATGGTGGCGCCGTCGAAGTCCGAGCCGAGCGCGACGGCGTCGATACCCGCCACCTCCGCCACGTGGGCCGCGTGGGCGGCGATCGCGGAGAGCGGCGTGTCGGGGTCGTCGGCGCCGTCCTCGCGCGCGAAGGCGACGCAGAAGTTGATGCCCACCAGGCCGCCCGACTCGCCGACGGCGCGCAACTGGTCGTCGGTCAGGTTGCGTGGCGAGGGACAGAGGGCGTGGGCGTTCGAGTGCGACGCCACCAGCGGCGCGCCGCTCACGCGCGCCACGTCCCAGAAGCCGCGCTCGTTCAGGTGCGACACGTCCACCACAAGGCCACGCTGGTTGCACTCGAGCACGAGCGCGTGTCCCGCCTTCGTCAGTCCCGGGCCCTGGTCGGGCGAGTCGGGGAACTCGAAGGGCACGCCGTAGCCGAAGGCGTTCGGCCGGCTCCAGGCGATCCCCACGGAGCGCAAGCCGGCGGCGCAGAGGTCGTCCAGCCCCGCGAGGTCGGGGCCGATCGCCTCGGCTCCCTCGATGTGCAGCACCGCCGCGAGCGAGCCGTCCTCCAGGCACGAGTCGAGCCCGGCGGCGTCGCGGACCACGCGCAACGCCCCGTCCGACTCGCGCTCGATCGCCGCCAGCCGCGCGACCATCGCCAGCGTCTCGGCGAGGGCCTCGCGACGGTCGATGCGGCGGGCGTAGTCGACCGCGAACGGGTCGCCGGCGCCGCGGAAGGGGCTGCACGGGAAGACCGCGAACAACCCGCCGGCGAGGCCGCCCGCCCGCGCGGCCGGCAGGTCGACCTGGCCGTCGCCGCCGTCGAGGAACTCCTCGTGGCCGGCGCCGGCGTGGTGCAGTCGCGACAGCACGTCGTTGTGCCCGTCGAAGACCCGCATCAGCCGTAGTAGGGCAGCGCGCCGCCGGCCCGGGCGCGCACGACGCCGTACAGCTCCCGCACGAGCGCGGGGTAACGGCCGGCCACGTTGTGGAACTCGCCGGGATCGCGCTTCAGGTCGTACAGGTGAAACCCGCCCGGCCGGTTGTCGGCCCACATCGCCCAGCGGTCGGTGCGGACGTAGAACTCGTTGGAGTAGCCGCCGAACGCGTAGGGGCGCTTCGGAAGCCGCCGTCCGCGCAGTGGTCGCGAGAGGTCCGCCCCCTCCATACGCTCCGGCACGCGCAGGCCGGCCATCGACAGGATCGTGGGGGCCACGTCGTGGGTCGAGGCGAACCAGTCGCTCACGCGCGCCCGGCGTCCGCGGCGCGGGTCGACCACGATCAGCGGCACGCGCGTCAGGGCCGGGTGGAGCGCGGTCGAGATCTTGCCCGTCCAGCCGTGCTCGCCCAGCAGGATGCCGTGGTCGCTCACGAGCACGACCACGGTGTCGTCCGCGAGCCCGAGGCCGTACAGCCTGTCGAGCAGCACGCCGAGCCAGCGGTCGGTCATCGTCACCTCGGCGGCGTAGAGGTCCCGCAGGCGGCGGAGCACTGGTCCGCGCTGGCCCGGCGAGAGCCAGTTAGCCGTGCGCGAGTAATGCGGCATGGCGGGCTCGGGCCCGCGCCAGTCCGGGTCGCCGTACATGCGCAGGTAGCGCGGCGGCGGGGTCCAGGGCTCGTGCGGCTCGTAGGTGTCGATCATCAGCGCGAAGGGGCGCCGCCGCGCCGCGTCGTCCAGGACGGCGACCGCGTTCGTGAAGACCCGGGCCGCGAACGAGCGCCGCTCGTCGTCCCAGTAGCGGCTGTTGGCCATGTACTGGCCGACGCGCTCGCGCTTGGCGGTGCGGATGGCCGGGTGGAGCCAGTGGCGCAGGACGTCGTCCGGCACGCTCGACACGGGCCGGTCGCCGCCCAGCTGCCCGCCGGTCTTCACGAAGCGGTCGAAGCTGCCGCGGAGCGGCGCATACGGGCGGGCGAAGCCGAGGAACGGGTTGTCGGTCACGCAGGCCGTCCACCAGCCGGCGCGCCGGAGCAGGGCCGGGAGCGCGGAGGGCACGTCCCGCAGCGGCGACCAGCCGGGCTGGGCGATCAGGCCGGGCAGGTCGCGCCAGCCTCGGAACGGGAAGGCGCGGCGGCCGCTCAGGATCGAGTTGCGCGCGGGGACGGTCGGCATCGCCTCCGGGTACGCGCGCGTGAAGCGAAGGCCGTCGCGGGCCAGGGCGTCGATGTTCGGGGTCCGCACCCGGCTGCCGTAGGCGCCCACGAAGTCCGTGCGCAGGGAGTCGATCACGATCAGCAGGACGTTGGGGCGGTCGGCGCGTGCGGCGAGCGCCGACGGCGCGGCGCCCAGGGCCGCCGTCGCGGCTGAGGCTTCGAGGAAACGGCGGCGGGTAAGGGCAGGCGGCACCCGGGCATCTTCGCGGGCTCCGGCTCGTTTCGCCGCAGCCAGTTCGACCTTTGCTCGTTATACGAGGAAAACTCGAACTGGCTCAGTCGCGCCGCAGCCGGCCGCGCCCGTCGTACGAGGGGAGCCGCCCGCCGGCGGCCTCGCGCACGCGCTCCTCGAGCTCGTCGATCACGTTCGGGTGGCGGCGCGCGATGTTGCGGCGCTCCTCCGGGTCCTTCCGCACGTCGTAGAGCCGCCGGCCCCTGCCGGTGTTAGCCGCGACGAAGGCCCAGCGGTTCGTGCGGGCGTAGTGCCAGTTGGCGTAGCCGCCGTAGGCCATCCTGCGCCGGGCGCGCGGCTCCTGCCCCACCAGCAGCGGCGCGACGCTCGCGCCGTTCATCGGCTTGGGCTGGCGGACGCCGGTCAGCTCGAGCAGCGTCGGTCCGATGTCATGGGTCGAGGCGAACCAGTCGCTCGTCTGGCCCGCGGCGCGGCGGGCCGGGTCGACCAGGATCAGGGGCACTTGGGTCAGCGGCGGGTGAAGGATCGACGCCACCTTGCCGGTGTAGCCGTGCTCGCCGAGCAGGTAGCCGTGGTCAGCCACGAGCACGACGATCGTCTCGCGCTCGAGGCCGTTCGCCCGGAGGCCCTCGAGCAGCACCCCGAGCCAGCGGTCGGTCATGGTCACCTCGGCGGCGTAGAGGTCGCGCGCGCGGGCAAGCAGCAAGTCCCTCCTTTCCTGCTTCAGGTAGTCGCGCACGCGGGCATAGCGCGTCATGCAGGGCTCCGAGCCGCGGTAGTCCGGGTCGCCGTAGAGGTCCACGTAGGAGCGCGGCGGGGTCCACGGCTCGTGCGGCTCGTAGGTGTCGACCACCAGCGCGAACGGGCGCTTCTGCGCGGCCTCCCCAATCACCATCGCGCCCGCCGCGAACACGCGCGCCGCCCACGACCTCGACTCGTCCTCCCAGTAGCGGCCTCCGGAGGCGAGGAAGTCCCGCACGCGGCGCTCGATGTTCGGCTCGCGCAGCTCGGGCACGAGCCACTGGTCGAGCTCGGCCTTAGAGACCCTGCCGGGCTTGCCGATCGTGCCGATCTGGCCGCCTATGCGCACGAAGCGGTCGAAGGTCGAGCGGAAGCGGGCATAGCCCTTGGCGAAGCCGAGGAAGGGGTTGTCGGTCACGTAGCCGGTCCACCAGCCGGCCTTGCGGAGGGCGGTCGTGAAGGTGGCGCTCACGTCTTCGATCGGCGCCCAGCCAGGCGTGTCGCGCACGCCGAGCTCGGGCTGAGGGCGCCAGCCGCGGAAGGGGAACACGCGCCGGCCGGTGAGGATCGAGCGGCGCGCCGGCACGGTCGCCATCGCCTCCGGGTGGCAGCGCGTGAAGCGGAGCCCCTCGCGGGCGAGGGTGTCGATCGACGGCGTCAGGGCACGGCCGCCGTAGGCGCCGACGTGGTCGGCGCGCAAGGTGTCGACGACTATCACCAGGATGTTGGGCCCGTCCGGCCGCTGCGCGAACGCGCCCGCGTCGAGAGCGGCGCCCGCGACGACGGTGGCGCCGGCCGCCTCGAGGAGCTCGCGCCGTGTGAGGGCCACACGGCGATTCTCTCGCTACGAGGCCAGGCAGGCCACCTGCAGGGTCAGCGTGTGGCTCGCGTTCGTGTCGTTCCCGCCGCGGACGAAGCCCCCGGTGGGCGTGTTGGTGTTCACGTCCCAGGAGTAGCCGAGGTCGCTGATGGTGAGCTGGTCGGAGCGTGTCTGGATCAGGTTGACGAAGTCCCAGTAAGCGCCGACCGAGATCGCCTGCTCGCCCGGGTTGCAGCTGAGCGAGGCGACCCTCGTGTCGTAGTTGCCGTTGCCCGCTGCCTGGCCCGTGGCGTCGTGCGTGATCGTGGTCGTGCGCAGCGTGACCGCGCCGAGCTCGCCGGCCGTCACCGCTCCCGTCGCCATGTCGTCGCCCTGCACCGCGCCGGGCGCGATCTGGCCGCTCAAGATGGAGTTCGGCAGGAGGTCGTTGCCGCTCAGCGAGGCGTCCTGCACCTCGGCGCCGGTCACGGCGTCCGGCGCGATCGCCGGGTCCGGGTAGCTGCCGGTGAGGTCGCCGCCGGCGGGGGCGCCCTGGATGCTGCCGGCGGCTCCCGGCGTTCCCTGGTCGCCCTTCGCGCCGGGTACCCCGGGGTCGCCCTTCGCCCCGGCTGGGCCCGGGTCGCCCTTCTGGCCTCCCTGGCCCGCCAGCGCGAGCGCCTGCTTGGAACGGCGGTCGGCTTTCTTCGCGAGCCCGAGCGCCTTCTTCACCTTCGCCGACAGGCTCGCGGCGCTGTCGGCCACGGGCTGCGCGAGCGGCGTCCCGCCGAGGGCGACGAAGAGGGCGAGCAGCGCCACGCCCATCGCGGGCGAGGGCAGCCGCTTCCTCATGGGATCCGGACTTCGGCGACCTCGCTCACGTCGGTGCGCTCCGCCAGGAAGGGGGGCAGGAGGGCGAGCGCGGCGCTCTCGTCGCCGGCCTCGACGGTCCAGAAGATGCGGTGGTCGCCGCGAATGCAGGAGGCGGCGGCGCGGTTGCGGCGCAGCGGGCTGTCGAACCCGTGCCACGCGGCGAACGCGCTGCGGCACTCCTCGGGGGCGTGGCGGTGGTTCAGCACGAAGGTGGGCACTGCTCCACGACGGTACGGAGGGCCGGCGCGCCGAACATCGGGGAAACACCCCCATTTTCACGCGTTTGACGGCCGGTCCGACCGGGTGCACCATGGTCCGCGGTGAAGGGCCGCGCGCCGCTGGTGGGACGGGACCGGGAGCTGGCCGCGCTCGACGCGGCGCTGGACGGCCTTGGCGCGGGCGCCGGCGGAGCGCTCGCGGTGGTGGGCGAGCCCGGGATCGGCAAGTCGAGCCTCCTCACCGAGGTGTGCGCGCGGGCCGACGCACGCGGGTGGCTGGCACTCGGCGGGCGGGGCACGGAGCTCGAGGGCGAGGTGCCGTTCGGGGTCTGGATCGATGCGCTCGACCCGTACCTCGGCACACTCTCCTCGGGTCGGCTGCGCCCGCTGCCGGAACCCCACCAGGCGGAGCTGGCGGCCGTATTCCCCGCGCTCGCGTGGCTCGAGGGCGAACGGGCCAGCCGGCTGGAGGCGGAGCGCTACCGGGCCCACCATGCGGTGCGAGGGCTGCTCGAGCTGCTCGCGCGGGAGACGCCCTGCGTGCTCGCTCTCGACGACATGCACTGGGCCGACCCCGCCTCGCTCGAGCTGCTCGCCCACCTGCTGCGGCGGCGGGCCGCCGCACCCCTGCTGCTCGTGCTGGCGCTGCGGCCGGCGGCGGCGCCGCGCGCGTTGATGGATGCGCTTCGCGGCGGCGGGTGCGAGTCGATCGAGCCTCGCCGGCTGACGCGCGAGGAGGCCGACGAGCTGCTCGGTGGCTCGCTCGACCGTGTCGCCCGCGAGCGCCTCTGGCGGGACAGCGGCGGCAACCCGTTCTATCTGGACCAGCTGGCCCGCTCGAGCGCGGAGAGGGAGGGGATCGACCGGGCCGGTGGCAGCGATTCCGTGCCCGCGATGGTCCGCAGCGCGCTCGCGGCCGAGCTGTCGGACCTCACGGCCCGGGCACGGCGTGTGATGCAGGCGGCGGCCCTGGCCGGGGAGCCGTTCGAGCCCGACGTGGTCGCGGCGGTGGCCGAGGTGGAGGAGAGCCGGGTGCTGGCCGCGATCGACGACGGCATCGCGCGAGGCCTGCTCCACACCACCGAGGTCCCGCGGCTCTTCGTCTTCCGTCACCCGATCGTGCGGCGGGCCGTCTACGAGTCGGCCGGGAAGGGCTGGCGAGTGGGTGCCCACGCGCGCGCCGCGGAGGCGCTCGCCGCCCGGGGCGCGCCCGCCCCTGCGCGGGCCCATCACGTCGAGCGCTCGGCGCGGCCCGGCGACGAGGCGGCCGTGGAGCTGCTGGCGGAGGCGGCGCGCGAGAGCGCGTCGCTCGCGCCGGCCAGCGCGGCCGGCTGGTACGCCACGGCGCTGCGGCTGCTGCCGCCGGGAACCGATGGGGTGCGGCGCAGCTCCCTGCTCGCGCCCCTGGCAGCGTCGCTGGGCTCGGCCGGACGGCTCGAGGAGAGCCGCGCGGTCTTGGAGGAGCTGCTCGGCCTGCTGCCCGCGGAGGCCGCGGCCGTGCGCGGGCGCGTGGCGGGGTTCGTCGCGGTGGTGGACCACCTGCTCGGTCGCCACGGCGACGCCCGGGCTCTGCTCGAGCGCACCCTGTCCGAGCTGCCGGCGGGAGGTGCGGAGGCCGCGTCGCTGATGGTCGAGCTGGCCTCGGACCGCTTCTTCGTGGGCGACTGGGACGCCATGCGCGACTGGGCCGCGCATGCCTGGGAGCTGGCTCTGGAGTCGGACGACGCGGGACTGCAGCCGCTGGCGGCGGCGGTGCTGGCGCTGGCGAAGTACAGCGTCGGAGAGGTGGACGAGGCCGTGCCCCTGATGGCGGAGGCCGCGGAGCTGCTGGACCGGGAGGACGCGCGGGCCCGGCTCGACGCCTTCGACTTCCTGGGGTGGTGCGAGCTCAGCATGGAGCGCTACGAGGAGGCGGTCGCGCACTTCGACCGCGGGCTGGCGATCGGGCGCGCCACGGGGCAGGGACATCTGCTCATGACGATGAGCTTCGGCGCGATGTTCGGGCTGGTATGGCTGGGGCGGCTTGCGGAGGCGAGCAAGCGCTCGGACGAGACGCTCGAGTTGGCGCGGCTGTCGGGCAGCGACCAGCTGATGTCGTGGGCGCACGTGCTCCGCTCGTGGCTCGAGCTGAGGCGAGGTCGGCTCGCCGAGGCGGTGGCGCTGGGCGAAGAGGGGCTCGAACGCGGTTCCGGGGTGGGCGTTAACCCCTTCTCGGCCGTCGGCGGTGGCTGGATCGGAGAGGCTCGCGTGGAGGCCGGCGCGCCGGCCCGGGGGCGCGATGAGCTGCTGGCCGCCCTGGGCGGCCCGTCGCTGCCGCTGGTCGAGCGCGCCTTCCGAACGTATTTCTACGAGGTGCTGGTTCGGGCGGAGCTGGCGCTGGGGCGCACGGACGCGGCCGCGGAGTGGGCGGCGTTGGCGGAGGAGTCGCTGACCGGCATCGAACTGCCGGGCCGTCACGCCTTCGCGATGAGGGCACGAGCCGCGGTGGAGCTCGCGGCCGGCGCGGCGGAGCCGGCGGCGGCGCTGGCGCTGGAGGCTGCGGAGCGATTCGCCGCGTCCGGGAGCGGGCCGGCGGGAGACTCCTCGGCGACGCGCGGCGGGCACCCGATCGAGGCGGCGCGCTGCCGGATCCTCGCCGGCCGCGCGCTGGCGGCGGCGGGACAGCAAGAGCCGGCGACGGAGATCCTGGAGCGGGCGCGCGCCGAGCTGGATCGTTGCGGGGCGGAGCGCTACCGCGACGAGGCGGTGAGGGAGCTGCGACGCCTCGGACACCCGGTCGGCCGAGGGGGGCGCCGCGCCCGAGCCGAGACCGGCCTGGACGCGCTGAGCGACCGCGAGCGCGAGATCGCCTCGCTGGTACTGGACCGGCTCACGAACCGAGAGATAGCGGAGCGCCTGGTGCTGAGCGAGAAGACGATCGAACGGCACATGTCGCACATCTTCCGAAAGCTGGGCGCCACCTCCCGAGTGGAGGTGGCCCGGGCGATGGAACGCGCACCGGCCAGCGTGGAGACCCCGAACTGAGCCCCGGTCCCACCGGCGCGCCCCGACGCTCGGAACATTTGCCGCCTATACGGCGGTCAATGTTCCCCGCGTGAACAGGGGCCCCGGCCTCGGGGTCTCAGCCGCGCGAGAAGGGCCGGTGATGAGCCGACCCGAGCGTGTCGAGCACCTCGTCGAGAACCGCCCGGGCTTGCTCGGGATCGAGCTTGGGCTGGGCCTCGGCATGGTCCGCGGCATGCTGCGCCTCGTCGCCCGACACGGCGCCGGCCGCGAGAGCGGACTCACTGGCAGCGACGGGCTCGGGCTCGGGCTCGGCGACCGGCTCGGGCTCGGGCTCGGCGACCGGTTCGGGCTCGGGCTCGGCGACCGGCTCCGGCTCGGGCTCGGCGACCGACTCCGGCGCGGTCTCCTGCCCCGATGTCCGCGGCCGGAACAGCCAGGCGATGAAGCCACGCCGCTTCGGGGGCGGCGCTTGGACCGGCTCGGCCGACTCCGTCGGCTCCACGGGCTCCGCGACCGCGGGTTCGCTCGGGCCGGGCACGTCCGACGGCTCGAAAACGGCCTCTTCGACGGCCAGCTCCGTCGCCGCAGCAGTTCCTCCGGCCGGCGCCTCCATGATCGCCTCCTCCGAAGCCGCCTCTTCGGGAGCCGCCTCTTCGGGAGCCGCCTCTTCGGCGGCCGCCTCCATACCCCGCTCCAGCTGCGCCGTCAGCGTGACCTTCGTCCCCCATCCCGAGGGCTCTATCGACACGGTTCCGCTTGCCCCTTCGCCCTCCCAGGCCACCGTGTGCTCCGGCTCCAGCTTCGTGATCTTGATCTCGCCGAATGCGTCCAGATGCCTCGCCAGCCGGTCCACCTCGCTCAGCTCGCTCCAGAGCTCCGGGGGTGACTTGACGAGGGTTCGCTTCGCTGTGAGGTCGTGCATCGCCTCCCGGTTCGCCCGGCCACGGGCGACTCCTTCCGGCCGGCGGGCCCTTGCAAGACTCCGCGCGTGCTCGGCGACGACCTGGGACAGCTCCTCGGCCCCCGCATCCCGACCGACCACAGCCGCCAGGCGATCGCCGATGACTATGCCGCCCGCTACCTGACCCGCGCGGACCGCCCGGCGGCGCCCCGGGTCATGGACCTAGGCTGCGGCAACGGCGACTCGGTCGACCTCTTCAGGAGCCTCGACCCGGCCGTGCGCTGGACGGGAGTGGACCTCGAGCGCTCCCCCGAGGTGGACGAGCGCACCCGGGGGGACGCCGAGTTCGTCACGTTCGACGGGATCCATCTCCCCTTCGACGACGGGAGCTTCGATCTCGTCTACTGCAAGCAGGTGCTGGAGCACGTCCGCCACCCCGACGCCCTGATTCGGGAGGTCGCCCGGGTGCTCGCGCCGGGCGGCTGGTTCGCCGGCTCGACCTCGCAGCTCGAGGCCTTCCACTCGCGCAGCATCTCCAACCACACGCCCTACGGCCTCACCCTTAGGCTCGAGGACGCGGGCTTCGAGGTGGTCGAGCTCCGGCCCGTGATCGACGGCCTGACGCTCGTCGCATGGCGTGCGCTCGGGCTGCCGAGCTTCTTCTACCGCTGGTGGGGGCCGCGCGAGTCGCCGCTGCACCGGGTGATCGAGCTGGCTGGCCGCGCCCGCCGGCTCGACGCCCGCACGCGAAACCAGATCAAGCTGACCCTCTGCGGCCAGTTTGCCTGGCTGGCACGCTCACGCCTCTGAGTACTCCCCGAACTCCTCCCGCATCACGCCGCAGACCTCTCCGAGCGTGGCGCGCTCCGCCAGCGCGGCGCGCATCGGCACCAGCAGGTTCTCGCTTCCCGAGCACGCGGCGCGGAGCTCCCCGAGGCGGGCCTCGACGGCCCCAGCGTCGCGGTCCTCCTTGAACGCGGCTAGCCGCTCCACCTGCTGGCGCTCCGACTCCGGGTCGACCTTGAGCGTCTCCACCTCGTCCACCGACTCGGTCACGTACTCGTTCACCCCGACCACGATGTCCTGCTTCTGCTTGTAGCGCTCCTCGTAGCCCCAGGCCGACTCCTCCACCTCGGCCCGGATGAAGGGGATGCACTGCACCGAGCCGCCCATCTCGTCGATCCGGTCGATCAGCGTCTGGGCGGCCTCCTCGATCTGGTCGGTCAGCGACTCGACGAAGTAGGAGCCGGCGAACGGGTCGGCGGTGTCGGCGGCGCCCGACTCGTGGGCGAGGATCTGCTGGGTGCGCAGCGCGATCCGCGCGGCCGTCTCGCTCGGCAGCGCCAGCGCCTCGTCGAACCCGTTCGTGTGCAGCGACTGCGTCCCTCCGCACACGGCCGCGAAGCCCTGCAGCGCCACCCGCACGATGTTGTTGTGCGGCTGCTGGGCGGCGAGCGTCACGCCGCCGGTCTGCGTGTGGAAGCGGATCTTCATCGAGCGCTCCTCCTTCGCCCCGAAGCGCTCGCGCATGATCCGCGCCCACATCCGCCGCGCTGCGCGGAACTTGGCCACCTCCTGGAACACGTTGTTGTGGCCGTTGAAGAAGAAGGCGAGCCGCGGCGCGAACTCGTCGACCTCGAGCCCCGCGTCGATCGCCGCCTGCACGTAGGCGATCGCGTTGGCCAGCGTGAAGCCGACTTCCTGGACCGCCGAGCAGCCCTTCTCGCGCATGTGGTAGCCGGAGATCGAGATCGTGTTCCACTTCGGGATCCGCTCGCGGCAGTAGGCGAACAGGTCGGTGGTCAGGCGCATCGCCGGCTCGGGCGGGTAGATGAAGTTCCCCCGCGCGATGTACTCCTTGAGGATGTCGTTCTGGGTCGTGCCGCGCAGCTGCTCGGCCGGAACGCCCTGCTCCTCGCCGACCAGCTCGTAGAGGAGCAGCAGCACGGCGGCGGGCGCGTTGATCGTCATCGAGGTCGAGACCTCGCCGAGCGGGATCTGGTCGAACACCCGGCGCATGTCGTCGATCGTGTCGATGGCCACCCCGGTGCGGCCGACCTCGCCCATGCAGAGCGGGTCGTCGGAGTCGCGGCCGAGCTGGGTGGGGAGGTCGAAGGCCATCGACAGCCCCGTCGAGCCGTGCTCGATCAGGTAGCGGAAGCGCTGGTTCGTCTCCGTGGCCGTCGCGTAGCCGGCGTACTGGCGCATCGTCCACTTGCGGCCGCGGTACATGTCCGGGTGGATCCCGCGCGTGAAGGGGTAGCCGCCCGGGTCGCCCAGCCGCTCCTCGAGGCCCGGCTTCACGTCGTCGTCGGAGTAGGCGTGCTGGACCTCGATGCCGGAGTCGGTGAAGCGGCGCGGGTCGTCCGGGCCGACGATCGGCGCGATGCTCGGCTTGTGCTCAGGCCTGGTGGCCATCCTGGCCGAGAAGGATAGGTGCGCCGCCACGGCGCGGGGCCGGTGGCGGTTCGCCCGATGGTTACGGTTCGTCCGGTGACCGAGAAGGCCTCCGACGCACTCTCCCCGCGGCGCGCCGCCATACAGGTGCTGTTTGCCCTGGTGCTCCTGATGTGGGGGCTCGAGGTCGTGGACGCGGCGCTCGACAACCGGCTCGACCGCTACGGCATCGAGCCGCGCGAGGTCGACGGGCTCGACGGTGTCGTCGCCGCGCCGTTCCTGCACGTCGGGTTCGGCCACCTGGCGGCCAACACGCTGCCGTTCGTCGCAATGGGGCTCGTGATCGCGCTGGAGGGGCCCTGGCGGCTGATCGGCGTGACCGCGATCGTGGCGCTCGTGAGCGGTCTCGGCACGTGGCTGATCGCTCCGGCCGACACCATCCACCTCGGCGCCAGCGGGGTGGTGTTCGGGTTCGCCACCTACCTGATCGCACGGGGCTGGTTCAACCGCCGCGCGGTCGAGATCGCCATCGGCGTGGCGGTGGCGGTGCTGTGGGGCGGCGCGCTCCTGGCCGGGCTCGAGCCACAGGAGGGCATCTCCTGGCAGGGCCACCTGTTCGGGGCGATCGGCGGCGTGGTTGCGGCCCGCGCGCTCAGCCGGCGGTCGAGCGGCGTCGACCCCGATCCCGGGCAAGCGAGGCCGGGCGTAGCATCCGTGCCGTGGAGGTAACGGTTCGGCTGTTCGCCATGCTCCGCGAGCGGGCCGGCGCGCCCGAGGTCACGCTCGACCTTCCGGACGGCGCGCGCGTCCGGGACGCGCTCGACTCGCTCGCCGGACTGGCCGAGGGCATACCGCTGGTGATGGCGGTGAACCGCGAGTACGCCGACGCGGACCGCGTGCTCGACTCGGGCGACGAGCTGGCCCTGATCCCGCCCGTGAGCGGCGGTGAGACGAGCGCGGCGCCGTGGGTCCGGGTGTGCGCCGGGCCCCTGTCGCTCGAGGAGCTCGCCTCCCGCGTGCGCGACTCGCGCGCCGGCGCGGTGGTCACCTTCTGCGGGGTCACGCGCGAGGTCGAGCGGCTCGAGTACGACGCCTACGTACAGATGGCCGAGGAGCGCATGGCCCAGATCGCGACGGAGGCGGTCGAGCGCCACGGCCTCTGTGCCGCCGCGGTGGAGCACCGCGTGGGAGAGGTGCCGCTCACGGCGCCGAGCGTGATCGTCGC
>Ga0081538_10003890_pt1 | contig 13948 bp, 14 predicted proteins | sample TabmetS5T2R1_FD_71022 | JGI IMG/M metagenome (GOLD analysis project Ga0081538, IMG submission 71022) | Tabebuia heterophylla rhizosphere microbial communities from the University of Puerto Rico - S5T2R1 | ecosystem: Host-associated > Plants > Roots > Rhizosphere ... | reverse complement strand
CTCGAAGATGTCGCCGGTGTGGGACGGCGAGGCGTTCGTGCCCCGGCTGATGCTGCCCGTGTCGCTGTCCTACGACCACCGGGTGATCGACGGCGCCCTGGCCGCCCGGTTCACCCGGCAGCTGTGCAACGTGCTCGAGGACGTCCGCCGCCTGCTCCTCTAGTCGGGAGGACCAATGGAGATCCGTATTCCGGATATCGGCGACTTCGCCGACGTGCCGGTGATCGAGGTGCACGTCGGCCCGGGTAGCGTCGTCGCGGTGGAGGACCCGCTGCTCACGCTGGAGTCCGACAAGGCGACCATGGACGTGCCGTCTCCGGTGGCCGGCACCATCGCCGACGTCCGCATCGCGGTCGGGGACCGGGTGTCGGAGGGCGACGTGGTCGCCACCCTGGAGGGGGAGGAGCAGGGCGCCCCGGCGAAGGAGCGGGTGCACGAGCGCGCCCACCCGGAGGCGCCCGGGCCGGCCGGCTACGGGTCGCCGGCCGGGGTGTACGAGCGCCTCGAGGTCAAGGTCCCCGACATCGGCGACTTCAGCGACGTGCCGGTGATCGAGGTCCACGTGGCCGCCGGCGACACCGTCGCCCCCGAGGACCCGCTGATCACCCTGGAGTCGGACAAGGCGACCATGGACGTCCCCGCCCCCGCGGGCGGCACCGTGAGCGGCGTCCGGGTCGCGGTCGGCGACCACGTCTCCGAGGGCCACGTCATCATCGAGCTCGAGACCGGCCAGGAGCTTGTGGACAGCCAGGGACGCCCCGCCCCCGAGTCGGCTACGCTCCCCCCCGGGGGGGCTGCGCCCGGAGCCGGGCCGGTGCAGGCCGCCCCGGCGGCGGGCATCGAGGCCGACGTGCAGGCCGAGGTGCTGGTGCTGGGGGCGGGCCCCGGCGGCTACAGCGCCGCCTTCCGGGCCGCCGACCTCGGCAAGTCGGTGGTGCTGGTGGACCGCTCGCCGATCCTCGGCGGGGTCTGCCTCAACGTCGGCTGCATCCCCTCCAAGGCCCTGCTGCACGCGGCCAAGGTGATCGCCGAGACCAAGGAGATGGCCGAGCACGGCCTCACCTTCGGCGAGCCGGCCGTCGACCTCGACAAGCTGCGGGAGTGGAAGGACTCGGTCGTCGGCCGGCTCACCAAGGGCCTGGCCGGCCTGGCCAGGCAGCGCAAGGTCAAGGTGGTGACCGGCCTGGGCGTGTTCGCGTCGCCCAACCACCTCGAGGTCACCGCCGACGACGGCGCCACGACGGTGGTCGGCTTCGACCAGGCGATCATCGCCTGCGGCTCGGAGCCGCTGACCCTGCCGTTCATCCCCCACGACGACCCCCGGGTGATCGACTCCACCGGCGCCCTGGAGCTGGCCAGCGTGCCCGAGCGGCTGCTGGTCGTCGGGGGCGGCATCATCGGCCTGGAGATGGCATGCGTCTACTCCGAGCTGGGGTCGAGCATCACCGTCGTGGAGCTGCTCGACCAGCTCATCCCCGGGGCCGACAAGGACCTCGTCAACCCGCTGTTCAAGCGCATCTCCAAGCGCTACCAGGCGATCTACCTGTCCACCAAGGTCACGGCGGTGGACGCCAAGGCGGACGGGCTGCGGGTCCGCTTCGAGGGGGCCAAGGCGCCCGAGACCGCCACCTTCGACCAGGTCCTGGTGGCCGTCGGCCGCCGCCCCAACGGCCGCTCGATCGGGGCCGAGCGGGCCGGCGTGGCCGTGGACGAGCGCGGCTTCATCGGCGTGGACAAGCAGCTGCGCACCAACGTGCCCCACATCTTCGCCATCGGCGACGTCGTCGGCCAGCCGATGCTGGCCCACAAGGCGGTGCACGAGGGCCACGTCGCGGCCGAGGTCACGGCCGGCATGCCGAGCTACTTCGACGTCCGCGGCATCCCGTCGGTGGCCTACACCGACCCCGAGGTCGCCTGGGTCGGGGTGACCGAGACCGAGGCCAAGGCGGCCGGGATCGAGTACGGCAAGGCCACCTTCCCGTGGGCGGCCAGCGGCCGCTCGCTGTCGCTGGGCCGCGACGAGGGCATGACCAAGCTCGTGTTCGACGAGGCCACCCACCGCCTGATCGGCGCCGCCGCCGTCGGCCCCAACGCCGGCGAGCTGGTCGCCGAGACCGCCCTGGCCGTCGAGATGGGCGCCGACGCCACCGACATCGGCCTCACCGTCCACCCCCACCCGACCCTGTCGGAGACCGTCGGCATGGCCGCCGAGGCCTTCGAGGGCACCATCACCGACCTCTACCTGCCCAAGCGCCGCCGCTAGGGCCGTGCCGGACGTCACCGGCCCGCGGTGACCGGCGCCACAGCCACGACCCCTTTGCCCGGTCATGCTGGAAGAGCGAGCAAGGGGGTCGACATGCGGCAGGCATGGAGCTGGAAGGACAACACGACACCGTTCTCGTCGGACGACCCGCAGCACCCGGGCCTGGCCCTGTTCAAGCTGCGGCAGATCGACGACGACAGGTTCGAGCTGCTGGAGCCGTTCAACTACACCCGGGCCGACGGGACGACGATCCCGGTCGACGAGAAGTGGCTGCGCGGGACCGACCTGGCGTCCATCCCCACCTTCCTGGGGTGGTTCGCGCGGCGCCACGGCCGCCACACGCCGGCGGCGCTGCTGCACGACCAGTTGATCCGCAACGACGACACCCAGGCGCCGCCGCTGCCGCCGCAGGCGCAGCTGGAACCGGTCGAGGCCGACCTGGAGTTCCGCAAGGCCTTGCGGGCCTCGGGGGTGGCCCTGGTCAAGAGCTGGGTGCTGTGGACCGGGGTGACGCTGGGCACGCGGTGGGAGCGGCTGGGCCGCTGGCCGAAGGCGGCCACGGTGGCCTGGTTCGCCGCCGCCCTGGCCGGGACCGGCCTGCTCGTCTACGGGCTGACCGGCCCGCACTGGCTGTGGGTGACGGTCGCGCTGGTCGCCCCGGTGCCGTTCGCCGGCCTGTGGGGGAGGCAGTGGCAGGCCGGACTCATCGCCGGGTACGCGTTCTGGCCGGTCTTCTTCGGGTCGGCGCCGCCGTTCCTGGCCTACCAGGTCTACCGGGCGGCCGAACGGCTGGCCTCGGCGCTCGGCAGGCTCCGCCCGGAGCCCCGGGAGACGGTGCTGCCGCCGCCGCCTCCGTACGGCAAGCGCTGACGACGGGCTAGATCGAGACGGTCACGCCGGTGCCCGACTCGACCGCGCGGCGGTAGACCAGCTCGGCGGCGGCGGCGTCCTCGACGGCGTTGCCGGTCGACTTGTAGACGGTCAGCTCGTCGGGGGAGGTGCGGCCGGGTCGGGCGCCGGCCAGGACCTCCCCGACCTCGGTGAGGGTGGCGGGGTCGAGCCCCTGGAGGTCGTGGGCGCCGGCCGGGGGCGGGTTGGTGGCGGCGCCGCGCCACTCCACGAACACGCGGGCCGCCCGGACGACCGCCGGGTCGAGCTCGGGGCCGAAGGTGCCGCCGACCGAGCTGACGTGGACGCCAGAAGCCAGCCAGCCGAGCTCGAGGATCGGCTCGCGGGCGTCGGTGCAGCAGCAGACCACGTCGGCCCCGGCGACCGCCTCCTCGAACGAGGCGACGGCCCGCGCCGCCGGGTGCCTGGCGGCCAGCGCCTCCGCGCGACCCGCGGTGCGGGAGGCGACCCGGATCTCCTGGAAGTCGCGGGCCAGCGGGAACGCGTCCAGGTGGGAGGCGCCCTGGACGCCGGCGCCGAGGATCGCCAGCACGGCCGCGTCGCGGCGGGCCAGGACCCGGGCCGCCAGCGCAGCCGTGGCGCCGGTGCGGGCGGCGGTGATGCGGGTGCCGTCCAGCAGCGCCCGTGGCGTGCCGTCGGCGGGGTCGAACAGCGCGATCAGCGCCCGGTGGGAGGGCCGGCCCCGCTGGTGGTTCCCGGGGAAGATGCTGACCAGCTTGGCCCCGAGGGCGACCCCGGGAAGGTGCACCGGCATGGCCCCCAGGCCGCCGTCCTCCGCCCATGCCGCCACCCGCGGCGGCACCGAGGCGCGGCCGGCGCTGAGGCTCACCAGGGCGTCGCCCAGCACGGCCAGCAGCTCGTCCAGGTCGAGCAGGCCGGCGACCTCCGCCTCGCCGAGGACCAGCACGTCGGTCATGGCGCAAGCCTACCCGCCGGCGACCCCGGTCCCGATCGGGCAGGATCTGGACCATGGGGACCGACGGGCGGCCCGCCGGGCCGGGGTCGCTCCGGCTGCTCGGGGCGAACCGGCCGTTCCGTCTGCTGTGGAGCGCCCGGACGGTGTCGTTCGTCGGCGACTCGCTCGGCCTGGTGGCCCTGATGCTGCACGTCGCCGACACCACCGGGCAGGCCGTGGCGGTGGCGCTGCTGCTGCTGGCCGGTGACTTCTTCCCGGCGCTGCTCGGCCCCCTGGCCGGGACCCTCGCCGACCGCCTGGACCGCCGGCGGGTGATGGTCGCCTGCGAGCTCGCCCAGGGGGCGCTGGTGCTGGCGACCGCCCTGTGGCTGCCGCCGCTGCCGCTGCTGCTCGTGCTGGTCGGGCTGCGGGCCGCCGCCGGCCAGGTGTTCCAGCCGGCGTCGCGGGCGGCGATCCCCGCCCTGGTGCCCGAGGGCGACCTGGACCGCGCCAACGCGGCCGTCGGCGTCGGCACCAACGGTGGGGAGGCCCTCGGCCCGCTGCTCGCGGCCGTGGCCCTGCCGGTGCTGGAGGTCCGCGGGGTCCTGCTGGTCGACGCGGTCACCTTCGGCCTCTCGGCGGTCCTGCTGGGGTTCCTGCCGGCGATGCCGAGGCCCGCCGGGCCCGGCCGGGGCCGGCGGGCGTCGTTCCTGGCCGACGCCAGGGCCGGGCTGGGCTACGTCCGGCGTGCGGCCATGGTCCGGGCGGTGGTCCTCGGCTACGTCGCGATCGTCGCCTGCAACGGCATCGACGACGTCGCCCTGGTGTTCCTGGCCACCGACACCCTCGGCGGTGGCGACGGCGCGGTCGGGCTGCTCCTGGCCGCCGTCGGCCTCGGGCTCCTGGCCGGCTACGCGCTGCTGGCCCGGGCCCGGCGCCGGCTCCCGATGACCGCCCTGCTCCTGGCCGGCTTCGCCGTCAGCAGCGCCGGCAACCTGCTCACCGGCCTCGCCTGGGCGGTCGCGGCCGCGTTCGCGGTCCAGGCCGTCCGCGGGCTCGGCATCGCCGCCCTCGACGTCGCCGCCACCACCCTGGTCCAGCGCACCGTCCCCCGGCACCTGCTCGGGCGGGTCTTCGGCACCCTCGACGCCGGCATCGGCGTCGCCGCCGCGTTCGCCTACCTGTCCGGCGGCCTGCTGCTGGACCGCACCACCCCCCGGGTCGCCTTCGTCGCCGCCGGCACCGCGGGCCTGCTGGCCACCGGGGCGACGGCCCTGGCCCTGCGCCGCGCCGGCGGGGGCGCAGCTACCGCCTAGGCCACGCGGAAGGCGTCCCGGCTCAGTCGGGGGGGCGCCCGGGGCCGGGACGTTCGCCCCGGGCGGCCAGGCGGGCCGTCTCGGCGACCCGCCTGGCCCTGGTCTCGGGGCGTTTGGCCTGGGCGATCCGCTCCAGGGCGGCCCGACGCACCGACCGGGGGAAGCCGTCCCAGTGCTCGCGGGCTCCGGGGTGGACGTCGAAGGCGGCCGCCAGGTCGTCGGGCACGATCAGGTCCTCGACCGCGTCCAGCATCGTCCACGACCCGTCCCGCTTGGCCTCCTCGACCAGCGCCAGCCCGGGCGCGGCCATCCGGCCCTCGGCCAGCAGGCGCTCGATCCGCAGCTTGTTCGTCCGGGCCCACCCGCTGCCCCGCCGGCGGGGCGAGAACCGCAGCAGCGTGCGTTGGTCGTCCAGCCTGGCCGACTTGCCGTCGATCCACCCGAAGCACAGGGCCTCCTGGACCGCCTCCTCATAGGTCAGCCCGGTCCGGCCCGACTGCGGGCGCCAGAACACCAGCCAGACCTCGTCGCGGTCGCCGTGGTGCTCGGCCAGCCAGGCCCGCCACTCGGCCCTGGAGTCGGGGTGCAGCCGGTCGTTCAGCGGCCGGGCCGGCTCTGGAAGAGGGCCCGCAGCCGGGCCAGCCAGCCGTCCGAGCCGGGTCTGTCCGGGACGCCGGCGTCGGCGCCGGTCGGGATCGGGTCGCCGGCCAGGAATGCCCGGAACTCGGTGGTGGGGGCGAGGTCCGCCTCTCCCTCGGCTTCGGGGGGAGGCTGGGACCGCCCGTCGGTGGGGTCCATGGCTCCTCCTCAACGGTCGCGTGACCGCGGCAGCCTACGTCCCCCGGCCCCGCCGAATCCACCTGCCGCCGTTCCCGACGCCCCCGCAGGCCGTCCCCAGGGCCGGTTCGGCTCGACCGGAAGGCGGGGCATCGCTGCTACACTTCCGAGGTCCCGGGCCGGTGCGCCGGGCCGGGCCGCGGCGGCGTAGCTCAGAGGTAGAGCAAGCGGCTCATAATCGCTGTGTCGGTGGTTCGAGTCCACCCGCCGCTACCAGGGCCAAGTTCCACAAGGAGATCTTCCCTATGGCGAAGAAGAGGTTTGAGCGGACGAAGCCGCATTTGAATATCGGGACGATGGGCCATATCGATCATGGGAAGACGACCCTGACGGCGGCGATCACCAAGGTGCTGCACGAGCGCAACCCCGAGGTCCCCTACACCCCCTTTGACCAGATCGACAAGGCCCCCGAGGAGAAGCAGCGGGGGATCACGATCTCGATCGCCCACGTCGAGTACGAGACCGACCGGCGCCACTATGCCCATGTCGACATGCCCGGCCACGCCGACTACATCAAGAACATGATCACCGGGGCGGCCCAGATCGACGGGGCCATCCTGGTCGTGTCGGCCCCCGACGGGCCGATGCCCCAGACCCGCGAGCACGTGCTGCTGGCCCGCCAGGTCGGGGTGCCCTACATCGTGGTCGCCTTGAACAAGGTCGACATGGTCGATGACGAGGAGCTGTTGGAGCTGGTGGAGCTGGAGGTCCGGGAGTTGTTGACCCAGTATGAGTTCCCCGGCGACGACACCCCGATCATCCGGCTGAGCGCGTTGAAGGCCCTGGAGGGCGACACCGCGGCCGAGGCCCAGGTGCTGGCGCTGATGGACGCGGTCGACAGCTATGTGCCCGAGCCCGAGCGGGTGGTGGATCGGCCGTTCCTGATGCCGGTGGAGGACGTGTTCACCATCACCGGGCGGGGCACGGTGGCCACCGGGCGGGTGGAGCAGGGCACGGTCAAGGTGGGCGAGCCGGTGGAGATCGTCGGGATCCGGCCCAAGACCACGACCACGGTCGTGACCGGGGTGGAGATGTTCCGCAAGCTGCTGGACCAGGGGCAGGCCGGCGACAACATCGGGGTGCTGTTGCGGGGGACCAAGCGCGAGGAGATCGAGCGCGGCCAGGTGCTGGCCAAGCCGGCCAGCATCACCCCCCATACCGAGTTCACCGCCCAGGTGTATGTGCTGTCCAAGGAGGAGGGGGGGCGCCATACCCCGTTCTTCAACAACTACCGGCCCCAGTTCTACTTCCGGACCACCGATGTGACCGGTGAGGTGACCCTGCCCGAGGGGACCGAGATGGCCATGCCCGGGGACAACACCGAGATGCAGGTCAAGCTGATCCAGCCCATCGCCATGGCCGAAGGGCTCCGCTTCGCCATCCGCGAGGGCGGCCGCACCGTCGGCGCCGGCCGCGTCATCAAAATCCTCAAGTGACGATGCGATCGAAGATCGCAGCGGTCCGACGGGGATCTTGATGAATGCGAAGTTCAATGCGATCGAAGATCGCAGCGGTCCGACGGGGATCTTGATGAATGCGAAGTTCAATGCGATCGAAGATCGCAGCGGTCCGACGGGGATCTTGATGAATGCGAAGTTCAATATGATGCGATCCTCCGGATCGCATCGCAGGAAGGAACCTCCATGGCGACCACCGACATCCGGCCCACCATCACCCTGGCCTGTACCGTCTGCAAGCACCGCAACTACACCACCAGGAAGAACAAGCGGAACGACCCCGACCGGATCGAGCTGAAGAAGTACTGCCGCTGGTGCGGGCGCCACACCGCCCACCGGGAGACCCGCTGATCCCGCGATGGCGCTGAACCCGGCCCTGGTGGGCAAGGCGTACCCGGCCATCAGCTACGAGGTCGGCCGGGAGAAGCTGCGCGAGTTCGCGGTCGCGGTCGGCGAGACCGACCCCGTCTACCACGACGAGGCCGCGGCCAGGGCCGCCGGCCACCCCGACCTGCCGGCGGTGCCGACCTTCGCCGTCGTGCTGTCGATGCGGGCGGGCCAGCTGGTCTACGGCGACCCCGACCTGGGGCTCGACTACTCCCGGGTCGTCCACGGCGAGCAGGAGTTCGTCTACCACCGGCCCATCCGCGCCGGCGACCGGCTGCTGGCCAGCGGCAAGGTGGCCGCCGCCGAGGCCAAGGGACGCCACGAGCTGCTCATCCTCGAGACCCAGGTGACCACCGAGGCCGGCGAGCCCGTCTGCACCGTCAGGGCGACCCTGCTGTCACGGGGCACGGCGCCGCCGCGCCAGGGGCGGACATGAGGCCCCGGGTCGACCTGGCGGAGGCCCGTGTCGGCGACGCTCTCCCCGAGGTCGCCGAGACCATCGAGCGCCTCGATCTGGTCCGGTACGCCGGCGCCTCGGGCGACTTCAACCCGATCCACTGGAGCGACGAGGTCGCCAAGGCGGTCGGGCTGCCGGGCGTGATCGCCCACGGGATGTACTCGATGGCCGTCGCCGCCCGGATGGTGACCGGCTGGGTGGGTGACCCGGCCGCGGTCCGGCGGCTCAAGGTCAGGTTCTCGACCATGATCGAGCCCGGCCAGACCCTCACCGCCAAGGGCGAGGTGGCCGAGGTCGACGGCGGCCGGGTCCTGGTCCGCTTCCACGCCGAGGACGAGAAGGGCGAGAAGGTCCTGAACAAGGGCGAGGCCGAGCTGGAGCTGTCGCTCGGACGGTCCCGGGGTCCACCGTAACCGGAGGGCGGGGTTCGAGGTCCAAGGGAACGTTGGAAGGGGACCGAGGTGGAGGTCGACCGGGAGCTCGTCGAGGCCGCTCAGGCCGGTGACCGACGGGCGCTCGAGGAGCTGGTGCGCCGCACGCACCGCAGCGTGTACACCTGCGCGCTCCGGCTGGTCGGCAACCCGGACGACGCCGCCGACGTGACCCAGGACGTCTATCTCCGGGTGGTGCGCAAGTTGGGCGGCTTCCGGCACGAAGCCTCCTTCACCACCTGGCTGAACAGGGTGACGACGAACGTGGCCATGAGCAGCCTGAAGCGCCGCACGCGGCGGTACGCGGTCGAGGGGGCGGCGGTGCCCGCCGACACCCGCGACCCCGCGCCCGAGCCGGCCGAGCGGGCGGAGACGGTGGCGCTCGCCCGCCGTCTGGAGCGGCTGGTCGCCGGGCTGCCCGAGGGGCAGCGGCAGGTGCTCGTGCTCCGAGACGTCTACGGCCAGTCGACCGAAGAGGTGGCGAACGCGATGGGGCTGACCCCGGGCGCGGTCAAGGTGCGCCTGTTCCGGGCGCGCGAGCGCCTCAAGGCGGAGCTGGAGGCGGCCGAGGGCGGCCAGGTCGTCGCCCTGGCCGGGCGCCGCCGGGCGACGGGGCGGCGGTCATGATGAGCTGCCACAGCATCCGCCCGCTGCTGCCGGCGCGGGCCGAGGAGCTGACCCCGTTCGAGGCCCGGACCCGGGCCGAGCACGTCGCCGCCTGCGCCCGCTGCGCCGCCGAGGCGGCCGCCTACAGCCGGCTCGGCCACGCCCTGGCCGTCATGGCCGACCTGGAGGTCGACCCGGCCGACGGCACCCTCGAGCGCATCCTGGTCGCCATCGGCCGCCGCCGCACCGGCGTCACCGACCCCCGTGTCCTGGCCGCCGCCGGCTCCGCCGGCGCCCTGGTCGCCACCGTGGTGGTCGCCCGCGCCGTCCGCCACCGCCGGCGGGCCCGCCGTCCCACCCGCCCAGCCTCCTGGCCCCGCCGGCCGCGCCTGCCCAACCTCCCGGTGCCCACCCCGGCCCTGGCCCGCGCCAAGTAGCCGGTCCCGCCGGCGGCAGCGCTCCGAGGATGACGCCGGGATGAACGCGCTGACGGCCGCCGCACTGGCCGACCTCGCCGGCGTGACCGAGGCCGAGGTCGGGCGGCTGGTCGAGCTCGGCATCCTGGTGGCCCGCGAGGGCGTCGGCCCGTTCCGGGAGACCGACGTGCAGAAGGTCCGCCTGGCCGCCGCCTGCGAGCGGGCCGGGCTGCCGATGGCGGGGATCGCCGCGGCGATCCGGGCCGGGCGGTTGTCGTTCGCGTTCCTGGAGGCGGCGCCGTTCCGTCGGTGGGCGGTGCGTTCGACGCGGACCTACCGGCAGGTAAGCCAGGAGACCGGGATCCCGCTGGACCCCCTCGGGGCGGTGCTGGAGTCGATGGGGTTCGCCCGGACGGGCCCCGACGAGCCGATGCGGGAGGACGAGCTGGAGGTGGTGCCGCTGCTCCGCCACGGCCTCTCCAGCGGCATCTTCGACCCCGCCTGGCTGGCCCGGCTCGGCCGGGCCCACGCCGACGGCCTGCGGCTGATCGCCACGGCCTGGGGCGAGGCCTACCAGGCCCGGTTCGAGGGACCGGTGCGCGCCGCCGGGGGCGACCGGCGCGCGGCGATGGAGCGGGCCGCCCAGCTGAGCCTCGACTTCCTGCCGCTGGTGGACCCGGCGCTGCTGGCCATCTACCGCCGGCAGGAGGAGCTGCTGTGGACCGAGGGCCTGGTGGAGCGCATCGAGAACGAGCTCGAGGCGGCCGGCGTGCTCGGGCGGCCAGGGCGGGTCCCGGCGATGTGCTTCCTTGACCTGGTCGGCTACACCCACCTCACCGAGGAGCAGGGCGATGCCGCCGCCGCCGCGATGGCCGAGGCCCTGGCCGTGCTGGTCGGTCGGTCCTCGCGTGAGCACGGGGGTGTGCCCGTGAAGTGGCTGGGCGACGGGGTGATGCTCCACTACCGGGAGCCGGCCGGGGCGGTGCGGTCGGCCCTGGGCCTGGTGGCCGAGCTCCCCGAGGCCGGCCTCCCGCCGGCCCACGTCGGGGTGGCGGCCGGGCCGGTGGTGGTCCAGGGCGGCGACTACTACGGCCGCACCGTCAACCTGGCCGCCCGGATCGGGGCCCGCGCCGGCGCCGGCCAGGTGCTGGTCAGCGAGCGCGTGGCCGAGATGCCAAGGCCCGAGGGCGTGCGGTTCGAGGAGCTGGGGGAGCTGCCGCTCGAGGGGTTCGCCCGTCCGGTGCGGCTGCTGGAGGCCCACCGGACCTAGTGGCCCGTCGCTGAGGTGTCTTGACACCTCGACAGCCTGGCTGGCACCGGCCTGAGGTGCGGATTATGAGCTCAGTAGGCCCAGGTCGTTGGCCTTGCCTTATTGCTGGGTAGGTCCGAGGAACCCGGTGGGGAGGGTCGAAGCCAGAGCCAGACCCGGGTCGGCTGCATGGTCTGGTCCACGACCGCCAGCAGCTCGGTGGAGACGGTGTCCAGGTCGACCTGGTCGCGCAGCCGGGCGCCGAAGGTATCGATCGTCTCGGCGGCGTCGTACTTGCGGCGGTTGAAGCGGCGATCCACCGCCGCCTGGATGCCGCGGCGGGCCGGCTGGAACAGCGCCGCCACGGCCAGGGTGGCGCCGGCCACCGCCCAGCTCGGCGGGTCGCTGCTCACCCCACCGAAGAGCTGGCCGAGCACCAGCACCACCGCGGTATAGCCACAGCCGAGCACGACCGTCAGCAGCCCGTACACCAGGGTGCGGTTGATCAGTCGGTCGATGTCGTATAGCCGGTAGCGCAGCAGGGCGATCCCGATCGCCACCGGGACGGTACCGAGAAAGATCGCGCCGACGAGATTCGCCAACGCATCTGGGAGCCGCTGCTGGAGGCCGGTCGCGGCGGTGGCGATCCAGAGCAGCACGCTCACCACGGTGGCGTAGGTGAACCATTTCAGCTGTTGGCGTTCCACTCCCCGCGCATGCCGGAACCGGACGACGATGGAGGCCGCCGACAAGCTCGTCAGCAGCCCAAGACCTACGATCACTACCGATTCGAGCAGCTCGGAGGTGGCCTGGGCCTGCTGGACGCCCAGCGGGTTGGGGATGATCTGGGGCTCGATCGCGTTCAGTGTCGGTTTGAAGGCGGCCCACATCGACCCCAGGACGAGGTTGGCCGCCGCCGCCCAGGCCACCACCTGCCAGCGCCGCGACACCAGATGCCCGTTCGGGAACAAGAGCAAGAGGAAGGTCAACACCAGCCCAATGGCCGGATACCAGGGCCACTCGCCCAGCCAGGCCATGGCCAGCCCACCCGGCAACGAGCCTGGCCGGTAGACCAGCGCGTACCAGGCATAGGCCTGCGCCAAGAATGCCGGGCCGACCAGCAGGCCGACCGCACAGCACAGCCAGCCGATCCGGTTGCGTGGCTGGCGGGCCACGATCACCGCCCCCACCGTTGGGTATCCTCCCCAGATCAACCCCCCGAAGACCTCGGTCTCTACGGCTCGGCTCGGATCGTCGCGGACGTGCAGCAGGAAGCCCACGCTGACGCAGCCCCAGTACACCGCGAGCGTGAGCCCGGCCACCCAGACCCCGGCGCGACCCCCCACAGCAACCTCCGTCCGCAAGCTCGGGAACGGCCCAGAAGGGTACTGCGTCCTTGTCCTCTGGATTCCGCTCCCAAGCGCTGCGTTGCATTGCAGGTGCAACCACGCGAGAGGCTCCTCCCCGACCGTTCCGAGATCGTTACGAACCGCGTCGCGCTCCGAGCAGCAAGCCTTCAACGCGCCGCTTCAAGCGTCAAAACACCTCAGCGACGGGCCACTAGGACGGTGTCGGGCCCTCGGGGGCCGGGCCGGTGTAGATGGCGCGGGGACGGATCGGGGTGTTGCGGTCGTACTCCTCGAGGGCGTGGGCGATCCAGCCGGCGGTGCGGGCGGTGGCGAAGATGGCTTCGCCGGCGCCGCGGATCATGCCGGTCACCTGGGCCAGGGCGGCCAGGGCGAGGTCGACGTTCGGGTCGGGGAGGCCCCGCCGGCGGGCCGCGTCCAGCAGCGCCTCCACCACCTCCATGCGTGGGGACCCGGCGGCGGCGGCGCGCAGCCGGGCCAGCAGGGCCCGGGCCCTGGGGTCGCCGTCCGGGTAGAGGCGGTGGCCGAAGCCCCGGAGGCGCTCGCCGCGGCGCAGCCGGGCCCCGACCGCGCTGGCCGCCCTGTCCGGGCGGTCGATCTCGGCCAGCAGGGCCTCGATCCCCAGGGACGCCCCGCCGTGCAGGGTCCCGCTGACCGCGGCCAGCCCGGCCGACACCACCGCGTACGGGTCGGCCCTGACCGAGGCGGCCACCCTGGCCGCCACCGTGGATGCGGCCAGCTCGTGGTCGGCCAGCAGCACCAGCGCGGCGTCGACCACCCCGACCAGCCCGGGCTCCGGCTGGTGGACCGAGAGGCCGCGCCAGAGGCGGACGGCGACCGGGTCCCGCGAGGCGGGACGTGCTCGGCCGGCGGTGCGCCGGGCGGGCGCCGGGCCTGGGTGGGGGAGGCAGTCGACCAGCCCCGCCAGCAGGGCCCGGCCGGCGGCGGTCACGGCGGCGGGATGGAGCTCCAGGCGCAGCTCGTCCCCGGCGGCCAGGGCGGCGGCGATCACCCGGATCCGCTCCAGCGGCAGGGCGGCGGCGGGCAGGGCGGCCTGGGCCCGGCGGCCGGCGTCCAGGGCCGCCGGCCCGGCCTGCCAGCTGGGGACGGGGTCGGGGAAGCGGCCGGTCCACAGCCACTCGGCCACCTCCTCGAAGCTGCGCGTCCCGGCCAGCTCGGGCACGGCCAGGCCGCGATACCAGGGACGGCCCCGGTCGATGGCGGTCAGGCCCGACCGCACCACCAGCTCGCCGGCCGGGCGGCGGCCCAGCCGGGCCCGGCCAGGGCGGGCCAGCCGGTCCACCTCGGCCGGGGCGCAGGCGCTGGTGCGCCCGGCGGGGGCGCGCTCGCGACCCCGG
>Ga0081538_10003889_pt1 | contig 13949 bp, 15 predicted proteins | sample TabmetS5T2R1_FD_71022 | JGI IMG/M metagenome (GOLD analysis project Ga0081538, IMG submission 71022) | Tabebuia heterophylla rhizosphere microbial communities from the University of Puerto Rico - S5T2R1 | ecosystem: Host-associated > Plants > Roots > Rhizosphere ... | reverse complement strand
GGGTGGACAGCAACCTGCTCGTGTCGATCACCATCACCGGCGACGCCATGTGCCGGGCCACCGACAAGACCTACCGGCTGGACACCGCCAGCGCCAGGGAGTTCCTGGACGACTTCGTAACCCTGCCCTGAACGAGCCCGCCGACGTGACTCCTTCGAAGCATGGGGAGTTACGTCGGCGAGTCGCTTCAGGAGCGTCCACCGGGCGTTGCCTGGAGATACCTCGCAGATGGTCGGACAGGCCGGTCGGACTGCAGGGGACAGGATAAGAGAGGCCTGCTCGCTCACCGTCGAGCTGCCGCCATATAGCCTGGATGGCAGTCCTCTGGTGGCCATCAGACGGATCATCTGATGGCGCTTGCTTGGGCTGATGTCAGTCCCGGTGTCAGTCCACCAGCCAGTACCAGACAGGACTGTGGCGAACTGGCTGGTTCAGGACCTGACCTGAGCTGAATAGACAGCACTCGGGGCCACTGCGTGGACGCTGAGCGCCAGGCTACGAATATCGTGCTTCGGATCTCGGCCGTTCTTAACGGGTCCTGAGGGCAGACCAATACAGATCAGCTTCTGCATTGGCACTGCTGAGCGGTTGGGTTCGGCGTGTGCGGCGGATCCGGGCAAGCATGAGCGCACTGGCCGTGACCCCGGTGACCCCCAGGGTGAGCAGGCGTGGGTCGGACTGATGAAGGCCGAAGACCGTCCAGCACGACAGCTCACCCAGGATCAGCAGCCAGGTGCCAGCCGCGACGCCGGTGAGGTGCGCGGTCCGGTAGGCCGTCCAGAGCGACGGTGTGACCTGGAGGACGAAGGCGACGGTGAGCAGCGTGCCCAGGCCGGCGCGGCCGGCCACGGCGAAGCCGACGAGCAGGAGCGCGACCCAGCTGCCGATCAGGACGGCCGGCCGCGCCCTGGCCTGCCCGCGCCGGCCGAGCATGATCGCCAGCGCGCCGGCCAGCAGGGTCGCCGAGGACGCCGGGACCAGCGCCGCCCAGTAGCTGGCGAGGGCGAAGTACGCGAACCAGGCGGCGTTGTTCACGCTGGTGAGGGTGGCCCAGGACCAGGAGACGCCGGCGGTGTCGTCGGTGGCCCGGAGCTTGCGGAGCTGGGGCAGGAACTGGGGCACCGCGAACGCCGCGGCGGCGATCGGCAGGTAGTTGAGCAGGTCACCCATGCTGGTTGCTTGCCTCCAGCGCGAACGGGGTTCGGTAAGGGGAAAGGTACGTCACCGAAGCCGGCATTTGGTTGCGAATTTATGCGCGAACCGCTCGACTTCTGCCATGATCCTTGTCATGGACATGATCGATCGGAAGATCATTGCCGAACTACAAGTGGAGGGGCGGGTCACGGTGACCGAGCTGGCCCAGCGGGTCGGGCTCAGCGTCGCCCCCTGCCACCGACGACTGCGCGAGCTGGAACGCACCGGAGCGATCCGCGGCTACCGCGCCATCGTCGATCCGGCCGCCATTGGCCTCGGCTTCGAGGTCCTGGTCCAGGTGACGATGGATCGAGAGGACGCCGCCACGGTCGCCGACTTCGAGCGCGGCCTGGCCGAGATCCCACAGGTCCGCCACGCCGAACGGCTCTTCGGCGACCCCGACTACCTCCTCCGCGTGGCCACGGCCGACATCGCCGCCTACCAGACCCTCCGCGACAACCAACTCGCCACCCTGCCCGGCGTGGGTCGGCTCACCTCCACCATCGTCATGAAACGCATCGTCGAGGAACGCCCCTACCCCCTCGCCCCTCCCTCCTCTCGCCCGCACCCCAAGCGCTGAGATGGTGCTCGACGCCCAGCGGCTCACGGCCTGGGTGACCTGGCAGCGCAGGCCGTTTCCCGACGCCAACCTGCTCCTGCTGGGTGGGCGCAAGCCGGCCCTGGTCGACAGCGGCTCCATCGGCCACGCCCAGGACACGGCCACATGGATCGCGCCCACACCTGGCACCTCGCCGTGGAGGAATGTCATTCCGCTTGTCATTCCACCAGGCGCTATTCCGCCTCACAGGAGCGCACTCGCTGGACGACCCACCGGACGTGAGCTGCAAGGACAGCATCTGCCAGCACGCGGTGGACGATCCGCTCCTGTTGTAATCAGGCGCCCCCCGGACCGGGCGGCTGCAGAGAACGCGATCCAGCCCGAGGTGCTACCGCAGCAGCAGGTTGACCAGCAGCGTCAGTGCCACCGAGGCGACGACCGAGAACAGCACCATGAACAGGCAGCCGAGCCCGCCACCGAGCGGGCGGACCTCCAGGTTCCCGAAGCGCATGCCGGACGGCTTACCGCCGACAGGAACCGCAAACCGTCGCGCCGGCGCCTTGGCGCTGGCGGACTGCCCAGCCACCTTCGGCGACACCGACATCTGGTCAGCCACCGCCTGATAGCGCCAACCGTCGCAGGGTGAGGGGTAGCAGCAAGCCCCTTCCCCTCGAGGACTCGTTTCCAGAAGGCGAGCGGTCTCGCGGGCGGGTTCCCGACTGTCAGGGTTGTTTGGCGCCGAGGACAATCTCGCCCGTGGCGGTTGCGAGGACGATGGCCGTGACGGCGGGGCGACCTGTGCGCACGACGATCGGGAGCACGTGGTTGCCGAGCCAGGCGGCCAGGCGGTCAGGATCTCCTTCCAAGTGGAGCTTGGAGATGCCTGCTGGAGCAGCGGGGTGGGTGATGGCCGTCGCACCCGGCAGGCGGACACCCGCTGCCCATTCGATGAAGAAGGGCAATGAGGGCTCGGCGGCGGCCTGGTCCATCCCGGCGCTTCGCCAGCGCAGCACCTCCCCAGAGGGAGCCACTCGTGCGCCGCTGTACACGGTCAGGGCGAGCCGGCGAGCGATCGTGTCGAGCCCACTGGTACGCACCGCCCAGCCAAGCAGTCGGCCCGGACGGGATGCGCGACTGGCAACCCACCGACCGAAGCTGCTGTCGACCGTGGCTGCTTGATCGACGACGGCGATCAGTTCCAGGTAGCTGTCTCCGAGCGGCACGATCCGATTGGCGGTGCCCCAGTCGGGATGCCGGCCGCCCTCGACTGAGGCCAGGCCGTAGCGCGCCTGGAGCTCCCGCCCCGCGGCCGCGAGGTCGGTGACGGCAAGCAGTACATGGTCGAGCTCCACGCGGGTGAGCGTACTGCGGTCAGGAATGCGGCGCGGAGGGCGGCGGCAGCAGAGAAACGTCCAGCCTAGGGGACTTCGGGTCGCCCGTCGGCCCCGAGCCGGTACAGCGGGTGGTGGATGACCTCCCAAAGGTGCCCGTCAGGGTCGGCGAAGAACGCGTAGGACCCACCCAGCGGGGTGGGCGACGCCGACTTGACGACCACGCCGCCGGCCCTGGCCACCTCTTGGACCGCCGCGTCGACCTCGCCGTCGGTGGCCACATGGATGGACAAGACGGCCTCGCCCTTGGCTTGGCCGGCCAGCGCGGCGGCCACCTCCTCGCCGCCGAGCTCGGCAAGCAGCGCATCGTCGCAGACCAGCAGGAGGCTGCCGGCCGTCTTGAACATCGACATGGCCGGGGTGGACGCCGGCGACAGCTCCCAGCCCAGGGCCGTGTAGAACGCGGTCGACCGGGCCAGGTCGGCGGTGCGCAGGGCCACGACACTGACCCTGGGTGGAATCGGCATCGGCAGGCTCCTCTCCATCTGAGCTGTGAGGACAGCACTTCCCAGCAATCGGTGGACGGTTGGCCCGTCGTCCTGCAATAAGGCGTGGCGGCACTCGCCTCCGCCGACGGAGACGAACATCGCAGTCCGCGTGGCAGTCCACCAGCCAGCACCAGACAGCACTCAGGCTATCTGGCTGGATTCGCCCCCTGACCTGAGCAGCGTAAACAGCACTCAGGCGCACTGCGTGGACGTAGAGCACCAGCCTACGGATCTGGCGGTTGGGGGTTGAATCCCTCGCGGCGCGCCAAACGTGCAGGTCAGGGCCTATCAAGCAAGAGAAGCTCGTCGGACCGTATCTGGCAGCGTCAGTCCTTTGAGTGCTGAGCAGGGTCCCCTCAGGAGCGCAGGCGGTAGAAGCACCAGAATGGCGGTCGATTGCCAGGACCTACACGCGTCGCTGATGCCTGCAATCGGGGCGGAGCTCCACGAGGCCCTGTCACAGGAAGGCGGCGATCGCTGCCGCCACCGGCCTCGGCGCCTCCATCGGGAGCAGGTGGGTCGCGCCAGCGATGTCGGCGTCCTGGCAGTGAGGGAACCAGGCATGCAGGAACTGGCGGCCCTCGACGAACAGCGGGCTGCTGTTGCCGCCGAGGACCGACAGGACGGGGCAGGTAAACGCCCCGGCCTGCTTCAGCCCGAAGGTCCACTCTGGGACTCCAGGCACCTCTGTCTCGAAGAAGGTCGCGGCGTCCTTCACGGCCTGCGCAATCCCACCCGGTGCAGCCCGTTCGATGGTGGCGCGCCAGTTGCGGTCCCCCTCGAGTGCCAGGAAGCCGTGGACGGCGCCCTCGGCGTCGCCGGCTTCGTAGCCTTCTATGAGGGGCGCCAGTGCGCGTGCGAAGGCCGCCCCGGCGGGCGTCGTGAGCAGCACCGGTTCCAGGAGCACCAGCGACGCCACCAGGGTCGGATGCTGGGCCGCGAGCTCCAAGGCGATCGCTCCACCCAGGGAGTGCCCGACCACGTGGGCGCGATCCACTCCGAGGTGGTCGAGGAGGCCGACAGCATCCTGGGCCTGCACGGCAACGCTGGTCGGCCCCGCCTCAACCGGGCGGGTGCTCCCACCGAGACCCCGCCGGTGGTAGCGGATGCGCTGGAAGCGCTCGAGCGCCGGTTCCGCCACCAGCGGCTGCAGGGCGTCGGCGATGTGCGCGCCGTGGATGAGCAGCATCGGTTCGCCCGACCCCACGACCTCATACGCCAGTTCGACCCCATTGACCTTGGCGTGTTCCATGACTGCTCCTCGGTCTGGCTGGCCCGGCGGGCATCCGAGACAGCGGCGCCACAACTGCCGTCGCGCCTCTCTGGTGTGGCTATGACCTTGGTTGTCTCAACCAGCGATGGAGCGGGTGAAGCCGCCGAGGTGGTGGGTCTTGAGGCTGAGCGGGACCTCCGACCCCGCCAGCTGCCTGATCATCTCCAGGACGGTGTCGCTGAGCTTTCCGTAGACGTCGATGCGCTGCGTCCTTGCCCTCCCTGAGGGTGTGGGTGCCGATGAAGATGAACGACTCGGACATGGCATCGGCGTCGAGGTCGGTGTGGGCGGTCATGGGTCCTCCCGGGCGCCTAGATGGGTTCTCGCAGGGGTCGGTAGTTGGACCGGAAGATCCGTCGTCCGAAGGCCCGCAGGGTGAGGTCGCGCAGGACCGGCGGAAGGTTGCGGGTGCGGTCGCGGCGGTGAGTCTGGCTGCGGACCCAGCCCGTGCGCCGGCTCCGCCGGGCGACGAAGGTGGCCACCGCGGCGGCGTCACCGACCAGCACCACCGCCCCGTGCCCCACCGCTCCTCGGCGACCTGCTCAATCGATGCCACATGGACCCTGGCTGGATCCTCGAGCTGGTCCAGCAACCCGGGGACCGGGGCGGCGAAGCCGGCGAAGCGCTCCCGCAGCCGCCCGACCGGGTCGCCATCCCGCTCACCGCCGCCGGCGGTGTCAGCGGTCACGTCGGCGTAGCAGTACACCAGCCCCGGGCCGACCGGGACGGTGAGGAAGGAGGTGCCCCGGCCGAGCATGACCGTCCAAGTGGTGACCCGGGGTGGGCAGGCGGCCAGGAACCGCCAGCTCTGCTGGCCGACCGGGACCGGCGGCCGGGGGTCGACGGCCAGCCGCCGGACCGTCGAGCGCAGCCCGTCGGCCCCGACGACCAAGTCGTAGTCGCCACCGCTGCCGTCGTCGAAGCCGACCCGGACGTGCCCGTCGAGGTTCTCCAGCGACCGGACGGTGCGGTCCAACTGCACCGGAACGCCCTCGCGGAGGAGCTGGTGCAGCTCGGTCCGGGGCAGGGCCAGGCAGGGACCGACATCCCCCCACAGCCGGTCCAGGTCGATGTCGGCGAGCAGGCGTCCGCGGTGGTCGAGCAGCCGCTGGTGGGGAATCGAGGCCGCCCGGCCGGCCACGGCGGCCTCAAGGCCGAGCGCCCGCAGGGCGCGCACGCCGTTGGCGGGCAGGTACATGCCGGTCCCGGCGACACCCCAGCCAGCTTCACGTTCGATCACGTGCGGGGCGAACCCGGTCTCGTCCAGCGCCCTGGCCAGGGACAGACCGGCTAAGCCGGCCCCGACGATCAGGATCCGGTAGTGGTTCATTCGGCGGTCCTCCACCCTGGCTGGCCCCGTCCGTCAGGTGGGTGACCGCCCACGGCCACGCGTGTCGTCGCGTCGACAGCCGGTGTGGGGCGTCGGCGTAGGTTGCCGAGCACGACGCGGAGCGCCGTGGGGAGCCGGAACAGCCGGGTGACCGGGTCCTGGAGGGCAGCGACTCGGAGGAACTGCTCGGCCACCACGCGGTCGCGTTCGGCCGCGGTCAGCACCTGGCTGACGTAGGCGTTGATGACCCGGGCCGGCAGCGGGCGTGGTCCCTGCACCTGGGGTAGTGCCAGGTCCGAGCCGACCGTTAGCTGCCAGGCCATGTCGATCGGTTTGGCGGCGGCCCGGAAGAACCGCCGGGCCAGGTCACCGTCGCCGCTGGCCAACGTATCCTGCAGGGCCGCCGCCTGGAGCGCGGCCACCGACATGCCCAGGGCGTACGACGGGTTCGTGCTGCAGAGCGCGTCACCAGAGACGAGCAGCCCGGCCGGGAAGCGGCGCAACTGCTCGTACTTGCGGCGAAGGTTGGCCGGGAACCGGTAGGTGACGACGTCGTCGAGCGGCTCGGCGTCACAGACCGCGTCGAAGACGTCGGGCGGGGCGACGTGCTCGGCGAAGGCGAGGAAGGCTTCGGGGTCGGCCGGCGGGTGGTAGCGGTCGTACCCGATCAGCGTCAGGACCCACCGGTCCTGCTCCTCGGCGACCAGCACGAGGCCGGTGGGACGGTCCGGCTCGGCACCGATGGCGACGAACTTCTCACCGCCCAGTGCCCCAGGGCGCAGGCGCAGGTGTCGGGTGGCGTACTTCACGTGGACTGGGAGCTGCTCTTGCGGGGGGAGGTCGTAGCCGATCGTCGCTAGCCAGGCCGTCGCGCGGCCGCCGCGTCCGGTGGCATCCAGGACCAGATCGGCGCCGAGGGTCTCCTCGACGCCGTTGGCGCCACGCACGACCCGTACCCCGGTGACGCGATCCCTGGCTACCGTGGTGACGAGCCCGACGACCTCGCATCGGTCGACGACCTCGACGGCGGGTAGCGCCAGGACGCGGGCGCGGACTTGACCTTCCAGGTAGGGACGGCTGGCCTGGCAGGTGGTGGCCCATGGTGGGTGGCCCTGGAGACGGAGCTGGTGGCCGCCAGGGGAGAAGCGGATCTCTCCTAGGTCCCGGATCACCGGTGCGCCGCCCGCGGCGAGGTCGTCGAGCAGCCCCGGGAAGAGCTCGTCGAGGATCTGCGTCCCTCGGGTCAGCAACAGGTGGGCGTGCCGGCCCTGGGGGACGCCCTTCCGATTCTCAGCCGTCTCGGGGAGCGGGTCGCGTTCCACGACGGTGACCCGGTCGTATGCGTCGGCCAGCACCCGGGCGGCGAAGAGCCCGGCCAAGCTCGCCCCGAGGACGACCGCGTGGCCACCGATCCTCCGCATCCCGCACCTCCGGTGTCTTGCCAGGTGCTTCGACACTAGGAGTAAGGGGATCGGACGGCTTCGGGAGAACCGGCCAATGCGAGGCCGAGGCGCGTGGGTAGTTCTTCGCTGTCGGGGCGACTACAGGAGGCGGTGCTGGTAGGCGTAGGCGGTGGCCGCGGCGCGCGAGGAGACGCCCAACTTGGTGAAGATGTTGCTCACGTGACGGTGGACCGTCTTCTCGGACAAGACCAGCTCGTTGGCGATGGCGTGGTTGGTCGTGCCGGTCGCCAGCAGCCGCAGCACCTGCAGCTCCCGCTCGGTCAGCCCATGGGCATTCGAGGCGGCGTCCGACCGGGCGAGCGCCTCGACCTGGGCGAGGTCTGGCGCGGCGCCAAGCTGTGCAAACACGCTGCGCGCGGCGTCCAGCTCCATCGCCGCGGCCTCCTGATCCCCCAATTGGCGACAGGCGAGCCCGACCAGCACGCGCGCCCGCGCGGCCTCGTACGGCGCCTGGAGCTCGCGCCAGAGCTGCCCTGCACCGCGTAGCCCGACCAAGGCTGCTCGGGCGTCGCCATCGGCCAGCAGCACCGCCCCCCGGGCGTGGTCGGCCGTCGCGCGCAGGGCTGGCGTGCCGTAGGCGCCAGCGATCTCGATCAGCTCGGCGGCGGCGTCCCGGGCCGCCTGGACCTCGCCGGCGGCGAGCATGATCTCGACCTGGGCGGGCAGCAGCTTGACCCGCCGGAGCCGGTCGGTCGTCTCGGTCACGGCCCGGCCGATCGCCGCTGCCGCCGCATCGGTCTTGCCCTGCGCCAGCCGCAGCAGCGCCAGTCCAGGTTGCGGCTCGCGACCCCACCGGCTGGCCTGCTGGTAGGCGTCCTCCGCCGCCGCGGACTCCCCAAGGACCCGGTAGGCCTCGGCCTGCCGGTAGCAGGCGTCGCCGGAGGCGAACTCGTCGGCGCCGTGAGCGAACCGCTTGAGCGCGCGCTTGGCCTCCTCGATCGCTTCCAGCCATGCCCCGTGCAGGTGCAGAAGCTCGGCGCGGTGGACCAGACACTGGCCGGTGAAGGTGACCATGTCCGGCTGCTTGCCCCACCAGGCCGTCAGCGCCTCGGTCCACTCCTGAGCGCGGCGCAACTCGGCGACCTCATGGCAGAGCTCGATCACGCCGCAGTAGACGGCGCCGGCGACGATGGGCGACAACTCGCCGGCCACGACCGCCACCATGGCCTCATCGACCAGGGCAAGCCCCTCATGCATCTCACCCTCGTGGACAAGGGCGCGGCCCTGCAGGTACCGCGCGAAGGCGACCAGGTCGGCGTCACCGGTGCGACCGCCGATCGCGGCGGCTTGTGCCGCGGCGGTCCGCCCGGCCGCGTGGTCACCCGCCACGAGCTGGTGGAATGCGACCGAAATCAATAGGTAGCCGTGCTCGGCACACTCCCGCTCATGCTCCAGGAGGCGGCTGGCCCGGGCGAACCAGCCGCTTGCCTGCGCGACGTCTCCCCGGGCGCCGAGGTGGAACGTCAGCCAGAACGCGCACCGCGCGGCCCGCCGGGGGTCGCCGCTCTCGGCATGCCACTGGTGGGCACGCTGAAGCGCCCGTAGGCCGTCCTCCACGTGGCCCAGGAGCAGGGCCGCGGTCGCCAGCAACTCCAAATCCTGGGCTGCCAGGGGCGAGGAGCTGTCGACCAGTGACAGTGCGGTGTAGGCATCCGACCACGCCAGCCGCCGGGCGGCCTCGCGGCCTCGCATCAACGCACTCTGCGCGCCCACCGTTCTCTCGCCTCCAGCCAGCACCTGAGCCGCATGTCGGTAGCGTAGCCAGGCCCGAGGATGTCAGTCCCGGTGTCAGTCCACCACCCAGAACAGCGGCGACGAGGCGGTCGCGATCAACGTCGCACCGCTGGCATCCCCCTCGCTGGCGCTGCAGATCGAGGATCGCGACGGCGAGCCCGTTCTGCTTCCCCGCCGCCGGTTCCGCCCACAGGCCTCCCGATCGAGACGCATGGCCCTCGCCAGCGGCTGATCCGAATACGGTGCTGTCTGCCGACGCCAGTAGACGAGCGCACCAGATCAGGAATCTGGTGCTCTGCGCTGAGCTGAGGAAGCAAGTGATAGACCGGCTACAGACGCACTCCCAGGAACATCGGAAGCCAGATCGGTCCTGATGTCGGCGGGGTGCACCGATCATGGCGCTGCGGCGTGTATGTGGGTGGTGGCTGGTGTGGAGAGGGAGGCGATGACAGCCGGCGGCAGCTTTGAGGAGTTCTATGGGGCCACGGTCAGCCGGATACTCGGCCAGATGTTCCTGGTCACCGGTGATCTGCACGTGGCCGAGGAACTCGTCCAAGAGGCCTTCACGCGGGCGTCGCTGCGCTGGTCGCATCTGCGCGCCTACGACCGGCCCGAGGCATGGGTACGGCGGGTGGCGATGAACCTGGCCGCTGACCGGGCCCGCAGCCTGCGCCGCCAGACCCGAGCGTTGTTGCGGCTTGGGCCACCACCTGTGGTGCCGGCAGTGTCGGTCGAGACCTTGGCATTGGTCGAGGCACTGCGAACCCTGCCGGTCCGCCAACGCCAGGCGATCGTGCTGCATTACCTGGTCGACCTGCCGGTCCAGGAGATCGCCCAGACACTCGGGGTGCCGGCCGGGACGGTGAAGACCCTGCTCGCCTGTGGCCGTCGGGCTCTGGCGGCCCGGCTGGGCGAGGCTGAGGAGGTGTTGGACCGCACATGAGCGAGCTTCGCGAGCGGCTCCGGGAGGGAGCCGAGGCGGCCGCCCGGGACGGCCACCTCCCCAACGCGGCGGCGATCATGCGGCGGGGTCGCCGCCGACGGGCCCGGGTTGTTGGTGCAACCGCGGTGGCGGTGGCGGCGGCGGTGGCTGGCATGGTCGGCATCGGCCGGCAGGCGGACCGTCCCCCGCCACTCACTCCCGCCCCGACGCTCACCCCGACGCGCCCGACCGCCCCGACCGCGACCACCCTGGGACGGTGGATCCCGTCGGCCACCCCACTGACGGTCCAGGCCCAGCCAGGGCCGTACCCGGGCCCTGATCCGGGCGGGATTGTGCGGGATGCCACCAGCCTGGTTCGGGGCTGTACCGGTACCTCTCGGATCCGGCTGTGGGCCAAGGCGCGAGGGAAGGTGTGGCTGCTCGCGGCCAAGCCAACCCCGCCAGGACAGCAGCGGGTGTGCTGGGCGAGCGCGTTCATGAACCAGGGTGGCGGCGGCGCCTTGGGGACACATCCTTCCCGGCCCGTCAAGCCGTTGACGGCCATGACCGCCGGGGGTGAGGGCAGGAACCGGCTCGGGGTGGTATCGGGCACCGTTTCCAAACAGGCGGTCCGGCTGCGAGTCTTATTCCACCAAGGCCGCCCTCTGGAGCTGATCCCCGTGGAGGCCGGCGATGGCTTCCCGGTCAACTTCTACGCCGGGTTCTACCTTGAGGCTGGACCAGGACCAGCCGAGGACCAGCTGCCGATGCCAGCGGTCGACCGGGTGGTCGCCTACGACCAGGCCGGCCGCCAGATCGCCCACTGCCGGCTCGCCATCGGACCCGCCAACACCTGCTAACTGAAGTCGGCGGTGTACGCCGCCCGGGCCGGGTCCTCCTTCGCCCCTCCCGCACGTCCATTAGCAATGACCACCGGCAGAGAGTCCGGTCCAGCCGTTGACGTTTGCACTTACAGACTTACACTGAAACGGTCTGGCAGAGGAGGGCCCATGGGCGAACTGGAGGGAGCCGGCGGCTACCGCGTCGGGGACGCCGACCGCAACCGCATCACCGACCTGCTCAAAGAGGCCCATGCAGCCGGGTATCTGACGCTGGAGGAGGCGGACGAGCGGCTCGGCAGCGCCCTAGCCGCCCGCACCCGCGGCGAACTGGACCGGCTGGTCGCCGACCTCCCGCCCGAGTGGCGGGCCAGCCAGGACCCCGCCCGGCCACCGGCCACCCGACCTCCGCGCCAGCGCCCCATGGTTTCCCCGGGGGTGGTCTGGCTGGTGCCGCTCCTGGTGGTCGTGGTCGGCCTGCTCACCCTGGCCGTCCTGACCCGCGGCGTCTACTTCTTCCCCTGGCCGCTGCTGTGGATCCTCTTCGTCTTCGGGCGCCGGGGTCGGGCAGGCTGGCGGCCGCCTCGTTGGTGACCGGTCGATTCCACCTCGGGCGGGTGATCAAGGCCGACCAGAAGCTCCTGCCGGCCCTCGGCCGACTGCCGCTCAACCGGGCGCGGTGAGTCGCACGGCCAGGGTGAGGGCAAAGCGCTGGAAGCCCAGCGCCTGGGCGATGCCGACCGAGGGAAGGTTGGCCTGCAGGCTGCGGTACTGCAGCACCCCGCCGGCGGCCAACCCATAGGCGCTCATGGCACTGACCACGGCCTTGCCATAACCGCGGCCGCGATAGCCGGGATGGGTCACGACACCGATGTGCAGCAGCCGATCCCCCCACCGCGCCAGCATCCCGGCCGCAGCCAACCGATCACCGGCGAAGCAGCCAAACAGCGGCGGACGGGCCGGGTCGATGCCGCTGTGCTCCCAGGCCGTGGGGCCACAGGCGGCGGCCAGCCGCCGCAGCTCGGGCAGGTCCTCGTCGGTCAACAGCCGGCTGCCCAGCGTGGGCGCTGGTCGAACGTCGCTGGCGTCGGCGTAGCCGAGCCAGGCCGGCCCGATGACCCGTTCGACTGCGGCCCCAAAGACCTGGCGCAGCAGGGTGATGTCGAACACCTCGGCTGGGGGCCGCTGCCCGACCCTGCTGGCGACGGTCGCATACCAGTCCGCTGGCACCGCCAGCACGCACGCCGGCGGGCGGAACACCACGGTGGCGCCACGGTAGCTGGCCAGGTCAGGCCCGTTACGGACTACCGAGGTGGTCGGCTGCGCGAGCTGGGCCTCGCTGCAGCCAAGCTGGGCCGCCCAGAAGGCAACCACCGCCTGCAGGCTCACCGCCGTCGTCATGCTGCTCCTCGTGGCAGATGCAGCCTCAGCATGACTCAGCTTGACCTCCATAGGATCCTCGCTATGCCACCCTGGCGCCTGTGCGGGTCGTCGCGCCCTCGCGGTGGCGGGCTGGGCCTGTCGTGCGTCAGGGCGCGCCGGCAAGATTAGGCATGCTCGTGGAGCCGGACCTGGACAAGGCGGCGCTGGTCGCCGCTCTGCAGCGCGACTACCAGCTGACGGCCAGCGCCGTGCGGTTCCTACCGGTGGGGGAGACCGCCTGGTGCTACCAGGTGACCGACGAGCACGGCGGGCGGTGGTTTCTCAAGCTGAGCCGGCCGGATGCCATCGAGCCCGCCCGGGCCGAGTTCGCCCTGCAGCTGGGTCACGTGCTCGCCGAGCTGGGGTTGCCCGTGCCCCGACCCCAGCCGACCAGCAGCGGGGCGTGGTGGTGCTGGCTTGGCGGGCTGCGGCTGTCGCTGTTTGCGTTCATCGACGGCCAGCCGCTCAGCGACCAGGACCTGTGGGCTGCCGGGCTGATCGAACAGGTGGCCGGCTTGGCTGCTGCCATTCACGGCGCCACCGGGGCGCTGGCGATGCCGGTCCCGGTCACCGAGACCTTCGAGGTCTGGACCGACGGGTTGCGCGGCTGCCTGGCCGAGCTGCAAGCAGATGCCGGCGACGCCGACGGGTTGGTCGCCGAGGCCTGGGCGCTGGTGTGGCCGCAACGGCTGGCCCTGCTGGGCATGCAACAGCAGGTGCAGGCGCTCGGGGACGCCGTCCGTGCCCGGCGGAGAGAGCTGGTGCTGTGCCATGGCGACCTGCGCGGCGACAACCTGCTTGGCGACCGCGCCGGCCGGGTCTGGGCGGTGGACTGGGACGGAGCCGTGCTGGCACCCCACGAGTGCGACCTGGTCGGGTTTACCGGCCGGGGGTTCGCGGCGTTCCTTGCCGGCTACCAGCGTGCCGCCGACCATGGCATCGATGTCGACGCGGACCTGCTCGCCTTCTTCCTGCTGCGTCGCAACCTCGACGACCTGGTTGACTGGCTGGGCGCTGTGCTTGCCAGGGATCGGCCCATCGCGCAGCGGCGTGCCGACCTGGACGGGGTGCGGTGGTGCATGTCGCGCTGGGCCGCGCTGGAGGCCCGCATCCAGCACGCCCGGGGGGTGCTAGCAGGGCAGCGACGCTCTCCATGAGGACGCCGATCTTGGTCGGTCCCTGGTAGTCGGCTCGCCCTGGCGGGCGCCTTGGCGCGTACCAGGCTGAGGCTGCTATGTGCTGTCAACCTGTCCGGAGGACTTGGACGCCGGGTTGGTCATAGCGCTCCAACAGCCGGTACAGCTGGCGGGCGATGACACGCCGCAGGCACCGCT
>Ga0081538_10003888_pt1 | contig 13949 bp, 15 predicted proteins | sample TabmetS5T2R1_FD_71022 | JGI IMG/M metagenome (GOLD analysis project Ga0081538, IMG submission 71022) | Tabebuia heterophylla rhizosphere microbial communities from the University of Puerto Rico - S5T2R1 | ecosystem: Host-associated > Plants > Roots > Rhizosphere ... | reverse complement strand
ACAGAAGCATGAGGAGGGTCCCCGCGATAAACAGCCCGACGCCGCCAAGAAGCGGTAGGCCGTAGTTGACTCCCGCGGCTGCCGGCTCGCTCGAGTCGAGTCGGAGCTCGGGAAGCCGCGCGCCGCGGACGTCGGCGACCACGGCCAGATACCGGGAGCCGTACCTCTCGTTGGCTCGACATGGGGGTTCTCGCTGAATCTGTTCCAGCTGATCAGCCCGACTGCGTCCGGTTGCGACCCGCCCAGTCGACCTGGACCCCGGGGCACCCAGTGTGAGGACGAAGATCAAAAGGAAGACGCTCTGGGCCAAGCGCACTTCCCCATCCAGGCGCTCTGGAACCGCCGCGAGGGATAGGCAAACAGGAAGATCCCGTCGAGGAACCGCCGCGAGGGATGGGCAAAACAGGAAGATCCCGTCGACGAAACTGTTGAAAATGGGTCTAAGGCTGATGCAAGTGATAGACGGCGAACAGCGCACCGTGGGGGACCCAGTCGCGCCTTCCGAGGACGCCCTGCATCTTGGGCAGCAGCAGCCGGAGGAGCAGCTCCTCGCCGAGCACGCTGTTGAAGACGGCGAACACGACGACACCGCGAACCAGCCCCAGACGCCGCGGAAGAAATCCTCGCCGCGATCGGAGTCGAGGAAATCGGCGAAAGTCCCTGACCGACGGCCCTGGGATTGTCGGCACGAGGGATCAGACTGCAAGCGACGAGGGTCAGTCGTCGCTCAGACTAAAGGCCTCGTCGGCGTACCTTTTTTACGCAACACACCTAGCGCGAGGCAGCGGTGGGCGGTGCCCCGGGAAACGCCGCGAAGTCCCCCGGAACTCGTGGCGCTCCAGCCGATCCCGCACCGTCTCCAGCGTACCAGGAACGCACTGGGCAAACCCCTTCCTCGATGTCGGGGGCGCGTTACCCTGGGCTGACTCCTACCCCCCTTCCGATCGCCTCCTTGGGCTCACCGACCGCGGGCAACCGGCCGGCGGGGACGGCATTCGCGCGGGCGGACAGCGCAGCGGCGGCGCCGCTCGGCGCATGCCTTCCGCCGCATCCGCTTCAGCACCCGCTTCAGCATCGCCCTCCCACCGCCGCGCGCCCTAACCAGGCGTACCGCGCGCCGATAGGCTCGGCGCGCCGCACGCCGGCTCGTGTAACACGAGCGCGGTTCAGACTTGGGCTGCGGGCCGGCGCCGGTGGGTGCAAGGGGCGCCTGGGCCGCCGGGGAGGGCGCCGCCGCTCCTGGGGTGGGCGCCTGTGGGACCGGCGCCGTCGCGGATGGAGGCGGTGGGAGCGGCCTGATGGGCTTCGTCGTCCGATAGACCTCGCTCACCCGGTACGCGCGCTGGTCCAGCTTCAGCGCCTCCTGGCGGACAGCCTCCATGGACGCTCGGTCGAGGCGGTTGCGCTCGACCAGCACCAGCGTCTCCCCTTCCGGATCATCCACCGCGCCGACCTCGACAATGCCCACACGCGGTGCATGTGCCTTGGTCTGGATGCCGCCCTCCGGATCGAGCGGGCTGCGCTCGTGCGTGAGCAGAATGTCATTGAAGCAGCGGACGGGGACACAGGTCCTCAGCCCTCTATCGAAGACCGTGGCGCAGTCCAGGAAGTCGATGTCGGGCACGAAACCCTGCATGTAGGAGTCCCCGAGACGGGGGTTGTCCCGCATGTGGATGCCCCCTTCGGCATCTCCCACACCCGCGATCCAGGTACTCGGGGCGCCGAGGAAGAACCCGTCCTCGTACTCCTCGGGGTACTCGCCGAGGTTCCACACGTTGCCGTCGTTGTCCTGTGCGAAGAACGCGAGCTCCGCCTCCACGACCTCGCCTTCGTTCTCGTCCACGTCCCACATGACCCGAGTGCGCACGCCGTTGATCACCTTGATCAGGTTGGTGACGGTGAACGTCACCCTGTGGGGCAGGGGCCCACCTCCCCGGTTCGCCCGCCCCTCGAGTACCAGTTGCCTGCCCGGTTTCAGGGGGAGAAATGTGTTGTTGATCCTCGTCGAGCGGTCGAAGTCATCAGGATCGAAGGCGACCGCCCGTTGGCAGTCCGGTGGGAGGTCCGGGTCGGGTGACTGAGCGCCCGCGACGGTCTGACCTGCGCCAACCGCCACGGCACCGGCGCCTGCCAGAAGGACAAACGTTCTAAGGAGGGCCAACCGCCTCCGCTGTTCGCCGAACATCGAAGCCTCCTTTCTCTTGTCTAGTCTGCCTCAGCCGAGGCGCAAGGGCAACGGTCACTGTCCCACCGGCCGTACTTGAGACAGGAGCCGCCGGTTCTGCGTGCGGAAGGTCTCCTCGTACTGCGGACGGACCTCCAGCTCCACGGGCGTGATGTGGGGCCTTCTCGCACGCCATGTCCGCGTTCGCGACCTTCACCTCCTCGCGCTGGAGGGCGGCGAGGGCGGCGCGGTCGTAGCTCGTGCCGCGGGCCGGCGGCGCCGTAGCCCCGTTGATCCGCGACTCGCCGCCGTGGGATTCCCTGGAGGCGACCTCGGTCGAGAGCAGGGCCTCGGCGAAGCGCTCGTAGCTCCATTGCTCCTCGCGGGCCCGCTGGGCCAGCCTGGGCAGCGCCCGGGCGGCGGCCGGCGCCTTCAGCGCCCGGAACAGGTGGGCCAGCTCGGACGCCTTGGTCATGCCGGGATCAGCTCGTCGTAGCGCGCCAGCGGGCGGCGCTCGACGTCGGGCTCTGGGCGCCGACGGCGCTCGCCGCGCAGTTCGTCCAGCGTCCGCTGGTGGGCGGGGTCGGTGAAGGTGAGGCCGCCGGCGAAGGCGCGCGCGTGGCGGCCGGCGAGCTCGCCCGTGTCGAGGCAGACCGCGGTCAGCTCGGTCTGCGAGGCGCGCACCTCGACGCGGCGGCCGACGAGGCGCGGGTCGAGCGAGTAGTCGTTGCGGTCGAAACGCAGGTAGGGCTGGGGCGCGACGCGCGTGACGAAGCGCCGGTCGGTGTCCGGCAAGACCTTGGGCAGCGGCCAGATCCGCACGCGCTCCTCGGCCAGCCGCTCCGCGACGACCGCGCGCGTGGTGCGGTGGACGCGGGCGTTGATGCGCTCGCACCAGCCGTCGAGCTGGTGCTGGAAGTCGAGCCGGTTGGCGAACCGGCGGCCGGCCTCGAAGTTTGAGTGCAGGAAGCGGTGGCTGCGCTCGAGCGCGCCCTTGGCCTGGCAGTCGCCCGCGTCGAGGACGACCCAGCCGAGCGCGAGCCGGCCGCAGAAGGCGAGGAAGGCCTCGGTCGGCCGGCCCCCCGGGGCGATCGCGCCCTCGCGGTCCCAGACCAGCCTGTCGGGCAGGGCGCCGAGCCGGGCCAGGCAGCGCGCCATCCCGTAGGCGATGTCGCAGAACTCCTTCGAGAACACCAGCGCGCCGGCGAAGGCGCGCGAGTACGGCAGCTCGCAGGTCACGACATAGCCGCGGCGGGTCTGGCCCCAGCCGACCGCGATCTCCGAGCTCGGCTCGCAGAGGTCGAACTGGGCCAACTCGCCGGGGCGGTAGCGGGTGCGCTGAAAGCTGCGCGGCGGCGGCAAAAAGCGCGGCCGCAGCTCGCGCAACAGGTCGTAGAGGATCGTCTTGCCGCCCACATAGCCGAGCCCCTCGAGCTCCTCGCGGATGCGCACCCCCGACAGCCTCGGCTCGTCCGCCAACAGCTCCTCGACCGCCCCAACGAACGGGTCGAGCTTCGACGGCCGCTTCGAACGCGGGCCGTAGCTCGGCGGCTCGGGCGACGCCAGCGCCCTGCGGATGGTGTCGCGGTGGACACCGGTGCGGCGGTGGATCTCGCGCTGCGACAGGCGCTCGACGTGCCTCATCCGCCTGATCTCCGCCCACTGCTCCACGCCAAGCAACGCCTTCCTCCGGTCTCGATCGACAGATCGAGCCAGATCAACGGCCCCGTCGGACACCTCCGGCCCCGCGCCGCGGGTGGACCACTTTTACTCCGGCACGGACGGACCAGTATTCAGGCGGCGCCTACAATTGCGCCTGACCTGACCGGAACCCCCTCGACATCCCGCAGTCGAGACGCAGCGCGACGGCAACATGATCTCCAGCATCGATCAGCTCCTCGGCCGCGGCCAGCCGCAGCGAGACGAACGCCCCCGCTTCGCGCGAGGGCGTTCGTCCGGGGGGAGCGAAGGTGCTCAGGCCGTGCTCGGCCGAGCAAACGGCGGTGCCGCGCTTTCGAGCGCGTCGCTGTCGAGCAGGTAGCCGACGGCGAGCCAGTAGGCACCGGCGAGGACCGGGCCACCGAACTGCGAGAGCGGGAAGGTCGCGATCCACGTGAGCGGCAGCGCGATCGCGAGGGCCCGCGGAACGCGGCCGCTTCGCCGAAGCCCGATCGCGATTGCGATGAAGCCGCCGAAGATCGCCGCGTTCGAGGCGACCGCGACCGCCGGGAAGATCGAGAGATCCTCGCCGCGGACGTTCGAGGTCACTGTGAGTACGGCGAGCCCGATCAGCCCGGCGACCGGGATCGCCGTGGCGAGCCTGCCGCGACCGGCGAGCCTGGCGAGATGCAGTACGGCAGGCACGCTGAGGAGGAGCGCCGCGCTGAGGGCGCCGAGCAGGGCGTGCTCGATGCCGACGACGGTCGTTTCGCCCGATGGCGTGTCGGTGATCTGGATCACGCCGGTGATGCCGAGCGCGACCCCGGCCGCGATCGCGGTCCGAGCGATGAAACGGGTGTTGGTGAACATGTGTCGAGCCTCCGGTGAGTGGTGGTGATTTGCTGAGGCCAGCTTGCCGTCGCTCCGTGTCGCTGTCGTCGACCCGTGGTCGCGAGCTCGTCCTCCTTGCGGTGCGATCCGGGTACGACGAAAGTCGGACGCCGGAACACCAATCGGAGGATGCGCACGCCCACCCGGCGACGTACCGTTTGCTCCATGGCGATGCCCGTCGACCCAGCCGTCCGCATGGCCCGGATTCCGCGCGCGATCCCGCGCGTCGATGTCCTCATCGCCGGCGGGCTGCTCGTCTGGGCGCTGCTCGAGGCATTCCTCTCCGAGGGCCCGGGCTCGGCCGGCGTTCGCGTCCTACTGGCGATCGGCTTCACCGTCCCGCTCGCCTTCCGGCGCCGCCTGCCGCTCCAAGCGCTCGCCGTCGTCGTCCTCGTCGCCCTCCTCCGCGGCCTGCTCTCCGAGGAGACCGAGGTCGGCGCGACGCCGATGCCATCGCTCCTGCTCGGGACATTCTCGGCGGCGCTCTATGCGCGCCCGGAGCCGCTCGCCTACGCGGCGATTCCGTTGCCCTTCCTCGCCTTTGCCCTCGGCGGTCACGCCGGGGGCGAGGAGGCGGTCGACTACGGCGCGGTCACGTTCATCACACTCGGCGCTTGGATCGGCGGCTGGCTCGTCCGCCGCCGCGCCGAGCAGGTCGAGCGGGCGATCGCTGAGTCGGGAGAGCTCGCCCGCGAGGCGGTCGCTGACGAGCGAGGGCGGATCGCCCGCGAGCTCCACGACGTCGTCGCCCACAGCGTCTCGATCGTCGCGGTCCAGACGGGCGCCGCCGAGGAGCTGATCGAGCGCGACCCAGCGCGCGCCCGCGAGCATCTGGATGCCGCGCGCCGCACCTCGCGTGAGGCGCTCATCGAGATGCGACGGCTGCTCGACGTCCTCCGAGAGGACGGTGCAAGCTACGCGCCGCAGCCGGGGCTGGACCGGGTCGGGGAATTGATCGACGATGCCCGCGCCGCCGGGCTCGAGGTCGAGTTCGCGGAGTCCGGCGATCGCGGCGCTCTGACGCCCGGCGTTGAGCTGACGATCTACCGGGTGATGCAGGAGGCGCTCACTAACGTGCGAAAGCACGCCGGCCCGGTCCCAACCCGGGTCGCGATCACCTATGGCCCCGAGGCGCTCGAGCTCGAGGTGCGAAACGAGGCGGGCCGCAGCAACGGCTCCGCGCCGCCGGGTGGTCACGGGCTGATCGGGATGCGCGAGCGGCTGCGCCTCTTCGGCGGCGCGCTCAGCGCCGGCGCGGAGGCCGACGGCGGCTACCGGGTCCACGCCACCCTGCCCCGCGAGCGGGCCGCCGGATGACCCGCCTAACGCCGGCCAACTAGCAGGGCCTCCGATGATCCGCATCCTGATCGCCGACGACCACGCGCTGGTGCGCTCCGGCCTCCGGGGGATGCTTGAGACGCAGGAGGACATCGAGGTGATCGGGGAGGCCGAGGACGGAGGTCGCGCCGTCGATGAGGCGCTTCGCCTGCGGCCCGACCTCGTGATCATGGACATCCGGATGCCGAAGCTCGACGGGATCGAGGCGACCCGGCGGCTCGGCCACCAGCCCGGCGCGCCGAAGGTGATGGTGCTGACGACCTTCGACCTCGACGAGTACGTCTTCGAGGCGCTGCGAGCGGGGGCGGGTGGCTTCATGCTCAAAGACGCACCCCCCGGCCAGCTCGCCGAGGCGGTGCGCACCGTGGCCGCCGGCGAGACGCTGCTCGCGCCAGCGGTGACGCGGCGGCTGATCGAGCGCTACGTCCGCCGCCCTTCCACCGACACCGCGCGCCGGGAACGATTCGCCGAGCTCACCGAGCGTGAGCTCGACGTCCTCCACCTGATCGTCCGCGGGCTCTCGAACGCGGAGATCGGTGCCGAGCTCCACCTCAGCGAGGCGACGATAAAGACGCACGTCACCCGCATCCTCACCAAGCTCGCCGTGCGCGACCGAGTCCAAGCCGTCGTCCTCGCCTATGAGTCCGGCCTCGTCGAGCCCGGCGAGCCGACCGGGTAGCCACCACCAGCCTGCGGCAGGGGTCTTCCGCCGCGCCCGTCTTTCGCGCGGAGCGCGCGCTCCGATGCGCAACCCGAGGCGCCCGTCTCGGACGATTTCCGAGCAGGCCCGACCGCTGAGCGAGAGGCTCGGTCTAGGCAGATGGCAGCAGCGGCCCGTCATCACGGCGCCCACTGGAAAGCCCCGGTTCGCCAGGAAGGCGAGCGTCTGAGAGGACCCGCTCGCCGCCTCCGAGGGTCTTGAGATGGACGACTTCCGGAAGTCCGCGGCTGCCCGATCGGCCTTCGCCTCGCACCTGGAACCGTCGATGAGCGGAACTGTAAGACCGGGCTTCTGTGATTCGTCCAGGCGGGTGTGACGGAGCGGTCGGGCGGGCGATCGAGATCAGGCGATTGCGAAAGCGGAGGCCGTCACCGGGAACCCGGCGCGGCCGGTCAGAGCGCCTACGCGTTGCCTATGCAAGGCGCCGGGAGAAGAAGGGATCGGCGGCGCGGATGCTCCTCGTCCATCGCGACGGTGAGTTGGCGCGCGCCCGGACTCGTGCGGCGTAACCGGGGGGTGGTCGGCGCGGCGTAATGCGCGGCCGGCGTGGGTACCTTGATTTTTAGAGATGTTGGGGCTTGTCGTCGTCTCGCTCCTGGTGGTGGCCGTGGTCACGCTCGGGGCTTGCGACTCGGATGAGCTGACCGCCGCTGGGCGCAGCTCCGATGACGTGCGGGTCCTCGATTGGGAGCGCGGTACCTACGAAGGCGTGCGTCTGGGCGACAGCGTCGCGAGGCTAATCCGCGTCATCGGCAAGCCGAAACGGCGTGGACGCAATGAGCCGAGCTGGAGCACGAGCGGTCTATCCCTAGGCTCGAGCTCGCCCGCACGCGCGGCGGTGTCGATCTCGGCCCGCTCCGTTCGTCATTGGGGTAAAGCGGCGGGAAGCGCCGCGCTGGACGAAGGGAGCAGTCCAAATCATGTCGATCACCGCCCGAACCGCCCTGCCGACCGGCGTCTGGACCGTTGACCCTGGTCACTCGAACGTCGAGTTCTCGGCCAAACACCTCGGAATCGTCACGGTGCGCGGCGCCTTCAAGGAGTTCGAGGGCAGCGTCGAAGTAGGCGACGACGGGTCGACCCGTGCGCGCGGCACCGTCCAGGCTGCCTCGCTCGACACGAACGAGCAGACGCGTGATACGCACCTCCGCTCCGAGGAGTTCTTCCACGCCGAGGTTCACCCGGAGCTCGTGTTCGAGTCCAGGGAGATCCGGCCGCTCGACGAGGACACTTTCGAGATTCACGGCGATCTGACGATGCGCGGCGTGACCCGGCCGGTCATCCTGAGCGCCGAGGTGCACGGGACCGAGATCGACCCGTGGGGCAACGAGCGCGTCGGCCTCGAGGTCCACGGGCAGCTGAACCGCGGCGACTGGGGCATGACGTTCAACCAGGTGCTGGCGAGCGGCAACAAGTTCGTCTCCGACAAGGTCAAGCTGAGCCTCGACATCTCGGCGATTAAGCAGTCGAGCGAAGGCCCTGTCCCGGCTGCCTGATCCTGGCTTCGACGTGGAGGGCGACTCGCGAGCCGAAGGCGGTGCTCGCCCCCGTCGGTCTGCCCGCCCGGCTTGCTGATGTAGAACTCCTGCTGGTTGATCCACGGCTCGCGGTCGACCGGCGCCAAGTCGGCTTCACGATCATCGCGCCCACAATGCCCGCGCCGGTGTGGTCCAGGACCGGGTCGGTCGCGCAGCGGGTACATGAACACGCCCGGATTGACCCCGTGGAGTGCTAGTAGAGATCGAGTAGTCACCGGGTGGGGCACCACCGACAAGCGTGCGCAGACCCCAGAAGGCGTCGGCGTCGGCGACAGCCGAGAACTCGTAGAGCGGCGCTATCCCGACGCTGACTGCTTCATTCAGAACAAGGGGACGGAGTACGTCCCGTACCCAATCTGCAAGGTCCGTGTGTGTAAGGGCCGTCTGCTCGGCTTCGGTGGCGAGCCGATTAGGAGCCTCTGGTTGGTCGCCGAGACGAATACCGGGCTTAAGACCTGTCGCAACTAGCGACGACAACTACGAGAGCCTGATCTCGTCGCCGTCGGCACACGCCATCGCAGCGACGAGCACCAGAAGCGCCACTTGGCCGGACTCATCGCGTCCGGTGCCTAGGCACAACGTCGGCGCGGCGAGCCTCCCGATGGAGGGAGTTCGAGCACGTCGCTGTCGCAATGAGGCAGAAGCAGCGGCGAGGCCGCGGCTCGCCGAGGTGCCCGCGTTGGACGAGAAGGAAGCGCCAGCGGGCAGACCGTCGGGTCCCGGGCCGCACTTGCATTCGTCGACAAGCAGCACGCCGGGCATGCGCGCCTGCTCCTCGTCGAGTCCAGAGCGGGCGCGCGCACGGCGCTACACGATGCGTTCGCTTGCTTCGCGAGACGACGGTCTCGACGTCGACGCCCGCCGAGAGCCTGGTCGCCACTCGAGCGTTCCAGCGAGCCTGTTCTGGCCGTGGGGGGTCACCTCGTTCGCTTGGTCGGCGGCCTGAGCGCGCGAGCCTTTGGCTGCCAGAGGGCGATCTCGCCGCCGGCGGGAACGTCGAGCACGCTGCGCCAGCCGGCGGGCCCTTCCCGTGCATCGAGCGTCACGGACGCTCCTAGCAAGCGCGCGTGCTCGGTCGCCGCGTTGATGTCTGTGACCTTGACATAGGGCAGCCAAATCGGTCGATCGGTTCCGCACTCGACGACGCCGCCCCCGATGCGATCGCCGAGCTCGAGCGCCTGGTAGGAGCCTGCGCCGGCGTGGATCGTCTCGGACCGCCACCCGAACAGTTCTCGGTAGAAGGCGCAGGCGCGGGCGAGGTTGCCGGTGTGCAGTTCCAGGTGGACGACCGCACTTGTCGCGGTTCGTTTCATCATCTGCTGGTGTGGACCGACGCGGCCGCCGAGAGGAATCGGCGATAGCGATGCCTTTCGGCCGCTTCGCGGGTCCAAGTAGGAGATGAGTTTCCCCGGCGCGATATCGGAGGTTCAGGAGCAGCGACTGCTCGAGCGGGCTCGGGCGGGGGACGAGCAGGCGTTCCGGCGGCTGGTCGAGCCGCACCGCGGAGGCTTGCGTGCGCACAGCTACCGGATGCTCGGCTCGGTCGACGACGCAGAGGACGCGCTTCAGGAGGCCCTGCTCCGGACGTGGCGCGGGCTGCCCAGGTTCGAGGGCCGAAGCTCACTCCGCTCGTGGCTGTACAAGATCGTGACGAACGCCTCCCTCGACGCCGCCGCGCGCCGGCCGAAGCGGGTGCTGCCACTCGACTACGGCCCGCCTGCCGACCCGCACGCGGGCCTTGCCGCGCCGCTTGCGGAATCGGCGTGGGTGGAGCCGTACCCGGACGAGGCACTCGCCCTGGAGGACCGCGCTGCCACGCCCGCGGCCCGCTATGAACTGCGCGAGAGCCTCGAGCTGGCGTTCGTCGTGGCGCTGCAGCAGCTGCCGGCCAGGCAGCGAGCCGTGCTGATCCTGCGCGAGGTACTCGGCTTCTCGGCGCTGGAGGTGGCAGACACTCTGGAGACGAGCGTCGCCTCGGTGAAGAGCGCCCTCCAGCGCGCGCGCAGAGCGGTCGAGGAGCGAATCCCCGATGAGAGCCAGCAGACGACTTTGCGGGCGCTGGGCGACGACACGGTGCGCGAGCTCGCGCAGCAGTACATGGACGCGTTCGAGCGCAATGACGTAAACGCGGTGGTGTCGATGCTGACCGAGGACGCGACGCTCGCGATGCCACCGACGCCGACTTGGTACCGCGGTCGGGACGCGATCGCCGCCTTCTACGCCGCCAAGCCGATGGCCGGCGCGGTGCGCTGGCGCCACATCTCGACCCGCGCGAACGGCCAGCCGGCCGTCGCCTGCTACCTCTGGGACGAGCGGACAGACCGGTACGCGGCCCACGGGCTCGACGTCCTCACCCTGCGCGGCGATCGGATTGCGGCGGTCACGGCGTTCCTCGGCGGCGAGTTCGTCCGCGACCTCGGTTTGCCGGCCCAGCTGCCGGCCTAGCCAGCGGCAGCACCGACGCTCCGCGAGCGGCATCGATTCGAGCCAATCCCGCTACCGCGGAGCGATTCCTTTGGCGACCAGGTCGAGTCATTGCAGGTGAAGCACTCAGACCGAAGACACCAGGAGGAAATCATGGGCGACGGCAAGACAATCTCGAGACGGGCACAGGGATGGGTGCTCGCGCTGACTTCGATCGCATCGCTGATGGTCGCGCTCGACACGCTGGTCGTGTCGACCGCACTGACCACGATCAGGCTTGATCTCGGCGCCTCGATCGAGCAGCTCGAGTGGACCGTCAATGCTTACAACCTGACCCTCGCGGTGCTGCTGTTGCCCGCGGCGGCGATCGGTGACCGCTTTGGGCGCCGAGCCACCTTCGCCACGGGTCTCGGACTGTTCGTGGCCTCGTCGGCCGCCGCCGCCTTGGCGCCGGATGTCGGCTCGCTGATCGCGGCGCGCGCCGTCCAGGGTGCCGGCGCGGCGCTGGTGCTCACGCTCGCGCTCGCGATCGTGAGCGCGGCGTTCCCGCCCGAGCGCCGCGGCTGGGCGATCGGGATCCTCGAGGGCATCACCGGACTTGCCGTCGTCGCCGGACCGGTGATCGGCGGTGCTGTCGCTCAGGGCATCGCCTGGGAGTGGATCTTCTGGCTCAACATCCCAATCGGGCTGGTGGCGATTCCGCTCGCGCTCGCTCGCATCGATGAGAGCTTCGGCAAGGACACCACGCTCGACGTCGGCGGCGTCGCGCTCGTGAGCGGTGGCGCGCTCGCGATCGTCTGGGGACTGGTGCGGGGCAATCCGGCCGGTTGGAGCAGCCCCGAGGTCGTCGGCTCGCTGGCGATCGGGGCGGTGCTGGTGGTCGGCTTCGTGGCCCGGGAGCTCCGTGCCCGCGAGCCGATGCTGCCGATGCGCCTCTTCCGCTCGCGCGCGTTCTCGTCCGGCAACGCCGCGGTCTTCTTCCTGTTCGCGGCGCTGTTCGGCGCGGTGTTCTTCTTCGCCCAGTTCCTCCAGACCGGGCTCGGCAACGGGCCCTTGGACGCCGGGCTGCGGCTGGCACCGTGGACCGCGACGCTGTTCGTGGTAGCCCCGATCGCCGGCGCCCTGGCAGACCGGATCGGCGAGCGGCCGCTGCTGGCGGGCGGGATGGCCCTGCAGGCGCTCGGATTCGCCTGGGTCGCGCTGATCGCGGAGCCCGGCATCGCGTACGGCGAGCTGATCGCGCCGCTGATCGTCGCGGGGCTCGGCGCCTCGATGGCGATCCCGCCGGCCGCCAGCGCGGTGGTCGGCTCGGTCGCCCAGGACGAGGTCGGCAAGGCCGCGGGCGCCAACAGCATGCTGCGCGAGCTCGGCGGCGTGTTCGGGATCGCCCTCCTCGTCGCCGTGTTCGCCGCGACCGGCAGCTACGCCTCCCCCGACGCATTCAGCGACGGCTTCGCGCCCGCGATCGGTGTCGCGGCCGTCCTGTCGTTGCTGGGGGCGGTCGCCGGCCTGGGCGTGCCCGGCCGGCGCCGCCCGCACGCGGCGACCAACCGCCCGACCCAGCCCGCGCCCGCGTTCCAGACCGGCGGCTAGCGGGACTCAAGCCACGACCCACGAAACATAGGAGACAACGATGAACCAGGTGATGGTCCGCTACAGGGTCAAGCCCGACCAGGCGGCCAGAAACGAGGAGCTGGTGCGCGCCGTCTACGACGAGCTGCACCGCACGCAGCCCGCGGGACTCCGCTACGCCACGTTCCGCATGCAAGACGGCCTGACCTTCGTACACCTCGCCGAGACCGACGACGAGCGGAACCCGCTCTCCGAGCTGGCAGCCTTCGCGAAGTTCCAGGAAGGAATCCGCTCCCGATGCGACGAGCCGCCGGTCGCGACCGAACTGCACGAGATCGGTTCGTAGCGCTGTAAATAGCGTCGGTGCCGTCAAGGCGACGGCGTAGGTTCCCTCAAGTCCGGCAAAGACGATTGAAGGAGGACCTACGCCGTGAGACGTACCGTACCGCCGTCGGCGGAGATCGAGGAGCAGATCGAGAACCTGTTGGCCGTGGGGGTGGGTGAGAACCCGCGCGAGTCGCTGTCCGAGCTGGCGAGGCTGGGCGCCAGGTTGATCATCCAGCGGGCCGTGGAGGACGAGTTCGACGCCTGGCTCGGTCGCGCGCGCTACGAGCGCCGGCCCGAATATCAGCGCGGGCTGCGCAACTATGAGTCGGGGCTTCGCAACGGCTTTCGTCCGCGCAGGGTGCAGACCGCCGAGGGCGAGCTTGAGGTGGAGATCCCGCAGGTCAGGGAGGCGGCCGAGCCGTTCGTCTCGAAGCTGTTTCCGTGCAGCACGAAGGTGTTGCGCACCGAGCCGCTTAGGGCGATGGTGATCGGCGCCTTCGTCCGCGGGCTGTCGATGCGCGACATCGAGTCGCTGTGCGAGAGGGCGGGGCTGGGGAAGCTGTCGAAGACGACCGCACAGCGGATCTGCACCGAGCTCAGGGAGCGCTTCGAGCAGTTCAAGCGCCGCGACCTCTACGACATCCAGCTGGCGGCGCTGTTCTTGGACGCGATCTTCCTCCCGGTCCGGCCCGACGGGCCGAAGGAGGGCGTGCTGGTGGCCTGGGGCTTCACCGAGCAGGGCGAGCGGGTGCTTTTGTCGGTGATGCTGGGCATGCGCGAGTCGCACGAGGACTGGCTCGCGCTCGGGCGCGACTTGATCGCCCGCGGGCTGGGAGCGCCGCTGCTGGTCGTGGCCGACGGCGCCCCCGGGCTGATCAAGGCGGTCGAGCAGTGCTGGCCGGCCTCGGACCGCCAGCACTGCGCCGTTCACCGCGTGCGCAACCTGCTCGCCAAGCTGCCCGAGCGGGAGCGCGAACGTGTCCGCGGCGCCTACTGGCAGGCGCTCGACGACGCCACCGGCGAGGCCGACGGAAAGCAGCGCCTCCAGGCGCTGGTCGACGAGCTCGACGGTGCCGGCTACACGGCCGCCGCCAAATGCCTGGCCGACGACCTCGACGCGCTCGTCGTCCACCTGCGCTACCCCACAACACACCGCCGCAGGTGGCGCTCGACCAACCTGCTCGAACGCTCGCTCGCCGAGGTCAAACGCCGCACCAAGGTGATCGGCCGCTTCCCCGGCGAGACCAGCTGCCTCACGCTCGTCTGGGCCGTCCTCGACCTCTACATCACCCACGCCAAGAACGGCGTCAGGTTC
>Ga0081538_10003887_pt1 | contig 13950 bp, 12 predicted proteins | sample TabmetS5T2R1_FD_71022 | JGI IMG/M metagenome (GOLD analysis project Ga0081538, IMG submission 71022) | Tabebuia heterophylla rhizosphere microbial communities from the University of Puerto Rico - S5T2R1 | ecosystem: Host-associated > Plants > Roots > Rhizosphere ... | reverse complement strand
CAGGAGACGGGGTTGCCGGGCAGCCCGTACAGCGGGGTCCCGGCGGCCAGCCCGAACGCCTGGGGCATGCCCGGCTGCATGGCCACCTTGAAGCTGCGCACGTCGCCGAGGGTGGCCAGGACCTGCTTGGTGTAGTCGCGCTCCCCCACCGACACCCCGCCGGAGGTCAGCACGAAGTCGCCGTCGGCGGCGGCCAGGGCGAACCCACGTCGCAGGGCCTCGGGGTCGTCGCGGAGCCGCCCGCAGCGGAAGGCCTCGGCCCCGGCCGAGCGGGCCTGGGCGGCCAGCAGCCAGGAGTTGGAGTCGCGGATCTGGCCGGGGCCGAGCGGGTCGCCGGGGTCGACCAGCTCGTCGCCGGTTGACACGACCGTGACCCGTGGTCGGGGATGGACGGGCACGACCTTGCGGCCGACCGAGGCGAGCATGCCGACGGCCGCCGGGTCCAGCACCCGTCCCCGCTCCAGCACCACCGTGCCCTGCCCGACGTCCTCGCCGGCCTCGCGGACGAACCGGCGGGGGCCGGGGTCAACGCGCACCAGCACGGTGTCGCCGTCCACAGTCGTCTGCTCGACCGGCACCACCGTGTCCGCCCCCGGGGGCAGGGCCCCGCCGGTCATGATGCGGGCCGCGCCGCCCGGCTCGACGGTGGGCAGCCGGCCGGTGCCGGCGAACACCTCGCCGGTGACCGTGAGGGCGGCCGGGGTGTCCTCGGCGGCGCCGGCCAGGTCGGCCCCGCGGACGGCGAACCCGTCCATGGCCGAGTTGGCGAACGGGGGCAGGGCCTCGGCCGCGGCCACGTCGGCGGCCAGAATCGTGCCGAGGGCGTCCCCCAGCCCGACCTCTGTCACCGGGAGGGGGGTCAGCCGCTCGAGCACGCTCGCCCTGGCCTCAGCGAACGGCACCAGGTCGGGCGGGTTCGGCCGGTCCGGTGGGAAGACAGCTTTCATGCTGGGGCTCCTACTGCGAAGGTTGCCGGCAGCTTAGCAACCCGCTAGGACCGATCCATGTGCGGGGAGCTCGCCCCCCCCACGGCCCCCCAAGAGCACCTGTGCCAGGGTCAGGGCCGGCGGTCCAGGTCGGCGATAAACCGCCGCAGGAAGTCCACGAACGCCGGGCCGATGTCGTCACGGCGGGCGGCCAGCTCGACCGTGGCCCGCAGGTAGTCGTTCTTGTCACCGGCGTCGTAGCGGGTCCCGCTGAAGGAGTAGGCGAGCACGCCCCGGTCGGAGTGATGGATCAGGTGCTTGAGGGCGTCGGTGATCTGGATCTCGTTGCCGGCCCCGGGCTCGGTGGAGCGCAGGGCGTCGAAGATCTCCGGGTGGAGGACGTAGCGGCCGATCACGGCCAGGTTCGAGGGGGCGTCGGCGGGGGCCGGCTTCTCGACCACGTCGGCCATCCGCAGCAGCCCGGGCTCGACCTCCTCGGCCGGGTCGACACAGCCGTACGCCTTGATCTGGGAGCGCTCGACCTCCATGGCCGCGACCACGCTGGCCCCGTGCCGCTCGAAGCTGCAGATCAGGTCCGACAGCAGCTTCTCGCCCTCGTCGATGACGTCGTCGCCCAGCAGGACGGCGAACGGCTCGTTGCCGACGTGCTGCTCGGCCACGCTGACGGCGTGGCCGAGGCCGAGCGGGGCCTTCTGGCGGATGTAGTGGACCTGGGCCATGTCGGAGATGTGGCGGACCATCTCCAGCTTGTCCTCGTCGCCCTTGTCGGTGAGCAGCTGCTCCAGCTCCACCGAGCGGTCGAAGTGGTCCTCGATGGCCTGCTTGCCGCGGCCGGTGATGATCAGGATGTTCTCGATCCCGGCCGCGACCGCCTCCTCGACCACGTACTGGATGGAGGGCTTGTCGACCAGGGGCAGCATCTCCTTGGGCTGCGCCTTGGTCGCGGGGAGGAAGCGGGTCCCGAGGCCAGCCGCCGGGATCACAGCCTTGCGTACCTTCACGATGGCGATTCCCCCAAATTTCGCTGTTCAGACGGAGGATTCTACTCGACCCGCGCCGCCCGTCCCTTCACCTGGCCGGGTCGGGCGGCCAGCGGCAGCAGGCAACGCCGATCGACACCGTCAGCCGGACCCCTCCGTCAGGCCCGTCGCCGCAGAAGGGGGTCTTGTGGGTGGCCGCCGCAGCTTCTCGGCCACGGCCAGGCCGCCCTCCAGGTTGGTCTCGGGGAGGATGAGCACGAACTCCTCGCCGCCGTAGCGGCCGAAGCGCCGCGAGCGCTCGATCTCCTCGAAGCGGCGCTCGAAGTAGCGGTAGTTCCAGGACCCGGTGAGCGGGTCGGTGACCGAGATCCCGGCCGTGGTCGGGGTGGCCGGGATGCTGACCAGCAGCCGCGCCTGCTCCTCGACCCGGAGGTGAGCGGCTCGGTCGACATGACCACTTGGCGGCCGGCCAGCTGGCCGCGGCGGATGCCGTTGACCGCCGGGACCCGTTCGTCGGCGGTCAGGCGGCCGATGATGCCGGCCACCGGGACGTCCCCGATGGCCAGGGTCAGGTCGGCGTCCAGGGTGGCCCTGGCCAGCCGCTGCAGCTCCTGGTTGTCCATCCAGACGCCGGCCGTGACCGTCCCCAGCAGGCAGCGCCGCGCCCCGCCCCGGCGGTCCCGGGCGCGCAGCTCGGCGCTGTGGCGCTGGAGCATCGGCCAGCTGACGACCGTGCCGGGCTCGCGGGGCAGCAGCATGCCGAGCGGGGGCCCGGCGGATGCCGGGCAGGAACCCGGGGCTGGTGTGGCCGCCACGGCCCAGCACCGGGCGTCGGGCGCGGTCACGGCCAGGAGGAGGTCGGATGCGGCCTGACGGCGGAGCGCGGCCTGCACCTGGCCGGCGTCCCCGGCCGCCATGGCCCGGAGCAGGTCGGGGTCCCTGGCCAGGTCGGTCACGGCGTCGCGGGCCCGCCGGAGCCGGTCGTCGAAGGCGACCTGGGCCGAGGCTCGGGCCAGCTCCAGCTGCGTACCGCGCCAGGCCGCCGAGTCCACAATCGGCGACAAACGGGTGCGAGCGGCCCGCGCCTGGTTCATCATGGATTGGTGGGTTGTTCGCCGACGGGCCTCTGCCTGAACACCATGCGAAGCGAGGGGGTATCGCGCCGTGCCTGGTGACCGGAAGCCGTCGAAGCGCAGGTCTCGTCCTGAGCGCGAACGCATCGAGTACGCCGCCGACGCCCTCGACTGGCTGGACCAGCAGCTCGAGCCGCCGCCGCAGCTCCCCCCCGCCGACCCCCGACCCCAGCTCCCCCCCGTCGACCCCCGACCGTACCCACCCGGGCCTCCGGCCCCCGAGCGACCGAGGCAGGCCATGGCGGTTCCCGACACCCCACCCGAGCCCACTCCAGCCGCCCCACCCCCGCCCTCGCCGGTCCCGGCCGCCAAGGCGCCGCCTCAGCCCCCGCCGGTGCGGGCTCCGGCCGCGGAGGTGCCGCCGGTCCCGCCTCCGGCCGCCCAGGGTCCGGCGGCCAAGCCGGGCGAGCTCAACACCGAAGGGCTGCTGGCCCGGCCGCCCGGCGGTCCCACCCTGGGCTGGCAGGCGTTCATCTACCAGCTGACCGGCGGCCGCGTGCGCCCGGGACCGGGCGCGGCCGAGCGGGCCCGGCACCAGCTGCAGGCGCGCATCGGGGCCCCGGTCGCCGGCTGCCAGCGGATCGCCGTGGTCTCGCTCAAGGGCGGGGTGGGCAAGACCACGACCACCGCCTGCTTGGGGGCGATCTTCGCCGAGCACCGCGGCGACCGCGTGGTCGCCGTGGACGCCAACCCCGACCCCGGCACCCTCGGTTACCGGATCCGCCGCGACACCACCCACACGGCCAAGGACCTGGTGGCCAACGTGGGCAACCTGGAGCGCTACGCCGACGTCCGCGCCTACGCCTCCCAGACCCCGCTGCGCCTTGAGGTGATCGCCTCCGAGGCCGACCCGGCCCGCTCGGAGGCGTTCGGCGACGACGACTACCGCGAGCTGGCGGCGGTGCTGGAGCGCTTCTACTCGCTGGTCCTGACCGACTGCGGCCCCGGCCTGCTGCACTCGGCCATGCGGGCCATCCTGCCCTCCGCCGACCAGCTGGTGGTGGTGGCCTCGCCCAGCCTCGACGGCGCCCGCTCGGCCAGCCTCACCCTCGACTGGCTGGACAAGCACGGCCACGAGCAGCTGTCCCGCTCCTCGGTGCTGGTCATCAACGCCGTGCGCGAGCGCGGCCTGGTGGACGTGGACAAGCTCCAGGCCCACTTCGCCCGCCGCTGCCGGGCGGTGATCCGCATCCCCTTCGACCGCCACCTGGAGACCGGCGCCGAGATCGTCCTCGACGAGCTGGCCCCGGCCACCCGCAGCGCGTACGTCCAGCTGGCCGCGGCCGTGGCCGACGGGTTCCAGGCTCCCACCGGCAACGGCGGCCCGACCTAGCCGATTGCTATCATCACACCTTGGAGGCGCCGTCTCCGGCGGTTCCGCTCGACCTCTTCTCCGGGGAGCCCGATGCCGACCTACGAATACGCCTGCACCGAGTGCGGCGACCGCACCGAGGTGGTGCAGTCGATCGCCGACGCGCCCCTGACCACCTGCGCGGTCTGCGGGGGCCGGCTGCGCAAGGTCTTCTCGCCGGTCGGCATCGTCTTCAAGGGGTCCGGGTTCTACCGCACCGACTCCCGCGGCAAGCCGGCCAAGGCCGACGGCGACAAGGCCAAGAAGCCGGCCGAGGCCACCCCGGCGTCGGCCGCCAAGGCCGACAGCGGCAAGTCCGACGCCAAGTCCTCCACGCCCAAGGCCGCCGAGAAGAGCGCCTGACCGATACCATGCCCGCGGCCGCCGGCCCGGCGGCCGCCTCGCGGGGGGTTGCCCCGCCGGTCGAAAGGTGCGAGCGGCATGGCCCGTCCCCAGGCCGAGCTCGGGGTCTTCGGCGGCTCCGGGTTCTACTCCTTCCTCGACGGCGTGAAGGAGCACACGATCGAGACGCCCTACGGCGACCCCTCCGACAAGGTGGCCATCGGTGAGGTCGAGGGCCGCCGGGTGGCCTTCCTCCCCCGCCACGGGCGCCGCCACCAGTACCCGCCCCACAAGATCCCCTACCGGGCCAACCTCTGGGCGATGAAGGAGCTGGGGGTCAGCCGGGTGATCGGCCCCTGCGCCGCCGGGTCGCTGCAGGCCGAGGCCGCCCCCGGGCACTTCGTGATCTGCGACCAGCTGGTGGACCGGACCTGGGGCCGCCACGACACCTTCTACGACGGCCCCGAGACCACCCACATCTCCTTCGCCGACCCCTACTGCCCCGAGCTGCGCGCCCTGGCCCTCAAGGAGGCCGAGGCCCAGGGCATCACCGCCCACGACGGCGGCACCATGGTGGTCATCCAGGGCCCCCGCTTCTCGACCCGGGCCGAGAGCCGCTGGTTCCAGAACAACGGCTGGAAGGTCATCAACATGACCGGCTACCCCGAGGCCCTGCTGGCCCGCGAGCTCGAGCTCTGCTACGTCAACGTCTCGCTGATCACCGACTACGACGTCGGCCTGGAGGGCATGCCCGGGGTCCAGCCCGTCTCCCACTCCGAGGTCGTGCGGGTCTTCGCCGAGAACAACGCCAAGCTCAAGGATCTCCTCTTCGCCCTCCTGCCCAGCATCCCGGAGGAGCGCTCCTGCCCCTGCGCCACCGCCCTCGAGGGCGCCCGCTTCGAGGTCTGATCGAGAGGCGACCCCGTGCTCCGCGCCATCGTCCTCGGCATCGTCCAGGGCCTGACCGAGTTCCTGCCGATCTCCTCCTCGGCCCACCTCTCGATCGTGCCCCGCCTGCTCGGCTACGCCACCCCGACCCTGGCCTTCGAGGTCCTCCTCCACTTCGGCACCCTGGCCGCCGTGGCCGCCTACTTCGCCAGGGACCTGTGGGCCTTCGTCCTCAGCCTGGTCGCCCCCGCCCGGCTCGGACCGGAGGAGGCCCGCATCCGCCGCCGCCTCCTGGGCCTGCTCGCCCTGGCCTCGGTCCCGGCGGCCGCCGTCGGCTTCCTCCTCCAGGACTGGGCCGACGAGCAGACGGCGCGCCCGCTGCGGGCGTCGGTCTGGCTGGTCCTCACCACCGCCATCATGATCGCCGCCGAGCTGTACGACCGCGCCCGGTCGCGCCGGGCGGTGCCGGTCATCCCGGTGACGACCGAGGGCCGGGTCGGCACCCGGGCCGAGCGGCTCGCCCGCGGCGCGGGTGCCGACCCCCCACCCACGGATGCCGAGGAGGAGCTCAAGCGGCTGCCGGTGGCCAAGGCCGCCGGCATCGGCCTCGCCCAGGCTCTGGCGCTCATCCCCGGCACCAGCCGCTCCGGCGTCACCATCTCCGCCGGCCTCTTCGAGGGCGTGTCGCGGGCGACCGCGGCCCGGTTCTCGTTCCTGCTGTCGATCCCGGCCATCCTCGGCGCCGGCATCCTCAAGCTGGACGAGCTCTCCGGCGCCACCGAGACCCCGGCCGAGCTGCTGGCTGGAACCATCGCCGCCGCGGTGTCAGGATTCCTGGCCGTGTCGTTCCTCATCCGCCTGCTCCGGACGCGAACCCTCTGGCCGTTCATCTGGTATCGGCTGATCGCGGGGGGGTTGTTCGTGCTGCTGCTGGTCACGGTGCGCGGATGAGCGGACGCTTGTACCGGTCGGTCCGCGCCACCGGCGCGGTGGCCGCCGGACCGCTCCTGCAAACCCCCAACCGCCGGCAACCACACGCCGTCACCTCGTTGCGGAAGGTGCTGGGCGATACCCTCCTGCAACGACTGCTGGAGGCGCTCGCGCGCTCCCTCTGGGACGACTACAGGAACGCGTCGGTTCGCCTCGATCGGGTGTCGCTGCGAGGCGCGACACCGGTGGCCGTATCGGTCGACCCCGACCGCCTCTGGCGGGCTCGCGAGCTCCTGTGGGAGTACCGGCTCGCCAATGTCGAGCCATATGCGCCGGTGCTGATCTGGAGCCGCTCCGCGGACTCCTGGCGCCTCCTCCTGCCACCGATCCTCGAATCGCACCGTCACGGCCAGAACGGCCCGAAGGCCATGTACGTCATGGACGGCATGCATCGACTTCACAATCTCCACCAGCTGGCGGTGGAGCAGGCCACAGCGCTCGTCATCAGCAGCCCGCACCTGCCTCCGCCACCCGCTCGCACCCCCGATTCCTGGGAAGGGGTGTGGCAGGCCGAGGCCGGGACAGTCCAGAGGGAAGCGCGGTTCTGCTGGCTCAGCGAGTCACTGCTGCGCCCGGTATCACAGAAGATCGACCACAAGGTATGGGAGCTGTCGACGGCTGGAGGGAACCAGGTCTTCCCAACCGAATTCGCTTCGGTGGAAGATTGTGTCCGTCGGGCGAAGGAGATCCTCTCGGTTGCGGATACCCGCGCGAGCAAGCGCGGCAACGCCTCGCCCGGACGTCGGTGAGTGGCCAGCAAACGGAGAACCTGCTGTACGAGCTGATCGACGACACGAGCTCACCCGGTGATCGCCTGCCGGCAAATATCGCCGGGTACCGACTCATCTACACCCTTGAGATCGTCGTCCGCGACGAGTTCGCGCCCTATCTGCTGTTGACCTACCCGATCTACGCTTCCGGCTCGCCGACCGCTGGGGAGTCGGACGAGGGCTGCTGGACTCCTCCGTTTCTCAGCCATCACATCAACCCTGGCCTTTCCACACCCTTGCGGGTTGGCTCGGCCCGGCGCCTTTTCGAAGGCGTCGAGAAGAACCTCGGCTCGCAGCAACCTGATCCACAGGATCCGGTGCCCTACGACATTCGACGGCTCGGCTGGCAGATTGGCGCCAGAGACCCGTCGTTCGAGTACCTCGACAGCTTCATCGAGGTGAAGCGGTCCTATCGCAATCCCGAGCACATCCGGTGCTACAAGTTCGTCCGCTACGGCCTCTGGCTCGAGGACGACGACCCGGGCCTGCGGGATCTGGCCGACTCGGAGGCGCGTCGGGGACATGTGTTCCTTCCGCTCGATGACCGGAGCGTGCTCGACAAGCGGTACAACGAGCGCCACCAGCGACCTGAGCAGTGGTTCCTCGGCAAACCGCTCGCCAGCAACGTCGCGCACACCCTTGGGAAGCCCGAGGAATTGAGGAAGTTGCGCGAGCGCGCCATTCCGCTCCAGCGAGGGCACTTCCGTCATGAGGAAGAGGGGTTGCTGTGCACGGCCGACCTCGCGGGTTACGGAACCGCGCTGCGCTATGCGCAGGAGCAGATGCACGGATTTGGGTTCCGCGGGGAGCAGATGGCCGAGCTGCTGCAGTCGTCGGTCATCCGCCAGTTCGACATCATCTTCAGTCAGCTCGGCGTGTCGCAGATCCGCACGCTGGGTGACGGCTTCATGGCGGCATTTCCGAAGCGCGTGTTCCCCGACACCGTTGACGTCGTGACGAGGTTGATCAGCTACTGGCGGCGGTTCCTGGAGATGCTGGAGCGACTGAACGAGGATATTCGCGACCCGGGCCTGGCCATGGGGTCACGCATGGCGCTGCACTACGGGGCCTATCAGTACGGGCGGATTGGATTCGGGCGCAGCTTCGCCCCGACCTTCGACGGGGCGAGCGTGGTCGAGGTGGCCCGCTTGGAGCAGGGGCTGTCGCTGGCCGTCAAGGGTGGCGGGGAGCCGGGAGCCGACGCCGGCGATCCGGTCGCGGCCGTTCGTGGCCAGCGGCACGTGCTGGCGGTCAGTGACGCGGCCTGGGCGCAGTGCGCCGGGCGGCTGGACGCGCTCCAGGACCATTTCGTGTTCCATGGGCGGATGCCGCTGGACGCCAAGGAGTTCCAGTGGGAGGCGCGGGTCTACGGGCTCCCGACACCCAGCGCCCAACCCACCGCGTGAGGGTCGCCCCTGGGCCGTCGCCGGATCCCCAAGGGGGGCCGGGGAGCTGTTCGCGATCAACTACCGGAGGCGCTCGACCAGCGAGGAGAGCTCCTCGGCGACCCCGGCGGGGACCGAGTAGCCGGTCTCGTCGCGGATCTGGTCGAGGTGGTCGCGGACGTCCTCGGGGGTCAGGGCCGGGTTGGCGTAGCCCTCGGTGAGGCCGACGAAGAAGCGCGCCACCCGGCCGCCGCCGGCCGAGTAGATCTCGCCGGTGACCGGGCACTCCTCGGAGACCAGCCAGGCGGCCACGGGGGCGACCAGGCCCGGGTCGAGCTTGGGGGCGAGCGGGCCCAGCAGCTCCTCGGTCATGCGGGTGCGGGCGACCGGAGCCAGCGCGTTGACCTTGATGTTGTAGCGGGCCCCCTCCTGGGCGAGCACCCGGGCCAGGCCGACCAGGCCCATCTTGGCCGCGCCGTAGTTGCTCTGGCCGAAGTTGCCCAGGATGCCGGCGTTGGAGGTGGTGACCAGGACCCGGCCGTAGCTCGCCTCCCGCATCTTGACCCAGGCCGGCCGGATGACGTGGAAGGCGCCCTTGAGGTGCACGTCCAGCACCGGGTCGAGCAGCTCCGGGGTCAGGTTGTGGAACGCCTTGTCGCGCAGGATGCCGGCGTTGCTGATGACGATGTCGACCCGGCCGAACGTCTCCAGGGCGGTGTCGACGATGGCCTGGCCGCCCTCGACGGTGGCCACGGTGCTGGTGTCGGCCACCGCCTCCCCACCCAGGTCCGCGATCTCCTTGACCGTCCGCTCGGCCGGCCCGGCCGACGCGCCGGTGCCATCGGTGGCGCCGCCGAGGTCGTTGACGACCACCCTGGCGCCCCTGGAGGCCAGCAGCAGGGCGTGCTCACGACCCAGGCCACCGCCCGCGCCGGTCACGATCGCCACCCTGTCGTCGAAGCGGATCTCGCCCATGGTCGCCTCCTGTGTGCCGCCGCCGGACCTACGATACGGGCATGGGTCCGCTTCAGGGAGTCCGCGTCGTCGAGTTGGCCGGGATCGGGCCGGGGCCGTTCTGCGCCATGCTCCTGGCCGACCTGGGCGCCGAGGTGCTGGCCGTGGACCGGCATGCGCCGGAGCAGCCGGGCTGGCCGCGGCTGTTCGCCCGGGGACGGCGCCGGGTCGCCGTCGACCTCAAGCACCCCGACGGCCCGGGACTGGTGCTCGACCTGGTCGCCGGGGCCGACGCGCTGGTCGAGGGGTTCCGCCCGGGCGTGGCCGAGCGGCTCGGGGTCGGCCCGGACGCCTGCCTGGCCCGCAACCCGCGCCTGGTCTACGGCCGGGTGACCGGCTGGGGCCAGGACGGGCCGCTGGCCCGCTCGGCCGGCCACGACATCGACTACATCGCCCTGGCCGGCGCCCTGCACCCGGTCGGCCCGGCCGGTGGCCCGCCGGTGCCGCCGCTCAACCTGCTCGGCGACTTCGGCGGCGGCGGCATGCTGCTGGCCCTCGGGGTGGTCGCGGCCCTGCTGGAGGCGGCCCGGTCCGGCCAGGGCCAGGTGGTCGACGCGGCCATGGTCGACGGGGCGGCCCTGCTCACCACCCAGCTCCACGAGCTGCTGGCCGCTGGCCTGTGGACCGACCGCCGCGGCGCCAACCTGCTCGACGGCGCCGCCCCGTTCTACGCCGTCTACGAGACCGCCGACGGCCGCCACCTGGCCGTCGGCGCCCTGGAGCCCCGCTTCTACGCCGAGCTGCTGGAGCGGGTCGGTCTCGCCGCCGACGACCTCCCGCCTCAGCTCGACCGCGACGGCTGGCCGCTGCTCCGGGAGCGGCTGGGCGCCGTGTTCCGCACCCGCACCCGCGACGAGTGGCGCGCCCTCCTGGAGGGCACCGACGCCTGCGTGGCCCCGGTCCTGTCCCTCCTCGAAGCCCCCACCCACCCCCACAACCAGGCCCGCCAGGCGTTCGTTGACGTCGGCGGCACCCTCCAGCCCGCCCCCGCCCCCCGCTTCAGTCGCACTCCCAGCGCGACCCCGTCTCCGCCCCCCACCGGCGATGACCCCGCCCAGACCCTGGCCGCCTGGGGCATGCCACCGGAGCGGGTCGACCGCCTCCGCGTCACCGGCGCCATCCGGGCATCTCCACCGTCCTAGGAGGTGGGTCGGGGCCGTCTAGCCGGGTGCGGCGGCCCAGGCGTCGAAGGCGGCCAGCCAGGCGTCGAGGGCTTCCCGGTGGACGCTGTGGCCGGCGGGGAGGACCCGGGTGCTGCCGCTGGGGAGGGCCTCGATGGCGGCCTTGCGGTCCAGGCCGATCAGAGCGGAGCCGAGGGCCTCCTCCGCCAGCAGCATGAGGATCGGGAGGTCGGCGGCGGCGAGCAGGGCCGGCAGGTCGAAGGGGACGCCGGCGCGGAGGGCGGCGGCGATGGCCTGGCCGTCGCAGTCGGCCAGGTCGGCGACCCGGCGCTCGGCCTCGCCGGGCGGCCAGGCCGGGTTGGCAGCCGCCAGGTCGCGGCGGAGGGCGGTCGGGTCGGTGGCGGCCAGGCGGGTGTCGGCCTCGATGCCGGCGGCCACGGCGGCCCAGTCGAGCGACCTCGGCCCGGGCGGGTCCTCCAGCACCAGGCGCCGGGCCAACCCGGGGTGGACGCCGACCAGCTCCAGGGCCACCAGCGCGCCCAGGGAGTGGCCGACCAGCAGCTCCACCGCCGGCCGGGGCGACCCGGGCGGGTCGGCGCCCAGCTCGGCGGCCATCGTCTCGGCGACGTCGGCGGCCAGATCGGCGATGGACAGCCTGGACCCGGGGCGGGGGCTGGCCCCGTGCCCGCGCAGGTCGACGGCCAGGACCCGGTAGCCGCGCTCGGCCAGGGCCGGCCCCACCCGCCACCAGGACCGAGAGGACGACGTGACCCCATGGACGAGCACCGCCAGCGGCTCCGCCTGGGGCCTGTGGACAGCCGCGCGCATCCCTCCCGGCTGTCGGCTACCCTCCCGTTCGGGGGCCCCGGAAGTCCGGGGGTCGGGGTCCAGGGCGCCCACCGTCGCAGGGTCCAGGGCGCCCACCGTCGCAGGGTCCAGGGCGCCCACCGTCGCAGGGTCCACGGTGCCCACAGTCGCGGGGTCCCGGGCGCCCGGGTTCCTGGCGCCCGGGTTCCTGGCGCCCGGGGGGACGGGCTCTTGGGCGCCCCACGATCGGGTGGCGAGCAGGGCCACGAGGCGTTCGCCCCTAGGCGCCCGCGACGGTCATCTCGCCGATGAGGAGGCTCGACCCACCGATCGAGCCGGTGGTGAAGCGGAGGTCGGAGCCCACCGCGTCGATGCCCTTGAGGATGTCCAGCAGCTGGGCGGCGACGGTGGCCTCCCGGACCGGCTCGGCGAGCTGGCCGTCGCGGAACAGCAGGCCGCTGACGCCGACCGAGAAGTCGCCGGTGATCGGGTTGGCGCCCGAGTGGACACCCGACACGTCCTGGACCAGCAGGCCCTCCCCCGCCCGGGCCAGCAGCCCGGCCTGGTCGAGGTCGCCCGGCTCCAGGAACAGGTTGTGGGCCGAGACCCCGGGGGTGCTCTTGAACGATCCTCGGCGGGCGTTGCCGGTCGACCGCGCGTCACCCCCATCCCGGGCGGCGGTGGCGGTGTTGTGGAGGAAGCACTGGAGGACGCCGTCGTCGATCAGGACGGTCCGCCGCGTCGGGACCCCCTCGCCGTCGAACGGGGCCGCGCCGGGGCCGGCGACCAGGCGGCCGTCGTCGACCAGGCGGAGGCCGCGGGCGCCGACCTGCTCGCCGAGGCGGTCGGCGAACAGGCTGCGGCGCTTCTGCACCTCTTCGGCGGACAGGCCGGCAAGGAGGACCCCGAGGAGGCTGGGGGCGACCATGCGGTCGAACACCACCGGCACCGCGCGGGTCGGGGGCTTGGTCGCCCCCAGCATGCGCACGGCGCGGTCGGCGGCCTCGCGGGCCACCGGGCCGATGTCGAGGTCGTCGAGGGCGCGGGCGGCGTCGACGGCGTAGCCCACCTGGCTCTGGCCGTCCTCGGTGGCCAGGGCGATCGAGAAGCACCAGGCGTGGGTGACCGCGAACGAGCCCGCGACCCCGATCGAGGAGGCGACCGCGACCTCGCCGACCACGTCGCCGTAGCGGGCCGACTCGACCTGGGTGACCTTGGGGTCGGCGGCCCGGGTGCGGGCCTCAAGGTCGAGGGCCAGGGCGACCTTGCGCTCGGGGTCGGCCTCGGCCTGGCGGGTGTCGAACAGCCCCTCGAGCGCCTCGTAGGCGGTGGCGTCGGGGAGCACGTTGCCCGGGTCCTCGCCGGACACCTCCAGGTTGGCCCTGGCCTCGGCCAGGCACTCGCGTAGGCCGTCGTCGGTGAGGTCGGCGGTGTAGGCGTAGCCGAGGCGGCCGTCCTTCACCACCCGGACCCCGACCCCGCTGGAGGAAGCGGAGGTGAGCCGCTCGACCTCGCCCTGGAAGGCGGTGACCGAGGTCTCGGTGGTCAGCTCGGCGTAGGCCTCGACGCCCTCGCCGCCGGTCGCCTCGGCGGCCAGCCGCTCGACGATCGCATCCAGCTCGACGGTCATGCCGATCCTCCTGTGCCGCCAACGGTCATCTGGGAGATGCGCATGGTCGGGGCGCCGTTGCCGACCGGCACGCCCTGACCCTCCTTGCCGCAGATGCCCTCCTTGACGGTGAAGTCGTTGCCGAGGGCGTCGACCGACGCGACCACGCTGGGGCCGTCGCCGACCAGGTTGGCCCCGCGCACCGGGGTGGTCACCTCGCCGTTCTCGATCAGATAGCCCTCGACCACCCCGAACACGAACTCGCCGGTGACCGGGTTGACCTGACCGCCGCCGAGCGACTTGGCGTACAGGCCCCGCGGGGTCTGGCGGATGATCTCCTCGGGGTCGTCGTCGCCGGCCAGCACGTAGGTGTTGGTCATGCGCGGGATCGGCACGTCGGCGTAGGACTGGCGGCGGCCGTTGCCGGACGCCGCCAGGCCCAGCTGCCGGGCCCGGATCAGGTCGGTCAGGTAGTCGGTGCAGACCCCGCCCTCGAACAGCACCGTGCGCTGGGCCGGGGTGCCCTCGTCGTCGAAGGCGAACGACCCCCAGCCGCCCTCGACGGTGGCGTCGTCGACGCCGTTGAAGCGCTCGTCCCCGATCCGCTTGCCCT
>Ga0081538_10003886_pt1 | contig 13950 bp, 12 predicted proteins | sample TabmetS5T2R1_FD_71022 | JGI IMG/M metagenome (GOLD analysis project Ga0081538, IMG submission 71022) | Tabebuia heterophylla rhizosphere microbial communities from the University of Puerto Rico - S5T2R1 | ecosystem: Host-associated > Plants > Roots > Rhizosphere ... | reverse complement strand
GGGTTGAGGTCGAGGTGGACACGGTTCTTCACCGTCTTCTCGTCGCCTGCGGGCATCAGGCAGATCCCGACCGAGGCGTCCACGTCGGTGCCGATCACGATCTCTCGCTCACGCTCGGACAGGATCTTCCAACCCAGGACCTGACTCCAGAATCGAGCCAACTTGGGCAGGTCGTGGGCGTCGATGACGATGTGATGCAGCGACACGGGCATGCGATCAGTGTGACGTCGATCGTGCGGGCGGCGCGCTCCTGCCCGACGCGACGCGTTACTTGACGACGATCGGGTTGACCGGCGAGCCCAGGCCGTTGACGAAGGGCTCGGCCGAGCCCTCGAAGAGGAACTCGTAGACGCCGTCCTCGGCACAGTCGTCGGCCAGGGCCTCGAGGTCGAAGTTCTGGCCCTGGGTGAGCCCCATCTCGACCAGGTGGAGCAGGTGCACCACGAGCAGCAGCTCGGGATGCCGGTCCATGTCCAGGTACTCGAAGGTGATGTTGTCGGTGGCGACCGCGGCGACGTCGTGGTCGCGGAACCACTCGACCGACCAGAACGACGGGCCGGTGCCGCCGTGGTAGCCGCGCTTGTCGCCGGCCTTGAGCAACCGCATCATTCCCGTCCGCACCAGGACCACGTCGCCGGCCCGGGCCGTCAGCTTGCCCAGCTCGCAGGCGGCGTCCAGATCCTCGCCGGTGATGGCGTAAGGGACGTCGAGGCGCTCGACCCCCTTGGCCCGGGCCACGTCGAGGAGGATGCCGCGGCTGACCAGCCGGCCGGCGTTGGCGATGCCGCACCTGGCGGCGCCGGCCTCCGTGAGGCTTTCGATCGGATGGCCGTTGTAGATGCGCCCGAGGTAGGACGCGTGTGCCAGGGCGTCCCAGTGCGTCGCCGCCTGCAGGCCCATGACCACGATGTCGTCGCTGGTGCAGAACCCTTCGGGGTCGGAGAAGGGGCGGTTGACCATGAGCATGGTCCGCAGCGGGTTCAGGCGGCCCGGGATGGCGCCGATCTGCGGGCCGTCCGGGCCCAACGGCAGGGCCAGGGAGAAGACCTTGCCCTGCCGGACCAGCCCCGCTGCCCCGCGTACCACCTCGGGGGTGATGAGGTTGAGCGTGCCCAGCTCGTCGTCCGGGCCCCACCGGCCCCAGTTGTTGACCTTGCGGGCCAGCTCGTGGAACTCGTCGGGCAGGGCCATCAGCCGGCGTCGCGCTCGGCGACGAGCACGGCGCGGTTGAGCTTGCCCGCCTCGCTGCGGGGGAGCGCGCCGACCAGTTCGATCGACTTCGGCACCTTGTAGGGCGACAGCCGCGCCCGGCACCAGGCGATCAGCTCGTCGGCCGGAACCGGTGCGGCCGGATCGATCGGTTGCACGACGGCGTGGACGCGCCGGCCCCACTCCTCGTCGGCGAGACCGATCACCACAACGTCGCTCACACCTGGATGCTCACTGAGCGCGCTCTCGACCTCGGCTGGGAACACGTTGGCGCCCCCGCTGACGATCATGTCGACCCGCCGGTCGGCCAGGTACAGGTAGCCGTCGGCGTCGACGAAGCCGAGGTCACCGACGGTGGCGAAGCCGTCGCCGGTCACGGGGAGCGGCGCCACGTCGCCCACGTAGGTGGACATCACGCCCTGCGGCTGGCGCATGTAGATGCCGCCGACCTCGCCGGTGGGCAGCTCGGCGCCGTCGTCGCCGAGGATGCGCAGCTCGGTGCCGATCGCACCCCTGCCCACGGTCCCGGGATGGTCGAGGTACTCGTCGCCCCGGGCGAATGTCGCGCCCGCACCCTCGCTCGAGCCGTAGCACACGAAGAAATGCGTGGTCCCGACGAGGTCTATCCACCAGCGTGCCAGCCATTCGGGCAGGGGCGCGGCCCCGTGCATGACCCACTCGACGCTCGACAGGTCGCGCTCGCGGGCACCGGGCTCGCGGGCGATGCGCTGCAGCATGATCGTGGTGGCCACGAAGCCGGTCACGCGGTGCCGCTCGATGGCGTCGACGAGCCGCGCGGCGTTGAACCGCTGGAGCAGCAGCAGCCGGTCTCCGGCCAGGAGGTTGGCGGTGTGCATGAAGCCGTTGTTGTGGTACAGCGGCGCCGGCACGAGGACGAGCTGGGGATCGGACAGAGGCCCGTAGGCCTCGAGCAGTGCGTTGGGGGAGCCCTCGGGGTTGTAGACGCCCGGGCTCTTGCGGAGGATGACCTTGGGGGTGCCCGTCGACCCCGAGCTGAGGATGCCCGACGCGTGCGGCGGGGTGACGACCGGCAACGGATCGGTCGACGCCGCCAGGCTGCCCTCCAGCAGCTCCGTGTCGTCGGGTTCGACCACGAGCTTGGGGTCCAGCACGGCTCGCACCCGCTCGAGCTCCCAGGCGGGCAGGTCCCAGCGGACCGGCACCACCACGGCCCCGAGCTTCCAGCCGGCGAACGTGGCGAAGATGTGCTCGGGGCAGTTGTGGAGCTTGATCCCCAGGCGGTCACCCTCGCCGAGCCCCCGGGCGGCTAGCGCCCGGGCGATCTGGGTCGAGCGAGCGTCGAGCTCCGACCACGGGACGAGGCGGTCGGCGCCCTCCTCGGAGACGAAGACGATGGCGGTCTCATCCGGACGTTCCTCGGCGAGTTGCCGGATGCGTGACCCGTACGGGATGGGTTCGGTGCCCAATTGCATGCCTGTCCGCTCGGCCTCTCAGGCGGCCACCCTGTCCTCGATGCCGAGCAGGCCCATCATGTTCCCGCCCATGATCTGGCGCAGGTCCTGCTCGGGCAGCCCGTCTAGCTCGTCGAGGTAGGAGAGCGGATCGGCCAGGCCCTCGACGTGGGGGAAGTCCGACCCGAAGATCACGTGCCCGGCGCCCAGCAGGTCCACCAGCTGGCGTGGGTCCTCCTCGTGGAACGGATGCATCCAGACGTTCCGCTTGAACGTGTCCGACGGCACCGCCTCGTACGCCTGGGGCATCTGCCGGTAGCAATGGTCGAGGTGCTCCAGCAGGTTCGGCACCCAGCCGGCACCGTTCTCGATGAGCGCGACCCGGACGTCGGGGAACCGCCACAGCGTCCCGTGGCAGATGAGCGAGGTGACCGCGTCCTCGATGTCGCGGTGACGCGTCTGCACGGTGTGGGCGAACGGGGATGCTTGGGCAAACGCCTGCGTCTCCGTGTGCACCCCTTCCCACTCGTTGGCGTAGCGCACGTAGCCGGTGTCGGAGGCGTGGAGCACGACCAGAGTGCCGCTCTCCTGGATCCGCTCCCAGTACGGATCGAACTCGGGCAGGGCGAACGACCGGGGCCCCTGGTAGCCCCAGGCGGGCGCCGGGCGCATCAACACCACGCGGGCACCCCGATCGATGAGCCAGTCGAGCTCGGCGAGCGCCCGGTCGAGTAGGCCCGGCGTCACGATCGGCGTGGAGAAGATGCGGCCCTCGAAGACGAACGGCCACGCCTCGGTCATCCACTGGTTGAGCGCGTGGATGGCGTCGGCGCACAGGTCGGGGTCGTCCTTCATGCGCTCCTCGACGAGGCTGGCGAGCGTGGGCAGCATGAGCGCGTAGTCGACGCCCTGCTCGTCCATGATCTCGAGCCGCGCCGGGGCCTCACGGAACCCGGGCGGGCAGTCGATCCCCCGCCCGATGATCTCGCGCTGTGACCTTCCGTCCGGGTTGCCCCCCCTGAAGTACTCCTCCTGGGCCCCGGGCCGGCCGACGCGGTCGAACGTGGGGTTGGGGATGTAGTCGCTGATCTGGCCCCGCACGACGATCTTCGTCCGGCCGTGGACGTCCACGTAGTCGATGGCGCCCCTCTGCGAGTCGGGGAGGTACTTCGTGAGCGCATCCCGCGTCTCGTAGAGATGGTTGTCGGCGTCGAAGATGGGGAAGTTCACGCTGCGGGAGGTCACCGCTCCTCCTTGGCTGGATCTGGCGGGCTGCGGTCGCCTGGCGTGCCCGCCGGCAGCGTAACTGTCGAACGGTTGGCGGGCGGAAGCGGCCCGCCTTGCCGCGTCGGCCCGCGCGACGATGGGTGTCATGCACGACCTGGTCGTGAGGGGAGGAATGGTCGTCGACGGGCTCGGGGGCGAGCCGTTCTCGGCGGACGTCGCTGTCGACGGGAGCGTGATCACCGAGATCGGTCGGGTCGGCGGCCGGGCGGCACGGGAGGTCGACGCCGACGGCGCGCTGGTCACGCCCGGATTCCTCGACGTCCACGCGCACTACGACGGGCAGGCGACGTGGGACAGCCGGCTGGCGCCGTCGTCGTGGCATGGCGTGACGACCGTCGTCATGGGCAACTGCGGCGTCGGCTTCGCCCCGGTCCGGGCCACGGACCACGAGCGACTGATCCAGCTAATGGAGGGCGTCGAGGACATCCCGGGCGCGGCCCTGCACGAGGGCATCACCTGGGGGTGGGAGAGCTTCGACGAGTACCTCGGCGCGCTCGACCGGCGTCGACGCGATGTCGACGTCTGCGCCCTCGTGCCCCACGGCGCCGTGCGGCTCTTCGTGATGGGTGAGCGGGGAGCGGCCCGCGAGCCGGCCACGCCCGAGGAGATCGGGGAGATGGGGCGCCTCGTCCGCGACGGCGTCGCTGCCGGGGCGTTCGGCTTCTCCACGTCGAGGACGCTGAACCATCGCACCAGCGGCGGAGACCGGACGCCCACGTTCGGCGCCGCCGGCGCGGAGCTGATCGGCATCGCCCGGGCGATGCGCGAGACCGGCCGGGGGGCGTTCGAGGTCGTCTCCGACTTCGATGACCTCGACGAGGAGTTCGACGTCCTCGCCCGGGTGGCGGGGGACACCGGCGCGAGGACCTTCATCTCGCTCAACCAGAACAAGCTGGGCGGGTACCGCAAGGTGCTCGACCGCATCGCCGAGGCGGCCGGCAGCGGGCTGCCCGTTCAGGCCCAGGTCGCGGTGCGCCCGATCGGCGTCCTGTTCGGCCTGGACACGACGATCGATCCCTTCATCCTCAACCCCATGTGGGCGCCCTATCGGAGCGGCGACCGGGCGGCTCGGCTGGCGGCGCTCACCGATCCCGACGTGCGCCGCCGCCTGATGGAGGCTGCCGGCGAGCCCAGCCACGTGCTCGGTGGCTACGCGCGCTTCTTCCCGCTCGGCGACCCTCCGGAGTACGAGCCGCCGCCCGAGGCGAGCGTCGCCGCCATCGCCGAGCGGCAGGGGCGGCATCCGGTCGAGGTGCTGTGCGACCTGATGGCAGCCGACGGCGGCGCCGGCTTCGTCTACTTCCCGATCTTCAACTACGACGCCGGCGACCTGGAGGCGCAGCGCGAGCTGCTGACCCACCCGAACACGATCATCGGGCTGGCCGACGGGGGCGCCCATGTCGGCACCATCTGCGACGGCAGCTTCCCCACCACCCTGCTCGCCCACTGGGGCCGGGATCGCGTCCGCGGCCCGCGCCTGGAGCTGCCATGGCTGGTCAAGGCCCAGACGGCGGACACGGGGGACGCCTACGGCCTCCAGGACCGCGGCCGCTTGCGGGTGGGCCTGCGCGCCGACCTCAACGTCATCGACTTCGAGCGGCTGCGGCTGCGCACACCGGAGGTGGTCCACGACCTGCCGGCTGGGGGCAGGCGATTGGTGCAGCGGGCCGACGGCTACGTCGCCACCGTCGTCGCCGGCGAGGTCACGTATCGCGGCGGCGAGCCCACGGGCGCCTTGCCCGGCCGGCTGGTGCGCAGCGGGATCGACGGCGCCCGGACGTAGCGGGGACTTAGCGTTTCGCCGGGCCGGCCGCTGGGTAGCGACCCAGGGAGGCGATGCCGATCTGGGGAGGTGCCTCATGCGTTGGTCGCACGGCCGTGAACCGGGGACTGCGGACGACGCCCGTCCCCGTCAACTGCGGAGACGGACGGCCCAGGAGGCGGAGCTCCTGTCCGCCCTCGAGACCCGCGGCGACTTGCCGGCTGGGGAGGCGGTCGAGGAGCCGTTGACGCTCGAGCGCTGGGATCGCGTCGAGAGCCGCTGGAACCTCGGCAGCGTCGTGGTGCTGCTGGCGGGTGCCGCGCTGACGGTCCTCGGCGCCGTGGCGCTGGCCCGCACGGGCGTCAACGAGACCTGGTTCCGCCCCGTCGAGGAGGTGGCGGGCGTCCGCCACACCCCGTTGCTGGCGGCAATCGAGGCCGGCGTCGGGCTGCTGCTGGTGGCCGCGGGCCTCGCCGGTGCACCCGGCCTGGCGGCGTTCGTGTGCATCTCCGTGGCGATGGCTGCCGGCGTGGCGGCCGTCGAACCCGGACTGGTCGCCGAGCAGCTGGCTGCGGAGCGGTGGTGGCTCGTCGCGGTGGCGGTCGCCGGCGCCGGCCTGGCCGTGCTGTCGATGGTGCCGTGGCCGCGCTTCGTCGAGCGTCACTACATGAGCGAGGCGGCGAGCACGGCCACCCCGACACGCCGGCGGACGACGGCGAGACCGGGCCTCGTCAGCTGACCGTCAGCTGACCGTCAGGCGGCTGGTCCCCGCCGGCGAGTCGCCGCGATCCGCACGGACCGGGGCCTGCGGGCGCTGCAGGTCCACGCTGGCCGACGGGGGTCCGCAGTCCTCGATGGCGCCGACGAGGAGGTCTCGCAGCATCGCGTCGGGGTCGGGGATGCACGCATGCGCGATGCCCACCACTGCGTGGCGGACGGTGTTGGGTGCGCCGTGCCGGTGGAACCCCTTGGCCGTCGTCCTCAGGTCGCGGTTGAAGCTCCGGGCCCAGTGCGCGGCTAGTGGTACCTCCGCCAGAGCCCTGCGGCTCGGCGCGCTGAGCTCGTCGACCGGCCGGCCGTCGAGGTCGCACCGCACCCGTTCGGCTGCGAGCACGGCCACCGCGAGCACTCGCTGCCGTTCCTCGGAGACGACCGGCAAGGCGGTCATCGCCGCTCGCAGCGCGATCCGCACGTCCACGTGCGGATCGGTGCTGGTCAACCCGATCACCGACGGCGCCAGCCCCACCAGCTTCCCCCGCCCGGCGTCGGACGTGTGGTCGTTGACCAGGCGGGCCAGGGCCGCGAGCAGCGGGTGGGTACAGGCCGGGTGGTCGCTCCAGCGCTCTCCGGCCAGGTACGACACCATCTCCATGAAGCATGCCCCCTTGCGCGGGTTCCGGTGCTTGCCACGGGACAGCTCGGGGATCACCTCTGGGATTCGGGGGCCGGTACGGAACATGAGACGCTCCCAAGGGCTCGCCATGCCTCTGCCACTCCAGTCTGCGCCTTCCGCAGCCCCCTGACCAGCCCGTCATGCGAACGGCACCGGAGTGAAGACCGGGCCGTGGGGATCGCGCGGAACTTGGGCGCCGTCCAAGATCTGTGGTATCCAGACGCAGGCGGACCCAGAGACACGGTTGTCAAGTACGTCGGGCGATGCGACTGCCGGCGAGACCAGCGTGAGAGGGGGGTGATGTCGGCGGCCCGCACGACCCACGAGACGCCGGCGGTCGGGCGCGGCCCGGAGTTCCACCTCTTCCTGCCGCAGATGCGCATGGGCCCCGACGCGCTGGTCGCCAAGGCCCGGGCGGCCGAGGCCGCCGGCTTCGGCGGCATCGCGCTGATGGATCACCTGGCGCCGCCGATGGCCGAGGACCAGCCGATGCACGAGGCGATGATCACCGCCGCCTGGCTGGCCGCCCACACCGAGCGGCTGGCCGTCGGCCACCTGGTCCTGTGCGACCCCCTCCGCCATCCCGCCGTGCTCGCGAAGCAGGCGGTGACGATCGACCATGCGTCCCGCGGCCGCTTCGAGCTCGGCATCGGCTGGGGATCGGTGCCCGACGAGCTCGAGGCGTACGGGATCGGCGACACGGCCCCGAGCGCCCGGGTGCGACGGCTTGCGGAAAGCCTCGAGGTCATGACGGCCCTCTGGAGCGGCGAGGCCGTCGACTTCGAGGGCGAGTTCCACCGCGTCAAGGGCGCCCGGCAGCTACCGGCGCCCCTGACGCGGATCCCGCTCCTCATCGGCGGCGCGGGAGGCAGGACGCTGGCGCTGGTGGCCCGGTACGCAGACTGGTGGAACCTGCCGATCTACGCACTGGAGCGCCTGGAGGAGCTGCGGCCGGCGGCGGGCGGCGCCCGGGTGTCGATCCAGCAGCTGGTGGCGTTCGTGCCCGGCGAGGCCGAGCGTCACCGGGTGACGCAGGTGGCTCGGCGGCGCTTCGGCATCTACGGCGACGGACTGGTCATCGGCGACGCCGCCCAACTGGTCGATCACTTCACGGCGCTGCATGATCGTGGCGTCGAACGCTTCTACACCTGGTTCTCGGACTTCGCCGAGCCGGAGACGCTGGCCGCCTTCGGCGCCGCCGTGATCGAGACCCTGGCGCCCCGCGGAGGGCCTAGACCTTGGACCTGACGCTCAACCCGGACCAGAGCTTTTTCCAGGAGACGACCCGGCGGTTCCTGGAGGGCGAGACGCCGTTGACCAGGGTGCGCGAGCTGGCCGACGAACCTGCCGGCTTCGATCGTGGCTGGTGGCACCGGGGTGCCGAGCTGGGCTGGACGGCGTTCATGGTGCCCGAGGAGCACGGCGGCGGCACGTTGTCGGGCGGGGGCCTCGCCGACCTGGTGATCGTCGCCGAGGAGTTCGGGCGCATGGTGTCGCCGGGCCCGCTGCATCCCGCCAACGTCGTCGCCGGAGCCCTGGCGGCGTCGGGGACGCCCGAGCAGCAGGCCGAGGTGCTGCCCGGCATCGTGAGCGGCGACCTGGTCGCCACATGGTGCTTCGCCGAGCCCGGCCGCGGCTGGCGACCGAGCGACGTCGAGCTCGTGGCGCGGCCGAGCGGCGACGGGTTCGTGCTCGCGGGGACCAAGGCGATGGTCGAGGCCGCCGGTGAGGCCGACTGGTTCCTCGTCAGCGCCCGGTCGAACGGCGGCGGGCTCGTCCAGTTCCTCGTGCCGCGCGACGCTCCCGGCATCATCGTGACGCCCATGAGCGGCCTCGACCTGGTGCGGCGCTTCGGGCAGGTCCGGTTCGACGACGTCGCCGTCCCCAGCACCGGGCGGGTCGGCGCCGGCGATGCGACGGCCGACATCGAGCGCCAGCTGCAGGTCGGCGCGACCCTCGAATGCGCGCAGATGGCGGGGGCCGCCGACCGGGTTCTGGAGTTCACCACCGAGTACGCCCTCGACCGCTACTCGTTCGGCCGCCAGCTGGCCTCCTACCAGGCACTGAAGCATCGCTTCGCGGACATGAAGCTGTGGCTCGAGGCCAGCCACGCCACCGTCGCAGGTGCCGCCCGGGCGGTCGACGGCGCGGCCAGAGGGGCGAACGGCACCGGCCCGGACGGACACCCCGGGGGCGCCGGCACGCTGGTCAGCGCCGCCAAGGTGTACGTGGGCGACCGGGTCCCCGAGCTCGTCCAGGACTGCGTGCAGATCCACGGGGGCATCGGACTCACCTGGGAGCACGACATCCACCTGTACCTGCGGCGGGTGACGCTCGGCCGAACCCTCTACGGCAGGCCCGACGACCACCGCGAGCGCTTGGCCGTCGCGGCGGGGTTGTAGGACAGGACGAGGAGGTCCGATGGTCGACACCGTCGCCACCACCACGACCGGGGGCCACGAGGACCTCGACGCCTACCGCCGGCGGGTTCGGGCCTGGCTCGCCGACAACATGCCCAAGCTGGAACCGGGGAGCGACTGGGACCCGCTGCGCGACGACGACGAGCGCGCCAGCCGGGCCCGCGAGCTGCAGCGTCGCCTGTACGACGGCGGATTCGCGGGCATCTGCTACCCGCGGGAGTACGGCGGCCAAGGGCTGGCCATCGAGTACCAGCGGGTGTTCGACCAGGAGTCGGAGGGCTACGAGCTGCCCGCGCTGTTCAGCATCCCCACGCTGTCGATCTGCGGTCCCACCCTCCTCGAGTTCGGGACCGAGGCGCAGAAGCAGCGCTACGTCCCCGCGTTCATCCGTGGCGACGAGCTGTGGGTCCAGTTCATGTCCGAGCCCTCGGGCGGCTCCGACATGGCCGCCGTCCTCACCCGGGCGACGCGTGACGGCGACGTCTTCCTGCTCAACGGCTCGAAGATCTGGAGCACGTACGCGTACCGCTCCGACTTCGCGCTGTGCCTCGCCCGCACCAACTGGGACGTGCCCAAGCACCGCGGCCTGACCATGTTCATCGTCCCGATCCACCACCCAGGCATCACCGTCAACCAGATCAAGATGGTGGACGGCACCGAGGAGTTCTGCGAGGAGTTCTTCGACGACGCCGCCATTCCCGCCGAGAACGTGCTCGGCCAGGTCGACGACGGGTGGACGGTGGCGACACGCCTGCTGTTCCACGAGCGTGCCGCCGTGGGCGGCGCCTCGCCCTACACCAGCGGCCGGTCGGCCGGCCGCGTCGAGGCCATCGGTGACGAGCTCGTGGACTTGGCGAAGGCCCGCGGCAAGGCCGACGATCCCCTGGTCCAGCGCTTGATCGGCCAGGTGGAGGCGCTCTCGATCGTGCAGGGGCAGCTCGCCCAACGCGTGCGCACCGGGCTGGAGACGGGCTACTTCCCGGCGCCCGCCGGGTCGCTGGTGCGGCTGTACGCCGGGACCGCAGCGGTAGAGCGCACGAACATCGCGCTGGAGGTTGCCGGCGACGAGGCGGTCGTCTGGGACGGGGACGCGGACGGCCGCTTCGGCATCGCCTACATCAAGCGTCAGTCGTCGTCCCTCGGAGGGGGCAGCACGGAGATGGCGCGCAACATCATCAGCGAGCGCATCATGGGCATGCCCCGCGAGTACGCCGCCGATCGCGACGTGGCGTTCCGCGAGGTCCGCCGCAACACCGTGCCGTCCTCGACGCCGACCACCGAACGTTCCAAGGAGGAGAGTGGGTGATGGACCAGTTGGAGCTGCGCCCCGGGTCCCGGCTGCACAGCGCCGTCGACGCCACCGAGGTGGTCGTGGTGAAGCCCCCCGCGGGACCCGCCGACCTGCGCTGCGGAGGCCATCCGATGCTGCCCCTGGGCTCCGACGGTGACGCCGGGGCGACGCCGTCGCCCGATCACGCCGGTGGGACCCTGCTGGGCAAGCGCTACGTGGACGCCGATCAGACCCTGGAGGTGCTTTGCACCAAGCCGGGCGAGGGGTCGCTGTCGGTCGGAGACGAGCCCCTGCAGGTCAAGGAAGCCAAGCCCCTACCCGCGTCGGACTGAGGGTCGATTTCGCGGATCATGAATGTGGCACCGACGGGGACGACGAGACAGATGCCACCCGGCGGAATCGACCCTCATTGAGGGTCGATTCCACGGGCCATTCAGCTCATTGGCGTCCACCCACCGCCCTGCAGGTGGTTGCCGGCGTCGACGTCGATCACGACCCCCGTGATCGACGCCGCCTCGTCGGAGAGCAGGAACACGCAGGCGTTCGCGATGTCGTCGGCGGTCGTGAGGCGCCCGAGCACGAGGTTGCGCCCGGCGGCAGCGCCGTCGTCGGCCTCCCACATCGATCGGGTCCCCGAGGTCTTGGTCAGCCCTGGCGCCACCGCGTTGACGCGCACCCCCAACGGACCGAGGTCGCGCGCCAGCGTGCGGGTCACGGCGTTGAGCGCAGCCTTGGCGGCGGCGTAGGCGATCATCGACGGGGTCGTCTTGTTGACCGTGCCGCTCGACACGTTGACGACCGCACCGCCCCCGTCCCCCAGCCCGCCGCGCAAGGCCTCCTGGACCAGGGCGATGGTGCCCCACGTGTTCAGCTCGACCGTCTTGAGGTACGCGGCCCGGTCGATCTCCCGGGGCGACCCCTGGAACCGGGTCCCGCCCACCGTGTTGACGACGGCGTCGAGGCGCCCGTAGCGATCGACGGCGGCATCCACCAACCGGCCGGGCATGGCGTCGTCCTGCAGCGAGCCGGCGACGGCGGCGACCTCGAAGCCCGCGTGGCGCAGCTCGCGCTCCGCGGCGCGCAGCGGCTCGTCGGAACGACCGTTGATGATCACCGACGCGCCCTCGCGCGCCAGGCGGGTGGCGGTGGATCGGCCGATGCTGGGGTCGCGCGACGAGCCGGTGACGATGGCCACCCGCCCTCGGAACCGGCCTGCCACGGCGCCCGTGTCCATCCGCCGCACGATACAAACAGTCGAATCGACGACGAGGAGTGCCCGTGGACGACTATCCGGTCAAGGTCGGCAGCATGCTGTTCACGATGGTGGACCCCCATCGTGGTCACGAGGTGGCCTACAACCGCTGGTACGAGCGGGACCACTTCTACGCCGGCTGCATGATCGGTCCCTGGCTGTTCGCCGGGGGCCGCTGGGTCGCGACGCGGGCGTTGAAGGACCTGCGATTCCCCGCCGACAGTCCGTTCGCCGAACCCGTCGGCGCCGGCTCGTACCTGTCCATCTACTGGGTCCACGAGGGGCACGAGGGAGAGCACTTCGCGTGGGCAACCAAGCAGGTGCGGTGGTTGTACGGCAACGGGCGGGGTTTCGACGCGCGGACGCACGCACACACGGCGCTGTACTCCCTGGTCGCCCGCCACGACCGGGACGCCGACGGCGTGCCGCTCGAGCTGGCACTCGACCACGGCTACGACGGCCTGGGCGTCGTGGCGGTGGAGCCGTCCGACGGGGTGAGCCGGGACGAGCTGGTGGCCCGCCTGTCGGCGGACGCGATCCCGGCGCTGTTCGAGGGCGACGGGGGCGGAAGCGTCGCCCTGGGCTCGACCTGGCGGGTCATGCCGATGGGTGGCCAGTCGGAGGATGCACCGCGGGCGCCGATGGCGCTCGGGACCGACGGGGGAAGCCCCGAACGCGTCGTGCAGCTGCTGTTCCTGGAGGGCGCCCCGGCGTCGTCCTGGGATCGGGTCCGTGCCTATGCCACTCGCGTCGAAGGGAGTGGAGCCGGCCGGGTGACGTTCGCGGCCCCCTTCCTGGCCACCGTTGTCGGCACCGACACCTACACCGACCAGCTGTGGTGAGAGCGGGCGGCCCGGACCCTAAGAGCGTGCGCGGACGCCGTTCATCGCCCTCCAGACCCGTTCGGGCGTGAGCGGGAGGTCTATGTGGCGCACACCCAGGTGGGCTAGGGCGTCGATCACCGCGTTCTGCACGGCCGCCGGCGCCCCCACCGTGCCCGACTCGGCGATGCCCTTGGCGCCGAGCGGGTTGTTGGGGGTCGCGGTCTCGACCAGCCGACATTCGAACGACGGCAGCTCGACGGCCGAGGGGAGCGCGTAGTCGGCGAAGTTGGTCGTCAGCGGGTTGCCGTCGGCGTCGTAGGTGAACTCCTCGAACAGCGCCTGGGCGACGCCCTGCGCGAGGCCGCCGTGGACCTGACCCAGCGCCAGCAGCGGGTTGATGATCGTGCCGGCGTCGTCGACGGTCACGAGCCGGCGCAGCTCCACGGCGCCGGTCTCGCGGTCGACCTCGACCACCGCCGCGTACGCGCCGAAGGGCACGGTCGGCCCATCGCCGTCGAAGTCGGCCTCGCACCGCAGTGCCCGGTCCTGGCCGCAATGGGCGGCGAGCTCGGTCCAGTCCACGGTGCGGGCCGCTGGTGCGCCGGCAACGTGGAACCGGCCGGCATCGGTGTCGAGGACCACGTCGGCGGCCATTGCCTCCAGCACCTCCGCCGCTGACAGCCGGGCCTCCTCGACGAGGGCGGCGGTGGCCTCCACCACGGCCGCGCCCGCCTTCTGGGCCGAGCGCGAGCCTCCGGTGAGGCCCCCTCGGGGCACGGCGTCGGTGTCGCCGTGCACCACCTCGATGCGATCGAGCGGCATCCCGGTCCGATCGGCGACGAGCATGGCCCATGCCGTGTGGTGGCCCTGGCCGAACGGCGTCGATCCGGTGAGGACCCGCATCGTGCCATCCGGCCGCAGCTCGACGGCGCCGTACTCCGTTCCGGGCACGCCGGCGGTCCGATCCACGAAGGTCGCCACGCCGACGCCGAGCAGGCGGGCCTCGTCGCCCGCCCGCCGGCGGGCCTGCTCCGCACGCAGGTCGTCGTAGCCGACCCCCGCCAGCGCGAGGTCCATGG
>Ga0081538_10003885_pt1 | contig 13950 bp, 13 predicted proteins | sample TabmetS5T2R1_FD_71022 | JGI IMG/M metagenome (GOLD analysis project Ga0081538, IMG submission 71022) | Tabebuia heterophylla rhizosphere microbial communities from the University of Puerto Rico - S5T2R1 | ecosystem: Host-associated > Plants > Roots > Rhizosphere ... | reverse complement strand
TCGATCGGGGCGCTCTCGCGCTCGGTCGGCGGCGCCGGCTACGGCACCCATTACCGGATCGCCGACGACGGCGACCTGCCGGTCGACGACGGCCGCAGCTACGACGCGGTGCCGGTCGATCTCGCCGCCAACGCGGAGAGCCTCGGCGCGCGCGTGCTGCGGACGCGCACGATCGACGAGCTGCGCGACGCGCTCGAACAGGCCAAGGCACACCGCGGCGGCCCGGTCGTCGTGCACGTCGAGACCGACCGCTACGCCGGCGTTCCCAGCTACGAGTCGTGGTGGGACGTGCCGGTCGCCGAGGTCGGCGGCGGCGACGCCGTCCGCGCGGCGCGGGCGGCCTACGAGGAGGCGCGGCGGCGCCAGAGGACGTTCCTGTGAGCGACCTCGTCGTCCCGTTCGGCACGCCGATCACGCCGGAGTCGGCCGGCTGGAAGTACGTCGGCTTCGAGCCGCTGCTGTTGGCAGCCGGCGCCGCGGTCGAGCGCGACACCGGCGACCGCGAGTGCTGCGTCGTCGCGATCGGCGGCGGCATCCACGTCCGCTCCGAGCACGGCGACTGGAGCGACCTCGGCGGGCGCGTGAGCCCGCTGGAGGGCGCGCCGGACGCCGCCTACCTCCCGCCCGGGACGCGCTTCACGGTCGCGAGCGCCGGGAGCGAGGCCGAGGTCGGGCTCTGCTTCGCGCCGGCGAACGGCGGCGCCGCGGCGCGCGTGCTGCCCGCAAGCGGCGTCGTCCCCGAGACCCGCGGCCACGGCGCGCACGAGCGCACGATCCACCCGATCCTGATGGGCGACGAGGCGGCCGACTCGCTGCTCGTCTGCGAGGTCTTCACGCCGCCCGGCCACTGGTCGAGCTACCCGCCGCACAAGCACGACCGCGACGCGCTGCCCGAGGAGTCGTTCCTCGAGGAGACGTACTACTTCCGCATCGATCCGCCGCAGGGCTTCGGCCTCCAGCGCGTCTACACCGACGATCGCACACTGGACGAGACGCTGTCCGTGCGCGACCGCGACACGGTGCTGGTGCCGCGCGGTTACCACACGGTTTCCGCCCCGCCCGGGTACGCCGTCTATTACCTCAACGTGATGGCGGGGCCGACGCGCACCTGGGCCATCGCCAACGACCCCGATCACGAATGGACACTCGAGCCATGACCGCACCCACCGCAACCCGCCTGCTCGACAACTACATCGGCGGCGCCTGGACGCCCGCCGCCGCGGACGCCGAGGCGCTCGACGTCACGAACCCCGCCACCGGCGAGGTGCTGGCGCGCGTGCCGCTCTCCACGGCCGCCGACCTCGACGCCGCCGTCGCCGCCGCGCGCGCCGCGCTGCCCGAGTGGCGCGCGGTCAGCGTGATCGCCCGCGCGCGCAAGCTGTTCGCGCTGCGCGAGGGGTTGGACGCGCGGCGCGAGGACCTCGCGCGGTCGGTCACGACGGAGATGGGCAAGACGCTGGGCGACGCGCGCGCCGAGGTCGCGCGCATGATCGAGATGGTCGAGTGTGCGTGCGCCGTCCCGACGACGATGCAGGGGCGGGTGCTCGAGGACGTATCGCGCAACGTCGACGCCGAGACCCTGCGGCAGCCGGTCGGCGTGTGCGCCGCGATCGTGCCGTTCAACTTCCCGGCGATGGTGCCGTTCTGGTTCCTGCCGTTCGCGATCGCATGCGGCAACTCGTTCGTGCTCAAGCCGTCCGAGCAAGTGCCGCTGACGCAGCAGATCGCGTTCGAGGTGCTCGACGGGCTCGACCTGCCCGACGGCGTGGTGAACCTGGTCAACGGCGGCCGCGAGGTGGTCGAGGGCATCCTCGACCACCCGGGGATCGACGCCGTCTCGTTCGTCGGCTCGGCGCCGGTGGCGAAGATCGTCTACGAGCGCTCGGCCAAGGCCGGCAAGCGGGTGCAGGCGCTCGGTGGCGCGAAGAACCACATGGTCGTCATGCCGGACGCCGTGATCGAGAAGACCGTCGACGGCATCCTCGGCTCGGCGTTCGGCGCCGCCGGTCAGCGCTGCATGGCGGGATCGGTCGTCGTGACCGTCGGCGACGCGCACGACCGGCTGCTGCCGCCGCTGCAGTCCGCGACGAACGAGCTGCACGTCGGCGACGGCGCCGACGAGGCGACCGAGGTCGGGCCGCTCGTCTCGTGCGCGGCGCGCGACCGCGTGCGCGGCTGGATCGACCGCGGCGTCGAGGAGGGCGCGACGCTGGTGGTCGACGGGCGCGATCCGGACGCCGACCCCGCCGGCGCCTACGTCGGCCCGACGATCCTCGACGACGTCACGCCCGACATGCCGATCGCGCGAGAGGAGGTGTTCGGGCCGGTCCTGACGATCATCCGGACCGAGTCGCTGGACGAGGCGATCGCCGTCATCAACCGCAGCCGGTTCGGCAACGGCACGTCGATCTTCACCGAGAACGGCGCGGCCGTGCGGCGCTTCCGGCACGAGGTGCAGGCGGGGATGATCGGCGTCAACATCGGCGTGGCCGCGCCGGTCGCGTTCTTCCCGTTCTCGGGCTGGAAAGACTCCTTCCTCGGCGACCTGCACGCGCACGGAACCGACGCGGTCGACTTCTTCACGCGCAAGAAGACCGTCACGAGCCGCTACTTCTCGACCGGCCAGGGGAGCGGCGAGTACTTCGTGGAGCGCTCAGGCGCCTAGTTCGACGGAGCTTCGACACGAGCCGCGAGAGCTGAGGCGGAGCGGCGAAGGCGATACCGTCCGGCGATGCCCGACCCGGGGCTGCTCGTCTTCGCCGCCGAACGCGTCACCGGCGCGCTGGGTGAGCACGCGGCGCCGGACGCGCTCGAGGCCCGCCGGATGCAGGCGCTCTCGCTCGCGGTGCACATCCCGATCGTGTGCTTCGGCATCGCCTTCCCGGCGATGTTCCTGTTCGTCCACGGACTCTACCTGCGCACCCGCGCGCCTTACCTCAAAGCCCTCGCGAAGCGCTGGTCGAAGGTCGCGCTGATCGTCTTCGCGATCGGCGTCGTCACCGGGACGATCCTGTCGTTCGAGTTCGGGCTGCTGTGGCCCGACTTCATGGCAACGTTCGGCGACGTCTTCGGCCTCGCGTTCGGGCTCGAGGGCGTGTCGTTCTTCGTCGAGGCGATCTTCATCGCGATCTACGTCTACGGCTGGGACCGGCTGCCGGAGCGCACCCACTTCCTGACCGGCATCCCGATCGTGATCTCGGGCTTCGCCGGCTCCTTCAACGTCATCGCGGTCAACGGCTGGATGAACAACCCGCAGGGGTTCACCGTCGTGGACGGTCGCGTCACCGACCCGAAGCCGTGGGATGCGCTGATCAACGACCAGTTCTGGCACGAGCTGATCCACATGTACCTGGCCGGCTACATCGTCGCGGGGTTCATCGTCGCCGGCGTCTACGCGCATGCGCACATGCGCGGCAAGCGCGACGCGTACCACCGGACCGGCCTGGTCGTGACGCTCAGCTTCGCCGCGCTCGCGTCGCTCGCGCAGGGCCCTGTGGGCGACTGGGCCGGGCGCACCGTGATGGAGAACCAGCCGGTCAAGCTGGCGGCGTTCGAAGGGCTTCCGCGCACCGAGGACAGCGTGCCGTTCACGATCGGCGGCTACTACGACGCCGACGACGAGGAGGTCCGCTACGGGATAAAGATCCCGTACCTGCTGTCGTTGCTGGCGCACCACGATCCGACCGCCACCGTCACGGGCCTGGACTCCGTGCCGGAGTCCGACCGGCCGCCGATCAACATCGTCCGCTTCGCCTTCCAGACGATGGCCGGGATCGGGACCGCGCTCGCCGCGATCGCGGCCGTCTTTCTCCTCACCTGGTTCTTCCGCCGCCGGCTCCCGCGCTCACCGTGGTTCTACCGCGCCGTGATCGCGGCCGGCCCGCTGTCGCTGGTCGCGCTGATCTGCGGTTGGATCGCCACCGAGGTCGGCCGCCAGCCCTGGATCGTCTACGAGACGATGCGGACCAGCGACGCCGTGACCGCATCCGACGGCCTGGAGATCGGGTTCGCGGTGCTCGTCGCGATCTACGTGGCGCTGGCGGCGGCGTTCGCCTGGCTCATGCGGCGCCTGACGGCCAAGCCCGAGCAGGAGATGGCGGCGCGCTGATGGCCGAGATCTGCATCGGCTTCGTGATCCTCGGCGTCACGGCCTACGCCGTGCTGGGCGGCGCCGACTTCGGCGCCGGCTTCTGGGACCTCACTGCGGGCGGGGCGGAGCGCGGCGGCGGCATCCGGGGAATGGTCCAGCGGTCGATGAGCCCGGTGTGGGAGGCGAACCACGTCTGGCTCATCTTCATCCTCGTGATCACGTGGACGGCGTTCCCGGTCGCGTTCGGATCGCTGTTCTCGACGCTGATGATCCCGCTGTTCGTGGCGGCGCTCGGGATCATCTCGCGCGGCGCTGCGTTCGCGCTGCGGGGCCAGGCGGCCACGATCCGCGAGGCGCGCGTGCTGGGAGCGACGTTCGCCGTCTCGTCCGTGCTGACGCCGTTCTTCCTCGGCGCGGCGGTCGGCGGCATCGCGTCCGGCCGCGTGCCGGTCGGCAACGTCGCGGGCGACGAGATCAGCTCGTGGCTGAACGCGACCTCGATCGCGATCGGCGTACTGGCGGTGCTGACCGGCGCCTACCTGTCGGCGGTCTTCCTCGCGGGCGACTCCGTCGGGGCCGGGCAGCCGCAGCTCGCCGAGGCGTTCCGGCGCCGCGCGCTGGGCGCCGGCGTCGTCACCGGCGCGGCGGCGCTCGGCACGCTGCTCGTGGTCCGCGAGGACGCGCGCACGCTGTACGACGGGCTGACGTCAGGCGACGGGCTCGTCGCCGTGCTGCTCTCCGCCGTCGCCGGCGTCGCGACGCTGGCGCTGATCTGGACGCGGCGCTACGGCGTCGCCCGGCTGAGCGCCGCCGCGGCCGTCGCGGCGGTCACCGTCGGCTGGGCGCTCGCGCAGGACCCGTACCTGCTGCCGGGCGAGCTGACGCTCGATCAGGGCGCGGCCGCCGACGCGACGCTGACCGCGCTCGTGGTCAGCGTCCTGCTCGGCTTCGTCATCCTCGTGCCGTCGCTCTGGTACCTGTACCGGCTCGTGCTCCAGGGCCGGCTCACCCAGGAGTACGAGCCGCTCGACCAGCGCTTCCGCCCGATCGAGGCGGGCGACGAGCGGAGGCCCGGATGACGAGGCGCGACCCACTCGTCCTCGGCGCGCTCGCCGCCGGGGCGCTCGGCGGGGCGCTGTTGTTCTTCTTCGAGGAGTGGTTCACGCGCGCGGCGGGCGTGCTGCTGTTGTTCGCGTTCATCGTCGCCGGCGTGTTCGCGATCGCGACCCCGTCCTTCCTGGAGGAAGAACGGGACGACGCGTGATCGACCGGACGCTCGCGACGCGCGCGGGTCCTCCCTGGAAGCGAGCTTCTTCAGACCCGCCTCGGCCGGGCGGCTATCCATCGTGCGTATTGCCACGAACCGGTCTGTCATGGACCGAACTGCTAACGGTCAGGCGACTCGCATCGCGGCGGCCAGCTGCCCGCCGAGCGCGTGGTCGCCGCCGGCGTGGCGGACCGTGAGCGGCCCTCCGAACGGCTGGCGGTCGGCGACCGTCAGCGTCACGCCGGGCACGATCCCGCGCTCGGACAGGTAGCGCAGCATCGCCGGGTCGGCGTCCGAGACGCGCACGAACGTGACCGTCTCGCCGACGTCGATCTCCTCGAGCGAGCGCGACTCGCGCTCGGTCAGGTCGAGGTCGCGGCTCGGGATCGGGTCTCCGTGCGGGTCGAACTCGGGGTTGCCGAGCTTTGCCGCGATGCGCTCCGCCAGCTCGTCGGAGAGCACGTGCTCCAGCAGCTCCGCCTCGCGGTGCACGCGGTCCCACGGCACGTCGAGCATCTCGACGAGCAGCAGCTCCAGCAGCCGGTGGTTGCGCAGCGTCCGCAGCGCGACGCGGCGGCCCTCGGCGGTCAGCGTCACGCCGCGGTAGCGCTCGTGCTCGAGCAGCCCGAGCTCGTCGAGCCGCCGCAGCATTCCCGACACCGAGCCGGGCGTGACACCGAGCCGCTCGGCGAGCGCGTTCGTGGGCACCGGGCCCTCGAGCCGCGTCTCGAGCGCGTAGACCGCCTTGAGGTAGTCCTCGACGGCGCTCGACGCGGGGATGGGCGCGTGCACGCATTCCAGGGTACGAGTTTGGGCGCGCCAAAACCATCTCCGGGCCGGCCCATGCGGTAGACAGCGGGCATGGAGCCCGAGCCGCTCGGCGCCGACGAGGCGCCCGCCCTTCTCGCCCTCGTGACGTCCGCATTCCTGAAGGACGTCGACGAGGAGGAGGCCGCCCTCGACGCGAAGGTCGTCGAGCCGGAGCGGGCGCTGGTGTTCCGCGAGGGCGCCCGGATCGTCGCGGGCACGGCCGCGATCGCGCGCGAGCTGACGGTGCCGGGCGGCGTGCTCCCGTTCGCCGCCGTCACCCTCGTCGGTGTCGCCCCGGGCCATCGCCGCCGCGGGCTGCTGAGGGCGCTGATGCGCCGTCAGCTGGCGGACGTGCGCGCGGCCGGCGAGGCGGTCGCGGCGCTGTGGGCGTCCGAGTCGGCGATCTACGGCCGCTACGGCTACGGGATGGCGACGCGCGCGACCGAGCTCGAGGTGCGCACGCGCGACGCGCGGCTGCGGCCCGACCTCGAGCGCGCCGCCGGGACGCCCGAGATCCTGCTCGCGGCCGAGGCGCGGGAGCGGATCGCGCCGCTCTACGACGCCGCCCGCCCGCAGCGCCCGGGGATGCTCGCCCGCTCACGCGCGTGGTGGGACCTGCAGCTGTTCGACCCCGAGCACGAGCGCGACGGCGCCGGACGGCTGCGCGCGGTCGTGCTCGACCGGGCGGGGTACGCGCTCTACGCCTACAAGGAGGGCTGGACCGTCCACGGCCCGGACGGGCATGTGCGGATTCGCGAGCTCGTCGCCGTCACGCCGGCGGCGCTGGCGGCGCTATGGGGCTTCCTGCTCGAGCTCGACCTCGTGCGCCGGGCGACCTGGGAGCTCGCCCCGGAGGACGAGCCGCTGCCGCACATGATCGACAACGCGCGCGCGGTCAGCGCCCGCAGCGGCGAAGGGATGTGGCTGCGCTTGGTCGACGTGCCGGCGGCTTTGCGCGGGCGCGCGTACTCGGCGCCGTTCGAGGTCGTGATCGAGGTCGCCGACGAGGTCTGCCCGTGGAACGCGGGGCGCTTTCGGATCGGTTGGGACGGGACGCGCGCGGAGTGCGACGAGACAGCGGCCACGGCCCATCTCGAGCTGTCCGCCGCGGAGCTCGGTGCGGCCTACCTCGGCGGCACGACCCTCGAGTCGCTGGCGCGCGCCGGGCGCGTCCGCGAGCGCTCGTCGGGCGCGCTGCGGGCGGCGAGCGTCGCCTTCCGCGGCGCGCTCGAGCCGTGGTGCCCCGAGATCTTCTGAGCCGCGATCCACCGATCGGCCGATGCGCCGGGGAATCGGTGGATCCAGGCTGGGCCGCAAATCCACCGATCGTCCGATGCGCCGGGGAATCGATGGATCCGGGCTGGGTGCGGGTAGCCGTAGGGCGCGCTCTAGGGACATCCCCGATGTATTACAGGCGCGGTTTCCGGATCATTGTCGTGTGGCTTCTCCGGAGCACACCGCCACTCCTGAGCTTTCCCTCCCCGCCCTCGATCTGCGGCTGGTCGCCCGGCGCGCGGCGCTCCCCCTCGCGCTCGCCGCGGCGGCCGCCGCCGTTCTCCTCCTCGCCGGCGGGCCGCTCGGCGTGTTCGCCGACGCGCTGAGCCGCGCGATCTCGGCCGACCCGCGCTGGATCGCCGTCGCGGTCGTGGCCGAGCTGCTCTCGTTCGCCGGCTACATCGCGCTGTTCTGGCTCGTCGGTCGCCGCGCGACGCCGCGGCTCGGCTTGCGCGCCGGCACCGAGATCACGTTCAGCGGGGCCGCCGCGACGCGGCTGCTCCCCACCGCCGGCGCGGGCGGCGCGGCGCTGACCCTGTGGGCGATCAACAAGACCGGCATGGGCACGAAGCGCGCGGGCCGCGTGCTGCTCACGTTCCTGTCGCTGCTGTACGGCTTCTTCCTGCTCGGCATCACGCTGTCGGGCGCCGCGATCGCGCTCGGCATCGGCGGCGCAGGCCACACGGCGGTCGCGACCGGCGCGGCGATCGCCGGCGGCACCGCGATCGTCGCGGCGCTGGTGCTCGCCGCCCGCGGCGGCGAGACCGCGGACGGCGCCGGCCGGGTCGCCCGCGGCGCCGCACTGCTCGGCGGCTCGATCCGCGACGCGCTCGGCTTCCTCCGCGGCGGCGACGCGCGGCTGCTCGGCGCGCCCGCGTGGTGGGCGTTCGACGCGGCCGTGCTGTGGGCGACCTTCCATGCGCTCGGCGAGCCGCCGGCGCTGGCCGTGCTCGCCTTCGCCTACTTCGCCGGCCAGGTCGGCAACACGATCCCCCTGCCCGGGGCCGCCAGCGGCGGCACGGTCGCCACGCTGCTGGCGTTCGGCGTCGCGCCCGACCTCGCGCTGTCTTCGGTGCTCGCCTACCGCGCGATCGCGATCTGGCTGCCCGCCCCGCTCGGGCTGGCGGCGCTCGGCGCGCTGCGCGCCCGCGTCGCGCGCTGGTCGAGCGACGACGCCGAGGCGGCCGACCTGGTCGAGGCGATCGTCGCTCCGGCGCAGGTCGCTCCGGCCGCTGCCTCGCCGCGCGCCGGTCAGTCGCCGCTCCCGCTGCCGGTCCCGTACCTGACGCCTTCGCCCTGCCCTGGTTCGGCATAGCGGCAAGCGGGAATCAGATCCACCGAAGTGGGTTCTATTCCCCCGGCAGGACCTCTGGCGATGCACGAGCTTCTTCCCGCGACGCTGGACAGCGTCGCGGCGGCGCGCAGTGCCATCCGGCGCTTCAGCGCCGGGCTGGAAGTGGATGTCGACGGTGTCGTGCTCGCCGTCTCGGAGGCGGTGGCGAACGTCGTCGCGCACGCGTACGTCGAGGGCGCGCAGGGGATCGTCGAGGTCAGCGCCGACGCCTCTCCGAAAGAGCTGACGGTCACCGTGCGCGACCACGGCCGCGGCCTGGCGGAACCGGGGGACACCGCCGGCGCCGGCTACGGCCTGCCGATCATCCGCCGCCTGGCCCAGCACGTCGAGCTGGCCGACACGTCCGACGGCGTCGAGCTGACGATGGGGTTCCGCCGCGGCGGGAGCTGGTCAGCCCGCTAGCTGCTCGGGCGACATCCAGCGCAGCGCCGCGCGCGCGCCCATGAGGTCGAGCACCCGCTGGATGCCCTTCCCCGGCACGACGTGGAACGAGGGGCAATCGCGGGGCTCGTCCTGGAGAGTCACGATCGCGCGCAGCGCGAACGTGTCGAGGAACGAGACGTCGCGCAGGTCGATCACGATCCGACCCGCGTGGCGGCGCGCGGCGGCTACGGCGGCGCACAGCTCCGGCACCGAGGCGATGTCGAGCTCCCCCTCGGCCCGGACCACGCAATACGCGTTGGCCTGGGAAACGGTGAAGGCGTAGCCTTGATCCTTGAGCATGCGCGGTTCCTTCCTAGCCCATGGACGCGGGCGCGCACACCCCGCGTGGCACGCATGTGACAGATCGGTCTCGGGCAGGCGAACGCGGTCATGAACATGACCGACGGCGGAACGATCCCACTGCTGGATGCCGATGGAGACCTCGCCCGGTTGATGACGGCCGAGCAGATCGAGCACGCCCGGCGCCACCTGACGGTCCGCCGTCACGTCGTCGAGCAGGGGCCATGGGAGGGGGAGCGGCTGCGCGAGGCCGGTCCCGAGCACGTCGGGCTGCTCGTGCTGGACGGGCTGATGACGCGCGAGCTCGTGCTCGCGGACAACGTGTCGGCCGAGCTGCTCGGCCCGGGCGACCTCGTGCGCCCGTGGCAGGCGGCCGGCCCCGAGCGGCTGGTCCCGTACGACATTCGCTGGACGGCGCTCGTGCGCACGCACCTCGCGGTGCTCGACCGGCGCTTCGCGGCGGCGCTCACGCAATACCCGCAGGTCAACGCGATGCTCATCGACCGTCTCACCGAGCGCTCGCAGCGGCTGTCGCTGATGCAGGCGATCTCGCAGCTCAACGGCGTCGACCGGCGCCTGCTGACGCTCTTCTGGCACCTCGCCGAGCGCTGGGGACGCGTGACGCCCGCCGGCGTGGTCGTCCCGGTCGTGATCCCGCACCGCGTGCTCGCACAACTGGTCGGCGCCCGCCGGCCCACCGTGTCGAGCGCGCTCGGCCAGCTCGCCGACCGCGGCGAGCTCGTGCGCGAGGGCGACGGCGCCTGGCTGCTGAAGGGCGCGCCCGTCGGGATCCCGACGGAGGAAGCGATGAGGATCGTGCGGGTCCGCCGCTTCAACCGCCCGGGCGGCAAAGTCCGCGCAGGTGACGGCGACGGCCTCGCCGTCACCGGCCGGATCGGCGAGCTGCACGACGCGCTCGCCGCCGTGCGCGCCGAGACGCGGCGCCACCGCGAGGAGTTCGCCGCCCTCACGGAGCAGACGCGCGAGCTGCTGGAGAGACTGCAGGCCGGTCGCGGCCAGCGCGACGACAAGAACGGCGGCTGACGCTCACCCGCCGCCGGCGTCGGTGGCGTGATCCTCCATCAGGACGATCGCGCCGCGCGGCTCGGCGCCGTCGGATCCAGGCGATACCAGCGGCATCACGGTCGTCTCGCAGATGATCGCGCGGCCGCGGCGGTTGACGGCCTCCAGCCGCGTGCTCTCCCTCGCGCTCGCGCCGCTGATGACCGCCCGCAGCGACGCCGCCAGCCGCTCGGGCGCGAGGCCGATGTCGAGCGCGAGGAAGTGCTGGTCCGCCGCCTCGTCGCGCCGCAGGCCCCATAGCTCCTCCGCGCCGCGATTCCAGATCTGCACGCGCTGGTTGCGGTCGATCACGGCGACGGCCACGCCGAGCGACGTCAGGATCGCCTCGAGGAACTCGTTCACGCTGTTGAGCTCGCCGGTCCGTTGGCGCAGCTCGTCGTTGATCGTCTCGAGCTCCTCGTTGGTCGAATGGAGCTCCTCGTTCATCGTCTCGAGCTCTTCGTTGGTCGACTGCAGCTCCTCGTTGGTCGTCTGCAGCTCCTCGTTGGCCGACTGGAGCTCCTCGTTGGTGGTCTCGAGCTCGTCGATCGTCGACTGGAGCTCCTCGTAAGCCGCCTCGAGGTCGCGACGGTTGCTCTCCAGCTCCTGCTCGAGCAGGCCGAAGCGGCTCACGTCCTCGAACACGACCGCGGCGCCGAGCGAGGTGTCGCGGGCCGTGAGCAGCGGCAGCACCGTGCACTCCAGCTGCCGTCGCTCACCCTTCGCCGGCAGGTAGTCCATGCGGCCGAGGATCACGCTGCGGCGCTCGACGATCGCGCGCTCGATCGGTTCCTCCAGTTGCACGGGCGCCGTGCCGATCGGCAGCCCGGCAATCGGCTGGCCGAACTGCTCGGGACCGATGCCGAAGATGACGCGCGCGGCCATGTTCGCGAAGCTGAGCACCTTCGTGCGCGACACGACCAGCTGCGGTTGAGGGGAGGCGGCGAATGCGGCTTCGCGCAGCTGGCGCTCCTCCTCGCCCACGGGATACTCCATCCGCTCGCCGTTGACCAGTCCCGCGACGCGCGACTGCAGCGAGCGCGCTCCCGTGAGCTTGTGGAAGATCCGTTGCTTCAGGTCGATCGCGCCGAACAGCTCGCGGTGCGCGATCATGAGCTCGGACTTGCCGAGCATCAGCACGCCGCTCGGCCGCAGCGCGAAGTGGAAGTGGCGCAGGATGTGGCCCTGCGTCTCGGCCGTGAGGTACATCAGGGTGTTGCGGCAGACGAGCAGATCGAGCCGCGATATCGGCGCGTCGTGGACGAGGTTGTTGCGCCCGAAGATCACGTTGCGGCGGAGGTCGGCGCGGAACGTGTAGCGCTGGTCGGATCGCTCGAAGAAGCGCTCCAGCAGCTCCGGCGGCACGCTCTCCACGTCGCGCGCATCGTAGGTCGCGGCGCGTGCGACGTTGAGAGCGTCCTCGTCGATGTCGGTCGCGTAGATCTTGACCCGGCGCCGGAAGGCCTCTTCGCCCACCACCTCGCACAGCGCCATCGAGATCGTGCATGGTTCCTGGCCCGTAGCGCAGCCGGCGCTCCAGACACGAATCTGCTCGTCGACGCCGCTGCCCTCGAGCAGCGCCGGCAGCGCGTGATCGATCATGTGCCGCCAGGCCGCCGGGTCGCGGAAGAAGTCCGTGACGTTGATCAGGATCGTGTCGAAGAGCGCCTGGTACTCGTCCGGCTGGACCTCGAGGAAGTCGAGGTAGTCGCCGAAGCTCTCCAGCCCGAGAATCTCCATGCGGCGGCGGAAGCGGCGCTCTAGGCTCGCGCGCTTGTAGCCGGTGAAGTCGAAGCCGCGCGTCCGCTTGAGGAACTGCAACAGCGCCTCGAACGCGGCGTCCGGCGGCGGCTTGTGGCTCATCCGGCCTCTTCCGCCGCTTCCTCGACGGGATCGACGCCGACCGTCAGGACACCGCGGACGAGCTCGGCGCGCTCGCTGGCGCCGCGCGCGTGGTCGCGAAACAGCTCGGCGGACTTCTCGCGGCGGCCCTCGTCCAGCCGGTTCGCGATCTTCGTGAGCAGCTCGGCACGCTCCTCGAGCGCCTCGAGCGCCATCCAAAGGGCGGACTCGATCGCGGCACGCTTGCCGTCCAGCAGCGCGTCCTCGTAGAACGCGTGGCCGACGCGGCAGCGGTAGCGCACCAGCTCGCCCTGGCGCAGCTCCCACAGCGGCCCGTGGCACTCCGGGCATGTCAGCGCGACGGGCGGGCCCTCTGGCAGCGGGTAAATGCCGGCTGCGGAGGGAGTCGGCTCGTCGGTTGACACGGCTACCTCCTCGACGGCGGTCGGCGGGAACGCCTGCGCCCGGCGCGCGAGCTCGGCAGCAAGCTCCGCGACCGGCAGTGCGATGGCGTCGGGGACGGCGGCGAGCGTAGACTCCGGCATGCTCGGCACGATCGCGTCGCCCGGCTCCTGTACAAGCACCGCGCCGCCGGCCGCGTCGACGGCGGCCGCGCCGCCGGCGCCGTCGCTCAGCGAGCCCGACAGCACGACCGCGATCGCGCGCCCGCCGTAGGCCTCGGCGGCCGATCGGAACAGCGGATCGATCGCCGGCCGCACGCCGTTCTCCTTCGGGCCGCGGTCGAGCTCGATCCGGCCGGCGCGAACGCGCAGGTGGCGATCCGGCGGCGCGACATAGACATGGCCGTCCAGCACCTGCTCACCGCCCTGGGCGGACGTGACGGGCAGCGTCGTCTGGCGCGAGATGATGGCGGCCAGCAGGCTGCGCGACGACGCCGGGATGTGGAGCACGAGGCAGACCGCGGCCGCCAGATCGTCGGGCAGCTCGACCATCAGTCGCTGCAGCGCGTCGATGCCTCCGGCCGACGCGCCGACGGCGACGATGCCACGAGCGGCGGCCGGGCGCGTGTCGTCCACGCGTTCAAGCCTACGCCTATCGCCCGGCTTGGAAGGCGAAGATTTGCGTTCTAGCCCTCCGCCGGACGGCGCTGCTCCACGGGCGCGCCGCCCGCCTCGTCGCCGAGGGCACGGCGGTGCTCGGCGGCCTCGTCGTCGCGGGCGCGGCGCTGCTCGGCGGCGCCGCGGTCATCGTCGACCGCCGCCCGGCGGTGCGCCTCGGGATCGTCGGAGTCGCGCGCGGCGCGGCGATGGGCTTCCGCGGTCTGCTCGTACGCGGCGGCGCTGCGCTCGTGGCCCGTTTGCGCGCGCCGGTGCGCGGCCGCGGCGGCCGCCAAGGCCGCGGCGGCGCGGCGCTCCGCCTCGTCGACGCGGTGCTCCGGATGCTCCTCCCGCAGCTCGGCCGCACGCTCCGCGGCGGCGGCGCCGCGCTCGCGAGCCGCGTCACCGGCGCGGCGGGGGGGGCCCGGGGGGTCTCCGGCCTCCGCCGGGGGGGAACTCGCAGGTCGCA
>Ga0081538_10003884_pt1 | contig 13956 bp, 16 predicted proteins | sample TabmetS5T2R1_FD_71022 | JGI IMG/M metagenome (GOLD analysis project Ga0081538, IMG submission 71022) | Tabebuia heterophylla rhizosphere microbial communities from the University of Puerto Rico - S5T2R1 | ecosystem: Host-associated > Plants > Roots > Rhizosphere ... | reverse complement strand
CAGGGAGCTGATCTGTTTCAGGGACTGCGCCGGCTCGCTCGACCGGGCGGCCCTGCCGCACGTCGCCCGGCCGGTAGAGCGCGGCGAGGCCGACCTCGTGCTCGCCGCCCGCCGCGCCGAGCGCGGCGCCTTCCCGTTCCACGCCCGGCTCGCAAACCGCGCGCTGGCCTGGGAGCTGCGGCGCCGCACCGGCTCTCCGCTGCGCGACCTCGGCCCGATGCGCGCCGCCCGCCGCGAGGCCGTGCTGGCGCTCGGCATCGAGGACCGGCGATTTGGCTGGCCACTCGAGATGGTGCTGCGGGCGGCGGCCGCCGGCTGGAGGATCGGGGAGGTGGAGGTCGCCTACCGGGCGCGGGCGGGCCGTTCCAAGGTCACGGGCACGCTCCGGGGCACGGGGCGAGCGGTGCGGGACATGACGGCAGCGCTGCGGTGAGGGCGAGCGTCACGGTGCTTGGCGCGGTGACGGCGAGCCTTGTGGCCTGCGGCGACGACACGGCCGGGCCGCCGGCGGAGAGCGACCGGGGCGCCCGGATGGGCGAGCTCGGCGGGAGCGCCAGCACGCGGACCCTGGCACGGACACGTATCGGCGAGACGCCCTCAGGGGCGCTGGCCTGGGTGGCGCACGAGACCCGCCTGAGGCCGCGCGAGACGATCGCGCATCGCCACGAGCCCGCCTTCGTCTACGCTCGGCGCGGGTCGCACTCCCTGCGCTCCGCCGGCGCCGAGGCGCGGCTTCGCGAGGGGGAGGGGGCGGTGGCTGAGGCGGATACCGCCCATCGGCACGAGGCGGGCAGCGAGGGGTCGACGGTTTGGGAGATCCGCCTCGCCCCCCCGGGGTCCCCGCCGCCGCCGGGGCCCGCCCCGGCTCGTCGCGTATTCGAGAGCGAGCCGCTGGAGGGCATCCCGGCCCGGGCGGAGGGCAGCTTTATCGAGGTGACCGTTCCGCCGCGCGGCGGGCGGACGACGGTCCACAGCCATCCGGGTCCCGAGTTCATCTACCAGCTGTCGGGCCGGATCGACTACCAGAACGCGATCATCGGCACGCGGCGGCTGCGGCCCGGAGACGCCGAGGGCATCCCGCCGGACACGGCCGTGCAGAAGCGCAACCCGTTCGCGCGGCCTGCCACCTTCCTGTCCTTTTTCCTCGTCGACCCGGATCGGCCGTTCGCGCCGAGGGCGGAGTTCTAGTGCGCGGCGTGGCGCTGGTGGTGATCGCGAAGGCGCCGGAACCCGGCCGGTCCAAGACCAGGCTGTCCCCGCCCTGCACTCCCGAGCAGGCCGCGGCGCTCGCCGAGGCGTCCCTGCGGGACACCATCGCGACCGTCGCCGCCGCGCCCGCCCGGCGGCGCATCGTGGCGCTCGACGGCGAGCCGGACGGCTGGCTCCCTCCCGGGTTCGAGGTGCATCCGCAGCGTGGCGGCGGCCTCGGCGAACGGCTCGGTGCGGCCTTGGTCGCGGCCGGTGGGCCGGCTCTCGTCGTGGGAATGGACACTCCACAGCTGAGCGTCCCGCTTCTGCGCGAGGCGGCCCGCCGACTGGCTGAGCCCGGCGTCGACGCGGTGCTCGGGCCCGCACTCGACGGCGGCTACTGGACGATCGGGCTGCGCCGCCCCGACCCTCGCGTCTTCAGCGGCGTGCCCATGTCCAGGGCGGATACCTGCGCGGCGCAGCGCCGCCGGCTGGACTCGCTGGGGCTGCGCACCGATCTGCTGCCGCCGCTGCGGGACGTGGACACGATCGACGACGCCGCGGCCGTCGCGCGTATTTGCCCGCGCAGCGAGTTCGCCGCAGCGTTCCAGGCGCTCGCGCCGTAAGAAAGCCGCAAGCTTCGTGCGCTCGAATCGGAGGGATGGGCCAAGCAGCCGTCGCCGTCGCTGCGCTCGCGCTGGCCGCGGCCCTGCTCGCGGCCTGTGGCGGCTCGTCGAACGGCCTCGCGCCGGCGGCCGAACCGGCGCGGTCGCCCCCGCTGGGTCGGGAGCCGGCCGGGCGGGTCGTGCCGGTGGGCCACAAGCCGGAGGGGCTCGCGTTCGACCCGGGCACGGGACTTCTCGCCGTCGGGCTCACCGACCCGGACCAGCTGGCGCTTGTCGACGGCGACACCGGCCGGGTGATGCGCCGAGTCCGGCTACCCGAGTCGGCGCGCCACCTGACGCTCGCCGCGCCGGGCGGTCCGGTGCTCGTGCCGGCCGAGCGGTCGTACGCGATCATCGACGTCTCGCTTCCCGATGGGCGGCTGTCCAGCGCGCGCGTGGGGCGCTTCCCGCACGACGCCGCTCGCGCCCGCGGGCGGATCTTCGTCGGCGACGAGCTGGGCCACACGGTCTCGGTCGTCGAGGACGGGCGACGGATCGAGGCGCTGCCCGCGCCGCGGCAGCCCGGCGGGGTGGCGGCCACCGCCGATCGGGAGCACGTCGGGGTGGTGGGCGTTCGCGAGCGCGCCCTGGAGGTGTTCGACGCCCGGACGCTGAAGTCGACGGGGAAGGTGGGCGTCGGCATCGGACCGACGCACGTGGTCGGCGGCGGCGGGCGCTTCTTCGTCGTCGACACGCGCGGCAACGCACTGCTCGAGGTGCGGCTCGACCCGCTGCGGGTCCATCGCCGCACCCATCTGGGGGGAGCGCCGTACGGGATCGCGCTGGATCCGGAGCGGCGCCGCTACTGGGTGACCCTCACGGCACGCAACCAGGTGGCGGAGCTGACCGACCACCGCGTGCTTCGCCGCTTCCCGACGGTCCGCCAGCCGAACTCGGTGGCCGTCGATCCATCCACCGGGCGGGTGTTCGTGGCGAGTCGGAAGGACGGGGAGCTGCAGTTCTTCGACCCGCCGGCGTGCAAGGGAGAGGAGTGCGATCGGTGAGGCTGCCCGCGATCGGCCCCTTCCGCGAGGACTTCTGGCGCAGTCCACTCCGGGGTCCATGGCTCGCCTCCCTGCTCAGCTCGGCCCTGCTGCCGCTGGTCGCGGTCTGTGCGGTCACCGGCTTCGTCTCGCACTGGGCCTACCAGCCCCACCTCGGCGGCAATGCCGTCTTCGGAGGCTCCGCGCCGGGCAACGGGTTCGATGTCTACGGGCTCGACTGGCCCACGAGCCCAGCCTGGCTGTACGTCGCCACCCAGGGGCTGCACGTGGTCAGCGGCCTGGCGGCGATCCCGGTCCTGCTGGCCAAGCTCTGGGCCGTCATCCCCAAGCTGTTCGAGAACCCGCCCGTGCGCTCGGCCGCGCACGCCCTCGAACGGCTGAGCCTGGTGCTGCTCGTGGGCGGCTCCCTGTTCGTGTTCTCGACGGGCGTGATCAACATCCAGGTCTGGTACCCGTTCGGCTTCAGCTTCGTTCCGGCGCACTACTACGGCGCGATCGTGATGCTGGCGGCGCTCTGCCTGCACGTCGGGCTGAAGCTGCCGGTGATGAGCGCCGCCTTCCGGCAGCGCGGAGTGATGAGGCCGCTGCGGGAGGACCTCCAGCACACGAGGCCCGAGGCCGGCCTGCCCGGCGTCGTCACGAGCGCGCCGCACGCGCCCGCCGCCCCGACGCTCACCCGGCGCGCTCTGCTGGGCGGAGTAGGTGCCGCCTCCGCCGGTTTGGCCGTGATGACGACGGGTCAGGTGGTGGGCAGACCGCTCGCCGAGCTCGCCCTGCTCGCGCCGCGGGGACGCGGCCGAGGGGACGCTCCGAACGACTTCCCGATCAACAAGACGTTCTCGGCGGCGAACATCCCGCGCGAGAAGGTCGGCCCCGACTGGCGCCTCCTGCTTCACGTGGCCGACGAGCGCCGCGCCGTGCTCACCCGCGAGGAGCTGCTCGCCATGGACCACGTCACGGCCGAGCTGCCCATCGCGTGTGTCGAGGGCTGGTCGACTACGCAGACCTGGACCGGCGTCCGCCTCGCCGACCTCGCGCGGCTCGCCGGGGTCCCCGACCCAACCGCGGTCGAGGTGCGCTCCATGCAGCCGCGCGGCGGGCTTCGCAGCGCCACGCTGGGCCGCGGCCAGGTCACGCATCCCGAGGGGATGCTGGCGCTCAGGGTGAACGGCGCCGACCTCTCGCTCGATCACGGCTATCCCGCGCGCGTGATCGTGCCGGCGCTTCCGGGCGTGCATTGCACCAAGTGGGTGGGAAAGATGGTGTTCGCCTGATGCGGTGGTTTCGCGGGCACTACGGTGCGGGCCCGATCCACCTGCTCGCGGTGCTTGCGACGTTCGCGGTCGCCGCCTATGCCCTGTCCAGGGCGCTCGACCTGACGGGGAATCCCGACCGCATCGTTCTGTGGCTGGGCGGCTCGATCGTCGCCCACGATTTGATCCTGTTCCCGGTCTACGCACTGCTTGGGGCGATCGCGGCCGGAGCGATCGTGGGCAGCAAGCCGCGCAGCCGGCTGCGCATCGCCGTGCTCAACCACCTGCGCGTCCCGGCGCTCCTGTCCGGCCTGCTTCTGCTCGTGTGGTTCCCGCTCGTGGCCGACAAGGGCCAGCGCAGCTTCATGCGGGTGAGCGGACTCTCCAAGGACGTCTATTTCGGGCGCTGGCTCCTCATCACGGCGGTCCTGTTCGGGGGGTCGGCGCTGTTGTTCGCGCTGCGCCTGCGGCGACTCACGCGCTAGCCGCGAGGCCATCCCGGACGCGCGGCTGGTAGTTATTCCGTCAGTGCGGGAGTTCTGCCGCGCCTTGCCGGCGGGTTGAGGAAGAGGAGGGGGCGATGAGGTTGTTGCTGGTGCACGGGGCGTTTGTGGGCGCCTGGTCCTGGGAGCCGCTCATCGGACCCCTCGAGGCGGCCGGGCATACGGTCGAGACGCTCGACCTGCCGGGGTCGGGCGCGGATCGCACCCCGCTCGAGGACGTCACGCTCGACGCCTACGCCGACCGCGTCTGCGCCGTGCTCGCCGAGCGACCCGAGCCGGCGGTGGTGGTCGCGAGCAGCATGGGGGGCATGGCCGCAACCCAGGCGGCCGTGCGCTGGCCCGAGCGCGTGGCCTCGATCGTCTACGTGGCGGCCTTCCTGCCCCAGGACGGGCAGAGCCTGATCGACCTGACTCGGCTGCCCGAGGGCGCGGATGACCAGGTCCAGGCGAACCTTGTCGTGGACGGCGAGCCGCCGGTGGCCACGATGCCGGCCGCGGCCGCGCGCCGCGCCATCTACGGCTGCTGTTCGGACGAGGTGGCAGAGTGGGCGATCGAGCGCCGGCGGCCGCAGGCTGTCGCCCCTTTCGGCGAGCCGGTGGCGATCCCCGAGGGCGCCTTCGACGACATCCCGCGCAGCTACGTGCTCTGCAAGCGTGACCGCGCGATCCCCCCGCCGCTGCAGCGGCTGATGCTCGCGCGGGCCGGCTGCACCGAGGTGGTCGAGCTCGACACCGACCACGTCCCGCAGCTGTCGGCAACCGCCGAGTTGGCCGAGGTGCTCGACCGGCTCGCCGCCCGGATGCTGCCAGCATCACGGGTATGACGATCGTCGAAGTCGAGACCCCACACGGTCCAGCCCACGTCCACCTGCATTCCGTCGAGGAGCCGGCAGCCGCGCTCGTGCTCGGTCACGGCGCCGGCGGCGGGGTGGCCTCCCGAGACCTGGTGGCCGCGTCGGACGCCGCGCTCTCGGAAGGGATCAGCGTCGCGCTCGTCGAGCAGCCCTACCTCGTCGCCGGGCGACGCTCTCCCGCCCCGGCGCGCCAACTCGAGGCCGCCTGGACGACAGTGGTCGACCACCTCCGCGAGCACGACCTGCGCGGGCTGCCGCTGATCGTCGGCGGACGGTCCCTGGGCGCACGCGTCGCGTGTCGCACGGTGCAGGGGACCGGCGCCGTCGCGGTGCTGTGCCTCGCCTTCCCGCTGCTCCCGCCCGGCCGAAAAGGGTCGGCGCCGCCGCAGAGTCGCCTGCCGGAGCTCGACGCGGTGAAGGTGCCGATGCTGGTCGTACAGGGGGCGCGGGATCGGTTCGGAATCCCGCCCCCCAGCCGCCGCCGCACCGTGACGGAGGTGGCCGGCGACCACAGCCTGCGAACGGATCCGGACGCGGTGAGGGAGGCGGTGCGCGCCTGGCTGCCCGGCGTCGTGGGTTCCCGGGTTGCGGACGTTAGTTGACCGCAATTGCCGCTAGCGTGGCCGCGCACCGTAACGACTCGTCAGGAAGGCAGCGCATGGATTGGAAGCTCGAGCTGGTGGCGATTCCCGTCACGGACGTGGACCGCGCGAAGGCGTTCTACACGGAGCAGGCCGGGTTCAACGCGGACCATGACCACACGGTCGGCGACGAGATTCGCTTCGTCCAGCTGACGCCCCCCGGGTCGGCCTGCTCGATCGCCCTGGGAAAGGGCCTCGTGGACGCGGAGCCGGGCTCCGTCAAGGGCATGCAGATAGTCGTCTCGGACATCCACGCCGCCCGCGAGGAGCTGGTCGACCGAGGGGTCGAGGTGAGCGAGGTCCAGGATTTCCCCTGGGGCTCGTTCGTCTTCTTCAGCGACCCCGACGGCAACGGCTGGGCCGTGCAGGCGATCCCGCCTCGCTAGGCTGGCCGGACGATGGCCACACGCTCCACAGGCGCCGCGACGCCGGAGCGAGAGCTGCTCGAGGCGGCTCGCGGGGGCGACGAGGCCGCGTTTGCCGGCCTCGTGGAGCCATACCGCGGCGAGCTGAACGCTCACTGCTACCGGATGCTCGGCTCGGTGCACGACGCGGAGGACGCGCTCCAGGACGCCCTGCTGCGCGCTTGGCGCGGGCTGCCCCGGTTCGAAGGCCGGAGCTCGCTCCGTTCGTGGCTCTACACGATTGCGACGAACACCTGTCTGAACGCCATCGAGCGCCGACCGAAGCGGGTGCTCCCGATCGACTACGGGCCTTCCACCGATCCTCACGACGGCCTCGGCCTGCCGCCGATCGAGTCGGTGTGGGTGGAGCCTTTCCCGGACCAGGGGCTGGGCCTCGAGGACGGCTACGCGGCGCCGGAGGCCAGGTACGAGGTGCGCGAGAGCGTGGAGCTGGCATTTGTGGCGGCGCTCCAGCATCTGCCGGCCAACCAGCGCGCCACCCTGATCCTGCGCGAGGTGCTGGGCTTCTCGGCCCAGGAGGTGGCGGAATCGCTGGACACGACGGTCGCCTCCGTAAATAGCGCAATGCAGCGCGCCCGCAAGACCGTCGACGAGCGCCTTCCCGAGCGCAGCCAGCAGACCACCCTGCGCTCGCTCGGCGACGACCGCCTCCGCAAGGTCGTGGAGGGCTACATGGATGCCATGCAGCGCGGCGACGTCGACGCCGTCGTCGCGATGCTGTCCGAGGACGCCGCGTGGTCGATGCCGCCGCTCGCGGCCTGGTTCCACGGTCACGATGCGCTCACCGGCTTCCTGGTCGCCGGCCCGCTCTCCGGCGACTGGCGCTGGCGGCATCTTCCCGCTCATGCGAACGGTCAGCCGGCGGTGGGCAGCTACTGCTGGCATGACGGCGAGAAGGCCTACCTTCCGTTCGCGCTCGACGTGCTGACCCTCGACGGCGACCGCATCAAGGAGATCACCTCGTTCATCACACGGTCGACGCGAGGCCGCGAGCGCGTGTTCTACGAGCGTTGGCCCGAGCAGCCCGTGGATCTCTCCGACGTCGGAGTCGTCTTCGAGCGGTTCGGCCTGGCCGGCCGGCTCGACTGACCCTTCAGGCGGCGGCCGCCGCGAATCGCCGCCGCTGCACGGCTCTGCGCCTGGTCATGGATGTGTCGACAACGGGCACGCCACCTGAGACCTGGGACACGCGCAAGACTCATCGCCCGTCGAAAATTTGCAGTCCGCTCCGACCTAAGTACGACAGGCGCCCCCGGCGGGCGCCGCAACCGAAAGGAGAGACAACGTGAGGTACATGCTGTTGATCTACCAGAACCCCGCAAGCTTCGAGACCCTGTCCGAAGAGGAGCGCAACGCGGTGATGGGCGAGGTCGGGACGATCATGGGCGAGCTCACCGAGTCGGGAGAGTGGCTCGGCGGGGAGGGGCTCGCCGATCCGTCTCAGACGAAGACCGTGAAGGTGCGAGACGGCGTGCCCGCGGTCACGGACGGGCCCTACCTGGAGGCCAAGGAGCATCTGGTCGGCTACTGCCTGCTCGAGTGCGAGAGCGTCGAGCGCGCCACCGACATTGCGACGCGCTGGCCGGACGCCCGCTGGTGGGGAGTGGAGGTGCGGCCGCTCATGGACGCGGCCGGCACCGAGATGTGAGAACCGACGCCCGCGTCGAGGACCTGCTCCGCCGGCTGGCGCCCCAGGTCCTAGGCGTGCTCGTTCGCCGTCACGGTCAGTTCGACGCTTGCGAGGACGCGGTGCAAGAGGCGCTGCTGGCCGCCGCCGTCGGGTGGCCCGAGGAGGGCATCCCGGGCAACCCGCGGGGTTGGCTGATCACGGTCGCGGACCGCCGGATGACCGATCAGCTGCGAAGCGAACATGCGCGCAGACAGCGCGAGGACAGGGTCGCGGCGCAGGTGCCGGCGGATTCGTCCCACGCGCCCGCACCGGGAGCCGAGCAGCCGCCGGAGCACGACGACACCCTGACCCTTCTGTTCCTGTGCTGCCATCCGGCACTGTCTCCCTCCTCGCAGATCGCGCTGACGCTGCGTGCCGTCGGCGGTTTGACCACGGCTGAGATCGCCAGCGCCTTCCTCGTCCCCGAGGCCACCATGGCGCAGCGCATCCTCCGCGCGAAACAGCGCATCAAGGCCACCGGCATCACCTTCCGCATGCCGGCGGAGCCCGAACGGGGCGATCGCCTGCGGGTGGTCCTGCACGTGCTGTACCTGATCTTCAACGAGGGCTACAGCGCGAGCTCCGGTCCCGATCTGCAACGAGGCGAGCTGACGCACGAGGCGATCAGGCTGACTCGCGTGGTTCACCGACTGCTGCCGGACGACGGGGAGGTGGCCGGATTGCTCGCTCTGATGCTGCTCACCGACGCCCGGCGTGCAGCGCGCAGCCGGCCCGACGGCGCCCTGGTGCCGCTCGCCGAGCAGGACCGGGGCCGGTGGAACAGCGAGGCGATCCGGGAGGGCATCGCGCTCGTCACCGACGCCCTTACGCGGACGCCGGTCGGCCCATACCAGCTCCAGGCGGCGATTGCGGCCGTTCACGCGGAGGCCGCGCGCGCCGATGACACGGACTGGCCCCAGATCGTCGTCCTCTACGAGCTGCTCGAGCGCATCTCGCCCAATCCCGTGATCACCCTGAATCACGCCGTCGCCGTGGCGATGGTGCGAGGGCCGCGGGCCGGGCTCGAGATGCTGGAGACCCTGGACGGCGACGAGCGGATTGCGCGCCATCACCGCCTGGAGGCGGTTCGCGCGCATCTTCTCGAGATGGCGGGCGACGGGGCCGCCGCCCTGTCCAGCTACCGGATCGCCGCCCGCCGCACGACGAGCCTCCCCGAGCGGCGCTACCTTGAGTCTCGCGCCGCGCGGCTGACAGGGGACGATCGCTAGGACATTGCGGTCAATTCCTGACCTTAACGGCGCGTACGATGAGTTCTCTGGCTTCGACCGGTCATACCTGACGATGCATTCCCCCCTCGCCATCGAGGCCTCCGGCCTCGTCAAGACATTTGGCTCGGTTCGGGCTGTCGACGGTGTCGACCTCGCCGTGCGCAGCGGCTCGGTCTACGGCGTGCTCGGCCCGAACGGGGCCGGCAAGACGACGACGATCCGGATGCTCGCGACGCTGCTGCGTCCCGACTCCGGCTCCGCCCGCGTGCTCGGACACGACATCGTGGACGAGGCGACTGCCGTGCGGGGACTGGTCAGCCTGACCGGCCAGCTCGCCTCCGTCGACGAGGACCTCAGCGGCCGCGAGAACCTCGTGCTGATCGGCCGGCTGCTGGGCCTGAAGCGCCCGCAAGCCAAGGCGCGCGCGGAAGAGCTGCTCGACGCATTCGGCCTGGCCGACGCCGCGGGCCGGCTGGTCAAGCACTACTCCGGCGGAATGCGGCGCCGGCTCGACATCGCGGCGAGCATCGTCGTCACTCCGGACCTGATGTTCCTCGACGAGCCGACGACCGGGCTCGACCCGCGTTCCCGCAACCAGGTCTGGGACATCATCCGGACCTTCGCGGCCGGAGGTACCACGATCCTGCTCTGCACCCAGTACCTCGACGAGGCCGACCAGCTCGCCGACGGAATCGCGGTGATCGACCACGGCAAGGTGATCGCCGAGGGCACGCCCGGCCAGCTCAAGGCCTCGGTCGGCTCCGGCGCCCTCCACGTGCGGCTCCTCGATCCCGAGCAGCGGCCCGAGGCCGAGCGCGTTCTCACCCGCGAGCTCGGCGCGGTCCACCTCGAGCCCGACCCGGCCGCCCTGTCGGCCTCGTGCGCCGACTCCGATCGGGCCGCCGAGGCGGTTGCGGAGCTCGCACGCTCGAACGTCGGGATCGCGGCCTTCTCCCTCGGCCAGCCGAGCCTCGACGAGGTGTTCCTCGCGCTCACGGGCCACCCGGCCGAGGAGGAGCCCTCCGACGAAGACTTCGACTCAGACGAGGAGCAGGCGGCATGAGCACGCCCCCCAGGACAACGGCCCGTCCCACGCCCGCGGCCGAGGAGGCGGCCCTCCGCAAGGCGCTGTCATCGACACCACGCCCGCCCCGTGCGAGCGCTCTCTCCGCGGCCCTGACCTTCGGGTGGCGCGGAATGCTCAAGGTCAAGCACGTGCCCGAGCAGCTCCTCGACGTGACGATCACGCCGGTGATGTTCGTGGTGATGTTCACCTACATATTCGGCGGGGCCATCGCCGGTTCGACGGGCGCCTACCTCGACTATTTCCTGCCCGGCGTCCTGGTGATGTCGGTGCTGTTCACCACGGTCTACTCCGGCGTGGCGCTCAACACCGACCTGACGAGGGGAGTCGTCGACCGCTTTCGCTCGCTGCCGATCTGGCGCCCGGCGCCGCTGGTCGGCGCCCTGCTCGGCGACAGCGTGCGCTACCTGGTCGCCGGAACCGTGATCGTCGTGCTGGGCGTCATTCTCGGTTTCCGGCCGAGCGCCGGCGTGAGCGGCGTGATCGCGGCGCTCGCGCTCGTGGTCGTGTTCGCCTTCGGCCTCTCCTGGGTCTTCACGACCCTCGGCCTCCTGATGCGCTCGCCCAACGCCGTCATGAACGCGGGGTTCATGGGGATATTCCCGCTGACCTTTCTCAGCAACGTATTCGTCGAGCCCGACACGCTGCCGAGCGCGCTCGAGGCGTTCGTGAACGCCAACCCGATCTCCGTCCTCGCCACCGCCTCGCGCGGTCTTATGGAGGGCGACGCGTCGGGAGGCGACATCGCGATCGTGCTGGCCACGGCCGCGGCGCTGACGGCCGTGTTCGCGCCATTGACCACCCGGCTCTATCGCAGCCGGGCCTGACCCTCCGCCTCCGCGGCCTCCAGTCGCTCGAGCGGGGACGGCTCGCCTCGTGCCCTGCGGCGAGCCCCCGCTACCTGGTCGCCGGCGATCACTGCGACCAGGACCGCGAGCAGCAGCCCGGCGACGACGAGCGCCGGCGCGAAGGTGCCGATCGCCCCGACCGCCAGGCACGCCAGCGCGCCGGCAAGCCGCCTGCCGCCGATGGTCCCGGTTACGCGCAGCCGCAGCGCGACGTGGGCGAGCAGGTAGAGCGCCGGGCCGCAGGCGACCGCGGCGAGCTCCGCGTCCGGCAGCTCCTCGGTGGGGTGCGCGATCACGAGCTCGTCGCCGACCGCGGTGAGGAGGATCCCGGCGACGATCACGACGTGCAGGTAGGTGAAGGCGTCGCGGGCGAGCACGGTGCGGTTCTCTGCGAGTGCGAGCCGGCGCTCAATGATGGTCGCGACGAGGCTGAAGTAGAGCCACCAGAAGGCCGCGGTGACCAGGAAAGCGAACGCGAGGGCGACCACCCTCGCCGTCGTCAGATCGAGGTCGGCCGTGGTCGCGCCGGTGATCACGATCGTCTCGCCGAGCGCGATGATGATGAAGAGTTGAAAGCGCTCGGCGAAGTGCGCGCTGCCGACCTCCCACGTGTCGAGGCCCAGCGGCGGCCGACCGGGTAGCCAGTAGGTGACGAGCGGCGCGGCGTAGTCGAGCGCGAGCGCCGCGAGCCAGAGCACGGTGCGCGTCGAGCCGTCCGCCAGCGCCCCCGCGATCCACAGGATGCCGGCGGCGACGAACCAGACGAGGATGCGCCCGGCCCGCTCGCGCTCGATCGTTCCGCGCTCCGCGGCGACGAACGTGAGGAAGGAGTGGCGCCCGAGCTGGATCGCGACGTAGGAGCCAGCGAAGAGCAGCGCCTTGTCGCCGAACGCATCCGGTATCGCGATCGCCATCAGCAGGCTGGCCAGCATCAGCGCGATCAGCAGCAGGCGGACGACGATCGACGCCGGATCGAGCTCGTTCGTGACCCAGGTCGTGTAGTTCCACGACCACCAGACGACGAGCAGCACCAGCACCGACTGGCCGACCCCCGTCCAGTTCAGGTGCTCGAGCAGCAGGTGCGAAACCTGCGTGACCGCAAAGACGAACACGAGGTCGTAGAAGAGCTCGAGGGTGGTGGCGCGCTGCTCGACGGCGGCGTCGCGACGCAGCGAGGCTCTCAGTGCGGATGTCATCAATCTGCGCGCGAAGGCGGGTCGAAGAAGGCAAGGACCGACCCGCCGGGGGCGAGCCACGGCTCGACCAGGCCGTTGGCGCGCTCGGGGTCGCGATGAAAGAGGCCGACGCGGACGGCGAAGATCTTGTCGAAGCGGCGGTCGCCGAGATCGAGATCCTCGAGCGTCGCAACGAGAAACTCGGCCTTTCCCGCCGCGACGTACTCGGCATTTCGGCGCGCTGCGGCTTCGATCATCTTGGCCGAGCGGTCCACCGCCGTCAGACGGCCGCCCTCGAGACGCTCGCACACGAACGTCGCCGCTACCCCGTGCCCACAGCCGATCTCGAGCACCCGGTCGTCGGGTCGGATCTCGAGTTGCTCGACGATGGAGCGGAGTCGCTCACTCATGACAGCCGAGAGCGTGGCATACGATGGCTCGATGATCGCTCGTATCTGGAGGGGCGCCGTGCGTCGCGAGGACCGCGCCGCCTACGCCGACTACATCCGCGAGACCGGGATCGCGGGCTACGAGGCCACTCCCGGCAATCGCGGCGCGTGGATGCTGATTCGCGATGTAGGTGAGCGCACCGAGTTCGTGACCTTCACGTTCTGGGACTCGTACGACGCGATCCGCGCCTTCGCCGGCGAGGACGTAGATGCCGCGGTCTACTACCCCGAGGACGACCGCTACCTGGTCGAGCGCGAGGACATCGTCGAGCACTACGAGGTCGACGGGCCCGACTGAGCTCGGGTCATCCCACCAGCAGCTCGCCGCCGCGGTGTGGGGTGACCACCAGCGCGCTGCGGCGCGCCTGCTCGGGTTCGGGCCGGACCGGCCGGATCGTCAGGTCTGCCGCGGCGCGCAGCACCTCGCGCATCTCCATCTCGGCGAAGGGTGCCCCGGCGCAGCGGCGCACGCCGCCGCCAAAGGGGATCCACGACGCGGCGTCGGGCGCGGGGTCCTCGAGCCAGCGCTCGGGCCGGAACGCCGCGGCCTGTGGCCAGAGGTCCTCGCGGCGCAGCGCGAGCCAGAGGCAGGCGGCGACGTGCACGCCCGCGGGCAGCGTCCAACCGGCGATCCGCACGGGCTCGAGGAGCCGGCGGGGAGCAATGGTTAGGGCCGGGCGGACACGCAGAACCTCCTTGACGACCGCGTCGAGGTAGGCGGAGTCACCCTCGCGCAGTCGCGCGTGGACCGCCGGGTGGCGCGCGAGTCGTTCGAAAGCCCAGGCCAACGAAGCCGCCGAGGTGTCGTGGCCGGCCGCGAGCAGCGCAACCAGCTGGTCGCGCAGGTGCCGGTCGGTCGGCGGGTTGCCGTTCTCGTCGCGCTGCTCGAGCAGCAGCGCCAGCATCGAGTCGCCCCCCGGCTCGGCCCGGCGCCGCGCCACCACATCGAGCAGCAGCGCGTCGAAGCGC
>Ga0081538_10003883_pt1 | contig 13958 bp, 12 predicted proteins | sample TabmetS5T2R1_FD_71022 | JGI IMG/M metagenome (GOLD analysis project Ga0081538, IMG submission 71022) | Tabebuia heterophylla rhizosphere microbial communities from the University of Puerto Rico - S5T2R1 | ecosystem: Host-associated > Plants > Roots > Rhizosphere ... | reverse complement strand
ACTGCACTTCCAGGAGGAGCTGACCCGGCTCGAGGAGCAGGCGCTCGGCGCGCTCGACCTCGTCGTCGTGACGCTCGACCGCACGCTCGAGGCGCTGCACCACCGCGACATCGAGCTCGCGGCGATCGTGATCCAGGACGACGACCGGATCGACGGCCGCTACCTCGAGGTGCACCAGGGGATCCTGTCGCTGCTGGCGCTGCAGGCGCCGGTGGCGAGCGACCTGCGCGTCGTCGCGGCGCTGCTGCACGTGATCAAGCACGCCGAGCGGATGGGCGACCAGTGCGTGAACATCGCGAAGCTGCTGCCGATCACCGGCCACGAGCCGCCGGTCGATGACGTGATCCTCGCCAACGTCGAGAAGATGGGCGCGCTCGCGCGCTCCGAGGTCAGCCAGGCCAAGCAGGCGTTCTCGCTCCGCGACGTCGCGCTCGCCGAGGACCTCGTGCGCCAGGACGAGGAGATCAACCAGCTCAACAAGGACTGCTTCCAGCGTGCGGTCGAGATCGGGACCGATCCGGACGTGCGCGAGTGGGCGATGACGATGATGCTCGTCGCCCGCGCGCTGGAGCGGATCGGCGACAACGCCGTCGACGTCGGGGAGCAGGTTGCGTTCGTGGTCTCGGGGCTGTTCCGCGAGTTCAGTGACGCATCGCACAGATAACAAGCCGCAATGACTGCAGATCCAGGTGACCGAGTTGTTACCCGCGGCACCCGGCGCCTCTCCGATTCGTATCCTGCGCGGCAGATGACCCAGCCAGCCCCTGTCCGGATCGCGGTGCTGGACGCAGACACCGGCTTCTTGCAGGTCCTCTCGAAGCGCTTGGAGGGCGCCGGCTGGCAGTACCGCGTGCTCGCCAGTCCTGTGCCGCTCGACGCGATCGTCGCAATGCGCCTCAACGCGGTCGTGATCGACCTCGCCGTGCTGGGGCCGCAGGGCTGGAACTACCTCGAGAAGCTCTGCACGCGGCTGCCGGGTCTGGGCGTGCTCGTCTGCACCGGCCAGTCGTCGGTCGCCCAGCGCGTGCGCGGCCTGCGGCTGGGCGCCGACGACTGGGTGACCAAGCCGTGCCACCCGGAGGAGCTGATCGCGCGGGTCGAGGCCGTCGTGCGGCGGCGCAAGCGCGCCGAGGCGCGCACCGACGCCGGGCCGCTCGTGATTGGCGAGGTCGAAATCCGGCCGGATCAGTTCCAGGCGTTCGTCGGCGGCGTCAGCGTCGACCTGACGCGGCGCGAGTTCGAGTTGATCCAGCTGCTGGCCGACGCGCAGGGCCAGGTCATGCAGCGCGAGGAGATCTACCAGCGCGTCTGGGGCTACGCGATGGTCCACGGCGACCGCTCGGTCGACGTGTTCGTGCGCAAGCTGCGCCAGAAGCTGGAGAAGGCGTCGCCGCGCTGGCGCTACATCCACACGCACTTCGGGATCGGCTACCGCTTCGCCGCGGAGTCGCTCGACGCCGCGCCGGAGGTCCCGCAGCCGGCCGCCGCTCCCGAGACGGTGACCGAACCCGTCACGGCCTAGCTATCGTTCTGGGCGTGGGCCCGGACCGCAAGACGCACCTGCGCAACTTCGCGATCCTGATCCTGCTCGCGGTCGCGGTCTGGCAGCTGCCCGGCGGTGGCACCGCGACGGACACGATCAACAACATCCTCGGTCTCCTGTTCGCCGGTGGCCTGGTTTTCTTCGGCTACCGGATGTACATGGAGAACCGCACGACGCTGTTCATGCTCGAGGACAAGGTCCGCGCGCTGCTCTACGGCTCGGTCGGGCTGATCGCGCTGGCGCTGATCGGCACGTCGCGGCTGTTCGACGAGGGCGGCTTTGGCGTGCTCGTCTGGCTCGGGCTGATCGGCGCCGGCGTCTACGGCTGCGTCACGGTCTATCGCGCGGCGCGCGAGTACTAGCCCCCGAGCCCACTACCAGGGTGCACGACCGGCGACCCGGCGGTTAACCGCTCGCGATAGGGGTGCCAGCGCGGTTTTGGGCGATGCGCGAGTCGGGCAATGTGTCTGCCATGCCCGCAACCGTCCTCATCGTCGACGATCACGCCGGATTCCGGCGTGCGGCGCGAACGATGCTCGAGGCGGAGGGATATCGCGTGGTCGCCGAGTGCGCGACCGGCGGCGCCGCCCTGGAGGCCGCGAGCCGCGCGCGACCGGCGCTCGTGCTGCTCGACATCGGCCTGCCCGACATCGACGGCATCGAGGTCGCCGAGCTCCTGACCACGGCCGACAGCGACCGCGCGGTGATCCTCATCTCCAGCCGCGACGGGGCCGACTACGAGCCGCTGCTCGAAAGCTGCGGCGCGCGCGGCTTCATCGCCAAGGACCAGCTCTCCGGCGGCGCGATCGCCGCGCTCGCGGCGTAGTTCGCGGCCGCCGCGGGGCGCCCGCCGACCGGGCGCCCCTGCTTGCGGCGGGGGTACTCGTACTTGAGCGCGTCGAGGACGTCCAGGCGGGACGCCCGGCGCGCCGGCGAGATCGCCGCGAGCACACCGGCAAGCGCCGCGACGACCGTGAACGCCACCAGCGATCCGAGCGGCAGCTCGAACCCGATGCCCTGGCTCGACAGCCCGCGGGTCGCGAGCGCGGCCAGGAACACCCCGAGCGGTAGCCCGAGCCCGGCGCCGATCAGCGCGGTGATCACGCTCTCGTGGCGCACCATGCGCCGCGCCTGCCGGCGCGTCATCCCGATCGCCCGCAGCATGCCGAGCTCACGCGTGCGCTCGTATACCGACAGGATCATCGTGTTGACCATCCCGAAGAGGCTCACGATCACCGACAGCGCGAGCAGGACATAGAACAGCGCCAGCGTCGTGTTCACATCGTCGCTGAGCCGCTTGACGTACGCCTCCTTGGTCTCGACGCGCGCGTCCGGGAAGCCGGCGAGCGCGCGCTCCAGGCTCGCCGTCGCGGCGGTGCCCTCGCCGCGCGTATCCACGAGCGCGAGCAGGTTCTCGCCCCGCGGGAACGCGGCGTCGAACTGCGCGCGCGCGATCACCACGCCGGCGAACAGCGGCTGCACCTCGGGTGCGTCGTACGTCGCCGCGATGGTGTAGGAGCGCAGCTCGCCGGTCGGCGTCCGCAGCTGCAACCGGCTGCCGGGGGCGAGGTCGTTCGACTCAGCGTAGTCGGCGTCGACGATCGCGCCGTCGCCGAGCCGCGCCAGCGCGGCGTCGGAGCCGTCGACCCAGTCGAAGCGGTAAAGGCGGCCGATCGTCGCGGGTTCGACGCCGACGACGTCGGTCGTCTCGCCGAACGCGCGCGCCTTGTCGGCGCGCACGCTCGACGCCAGCTCGACGCCGGGCGCGCCGGCGATGGCGGCGTCGGCGCCCTTGCCGAACAGCCCCTCGTCGGCGCTCGACGTCACGACGTAGTCGGCGTTCGCCTGCTCGTCCAGCTGCTCGACGACCGCGTCCTTGAGCCCGCTGCCGAGCGTCGCCACGAACGTCACGAGCGCGAGCCCGATCATCAGCGCGGCCGCGGTCGACGCGGTCCGCGCCGGGTTGCGGACGGAGTTCTCCGCCGCGAGCCGGCCGGCGGCGCCGCCGATCCGCCGCGCGGGCTGGCCGACGATCCGCGCCAGCGGCCCGACGAGGTGGCTCGACGTCATCGCCACGCCGGTGAACAGCAGCAGCGTCCCGACGCCGAGCGCGGACATCACCTCCTGCGCGCCGCCGCCCGAGCTCAGCCCGGCGGCGATCGCGAGCACGCCGAGCACCGCCAGCGCGCCGGCGACGTATGGCCGCAGGCGCGCGAACCGGGAGGTCGGCAGCACGGCGCCCTCGCGCACCGCCGCGATCGGCGGCACGGCGGTCGCGCGGAGGGCGGGGAGCAGCCCGGCGATCAGCGTGACGAGCGTGCCGGCCGCGACCGAGATCGCGACGGTGCGGAGCGAGAGCACCGCGGCGGCGTCGGGCAGCTCGAGGCCCAGCGCGCCGAACAGCGCCTTCAGGCCCGCGGCGATGCCGAGCCCGAGCAGCACGCCTAGGGCCGAGGCGACGAGCCCGATCGCGAGCGCCTCGACCATCACCGAGCGCAGCACCTGCCTGCGCGAGGCGCCCAGCGTGCGCAGCGTCGCAAGCTCGCGGATCCGCTGCGCGACGGTGATCGAGATCGTGTTGAAGATGACGAACGCGCCGACGAACAGCGAGATCCCGGCGAACACCAGCAGGAAGATGCGGATGATCGCGATGCTCTTGTCGATCTCGTCGGACGCGTCGTCGGCGGCGTCGGCGGATGTCTGGACCTGCAGCGCGGCCGGCAGCAGCGGCTCCACCACGCGCGCGAGCTCGGCGTCGGAGACGCCGGGCGCCGCCGCCGCGGAGATCGCGTCGAAGCCGTCGCGGCGGTCGAGCACCTTCTGCGCCGTCGGCAGGTCGAACGTCGCGAACGCGAGCAGCCCGCCGAGGTCCTGGCCGGCGAGCTGCGCCGTGCCCGTGATCGTGAAGCTGCCGAGCGGACCGTCGCCCTTCGCGCCGATCGTGTCGCCGACGTGGTAGCCGTACTCCGACGCGGTGTGCGCGTCGATGACGATCTCGTCCGGCGCGTCGGCCCAGTCGCCCGCCGTCAGCGTGAGGCCGCTGAAGCTGGGTCGCGTCGAATCGACGCTGAAGCCCTCGCCCTCGACGTCGTCGCCGGCGATCGACTTGCCGCCCGCGTCGACGAGCCGGAGGCTGCCCGACACCTCGCCGGTGGCGCCGTCGGCCTCCGGCAGCGCGCGGATCTCGTCCAGCAGCGCGGGCGGCACGGTCGCGCGGTTCTCGGATCCCTCGACGACCTCCTTGCCGGAGACGACGACGCTCGTGTTCTCGTAGGCGTCGTCGAAGATGCTGTCGAACGACTTGCGGATCGTGTCCGTGAGGACGAAGGTGCCGCTGATCATCGCGACTCCCAGCACGATCGCGAACGACGTCAGCAGCGCGCGCGCCTTGCGCCCGAGCAGTCCCCTCAAGGCAACCCGCGTCATCGGGCGCTCACCTGCTCGAGCGTCTCGAGGATCGCGTGCTCCGACGACGGGCCGAGGTCACGGACGATCTGCCCGTCGGCGAGGAACAGCACGCGGTCGGCGATCGCCGCGGCGTGCGCGTCGTGGGTGACCATCACGGTCGTCTGGCCGAGCGCGGTCACCGACTCGCGCAGCAGCGCCAGGATCTCGGCGCCCATCTTCGAGTCGAGGTTGCCCGTCGGCTCGTCCGCGAACATGACGGTAGGACGGGAGACGAGCGCCCGCGCGATCGCGACGCGCTGCTGCTGGCCGCCGGAGAGCTGCGACGGGCGGTGCTTGCGGCGCGCGTCGAGCCCGGTCTTGGCAAGCAGCTCCTCGATCCACGCGCGGTTCGGCTTCTCGCCGGCCAGCTCGAGCGGCAGAACGACGTTCTGCTCCGCGGTGAGCATCGGGAGCAGGTTGAAGAACTGGAAGATGAAGCCGATGTGGCGGCGGCGCAGCTCCGTCAGCTCGGTATCGTCGAGCTCCGTGATCTCGGCACCGGCGAGCGTCACGCTGCCGGCGGACGGCCGGTCGAGTCCCGCGAGGATGTGCATCAGGGTCGACTTGCCGGAGCCCGAGGGGCCCATGATCGCCGTGAGCCGGCCGGGCGCGACGTCGACCGAAACGCCGCGAAGCGCGTCCACGGCGGTCTCGCCCGTGCCGTAGCGCCTGGTTATGCGGGTGGCGGATACGACGGCCGTCGAGTCGGCCGTGTCCTGCTGCGTGGGGATGACGACTGTGTGCATGCGGCCAAGGTCCCAGCGACGCGCGCGCGCCGGAATGTGGTCCCCCGGCATCCTGGGGTGCGTTCCAATTCACCCCACGGGGTGCGCGCTGAGGAACGCGAGCACCGCGAGCACGCGCCGGTGGTCGTCGTCGCTCTGGCCGAGCCCGAGCCGCTGGAAGATGCTCGTGATGTGCTTCTGGACGGCGCGCTCGGTGACGCCGAGGCGCTCCGCGATCGCGTGGTTGGAGCGGCCCTCGGCCATCAGGCTCAGCACCTCGAGCTCGCGCGGGGTGAAGCCGGCGAGCGGATCGGGGTCGCGATCGCGCCGCAGCAGCGCCGACACGATCGCCGGATCGATCGCCGAGCCGCCGTCGCCGACGCGCCGCACCGCCGCGGCGAACTCCTGCAGGTCGTGCACGCGGTCCTTGAGCAGGTAGCCGAGTCCCTCGACGGACTCGCCGAGCAGCTCCATCGCGAGGCCGGGCTCGACGTACTGCGAGAGAACGAGCACGCCGACACCGGGCCGGCGCTCGCGGATCGCCTGCGCCGCGCGCAACCCTTCGTCGGTGTGCGTCGGAGGCATCCGCATGTCGACGATCGCGACGTCGGGCGGCTCGCTGTCGACCGCCGACAACAACTCGTCGGGCGTCGCGCAGCGCGCCACGACCGTGAAGCCGGCCTCGGCCAGCAGCCGCGCCAGCCCTTCGCGGAACAGCATGCCGTCCTCGGCGAGCGCTACCCGCACGGGATCTCCGCCCGGACGCGCGTGCCGGCGCCGGCCGGACTCGTGACGTGCAGGTGCCCGCCAAGTGCCTCGACCCGGTCGGCGAGCCCGCGCAGCCCGGAGCCATTGCCGTCGCCCGCGCCGCCGACGCCGTCGTCGGCGACCTCGACCACGAGCTCGCCATTGGTCCGCACGACTTCGACGCTGGCGGCCGAGGCGTGCGCGTACTTCGCGACGTTCGTGAGGCACTCCGAGACCATGAAGTAGGCCGCGACCTCGACCGGCTCGGGCGGCCGCGGGCCGACTCTGACCGACAGCTTGACCGGGACCGGGGCGCGGACCGCGAGGCCCTCTAGCGCGGGCTTGAGCCCGCGGCCGCTGACGATCGCGGGGTGGATCCCGCGCGCGAGGTCGCGCAGTTCCTCGAGCGAGAGCGCGAGCTCGGCGCGCGCCTGCTCGAGCGAGCTCCGCGCCTCGGGGTCTTCGCCCAGCCGGCGCTCGATCATCCCGAGGTCCAGCGCGAGCGTCACGAGCCGCTGCTGCGCGCCGTCGTGGAGGTCGCGCTCGAGCCGCCGCCGTTCGCTCTGGGCGGCCTCGAAGATCCGCGCGCGCGTGCCGCGCAACTCGTCCAGGCGGGCGTGCAGGTCGGCATGCAGTCGCGCGCGCTCCAGCGCGAGGCCCGCGGCCGCGCCGACGGCGTCCAGCAGCGCCGGCTGCTCCTGGAGGGACGGGTCGTGGATCAGCGCCGCGACCGGCTTGCCGGACCCGTCGACGACGTTGGTCCAGCGTTGGGGCTCGGCGGGGAGCTCGACCGGCTGCCCGTCGAGGTCGGCGTAGGTGTCGTAGTCGGAAAGCCAGTACGCGACGCGCAGCGACGGATCGCCGAGCGCTCGGGCGATCGCGTCGCGCAGGTCCTCCGGCGCCGGGTTCGCGTGCAGCGACATGACGAGGTCGCCGACGGCCGAGCGTGCGAGGCGCGCCCGCAGCATGTCGACGAGTACCAGGTACGGCACCAGCGTGATCACGACGAACATCGCCGTCTGTACCCAGAGGTAGGTCTCAACGTCCGCGAGCTTCGTCATCACGAGCTGCACGTTGGACACCAGCAGCGCTGCGGCGCCGGCGACGATCGGCGTCAGGCTCCGCCGCAACGGCGGCGACGCGCGGCGCCAGCGTGCGCCGAGGACGGCCACGACGACGAACGTCGCGGACACGAAGATCACGCGCTGGGCGGTGTCGATGGCGTCGGCGACATCCGGCTCGTCCCAAACGAGCAGGGCGTTCGCCGGCGCGTCGGGGCCGAAATCCAGAAACAGCAGCCAGATCACGTTCATCGGGCCGGCCGCCAACACGAACGGCGCCCACAGCAGCCGGTCGGTGCGCGACGCCAGGTGCCCGCCGGGGAACGAGACGAGGAAGAACACCAGCAGGATGACCCAGCCGTCGTTCAGCAGCAGGCCGAGCGACACGAGCAGCCCCGTGGTCGACGTTTGCAGCGCCAATCCGGCGAGCCAGACCGCGCCCATGAGCACCATCAGCGGCCCGAGCCGCTTGCCGGGACGGTGGCGCCAGGCGATCAGGCCGCAGGCCATGAACGAGCAGCCCATGACGACCACCACGAGCCCCTGCACGCGCTCCTCGGCCGGCACCGCGTCGGCCGACGCGACGTCGATCAGCAGCCAAGCGCCGACGGCGGCGCCGGCTAGCCACAGCCCGAGCCGCGCGACGCGCATGCGAGTGTCGCGAGCGGTCCTCGATCCCGACTCGGCCGGCCGGGACACCGCCACGGATCTGCTCCTTTCTCCGTCGTCCGGTGCGACCATACGCCGGTCCGGCGGGCAATGCCAGTCGCGGGCCGGCGCCCTCAGGAGCCCGCGCTCAGCGCCCGCGCGACGGCTCCCGGCTCGCGGCCGAGCTCGCCGGCGATCCAGTGCGCCGTCTCGACCACGGCGCCGAGCTCGACGCCCGTCTCGACGCCCAGCCCATCGAGCATGTACACGAGGTCCTCGGTCGCGAGGTTGCCGGTCGCGCTGTGCGCGTACGGGCAGCCGCCGAGGCCCGCGACGCTGGCGTCGACGGTCGTCACGCCGGCCTCGAGGGCGGCCAGCACGTTCGCCAGCGCCTGGCCGTAGGTGTCGTGGAAGTGGACTGCGATCGCGGCGATCGGTACGTCCTGCCGCACGGCTTGGAGCACGCGATCCACCGCGATCGGCGTCGCGACGCCGATCGTGTCGCCGAGCGCGAGCTCGTCGAGCCCGAGCGCCCACATCCGCCGCACGGCGTCGGCCGCCCGCACGACCGGCACCGCGCCCTCCCACGGATCGCCCCAGACCATCGAGACGTAGCCGCGCACGCGCAGCCCGGCCGCGCGGGCGCCCTCGACGACCGGCGCGAACATCGCCAGCGCCTCCTCCACGCTGCGGTTGAGGTTGCGGCGGGCGAACGTCTCCGTCGCCGACCCGAAGACGGCGATCTCCTCGACCCCGGCGGCGATCGCGCGCCGCAGGCCGCCCTCGTTCGGGACCAGGACCGGGTAGCGGGTACCGCGGCCGTGGCGCAGCGCCGCGGCGACCTGCTCGGCGTCGGCCAGCTGCGGGACCCACTCGGGGCGGACGAAGCTGGTCGCCTCGACGGCCGGCAGGCCCGCGGCCGCGAGGCGCTCGATCAGCTCGATCTTGACGGCGGCGTCGACCGGCCGCGGCTCGTTCTGGAGGCCGTCTCGCGGACCGACCTCGTAGACCGTGACGGCGGGCGGGAGCCGCTCCTCAAGCATCCGGCGCAACCTCGACCAGCACCTGGCCGAGCTTGACCTGGTCGCCGGGCTCGACGTTCAGCGTCGTGACGGCACCGTCGAACGGCGCCGTCAGCGCGAGCTCCATCTTCATCGCCTCGATCACGACGAGCGCGTCGCCCGCGCGCACGGGCGCCCCGGCGGCCGCCGCCACGCTCAGGACCGTGCCGGGCATCGGGGCGAGCAGGGAGCCGTCGGCGGTCGCCGCGGCCGCGTGCGCGAATGCGGCCGGTCGGCGGAAGACGTGCGCCTCGCCGTGGTGGCCGACCGTGATTGCGTGCGGATCCGCCTCGATCTGGAACTCCTCGATCGCGCCGTCGATCTCGAGCCGCAGCCGGCCGGAGGTCGATGCCACCGGCCGCACGCTGCGGCTGCGCTGCCCGTCGGCGACCGTTCCGGCGCCGACGTCTACGCGGATGACGTGGCGTTCACCGCCGCCCTCGAGCTCGACCTCGACCGGGGCCGGCGGACCGCCGAGGCGCCAGCCGTCGCGGGCGCCGAACGGATGCGCCGACTCCGCGCCGCCGAGCGTCGCCTGCGACCACGCGGCCGCGCACAGCGCCGGTGCCGACGGCTCGGCCGGGAACGCGCCCGGGTGGCGGTCGAGCCAGCCCGTGTCGATCGCGGCGTCGCGGAACTCGTCCGACGCGGCGAGCCGGCGCAGGAATCCGAGGTTCGTCGTCACGCCGAAGATCGCCGAGTCGTCGAGCGCGGCGACGAGCGCGCGGCGGGCGGCTTCGCGCGTCGCGCCGTGCGCGATCACCTTGGCGAGCAGCGGGTCGTACCAGGTGTCGATCCGCTGGCCCGGCTCGAGCGCGGCGTCGACGCGCGCACGCTCGCTCCAGCGCACGGTCGTCGCGGTGCCCGCCTGGGGCAGGAAGCCGGCGGCGGGGTCCTCGGCGTAGACGCGCGCCTCGATCGCGTGGCCGTCGGCGCCGATCTCGTCCTGCTTGAACGGCAGCGGCTCCCCGGCGGCGATCCGCAGCTGCAGCTCGACGAGGTCGAGGCCGCAGATCAGCTCCGTGACCGGGTGCTCGACCTGCAACCGCGTGTTCATCTCCAGGAAGTAGGCGTCGTCGCCGCTGACGATGCACTCGACGGTGCCGGCGTTGACGTAGCCGACGGCGCCGGCCAGCCGGACCGCCGCGCTCGTCAGCCGCCCGCGCACGGCGTCCGAGATCGTCGGCGCCGGCGCCTCCTCGAGCACCTTCTGGTGGCGCCGCTGGGTCGAGCAGTCGCGCTCGAAGAGGTGGACGACGTTGCCGTGCGCGTCGGCGAGCACCTGGACCTCGACGTGGCGCGCGCGCTCGACGAGCCGCTCGATCAGCAGCGTGTCGTCGCCGAACGCGGCGCGCGCCTCGCGCCGCGCCGCAGCGAGCGCCTGTTGAAGCTCCCCGGGCGCGCGCACGATCCGCATCCCCTTGCCGCCGCCGCCGGCGGCCGCCTTGACCATCAGCGGGAAGCCGATGGCTTCGGGCGCTCGCTCGGCGAGCTCGTCGTCGGCAGCGTCCTCGAGCGCGGGGACGACCGGGACGTCGGCCGCGACCGCGAGCCGGCGCGCCTCGTCCTTGCGCCCCAGCCGCTCGATCACGTCGGCCGGCGGGCCGACGAACGCGAGGCCGGCATGCGTGCACGCGCGCGCGAAGTCCGCGTTCTCGGACAGGAAGCCGTAGCCGGGATGGACCGCCTGCGCGCCCGACCGCTCGGCGGCGTCGATCAGCGCTGGGATCGAGAGGTAGGACTCGGTCGCGCGCGCGGGGCCGATCCGCAGCGCGACGTCTGCGGCGCGGACGTGCGGCGCCTCGCGGTCCGGGTCCGAGTAGACCGCGACGGTGCGCAGACCGAGCGCCCGCGCGGCGCGGATCACGCGGATCGCGATCTCCCCGCGGTTGGCGACGAGGACGGCGTCGAACGCGGCCATCACATGCGGAAGACGCCGTAGCGGACGGGCTCAACCGGCGCATTCGCGCAGACCGACAGTGCAAGACCGAGCACGCGGCGCGTGTCGAGCGGGTCGACGATGCCGTCGTCCCACAGCCGCGCGGTCGAGTAGTACGGCGAACCCTGGCGCTCGTACTGCTCGCGGATCGGCGCCTTGAACCGCTCCTCGTCGTCGGCGGGCCAGTCGCCGCCGCGGGCCTCGATCGCGTCGCGCCGCACGGTCGCGAGCACGGAGGCCGCCTGCTCGCCGCCCATCACCGAGATGCGCGCGTTGGGCCACATCCAGAGGAAGCGCGGGTCGTAGGCGCGGCCGCACATGCCGTAGTTGCCGGCGCCGAACGAGCCGCCGACGACGACGGTCAGTTTCGGCACGGTCGAGCACGAGACCGCCGTCACCAGCTTCGCTCCGTCCTTGGCGATGCCGCCGGCCTCGTAGTCGCGGCCGACCATGAAGCCCGAGATGTTCTGCAGGAACAGCAGCGGGACCTTGCGCTGGTTGCAGAGCTCGATGAAATGGGCTCCCTTGAGGGCTGACTCGCTGAAGAGGATCCCGTTGTTGGCGAGGATGCCGACTGGGTGGCCCCAGATATGGGCGAAGCCGCACACCAGCGTCTCGCCGTAGAGCGCCTTGAACTCGTGGAAGCGGCTGCCGTCGACGATGCGCCAGACGATCTCGCGCGCGTCGTACGGGGTGCGCAGGTCAGTGGGGACCAGGTCGAAGAGCTGCTGCGGATCCTCGGCGGGGTCCTCGGGCGGCTCGATCGCGTACGGCGGCGGCTGCGGCGGGGTGGCGACGGTGGCGACGATCGAGCGCAGGATCGCGAGCGCGTCCGCGTCATCGGCGGCGAGGTGGTCGGCGACGCCCGACTTGCGCGCGTGGACGTCGCCGCCGCCGAGCTCCTCGGCGCTCACGACCTCTCCCGTCGCCGCCTTCACCAGCGGCGGTCCGCCGAGGAAGATCGTGCCCTGGTTGCGGACGATCACCGTCTCGTCCGACATGGCCGGGACGTACGCGCCGCCGGCCGTGCACGAACCCATGACCGCGGCGAGCTGCGGGATCCCGGCGGCCGACAGGTTCGCCTGGTTGAAGAAGATCCGGCCGAAGTGCTCGCGGTCGGGGAAGACCTCGTCCTGGAGCGGCAGGAACGCGCCGCCGGAGTCGACGAGGTAGATGCACGGGAGCCGGTTCTGCGCCGCGATTGCCTGCGCGCGCAGGTGCTTCTTGACGGTCATCGGGAAGTACGTGCCGCCCTTCACCGTCGCGTCGTTGGCGACGATCATGCACTCGGTTCCGGCGACGCGCCCGATGCCGGTGATGATGCCCGCGGCCGGGACGGGATCGTCGTAGAGCTCGTACGCGGCCAGCGGGGAGAGCTCGAGGAACGGCGAGCCGGGGTCGAGCAGCCGGTCGACCCGGTCGCGGGGGAGCAGCTTGCCGCGGCCCACGTGCCGCTGGCGGGCGGCCTCGTCGCCGCCCTGCCGCACCTGCGCGAGCCGGTCGCGCAGCTCCGCCGAGAGCTCGGCGAGGCCGATCAGGCCGTCAGTCGGCCGCATCCAGCTGGTCGATAGCCGCCGCCTCGCATCTCGCGGTCCGGACCTTACCGGTGGGGCGGGCGGCTCACGGCGGTGCGCGCCGGCCGCTGCCGCGAGGCGCCGTGAGCGCGGCGGCTGAGCGCGCGGCGCCGCGAGCCGCCGTTAGACGCGCCTCGCACGCGCGGCGGCGCCAGGCGAGCCGCTTCGGCCGCGGCGCCGTGGCGCGCGCGGCGCGCGATTTCGTCGCACTCCCGCGCGGCTTTCGGAGCATGCGCGCGTAGATCCGTTCAGCGGGCGCCAGCACGCTTTCGACATGCTCGCGTGGCGACGGATGGACGGGCAGGCGGCGGCAGAACTCGTCGCGCTGCTCCCGCTGGCCGCGCTACTGCTCGCGGGCGCGTGGCAGCTCGTCGTCGCGGGTCACGCGTCCTGGTCCGCAGGCGCGGCCGCGCGGGCCGCTGCACGCGCGTCGGCGGTCGGCGCCGATGCGGGTGCGGCGGCGCGCGGTGAGCTGCCGGCGGCGCTCGAGCGCGGCCTGCGCGTGCGCGGCCGCGGCCCGGGAACGATCGAGGTGAGGCTCCGGATTCCGCCGGTGCTCGGGCTGCCGGTGCTCGGCGACACGACCGCGACCGCTCACTTCCGGCCGCAGCGATGAGGTGGGCGCGCGCCGAGAGCGGGCAATCGTCGGTCGAGCTCGTCGCGCTGCTCCCGCTCGCGCTCGTCGTCGGGCTCGCGATCCTCTCGCTGCTCGCCGCCCGCTCGACGGCCGGCCAGGCGGCGGCCGCTGCGCACGCGGGCGCGATGGCGCTGATCCAGGACGCCGACCCGGAGCAGGCGGCGCGCGCGGCGCTGCCCGCGCCGGCTCGCAGCCGTGCCGACGTCACGGTCCGCGGCCGCCGCGTCGAGGTCACGGTCCGCGCGCCCGCGCACCTGCCGTTCCTCGACCACACGCTGGCATCGACGGTGGCAGCGGATGCGGGCCCGGAGCCGTCGCCGTGAACGTCACAACTACCGGCACGCGCGCGCCCTGTCGCGTGCGCCGGACGGTCGCCAAGGCCGGTCGGCTCGTTCGTTGCGATCGTTTCGTCGCTGCCATAGGCACGCGCGCGGTCGGCGGTCGAGAACCGGCGCCGGCCAGTCCGCTCGTCGCGGAGTGCCGGATCATCGTTCGGGAGCCGGCGACGTGAGCGGCCTGCTCGGCCGCGCGGCGGCGATCTTCTTCGAGGCCGCCGAGTCGCCCTCTCGCGCGCCG
>Ga0081538_10003882_pt1 | contig 13959 bp, 15 predicted proteins | sample TabmetS5T2R1_FD_71022 | JGI IMG/M metagenome (GOLD analysis project Ga0081538, IMG submission 71022) | Tabebuia heterophylla rhizosphere microbial communities from the University of Puerto Rico - S5T2R1 | ecosystem: Host-associated > Plants > Roots > Rhizosphere ... | reverse complement strand
ATTGACGTCCCGATGTACATATTCGTGGGATCCCCGCCGCACCCCCGGGTTCGCTACTCGTGGCTCCTGCGGGAGGACACGAGCTCCCCGAGCGTCACCGCGCCTTCTGGTTCAGCGCTGGCGCCGCCTGGCCGTGTCACTCGGGACGTACGTCGTCCCCTCCGTCGCCGGCATCGCCGCGCGCTCGGTGCGGATCCGCTCGCGCTCCCGCTGACCGCGGCGGTAGGCGTCCTCGAGCACGCGGGAAGCTACGTCGCGGCCACCCAGGCCGAAGGAGAGCGCCAGTCCCAATGCAAGCGCCCCCATCAGCGCCGCGTAGGTGATCGTGACGACGTCGGCAGCGATCTTCAGCTGGTTGAGGATCATGAACACGGCGATCGCCATCACCAGAGCAGGAACCGCGGTGGCCATGAGCCTGCCGGTCGGCGTCTCGCCCATGACACGGGTGACCGGTCGCGCCAGGAAGCTTGCGAGGGCGGCGGCCACCACGAAGATTAGAATCGCGGCAACGACGTTCGGCAGGTACGTGAAGACGTCCGCCAGGAAGTCGTTGAGGGCCGTTATCCCGAGCGATGAGATCGCGATCGACAGCGCCCCGAGGAAGATGAACCAGAACACCACCTTGCCGGTCAGCTCCGATGGCGACAGATCAGGGGTGACGCGCTCCATGTACTCGCCGGTGGTGCTCGAGCGGAGCGCGCGGTCAGCACCCACCCTCTCGAGTGCGAGCTTCACCACCTTCGCGAGCGCCTTCGCCACCAAGTAGCCGATCAGCAGGATGATCAGGAAGCCGACGAGCCTAGGCAGGAACCCCACCAGGTCGTCGATCCCCCGCTGAATGCTCTCCGATATCTCGACTGCTGCGACGTGCATTGAGTCCTCCCGTGCGGTCACCTGATTGACGCGATCAGTCACGAGAGATGACAGGGCGCCGGGCCGAAAAGTTACGAGCGAGGCGTCGCGTGTAACCGGGGGCGCTCGCACGCGTTCCACCGCCTGTCGCGCTTCCGCGCCGAGGGCTCGTTTCGGGCATGGCTGCTCCAGATCGTTCACAACACGGCGCAGAACGTTCGGGCGGGCCGGCGGTTCGAGCCGCGTGAGGAGGTGGAATCGCTGGTCGAGGCCGCGGCCGATGCGGTCGAGCGCACTCCCGCGGAGCGGCTCGTGGACCGGGAGCGGCTCGACTCGAAGGGTTGCGACGATGTATGGACGTACATCTCTCTGCCACCGGACGCTGCCGACAACCCAGGCGGGGCCGACGTTCTCGAACCGCAACGCCCAGCCGGTGCAGCTCCCGCGCGGCTATGCCCCGGAGTGCTTCAACGACGGCGATGCGGCCTCCTCCCAGGTTCGCGATCTGCGGGGCGCCGAATCGTGATAACACCTGCGCGTGCCGGGGGGCTGCTCGTGAACTTCGGCGTAAACTGAGCGCCCATGACGGACACGGGAGGAGAAGTCAAGCGCGCTGAGGATCCGCGACCCGAAGGTGCGCCAGGCAAGGACGTGGCCGGCGAAGGCTCGCGCCTCGAGCAGTCCCGCAAACGCATCGGAGAGCGAGCGTCCGCCCTTCGGGATCGGGTCGAGAAGCACGCACCCCCGGCGGTGCTCAGCGGGTTGGCTGCGGTCGCGAAGAACGTCGCTCAATACATCGATGGCATGGCGGAAAGGGCCCGGGTTAAGCAGGCGAAGGAGGAAGCCCCCGTGCCCAAGCCTGCTGAGCAGGTGCCGGAGCCCACAGAGAAGGCCGAGAGCGCGTCAAACGAGTGACGGCGGTCCCTGGTTCGGCTGCGGCCCTGCTGCGCTGGAGCCCTTGGGCAGTCTGCTAGCGGATTTTCTCGATGATCTGTTTCCGGTTGCGGTCCACTGCCCGGGCCAGTTCCGGCTTCCGGATCTTGTGGAGGTATCCCACGATCCATTCGAGCTGTTCCAACGTGGAAATGGCGGCCTGCCGGTACCGCCCAATTTCGCGATCCCGCTCCCGGTCTCCATTTCTGCTCTCATCCGCCGCCATGCCGCTCTCCCCCTTGGACTGTCTTAGTTCGCCCGACGGTCGTATTTCGTCGTCCGCGTCTAGGTCCTTGAGTGCGGCTCGGCGCAGCATCTCATGCAACATTTCCTGCGAGAAGTGAAAATTGCCAAGTGGGGAGAGCAGGGGCCGCGCACTTTGCGCTGTCTTTGAATTCCTAAAGCCGTCGAGCAGGGCCCCGCGGAACTCCCGGCGCTGGACGTCGCTATCTCGCAGGGCGGCGGGCAGGAGACGACCTTCCCGACGCCGCGGCTCAGCTCGGAGGTGTTGCGTGCGCTGTACGCTGCTCGGCGTAAGCCGGGTTTTTGCGTTGGCGTCCTGGGCACTCGACTGACATGACAATCGGTACTTCGATATTCCTTATCGCCGTCGGTGCGATATTGGCCTTTGCAGTGAACGTCACCGTCGCCGGCATCTCGATTCAGACGGCCGGTGTGATTCTGATAGCGGTGGGCGCACTGGGGCTCGTAATCGGGTTGTTTATGCTCTCCCGCCGGCCGCGGGAAGCCGACCGTACGGCGTACGAGGATCGCCCCCTGTACCGGTAGGAATCAACGCCTGACGGTCCACTTGGGTTACGTCACCTGGCGTAACCGCCGCTCTTGGCGTCCTCTGTGGCCGCGCCGAGCCCTAACGAAGCCGCAGGGCAGGCCTGGGCCTAGAGGGCTCGGGCGGCTGAGGGCGTGGCTCCCGGAGCGATGGCAGCGGCGACGCCGTGACGAAGGATTCGACACCCATGACCTCACCGTCGTGCACCTGATGTCGCACCAGTCGGACACGTCCGCTTGCGTGGGGGTCTAGCCCAAGCCGCCGAAGCGCCCGCACCACCTCTTCGAGGCCCTCTAAGACAGCGAGGACTCTTCCTTCGGTGTTTACGAGTAGATACTCCATCACTGCGGCCCGCCCGAGCCTAGCCGGATGGTGGCGTTACGGACGCTTGCGACGGCCGTGCTGCGGCGCTTCCTCGTCCGAGCGATGGCGAACGCTTCGCTTCGCCTCCGTCGCCCTTGGCCGGGGCCTCGCCGTCTTGGTGGTGTACGACGCGCACGACCTGGCGGATGCCGCCGCAGCGGCAGCGGTCCACGGAGCGCCGTCGGGGAGCGATGAGCGCTTCCGTCCGTGCGCTGCAGCGCTGGCAGAGCATTTCAGCAACGGCTGGCATCAGCGTCCCACTTCGGGAGGTGTTTTCGAGACCGACGCCTGAGGCGGGTTTGGCGGGACGGCCGCGGCAGCGCGACGTAGTTCTTCCATCAGGTTGCCGGCAGTCAGGCTGCCGGCGTAGAAGGCCTGCAACACTCGTCGCTGCGCGACGTTCAGGCCGTTGGTCGGGTCGGTGCTGATGCGCATCGGCCCTCTCTCGTGCGTCGCGAACGTCATCAGGTGGTTGGCTCCCCCCGACGTGTCGGCCGTAAAACGAACGGTGCGACGAACTGCGGCGGTCCCTGCCGCCCACCCTAGGAATCCGCTTTGGCGGCGGGAATCCGTGCGTCAACCAGCGTTGACTGCCGGCCGGTGTTGTAAACGCGAGTTGACAGGGCCGGCTCTTCCGCGCCGCTACTTTGGTCGTGGCGTCCCTCTAGAGTGGGCGCTGGCGTCCCTCTAGGGTTGGCGCGCCGCGCGGTGAGGCGGAGCGGCCCGCCCTAAGTCCCGTCAACATCGCCTGACGAAATCGGGGGGCCGCTTTCTGCGGGCACCCGGCCCGGACCGTCAACGGTGTTTGACACCCCGGTGATCCTGGGATTTTGCGGACGATGGGACTGCTGGACCTCGCACAGCGGGCGACACGGCCCGACAGTCCGATTGAAGGGCTGCGGGCCGTCTCCGAGCTGCGTAGCGGGCTTGAGGGCCTCGAAGCCGACTATGTCGACGAGGCGGTCAGGTCGGGCCTGCCTTGGAGCCGGGTCGCCCAGGCGCTCGGTGTCAGCCGGCAGGCCGCCCATAAGAGGCACTCTCGGCGCCTGAGGCCCGCCCCGCCCGAGACCTCTAGCCGGGGGCGTGCGCGTACGCCCGTCATGATGCTCGGCGCCAGCGCCCGCCGCGTTGTCCGGTTCGCGCGCGAGGAATGCGAGGCGCTGGGGCACTCCGGCGTCGGCAGCGAGCACCTGCTCCTCGGGATCCTCCGCTGTCGCGAGGGCATGGCGAAGCGCGCGCTTCAAGATCTGGGGGTATCGCTCACGCTTGCGCGCAGCCACGTCGAGCGCCTCGGCGGCGACCCCGGCCGCGCGGGCTCGTCGGACCACGGGCACGCCGACACGCTGCTGCCGACCGCGCGCGGCGTGCTCGAGCAGTCCCTCGGCGAGGCGGTCCGCTCCGGGAGCGACCGCCTCGACGCCGAGTACCTGTTGCGGGGGCTGCTGAAGGAGAACGGGGCCGCCGTTAGCGTGCTGAGGGAGCTCGGTCTCTCCGGCATGGCAATCGAACGCCGGCTGTCCCAGCTGATCACCTCCCAAAGGCCGTGACCCTCCGCAGCAAGGCGGCTGCGGGTCGCCGCTGCGCCAGGGAAGCGCATATCAGGCGTCACGAGTTGCTCACGACCGTTTCTCGTGATTCACGACCGGCCCGCGCGAATGGTCGACGCGGGTCGACTCGTCGACCTGAGCTCGGCCCTCCGGATCGACTGCCGCCTGTCCCGAAAAGCGGCGCTCTCGTTCCTCGCGGCTGCGATCTGCTCGGAGTTAGTCGAAGCGATACCTTGGGGCAGTGGCGCCCCGCCCGCGCGTCCTGGCATTCGGATCGGCCGCGGCGCTCGTTGTCGGTGGTTCGATCTGCGCCGCCCTGGTCGGTGGATCGACCGGCGAAGCGCTCGCCGTCGCGCTGATCACCGTCGGTCTTGGCGCAATCGTCCTACTGATGTTCATCGAGGTAGGGCTGAGCGAGGACCGGGAACTGGCGAGGGAAGAGAAGCGGCGCCGGCAGCGTGCTACCGATGGAGAGCGGCGGCTTCGGCCTCGCCGCTGGCCGCGCCCGTCGGGCTGAGGCTGGGCCCCGCCGGCGGGGTGAAACGCCTCTTCTGCTTAGCGCAAAGGAGCAGTGATTCATGAGACTGCTTGAGCCTGCTAGGGACGGCTCCCTCGCATGGAAGCGACCGCCGCGCCAGAAGTTGCCACCCCGGACCGGTACAGTGGCAGCGTCCAGAATCGAACTGGGGACACCACGATTTTCAGTCAGTCGTGACGGGGCGCGTTGAGGCCCCGGAAACGGCATAGCCCGCCACAAGTATCGCCCAGGACCGGACAGCGGTGTGCTCGCACGCTCCGGCAGTGGGTTAAAGCCCGTAAGGGGAGACACGTGGCGCTACGGTCGGTGCGGGCGCCCGTGCGGCAGCGCTTCCTCGTCGGAGCAATGGCGAACGTTGCGCTCCACTTGGCCGGGGCTGGCCGAGGGCTCGCCGGCCCGGTGGTGTGCGACGCGAACGATCTGGCGCAGGCCGCCGCAGGGGCAGGAATCCACGGAGGCACGCCCGTCGTTGAGGCCCGCTTCGGTTTGTACGCCGCAGCGTTGGCAGAGGATTTCGGCCACTGCGGGCATCAGCATTCTGCCCCTAATTCGGATGTGTTCCCCTTTCACCGTGGCACACGCCCGGCATGGCAACCTGGCGCAGAAAGCGTGAGGATTCCCGGGGCAAACGTGAGCAAACCTTGCGCAAAGGCTTCCCTCGAGCAGAAATGGCAGAGGCAGGAGCGAAATCAGCGGCCCGCTGCGGCGTACACGGCCACGACAGGAGCCGCCGTGACCGCCGCGAGCGACCCGAGGCCGGCTAATCGCAGTCGTCAGCCTCCGCCATGCGCCTCGCACCGGGCTCGGAGCTCAGTGATGAGCTCCTCTGTCTCCTCCAGCTCGCGGCTGAGCCGGTTCCACGTCTCGGCCGCGCGCTTCGGGAACGGCCGGCCCGCGTAACGGGCGTTCAGCTTGCGGATCGCGGCCACGCGCTTCCGCTGCCGCGCCCTGAGCTCCGCGATAGCCCGCGGCCGCTCCGGCATGCGATCTCCGCCTTTCCGTCTCAGACTTGGCCTCACGAGCCCGACCTCTGCGGCCCGTTACCCGCCGGGCGGGTCGCCCAATCAGCGGGCCCTGCTCGCGAAGAGCCTGAGCGCCGCCCACAGCGCGAACGCTGTCCGCCGAGGGGGCGCCCCCCCCAAAGAAAGCGCGGGGTTGTAGCGCAGGGCTCGGGAGAGCGCGTGACCGGACCACAGCACTCAAGGGTGAGCGCAGCACGTCGACATCCCGTCAGCCGCGTAGGTGACCGGGCCCCGGCTCGCTTGGGTCGGGTGCGTCGTCGTCGGCCGGAAGCACTCAGCCGCCGCCCATCGCGGTGGCGAGGATCACCAGCTCGGCGTCGCGCGGCAGTTCCGTGACGGCTTCATGTCTCGGACCCCCGTCGGCGCGAACGGCAGCGTAGCCGCCGCGGAGCTCGCGCTCGAACACAGCCACGGCAGTGTCATACGAACTGGAGTCCGACGCCGACCATTCGGCAAGCGGCTGGTCTCCGTCCAGTGTTCGACGTACCAGTTTTCCCATCGTTCGAAGTGTGCCAAGAGAGGGAACCGGAGTCGCGCGGCGCACACACCGGTCGGGCGGGCGGCGGGGCACTGCCTTCTCAAACCGCCACGGTTGCTGGTCGAGGGCCAGCAGCAGGAGCAGCGAGAGGCCGTCCGCGAGCGGGACCTGCGGGAGCGCTCTCAAGCTGCCGCGTCGCGCCCGATGAACGGCCAAGGCATGTGCGGAGTCTGACCGAGCAGCCCGGTTCGCTCGGATGAGTAGCCCATTTGCGATCTTCAGCCTGTTTCGCGCCTCCTGTCCCCCTCGGCGCGGTCGCTTCCATGTTCGCGGTCAATGCGCTCGGCGACCTCGTCCTCGTCCGCGTCAGGATCCACGCGGGCGGCTTCGATGTGGCGTTCGCGGGCCTCCCGCCTGCGGGCTTCCGCGGCGGCGACCTGTTCCTGCGCCTGGCCCTCCTCGCGGCGCGCCTGGGCGGCGCGTTTCTCGGCCTCCGCCCGCATGCGCTCGGCCTCCACACGCGAGGCCTCCGCTCCCCGCCGACGTTCCTCGGCCTCCGCCCCCGCGCGCTCGGCCTGGACACGCGACATCTCCGCCTCGGTGCGGATCCGGCCCGCTTGATCTCGCCGCGCATCGAGCCTCCTCGCGCGGCCCCTCCTGCCGAGCAGTAGCAATGCCGCGAGCACGATCAGGGCGACCACGACGATGGCGACGATCAACCCAGCGCTCATGCCGAATTCCCTCCCTCGCTAGTGCGGAACTTGGACTCACCATACGCCCCGCTCGAGGATTTTTGTTCCGAAGTATTCGTGGCGCAAGATCTGTCCGTACCAGTGGCGTGGGCCGGTCGATCCCGACATCCCTGCATTCGTCAAGAGAAGTCGCGGCGGGAGTGCCTACAGAGACATCGCGGTTGTCCCTTGCGAGAGTCTCCCGGTGGTCGCGGGCGACGCCCGCATCGGTCCGACAGCGGGAGCGGTGACCCTGGCCGCTCCGAGGCCCCGGCCGACACACCACCGCGCGATGAGTATCGACGGGTGGAGGAGTCCACCTCACCAGACGCCGACCAGAACACCCCGAAGCGGTGCCGTGAAAGAACGGACCCAGACATGCCCGGTGACGAACAACAGATCCGGAGTTTGATCGAGCGCTGGCGGAGCAGTGCTTAGTGGCGACATGAGCGGTGTCCTCGCTGACCACTCCGACGACATCGTGATGGTCGACGTGCCGCCACCGCATCAAGGCGTCCGCGGCATCGACGCCTACCGTACGATGCGGCCGCCATTTCGAATGGCAGGCGCAAGGCGCCTCGTTCGAGATCGCCTGGACGTCGCCGCTGGCAATGAGGTCCGCTATGCCCACGCCTTGGCTGCGCTGCGGACCGAGTCCCACTCATTTCATCCGCCGCGTGTGACGGCCAAGGCGTCATGGCTAGGCGACATCGCCCCGCAAGCTCCCGCCCGTCGCCAGTTCGCTCAGCAAGCCATCTTGGTTGACGACGCCCGCCCCGGGCAAAGAAAGAGGGCCGATGCGCATCAGCACCGACCCGGCGAGCGGCCTGAGCGTCGCGCAGCTACGAGTGTTGCAGGCCTCCTGCGCCGGCCGCCTGACTGCCGGCAACCTGACGGAAGAACTACGCCGCGCTGCCGCGGCCGTCCCGTCGAACCCACCGCAGGCTGCGGTCTCGAAAGCACCTCCGCTGTGGTCGCGAAGCCCCCTTAGGGCGGGCGCGCGGTACCTCTAACCGGGGGATACTGCTGGCGCCGACGACGGCGCTACCGCGACCGGGAGGGCTCCGATCCCGACACCGCGCCGCCGGCAGGCCGCCGGCTGAGTCGCGGCAACGAGGAATCCGCCGTCGCGCAGACAATGGAAATGAAGGCCAGCGTCGCCGCAAGGCTCGTCGCAATCGCCCGGGCGCCCGCGGCTAGCCGCTGGGCGGCGCAGTCGAAGGTCCGCGGTCTCGCTGGGTTGGTTGAGCTCGGCGAGGCGTCCCCGGTGGGCGAGAATGAGCTTCGGAGCTGCTCGAGGAAGTGGCTAACTCATCGCCGGCGAGCGCCCGCCCAGGCCAGACTCGCGGCCATCGCGGCGCTGGAGCGGGTTCGACGCGCCCATGCCCGGGTCGGCGCCAACAGCGAGCTCGTGGCCGCTCTTGTGCCAGTGCGGCAGTCAGAGCTCATGTTGACGGCACGCTCGCGGCTCGTCCTACGCGGTAGCGAGCGCCGACGGACTTTGCCAGACGCCCGGACCCTGGCATCGGCCAAGACGACGGCGGGCCACCCTGCCAGGGCGCGTCTCCGACGCAAAGCTGATCGGTCGGGCCGCGAACTCTCTGGCTTCCGTGCTCCCGCAAGGTGGAGTGGCGACCGGAGCCCTCGGTAGCGGGTCCTACTCGTGCCGGGGGCAGGAATCCGCGCGCAGCCGGGCGACTTCGAGACAGCCCACGCCGGCGCAGCTACGCAGCGCGCGACTCGACGATGGTGTCGGGCCGCTGTTCACCTTGGTCTCGCGCCGCTACGAACGCGCCAGCCTGATCGTCACAGCGACAAGGCCTTCAGCGCCTTGGGCGAGATCTTCGGCGACGACGTCGTCGCCGCCATGATCGACCGGCTCGTCCACCACGCCGAGATCATCGCCCTCAAGGGCGACAGCTACCGCCTCCGCGACAAAACCTCGAACCCCGCGCGCGCACACCCGACGACAGCACCGACTGACCGACCCAATCAGACGCGCCCACGCTGACCGCTCCGCTCCGCCTCGCCCCATGGGCTCGGCTCCGCTCCGCAGCCCGCGCAACCCAAACATGCAAGCGGGTCACCTTCGACCGGAACCACGGGGTCACTTTTTCGGGTGGACTTGATACGAGCATCTCGAAACCGCGCCCATCCGCTCCTCGGGACGGTAGGCACGTGTGGCCGGTTCGCGATCGGCTCTGGCGTCACGCGTCTCCTCCATCTCATCGCGCAGCTGCTCCGGGTCGTTTGTTGGGACAATTCCTCACCGGCACCGGCGGACGCCGCTGGCCGGCCTCGCCCCCGGTGCGACTTCTCTCTCCTGTTCTCCGGCCTGTCTGTCGGTCATCGGCGCGCTCGCTCCCTGCTGATGCTCCACGTCTTGCTGGACGCTTTCCACGGCGCGCTACGGCCTGGGGGAGGCGCAGCCCGTGGGTGCTCGCTCAGCGTCTACGCGCTACGACAGCTTCTTGCTGATGCGCTTGGCCTGTGCGCTTGCGATGCGAACGTCCTCGCTCGTATGCTCCAAGCGCTCTGCGAAGTCCCCGACCTGCCTCGCCAGCTTTTTCAGGTCGAGGTTGCTGGGCATTATCTCGCGGGGAAGGCGCACGCCTCGCACCCGCGGACGGCGCGCCCGCTTGATCGCGGCTCGGGCCGCGAGTCCCAGCGCGGCAGTGCCCGCCAGCGCACCGAGTGCCCCCTTCGCGATCGTGGCTCGCCCGTCGACGGACTGCGCCGGAGTGCGCTCAGCCGTAGCCGTCGACCCGCCTTGCCGCCGGCGAGCTGAGGCGTTGGGCGAGCGGCGGCTTGCCGGCGAACTGGACCCGGAGCGTCTCCGAGCTGAGCTGGATGCCTTCGTCGTTGTGGCTGCGCCGGCACTCTTTGCCCGCGAGCTGGACCCGGAGCGTTTCCGAGCCGAGCTGGATGCCTTCCTCGTCGTGGCTGCGCCGGCACTTTTGGAGCTTTGCTTGCCCGAGGAGCGGGACGAGCTCCCTCTCGGTTTGTTTGGGGTTGCCACAGAACCTCCCTGGAGTGGGGTACGGCAGCTGGCTAGTCAGGGTACCGCGGGCGGTAACCGCAGCACGAAGGCGGGCAGCCTCTTGCGACTCGGCCCCAGTCGAGTGACCGTTGCTCCACGCTGGGGAGCCGACTGGCGAGCCCGGCCGGTCGGCGACGGATGCTCCGCGGCCGCGTCCCAGGCCTGTACGCGCTCGAGGCCGCAGCTCGGCGAGCCCTTCTTCAGGACGAAGCTGGACAGGTCGAGTTCGCGCAGCCGCGCGGCCGTCGCGAGCGCCCAGCGCAGCATCGGCTCGGTGTGGTCCGCGCCTCGGCCCCGATCAGCCTTGGCTCGCCCAGCCGGCGAACCAGGCGTAGCGTCTCGCGCGGGACTCCGAGACCGATTCCGACCTCGGGGCAGACGGGCACGAAGCGCACGTAGCGGCCGAGCTCCTCGAGCAGGCGGGCGTTCCGCTTGTGGCCCCCGTCATAGCGCACCTGTTCGCTCGTGAGGCACGCCGACACTCCGACGCGAATCTCGCCCATGCTCAGGCCGCCGGGCCGCCGGCACGAGCCGCAGCCGGCGTGGGAGCAACGGGATGACGGCGCGCTTCACATACTCGGCGCCGCCGCTGACGAGCGCCTTCCGCACTGCCGCCGGAGGCAGCGCGGAGAATCGGTAGCGCTCGCGCTACCGGTCGGGCGGCCGAGTCTTCCTGATCGAGTACGGCCGCACCACCAGGGTCGACAAGAACTACGAGAAGTTCCGCTGCTACGACGCCTTTCTGTGTTGGTGGTGGCGGCCCACCGCCCTCGTCGACCGCGGCGAACCGCCCTGGGTGCTGTTCGTCTGCCAGGACCAGGCGCACCGGGACAAGTTCCTGGCCGCCGCCGACAGCGACCTCACGGGCCACCTGTGGCATCCCTCCGCCGACCAGAGCGAACACCACTCCGTCGGCCGCCGCCGCATCCTGTTCGCGTGCGAGGCCGTCGCCCACGCGGGGATCCTCGAGGCGCGCAGGATGCCCGCCTACCCGCCCCGCCACCCAGGCCGCCACGGCCCGCTCGCCGGGACGCGCCGCGTACGGCTCCCCGGCCGAAACGAACCGAGCAGCCTCAACCGGATCGGGCGATCAGACGGCACGAGGCCGCCGCGGAAGCCGCCGGCCGGCAGCAAGCCTTCGAGGCAGCGTGAACTCAGCGGCCCGCAAGCATGCGCGCCGAGACGCCGCGGAACTGCTCACGGAGTTCCCAGCTCGCCGCCACCCCGGGGTCCGCTGGCGCGTCCGGGAATCGGAAGGGCGGGAACGTGACGTGCCCCTTCTGCCCGCGGCGGGGGAGGTCGGGCGCCTCCTCCCGCCAGCAGATCCAGATGAAGCGGGCAATGGGATCGTGCCGGGTTCGGCCGCGGCGTAGGAACACACACTCGATATGGCTTCTGAGCAACCGCCGCCGCTCGTCCACGGTCAGCTCCGGCCACAGCTCCCGCAGCTCAACGGGGTTGAGGCCGTCGGCACGGTCCAAGGGCGCCTCCAACTCCGCGCGTCGACGCAGCAGCTGATCGAGCTTGGCTCTCCGTTGCTCGAGACCGGCGACGTACCGATCCGCGCCGAGTGCATCGGCGATACGGGTGTCATCACGGTAGACCCCAAGATCTGCCTCCGCTGCCCTGATCTCGTCCTCCACCTGCGCAAGCTCAGACGAGTCCTCGAACGGCTCGACCTCGAGCTGTTCCAGCTGGCCGAAGAACTGCCCCACCACGTAATCCTCGATCCGCGACGACACGGCTGCGTAGGCCGGCTCGGGGCACAACGCGTGGCGTGGGCCGAGGAGGCGCCGGTGTCAGCGGTAGCAGCGCTGCCCGCGAGCGAAATAGGACTGTGCGCCATAGTTGACTTTGGTCAGTCGTGGCCCACTCGCTCCCACACCAGCTCGGCCCTGCGCTCCACTCCCTGGAAGGTCATCGGCTTGGTGCTGAGCGTGAGCAGGTCTCCCTCGAGCTGCGCGAAGCGCACCTGGGCGTTGCCGATCCAGTTCGGATACGAGCAGACCTCGATGTGGTGGATCACCGTGTCCTGGTCGGGCAGCACCTCGAATGGCCCGGAATAGGAGAGGTAGGTGCTGATCGCCTCCGATCGCTCCTCCAGCGTGCCGCCGAAAGCGTCCGGTTCCTGATACGGCGCCCGGTGGGCGGCCATGATCTCCACCGACATGTAACCGTCGTGGTTGTAGAAGATGTAGCCGACCGGCCTCTCGCCCAAGGGATCGACCGCCGAACCGTCGCTGGCGACGTTCTTCCAAGACCTCAGGCGCCATGTGCCGACCAGGTCCTCGGCCTTCAACGCGAGCCTCCTCTCGGAGATGGGGCACGATCTCGACTGCCCATTATCCAGCCGCGCCGGTACAACTCCTGCGATGCCCGAGAACCTGACTCGTCAAATCCTGCGCGAGCGGCTCGTGGAAGGCGAGCTGACCCCCGGTGAGGCCGTCTCGCTGAGGGTCGACCAGACGCTCCTCCAGGACGCGACGGGGACGATGGCCCTGATGCAGTTCGAGCAGCTGGATGTGCCGCGGGTGCAGGTCGAGCGGGCCGTCCAGTACGTGGACCACAACGTGATCCAGCTCGATTTCAAGAATCCGGACGACCACCGCATGCTGCAGGCGCTGTGCCGGCGCTACGGGATCGACTACTCGCGCCCCGGCAACGGAATCTGCCACTACGTGCACATCGAGCGCTACGCGAAGCCCGGCGGGATCCTGGTGGGCGCCGACTCGCACACCACCACGAGCGGTGCTCTCGGGATGATCGCGATCGGCGCCGGCGGCCTCGATGTCGCGGTCGCGATGGCCGGGCATCCTTACGAGATCGCCTGTCCGGAGGTGGTCGAGGTATGGCTCGAGGGCACGCTGCGGCGACCCTGGGTGCAGGCCAAGGACGTGATCCTGGAGCTGCTGCGCCGCCTCTCGGTGCGGGGCGGCAAGAACAAGGTGTTCGAGTTCACCGGGCCCGGCACGCGCGACCTGAGCGTGCCCGAGCGCGGCACGATCGCGAACATGATCGCCGAGCTGGGGGCAACGGCCGCGGTCTTCCCGCCCGATCGGTCGACTCTCGACTGGCTCCGGCGCCAGCAGCGGGAGGAGGACTTCACCGAGCTCGACCCGGAGCCCGGCAGCGCCTACGACGACCGCGTCGAGATCGACCTCGCGGAGCTCGGGCCGCTCGTCGCGAAGCCCCAGAACCCCGACAACGTGGTGCCGGTGGAGGAGGTGACCGGCACGCCGGTCGAGCAGGTGTGCATCGGCTCCTCGGTGAACTCCGCCTACGTCGACCTCGCGCTGCCGGGCGCGATCCTCGCCGATCGGGACGGGCAGCTGGTCCACGAGCGGGTCACCGCCACGGCGACGCCCGGCTCGCGCCAGATCCTGGTGGCAATCGCCGAGTCTGGCGTCTACCGCCAGCTGGTGGAGGGCGGCGTGCGCATGCTCGAGCCGGTGTGCGGGCCGTGCGTGGGGATGGGCCAGGCACCGCCCTCGAACGCCAACTCGCTGCGCACCTTCAACCGCAACTTCCCCGGCCGCTCCGGCACCCCGGACGACTCCGTCTACCTCTGCTCGCCGGCCGTGGCGGCGGTATCGATGCTGCACGGCGAGATCCGCGATCCGCGGGAGTACGGCGATCCGCCCCCGCTGCTCGAGATGCCGACGCTG
>Ga0081538_10003881_pt1 | contig 13960 bp, 13 predicted proteins | sample TabmetS5T2R1_FD_71022 | JGI IMG/M metagenome (GOLD analysis project Ga0081538, IMG submission 71022) | Tabebuia heterophylla rhizosphere microbial communities from the University of Puerto Rico - S5T2R1 | ecosystem: Host-associated > Plants > Roots > Rhizosphere ... | reverse complement strand
GGTCCAGACCCGGTTCGAGCCGGCGGACGAAGGCGGCGATCAGCTTGGCGGCGTTCTCGACGTCGTCGAGCTGGACCATCTCCACCGGCGAGTGCATGTAGCGCAGCGGGATCGAGACCACGGTCGACGGGATGCCGCCGCGCGAGACGTGGAACGCGTCCGCGTCGGTGCCCGTGTAGCGGGAGGACGCGGCGACGGTGAACGGGATCCCCTCGGCCTCGCCGGCGGCGTGCAGGAGCTCGAAGACCGTCGGGTCGAGCGTCGAGCCGCGCTGGAGCACCGGCCCCGAGCCGAACTTGTGGCGGCCGATCTCCTTCTCCTCGCTGCCCGGCGTGTCGGTGGCGAAGGTGACGTCGACCACCACCGCGATGTCGGGCCGCAGCGAGTAGGCGGTGGTGTGGGCGCCGCCGAACGTGATCTCCTCCTGCGCGACCGCGACGGCGGCCACGTCGCCGGCGGCGTCGCCCGCCTCGGCCACGAGCCGCGCGGCCTCGAACGCCACGAAGCACCCGAGCCGGTTGTCCATCGAGCGCGAGATCACGCGGTTGTTGGGCAGCTCGACCGGCTCGCCGGAGATCACGGCCACGTCGCCGACCCGCACCCGCGAGCGCGCGTCGTCGCCGTCGCGCGCGCCGATGTCGATGTGCAGGTTCTTGAGCTCCGGCACCTTCTTGCGCTCCTCGTCCTTGAGCAGGTGGATCGGCTTCTTGCCGACCACGCCCGTCACGCGGCCCTCGCGCGTGGCGATCTCCACACGCTGGCCGACGAGGATCACCGGGTCCCAGCCGCCGACCCCGGTGAACCACAGGAAGCCGTCGTCGTCGATGTGATGGACGATCAGGCCGATCTCGTCGATGTGGCCCACGACGGCCACGAACGGGCCGTCGCCGGTGCCCTTCACGCGGGCGACGGTGGAGCCGAGCGTGTCGTGCGTGATCTCGGCGAACGCGGACGCCGCCTCGCGGAAGACCGCGGCGGGCGCCTGCTCGTAGCCCGACGGCCCGGGCGTGGTGAGCAGCTTGCGGAGCGTCTCGGGGACGGGCATGAGGCCGGGCAGCTTAGCTGCCCAGCAGCCCGCGCAGCACGAACTGGAGGATCCCGCCGTGCTTGAAGTACTCGACCTCCTTGGGGGTGTCGATCCGCACGCGCGCCTTGAACTCCGTCTCGCCCGCGCGCACGGTGACCTCCTTGGCGTCACCGCCCTCGACCCCGGTGATCGAGAACTCCTCCTCGCCGGTCAGCCCGAGCGATTCCACGCTGTCCCCCTCGCCGAACTGCAGCGGGAGCACGCCCATGCCGACCAGGTTCGAGCGGTGGATGCGCTCGTAGGACTCGGCGATCACGGCCCGCACGCCGAGCAGCCGCGTGCCCTTGGCGGCCCAGTCGCGCGACGAGCCTGAGCCGTACTCCTTGCCGGCGAGGACGACGAGCGGGGTGTCCTGCTCGGCGTACTTCATCGCCGCGTCGTAGATCGGCATCTCCTCGTTCTCGTAGAGCGTCGTGCCGCCCACGAGCTCCTTGCCGGCGATGAAGTTGCGGAGCCGGATGTTCGCGAACGTGCCGCGCATCATCACCTCGTGGTTGCCGCGCCGCGACCCGTACGAGTTGAAGTCCTTGTTCTCGACCCCGTGCTCGTTGAGGTACTTGGCGGCCGGCGAGTCCTTCTTGATCGCGCCCGCGGGCGAGATGTGGTCGGTGGTCACCGAGTCGCCGAGGACGGCCAGCACGCGCGCGCCCTCGATGTCGCCGATCGGCTCGGGCTCGGGCGAGAGGTCGTCGAAGAACGGCGGCCTGCGCACGTACGTCGAGGCGTCGGACCACTCGAAGCGGTCGCCTTCGGGCACGTCGAGCGAGTTCCAGCGCTCGTCGCCCGCGAACACCTCGCCGTAGGAGGACGTGAACATGTCGCTCTGCACGGCCTCCTCGACCGTGTGCGCGACGTCCTCGGCCGAAGGCCAGATGTCCTTGAGGTAGACGTCCTCGCCGTCCTTGTCCTGCCCGAGCGGCTCGTCGAGGAGGTCGATGTCCATCGTCCCGGCCAGCGCGTAGGCCACGCACAGCGGCGGCGACGCGAGGTAGTTCATCTTCACGTCCGGGTTGATGCGGCCCTCGAAGTTGCGGTTGCCGCTCAGCACCGACACCACCGCCAGATCCTCGGCGTTGACCGCGTCCGAGATCTCCTCCGGCAGCGGGCCGGAGTTGCCGATACACGTCGTGCAGCCGTAGCCGACGAGGTGGAAGCCCAGCTCCTCGAGGTACGGGATCAGGCCGGCGCGCTCGTAGTACTCCATGACCACCTTCGAGCCGGGCGCCAGCGAGGTCTTGACCCACGGCTTGACGTCGAGCCCTCGCTCGACCGCGTTCTTGGCCAGCAGCCCGGCGCCGAGCATGACCGACGGGTTCGACGTGTTCGTGCACGAGGTGATCGCCGCGATCACGACGTGGCCGTGGTCGAGCTCGGTCTCGGTGCCGTCGGCGAGGGTGACCTGGGCCTTGACCGAGACGCGGTCCGCGACCTGGAGGCCGCCGGTCCCGGCCCCCGCCTCCTCCCCGCGGTGCTCGTGCGGGGTCTTGGGTGCCTGCGGGGCGGTCGGGTCGGAGGCGGGGAACGTCTCCTCGAGCGGCTCGTCGCACTCGTCGGCCTCGGGGATGAACCCGTCCAGCGACATCCGGAACGACGCCTTGGACTCGGTGAGCGACACGCGGTCCTGCGGCCGCTTGGGCCCGGCCAGCGACGGCACGACGTCGCCGAGGTCGAGCTCGAGCGTCTCGGAGTAGGTCGGCTCCTCGGAGCTCTCGTCGTGCCACAGACCCTGCTCGCGCGCGTACGCCTCGACGATCTCGATCCGCTCGGCGTCACGGCCGGAGAACTCCAGGTACCGCAGCGTCTCCTTGTCGATCGGGAACATCGCGCAGGTGGAGCCGAACTCCGGGCTCATGTTCCCGATCGTCGCGCGGTCGGCGAGCGGCAGGTTCGGCACGCCCGGCCCGTAGAACTCGACGAACTTGCCGACCACGCCGTGCTCGCGCAGCATCTGGGTGACGGTGAGCACGAGGTCGGTCGCCGTGGCGCCCTCGGGGAGCTCGCCGCCGAGCTTGAAGCCGACCACGCGCGGGACGAGCATCGACATCGGCTGGCCGAGCATCGCCGCCTCCGCCTCGATGCCGCCCACGCCCCAGCCGAGCACGCCGAGGCCGTTGATCATCGTGGTGTGGGAGTCGGTCCCGACCAGCGTGTCGGGGTACAGCGTGCCCTCGTTGTCGAAGACCACGCGCGCCAGGTACTCGAGGTTGACCTGGTGGACGATGCCGGTGTCGGGCGGGACGACCTTGAAGCCCTCGAAGGCGCCCTGGCCCCAGCGCAGGAACGCGTAGCGCTCCTCGTTGCGCTCGAACTCCTTCTCGGCGTTGATCCGGAAGGCGTCGCGCGTGCCGAAGACGTCGACCTGCACGGAGTGGTCGATGACCAGCTCGGCCGGCACGAGCGGGTTGATCTTGTTCGCGTCGCCGCCGAGGTCGGCCATCGCGTCGCGCATGGCGGCGAGGTCGACGACGGCGGGCACCCCGGTGAAGTCCTGCATGACCACGCGGGCCGGCGTGAAGGCGATCTCCTTCGCCGGCTCGGCGGTGTGGTCCCAGGTCGCGAGCGCCTCCACGTCCTCCTTGCGGACGCCGACGCCGTCCTCGTTGCGCAGCAGGTTCTCGAGCAGGACCTTCAGCGAGAACGGCAGCCGGGCGACGTCGTACTTCGACTGCAGCGCATCCAGGCGGTAGATCTCGTACTGACGCCCGCCGACCTCGAAGTCGGAGCGAGCGTCGAAGGAGTTCTCGGGCATGGTCTCTCCGGTGTCAGAAGTCTCGCTCTGAGACTACCCCGGGAGCGTCAGCCATCCCCTCCCGTAGGCGACGCGCACCGGATCTCCGTCCTTCGCGTGCCAGGCGATCGTGAGCGGCACCTCCTCGCCGGGCCGCAGCACGGCGATCCGGCCCGTCCGCTCGAGCTCGGTCTCGGACAGCCCGTCCGACCACAGCGACCTCCCCGTCGCGGCCAGGAACACCGGCGTGGCCGCCACCGGCCGCCCGTCGGCGTCCAACAGGCGCACGTCGCCGCTGTCGACGCGCACCGGATGCGCGCCGTCGTTGCGCAGGGTGGCGCTCAGCACGCGGCCGCCGGGGAGCGTCGGATGGGCGAAGACCTCGCGGTCGCCGGACCACGCGAGCGGGCCGGCGCGGGAGTCGCCGCCGACGGCCGACAGCGCGGTGAAGACGGCGGCCGCCACGGCCGCCGTGGCGAGGGCCGCCACGATCCGGCGGCGGCGGAAGCTCGGCGTGGCGGCGCGGCCGAGGGACGGCGCGTCGGCGGGCCCGACCCAGGTGCTCATGACATCTGCAACGAAGTCGCCCCGCGAATCTGGCGGTCAGAGCTTCGCGACGGCGTCGAGCGCGGCGTCGACGTCGCCCTCGTCCACCCAGAGCCCGGTCCCGAGGCGGACGTACGGATCGGCGTACGGCGTGACCGAGGCGGCGATCCGGTGCTCGTGGCGCAGCCGTTCGACCGCCGTGGCCGGATCGAGGCCGTCGACCTCGAAGCACGTGATGCCGGCCGAGACGAGCGGGCTCATCGGCGTGACGAGGCGGATCTTCGGCAGCTCGGCGAGGCCCTCCTTGAGACGGGTCGCAAGCGAGCGGATCCGCTCCGCCACCCGCGCGCGGCCGAGGCGGTGGTGGAAGTCGAACGCCTCGGCCAGCGCCCAGCGGTGCTCGAACGTGTGGTAGCCGCCGGGGTTCCAGTTCGTCGCCGACGGCCCGTCCGGCGACGGGTGGAAGGTCGGGATGAACGGATGCAGGCCGTCCCAGGCCTTCAGGCTCCACACGAGTCCGGTGCCGCGCGGGCCGCCGAGCCACTTGTGCGTGCCGGCCACGAGCACGTCGAGCGCGTCGATGTGGATCGGCAGGTCGTCGGCCGCCAGGCCGTGGACGCCGTCGACGACCACGAGCATCCCGGGGTGCCGGACGGCCTGGGTGATCTCCTGGACCGGCACCTTGACGCCGGTGCCCGAGTGGACCCAGGTCAGCGCCAGCAGCCCGGTCTCGTCGCGCACGCCGGCCTTCGCCGCCTCGACCATGCCGCTCACGGTGGCCCGCGCCGGGTCGTCGTAGAGGCGGACCCGCCGGAAGTCCTTGAAGCGCAGGCGCAGCGACTCGTGGGTGGAGTAGAAGTCGTGCTCGGTGGCCACCGGCTCGCCGTCGACGCGGATGCCGCCGTAGACGAGGCCGAGGCCCATCGTCGTGGAGTCGGTGAACGCGAACGAGGACGGCGGGGTCTCGAGGTAGCGCGCGGCGGCGTCGAGCACGCGCTGGTCGAGCTCGGCCTCGTGCGCGTGCACGTAGCCGGCCGGGTCGGCGTCGAGTCCGCGGCGGTGGCGCTCGATCGCGTCGCGCACCGGCTTCGGGTGGGTGGCGAGCACGAACGCGTCGAAGTGACGGACGTCCTTCGAGAGCCCGAACTGGGCCTTGACCGACGACCAGTCGGTCGGGTCGAGCGCGGCGGACTTGCCCGAGGAGCCGCAGCCGGCCGCCACCCCGGCCGCCGCGGCGCCCACGAGCAGCTGCTTGCGGGTCAGGCCGCTCATTCGCCGACTCTACGCCCACGGCGGCGCGCCGGTTCCAGCACCAAGCGGTGGCGAGGCGCCGCCGCCGGGTACCCAGGAGGTGATCCCACGTCCATGACGAGAGGGGGAAGGACGATGGAGGACAAGCGCACGCTCAGCCGCCGCGGGTTCGTCGGCGCCGCGACGGGGGCCGCCGCCGCGGCCGGCCTCGGACCGTGGACGCCCCTCGCCTCCGGGCACGGGCGCCACGGGCACGGTGACCGGCTGCTTCCGCGCGACCGCATCGGCATCCAGCTGTTCACGGTCCGCGATCAGGTGGCGGCGCTGGGGTTCGAGGAGGTCTTCCGGCGCCTGAGCGCGATCGGCTACCGCGAGATCGAGTTCGCCGGCTACAACGCGCAGGGCCGCCGCTGGACGAACGAGGAGCTGCGGCGGTTGCTGCGGCGCTACCGCCTGCGGGCCGTCGGCAGCCACGTGAACTACTTCTCGGCGTCGAACCCCACCGGGTACTCGTTCGTCGGCCAGCTCGAGCAGGTGCTCGACGACGCCGAGGAGATCGGGATGCCGTACATCGGCACCGCGAGCAGCCCCGGCGCGCGCTACGGGGAGACGGTCGAGGGCTACCGCCGCGCGGCCGAGGACTTCAACCGCTTCGGCGCCGCGGCGCGCGCCCGCGGGATGCGCTTCTACCAGCACAACCACTCGGGCGAGTTCGCGGTCGAGAACGGGACCCGGCTCTACGACGTCATCCTCGAGGAGACCGACCCGAGGCTCGTGTTCTTCGAGCTCGACATCTTCTGGGCCTACGTCGGCCAGTCGCGCTTCCCGGGCTTCAAGCCGCACGAGTACGCGTGGTTCATGCCGGAGCGCTTCCCGCTCTTCCACGTCAAGGACGGGGTCGACTACTCGAACACCGGGGCGCCGCCGCCGGGGCCCGGCCCGAACTCGTTCAACTGGCAGATGACCGACGTCGGCGACGGCGACATCGCGTTCGAGCCGTTCTTCTGCGGCCTCGACACGGACGACCACCACTACATCGTCGAACGCGACACGGCGACGGACCCGGTGGCGAACCCGGCGGGCTCGTTCAGCACCGCGGAGCGCAGCTACGACTACCTGGCGGGGTTGCGCGAACGGCGCTGAGTCAGTGGACCTCTGAGGGCGCGCGGCGGGTGCCGGTCATCTCGAAGACCCAGAAGTCCTCGCCCATGACCGGGATCGAGACGTTGTAGACCGGCACTTCGCCGACGCGGCCCTCGAACGTGCCGGCGTGGGCGTGGCCATGGAGGACGAGGTCGGGGTTGTGCTCGAGGATCGGCGCGGCCAGGCGGTCGGTGCCGAGGAAGGCCCAGATCTCCCGCCGCTCGCCCTCGAGCGTCTCCCCGGCCGGCGAGTAGTGCAGGAGCACGACCCGGAACGGGCACAGCGCGACCGCGCGCAGCCCCTCGTCGAGCGCCTCGACCTCGGCGGTCGTCTCCGCGTAGAGCTGGCGCAGCAGCGGCTCGCCGAAGTCGGGGATGTGCGAGCCGGCGAAGCCGCCGACGAAGCCCTTGGTGCCGACGATCCCGACGTCCGCCCCGCAGACCTCGAGCACGTGGTGCGAGCGGTCGAGCACCACGACGCCCGCCTCCTCCAGCACGGCCGCGACCTCGGCGGCGCGGCCGGAGTGGTGGTCGTGGTTGCCGAGCACGGTGAGGACCGGCACGTCGAGCTCGCGCACGGCGTCACCGAGGATCGCGGCCTGGTCCGGCTCGCCGTGCGTGGTGAGGTCGCCGGCCAGCAGCACGAGGTCCACGCGGCCCGACAGCGCGCCGAACGCCGCGCGCGCCCGCTCGCGGTCTCCGTCGCGGCCGTAGTGCACGTCGCCGGCGGCCGCGATGCGGATCCGGCACTCCTGGTCTGCGCCCGAAGGACGGTGCGTGGGGTTTATCGTCATCCCTCGTGGCGGGTACCCACCCTGCGATGGGCTCAGACGAGCAGCCGTTCGCGGAGATCGAGCACGCCCTCAAGCGGGCCGCCGCCGCCCTCCGCGAGGCGGGCATCCCCTTCCTGCTCGGCGGCAGCCTCGCGAGCTGGGCCCGCGGCGGCCCCGAGACGCGCCACGATCTCGACCTCATGATCAAGCCCGAGGACGTCGAGCGCTCGCTCGAGGCCCTCACCGAGGCGGGCATGCGACCCGAGCGCCCGCCCGAGGAGTGGCTGGTCAAGGCGTGGGACGGCGACACGCTGGTCGACCTCATCTATTGTCCCAAGGGCCTGCCGATGGACGACGACGTGATCGCCCGCGGCGAGGAGCTCTCGGTGCTTGGCATGGAGATCCGCGTGATGGCGCTCGAGGACGTGATGGCGACCAAGCTGATGGCGCTCACGGAGCACTCGCTGCGGTACGAGGGCCTGCTGCAGATCGCCCGCGCGCTGCGCGAGCAGATCGACTGGCGGGCCGTGCGCGATCGCACGTCCTCGTCGCCGTTCGCCCGCGCGTTCTTCGTGCTCCTGGAGGGCCTCGAGATCCTGCCGAGCGCCCCTCCGGTGCGCGCCGAGACGCGCGTTCGCGTCGTCACACCACACGGTTCCACCGCGACAGAGGGAGGGTAGGTCGACCCTCATGGCCACCACGATCACCCGCAACCGCCTGCGCCGTCTGGCAGACGTCAAGCCGGAGCGAGGCCGCGTCCTGTCCGTGTTCCTGAACCTCGATCCGGGCGAGTTCGGCACCCCCGCCGCGCGCTCGACCGCGATCACGTCGGTGATGACGGAGGCCGCCCACCGCGTGGACGAGGCCGACGGGCTCGACCACGACGAGCGCGTCGCGCTCCGCGAGGACGTCGAGCGCGTGCGTGAGGCCCTGACGGCGAGCGACATCGCCTCCAACGGCACCCGCGCCGTCGCCGTCTTCGCCTGCAAGCCGGCCGACCTGCTCGAGGTCGTGCGCATCAACCGCCCGGTCGACTTCGCGGTCGTGGTCGACCGCTCCCCGTACATCGAGCCGCTGGTGGCCGACGCGCACGAGGAGCGCTGGTGCGTGCTGCTCGCCAACCGCCGCAACGCGCGCATCTTCGTCGGCGACGGGGTCGCGCTCGAGGAGACCGACCGCGTCGAGGACGACGTGCACAGCCAGCACGACCAGGGCGGCTGGTCGCAGGCGCGCTACCAGCGCGGCGTGGAGAAGGAGAAGGACGATCACCTCGTCCACGTCGCCGACGTGGTGTTCAGCGCGCACAAGCAGCGCGGCTTCGACCGGCTGCTGGTCGGTGCTCCCGAGGAGCTCGTCAAGGAGCTCGAGCAGAAGCTGCACCCGTACCTGCGCGAGCGGATCGCCGGCCGCCTCCACCTCGACGTCGAGAACTCATCGATCGACGACGTGCGCGGCGCCGCGGGCGCGGCGATCGAGGACTGGCTGCGGCGCTGCGAGCGCGAGGCGCTCGACCGCCTGACCGAGGGCGTGGGCCGCGGCGGCCGCGGCGCGGCCGGCCTCGCGTCGGTGCTGCAGGCGCTCAACGAGCAGCGCGTGGACACGCTGCTGGTCAGCGAGACGTTCCGCTCCGAGGGCGGCCGCGACCGCGAGACCGGCATGCTCTACCCGGGCGACCACGGGCCCGACGGACAGGAGCTCGAGCGCTGCGAGAACATCGTCGGCCCGGCGATCGACAAGGCGATCGAGCAGTCGGCCAAGGTCATCAAGGTGCGTCATCACGACGACCTCGGGCCGCTCGGCGGGATCGGCGCAGTGCTGCGCTACTGATGCGCGTCGCCCTCCTCGGGACGGGCACGATGGGCGCCGGGATGGCGCGCAACCTGCTCGCGGCGGGCCACGAGCTGCGGCTCTGGAACCGCACCCGCTCGCGCGCCGAGGGACTCGGCGCGGAGGTGCTCGACACGCCGGCCGCGGCGTGCGAGGGCGCCGACGTGGTGATCACCATGCTGGCCGACGGCGCGGCCGTGGCGGCCGCCATGGAGGGCGTCGACCTCGGTGACGCCGTGTGGGCGCAGATGAGCACGATCGCCGTCGAGGAGACCGAGCGGCTGGCGCGCGGCACGTTCGTCGACGCGCCGGTGCTGGGCTCCAAGCCGCAGGCCGAGGCGGGCCAGCTGACCGTCCTCGCCTCGGGGCCGTTCGAGCCCTGCCGGCCCGTGCTCGAGGCGGTCGGCCGGGTCGTCGACCTCGGCCCCGAGCCGGGTGCCGGCACGCGGATCAAGCTCGTGCTCAACCACTGGGTGATCACGCTGACCGAGAGCCTGGCCGAGACCGTGCTCCTCGCCGAGCGGCTCGGCGTCGACCCGCGGCGGTTCCTCGAGATCATCGAGGGCGGCCCGATGGGTCCCGCGTACGCGCAGCTCAAGGGCGGCTACATGGTCGAGCGCGAGTACCCGACCAACTTCTCGCTGAAGCTCGCGCGCAAGGACGCCGAGCTGATCACCGGGCTGGCCGGAGAGCTGCCGCTCGCGCGGCTCGTATCCGAGCGAATGGCCGCCGCGATCGACGCCGGCCGCGGCGAGGAGGACTTCTCGGTCGTCGTGGAGGTCGGGCGGTGAGCCGCGCGCTCGTCATCGTCGACTTCCAGAACGACTTCTGCCCAGGCGGCGCGCTGGCCGTGCCCGACGGCGACGCGATCGCCGCGCGGCTCAACGAGCTGGCCGGCTCGGGCGAGTACCACGTCGTGATCGCGACGCGCGACTGGCACCCGCCCGACCACGGCTCGTTCGCCGAGCAGGGCGGGCCGTGGCCCGTGCACTGCGTCGCCGGCACGCCGGGGGCCGAGCTCCACCATGCGCTCGACCCGACACCGATCCACGCGGTGGTCGACAAGGGCCGGCACCCCCGGGCCGAGGGCTACTCGGGCTTCGAGGACACGTCGCTCGCCTCGCTCCTGCGCGAGCGCGACGTCGACCACGTGACGGTCGTCGGCCTGGCCACCGACTACTGCGTCAAGCACACGGCGCTCGACGCGCTGCGCGAGGGCTTCAGCGTCACGGTCGACAGCACCGCCACGCGCGGGGTCGAGGTCGAGCCCGGAGACTCCGAGCGGGCGCTCGAGGCGGTCCGGACGGCGGGCGCGAGCGTGGCCTGATGCCCGCGCCCGAGCGGCTGCTCGCCGTGCTGCGCCGCCACGTCGCCGACGAGCGGGTGCTGGCCGCCATCGCCGAGGTCCCGCGCGAGCGCTTCGTGCCGCACGACCTGCGGGAGGAGGCGTGGGAGAACGTGCCGCTCCCGATCGGCGCCGGGCAGACGATCTCGCAGCCGCTGGTCGTCGCGCGCATGTGCGAGCTGCTCGAGCTGACCGGCGACGAGCGCGTGCTCGACGTCGGGACCGGGTCCGGCTACCACGCCGCGCTGCTCGCCCGGCTCGCGCGGCATGTGTACTCGATCGAGGTCCACGGGGTGCTGTCGCGCCAGGCCGCCGAGAACCTGCGCGCAGCCGGCGTGCGGAACGTGACGCTGGCCGTCGGCGATGGCTCGCGCGGGCTGCCCGAGCACGCGCCCTACGAGGCGATCAACGTCGCCGCGGCGGCGGGCGGCGCGATCCCGCCCGCGCTCGCCGACCAGCTCGCGCCGGGCGGGCGGCTGGTGGCGCCGGTCGAGGACGGCGAGCAGCGGCTGGTCGTGGCCCACCGGACCGACGCCGGCGTGGCGCTGCAGGAGCTCGAGCGCGTGCGCTTCGTGCCGCTCGTCAGCCGACGCGGCTGAGCCGCGGGTTCGGGTTGAGCTCGCGGCCGACCTTGCCCCCGGGGCGGCCGTCGACCATCACCACGTCCGCCGTGAAGTCGTTCGAGCCGCGGATCAGCGACGAGCCGACGCCGTAGGCATCGACCGGCACGCCCTCGGCCTCGAACTCGCGGATGCGGTCGGCGGTGAAGCCGCCGGAGACGACGATCTTGACGTCGGGGCAGCGGTTGGCGTCGAGCTCCTGGCGCACGAGCCGGACGAGCTCGGGGCTGACGCCGGTCGCCGCCGCGTCGCCGTAACGCTCCTGGAGCGCGTAGTCGGCGAGCTTGTCGGAGGTGTCCAGCCGCACGCCCCAGAGGTCGGGGCCGAGCGCATCGGCGGTCTCGAGCGCGGTCTTGACCGAGTGGTTGGCGAAGTCGACGAGCACGGTGACGTTCATCTCGGCCGCGAAGCGGTCGGCGAACTTGCGGGCGGCGAGCGCGGTGTCGCCGCCGTAGGCCGCGATCAGCCCGTGCGGCACGGTGCCGACGCCGCGGCCGCCCCACCAGGACGCCTGCGCGTCGGTCGACACGCCGATCGCGCCCGCGACGTGCGCCGCCCAGCCGTCGCCGGTCTGGACCAGCCAGTGGTCGTGGCGGGCGGGGAAGTAGAGGATCGGCTTGCCGCGGGCCGCCTCCACGACCTCGTGCACGTTGCGCATGATCAGCGTGCGGCGCGCCAGGCAGCCGAGGTAGACGGTCTCCAGGTGGGCGAAGTACGAGTAGTCGCCCTCGATGGTCATGACGGTCTCCCACGGCGAGATCTCGTCGCCCTCGTAGAGCGCGTGGACCTCGAGCTCCTTGAACGTGTTGACCCAGCGTCCGTCCTCGCCCCGGTAGCCCGTGCACTGCTTGAGGACGGCGATCGCCTCGTCGATGCCGCCGAGGACGGACGGCTTGCGCTGGAAGACCTGCATCACCACGCGCGGGTGGTGGTCGTCGGCCTCGAGCAGCGCCTTCGTGTGGTTGAAGTAGGCGTCCGAGTAGTAGCCGTCGCGGATCTTCTCGACCGGCAGGCGGAAGGTCGCCGGCGAGAGCCGCTGCCGATCGGCCAGGGTCATGGATGGGGAGTATGGCTAGCCTGCTGCGGCCGTGAACCTGATCGAGGCCATCGTTCTCGGGATCGTGCAGGGGCTGACCGAGTTCCTGCCGATCTCCTCGAGCGCGCACCAGCGGATCGTGCCGGCGCTGCTCGGCTGGGAGGACCCGGGGGCGGCGTTCACGGCGGTCACGCAGCTCGGGACCGAGGCGGCGGTGCTGATCTTCTTCCGCCACGAGCTGTGGGCGATCGCGCGCGCGTGGCTGAGCGGACCCCGGCGCTACGAGGACCCCGACGTGCGGCTCGGCTGGTTCCTCATCGTGGCCACGATCCCGATCGGCATCCTCGGGTTCACGTTCCGCAACGACATCGAGACCGGGGCGCGGAACCTGTGGCTGATCGGCACGGTGCTGATCCTCTTCGCGCTCGTGCTCGGCTATGCCGACCGCCACGGCCGGCACGAGCGCGAGATCTCGCAGCTCTCGATCCGCGAGGGCTTCCTCATCGGGCTCGCGCAGTCGCTGTCGCTGGTCCCGGGCGTGTCGCGGTCGGGCGCCACGATGAGCGCCGGCCTGCTGCTCGGCCTCCAGCGCCCTGCGGCCGCGAGGTTCTCGTTCCTGCTCGCCGTGCCGGCCGTGGTGGCGAGCGGCCTGTTCGAGCTCAAGGACGTGATCGGCGGCGACGAGCACGTCAACACGCCGGTCGGCAACGTGCTCGTGGCGACGCTGGTGGCCTTCCTCGTCGGATACGCGGCGATCGCGTGGCTGCTCCGCTACCTGGCCCACCATTCCGTGAGCCTGTTCGTGATCTACCGGATTCTGTTGGGCAGTACCGTTCTCGTTCTCGTGGCAACCGGAGCAATCAGCTGATGGCCAAGCTCTTCGAGCAGATCGACGACGCGATGCGCGCCTGGATCGAGGCGCAGCCGATGTTCTTCGTCGCCACCGCCCCGAGCGGCGACGAGGGGCACGTCAACCTCTCGCCCAAGGGCGGCGCCGGCCTGTTCCGTGTGACCGGCCCGCTCGGCTTCGCCTACGTCGACCTCATGGGCAGCGGGATCGAGACGATCGCGCACCTGCGTGAGAACGGCCGCATCGTGGTCATGTTCTGCGCGTTCGAGGGAGCGCCGAAGATCGTGCGGCTGCACGGCGCCGGCCGGCCGGTCCAGCAGCGCGACGAGGGCTTCGAGGAGCTGCTCGAGGGCTTCGACGTCTCCGACGAGCAGCGGCGCGCGGTGCGGTCGGTCATCACCGTCGACGTGGAGCGCGTCGCCGACTCCTGCGGGTTCGTCGTGCCGCGGATGGACTACGTCGGCGAGCGCGACCAGCTCTACCGCTTCGCCGACAACCGCATCCGCAAGCTCGGCGAGGAGGCGGTCGCGGAGTACGTGAGCCTGAACAACGCGGAGAGCATCGACGGGCTGACCGGGCTGGATCCGCTGGTCGCGGTCAACGGGAGCCGTCAGTCCGCGGTCGGGCGCAAGCTCTGACGGCTTAGGCGGGCTCGGCGAACGTCAACCCCGGCTGGGTAGGGAGGCCGGGGAGCCGGCCGGGCGGTCGGAGTCCGGGCGCCGTCCTGAGTATCGAGCACCCTAGACAGGAAGTGT
>Ga0081538_10003880_pt1 | contig 13961 bp, 12 predicted proteins | sample TabmetS5T2R1_FD_71022 | JGI IMG/M metagenome (GOLD analysis project Ga0081538, IMG submission 71022) | Tabebuia heterophylla rhizosphere microbial communities from the University of Puerto Rico - S5T2R1 | ecosystem: Host-associated > Plants > Roots > Rhizosphere ... | reverse complement strand
AGGTGGTGGCTGACATCGCCAAGCTGTCGGTGGGGCGGGAGGCCTACTACACCCGCGAGCTGGCCACCGACCACCAGCAGTACCTGTCTGGCCACGGGGAGTCCCCAGGCCGGTGGTACGGCGCTGGCGCCGCCAACCTCGGGCTGCAGGGCGAAGCATCGCCTGCGGGGTTCCAGGCCATGTTCGAGGGCCGCCACCCGGACACCGGCGAGCTCCTCGGCCGCCCGCATGGCCGCAACGCCGTGCCCGCCTTCGACGTGGTCCTGCGCCCGACCAAGAGCGTGTCGATCCTCTACGGCCTGGGCGACCCGGCCACCGCCCGAACGGTGCTCGCGGCTCATCACGCCGGTGTCCGCGAGGCGGTCGCCTACCTGGACGGACACATCGGAACGCGCCGTGGCCACGGCGGTGTCCAGCACGTGTCCGGACAGGGGGTGCTGGCGGTCGGGTTTGACCATCGGACGTCCCGGGAGGGGGATCCGCTGCTGCATACCCACCTGGTGGTGGCCAACCGTGTCCAAGGGCCGGACGGACGGTGGACAGCATTGGACGGCCGGGACCTGTACCGGCATCGGCTGGCCGCCGATGCCATCTACCGAGCCTGCTACCAGCGTGAGCTTGTCCGGACGCTCGGGGTCGAATGGACAGTGGCAGATGCCTATGGGAACCGGGAGCTCCAGGGCGTGCCCGAAGTGCTGCTGCGGCTGTTTTCCAAGCGCGCCGACCAGATCGGCCTGGCGATCGAGCGTTTGGAAGCGGACGGGCGGGAGCGGACGCCGCGGCTGGTCAAGTGGGTCGTCCATGCCACCCGCCAGCCCAAGGAACAGCAAACCGCGGACACCCTGTACGATCGCTGGCGGGCCGAAGCGGCCGAACGCGGCGTGGACGCGGACACCGTTGTCCGGCAGGTGTCCGGCCGGACACCGATCCGCGACCAGGACCGGACGGTGTCCAACCTGGCCGCCCGGCGGGCGTTCAACCGGCTGGCGGGCCCGGACGGGCTGACCGCCCAGGTGTCCAGCTTCGCCCGCCAGGACGTGATCGTCGCCCTCGGCGGCGAACTGGTCGGCGCCTCGCGGGCCGAGCTGGAGGAGCTGGCCGACCGGTTCTGTGCCGAGCGGGCGGTCAGCGTGGTGGCCGAGCGGGCCTTGGAGGAGCGCCGCTGGTCCACGCCCGAACTGTTGGCGGTCGAGCGGCGGCTGGTCGCCGCGGCTACCGGCCGCGCCGGCGAGCACACCGCCGTGGTGTCCCATGACGCCGTCCGGGCGGCCCTGCAGGCGCACCCCTCCGCCGGCACCGACCAGGCCGGCATGGTCCGCGACCTCTGCCAGGGCGGCGCCGGCGTCGCCCTCGTCGTGGGGAAGGCGGGCACTGGCAAGACGTTCACGCTGGGGATGGCCCGGCATGCCTGGCAGCTGGACGGCTACCAGGTGCTCGCGACCGCACCGACCGGCATCGCGACGGTGAGCCTGGAGGGCGAGGGGTTCGAGGAGGTGGCCACCTGCGACGGGCTGCTGGCCGACCTGGACCGCGGCCGCGAGCAGCTGGACAGCCGGACGGTGCTGGTGGTCGACGAGGCCGGCATGCTCGGCAGCCGCAAGCTGGTCCGCCTGCTCGACCACGCCCAGCAGGCGGGGGCGAAGGTGGTGCTGGTCGGGGATGACCGGCAGCTGGCCGCCATCGACGCCGGCGGTGGCTTCCGCGCCCTCCGCCTGCGGCTGGGCGCCTCGGAGCTGACCGAGAACCGCCGCCAGCAGCAGCCCTGGGAACGCGGGGCCCTCGAACTGGTGCGGGGTGGGCGGGTGGAGGAGGCGGTGGCCGCCTACCGGGCGCATGACCGGGTCGTCTGCGCGGAATCCAAGCCGGCCGCCACCCTCGCGCTGCTCCAGGACTGGTGGGCCGCCTGGCAGCAGGCCGAGCGCAACCCCAGCGAGGACGTGGTCCTGCTGGCCTACCGGCGCGGCGAGGTCGACCGGCTCAACAGCGCCTGCCAGCAGCTGCTGGCCGCCGGTGGCCGCCTCGGCCCCGAGCGCCTCCAGGTCGAGGACCGAGCGTTGGCGGTAGGGGACCGGGTGGTGTGCGGCCGCAACGCCATCAGCCAGCTCGGGATCGCCAATGGCACCCGCGGCACCATCACCGCCCTCGACCCCGATGCCCGCACCCTGACCATCCGGATCGACGGTGAGGAGGCGAGGGTAGTGACCCTGCCCGCCTGGTACCTTGACGGCCGCCAGCGGGGCGAGCGCAACCGCCGGGTGGATCTGGCCTACGCCACCACCGGCCACCGCGCCCAAGGCCTGACTCGGTGGCGGGCGCTGGTGCGGCTCACCGGCGGTGAGGACAGCAACTGGCTGTATGTGCAGCTGTCCCGCGCCCGTCACGACACCCGGCTGTACGCGGTAGTCGGGCCCGAACCCCAAGGCCCGGTCGAGCTGGACCTGCCCGACCGGGAGGTTGGCGACGGCTACGCCCAGCTCGCCCAGGCCCTGTCCCGCGCCGGCGACCAGCGCCTGGCGATCGATACCCCCAGCACCCTGGACCTGCGGCGGCTGTCCACGGCCGAGCTGCGCGCCGAACGTGACCGGCTCCGCGGCGTGCTCGACCAGGCACCGCGGGATCGGGCGCGGGAGTTGGCGCGGGCCAGCGACCGCCGAGCCGAGGCCGACCAGGCCCTTGAGCAGCTCACCGCCAAGCAGCAACCGCAGCTTCAGGGCGGGGGGATGCTTCGCCTGCGGTGGCGGACCGGGTCGGCCGGCGTCGACCCGGGGGTGGTGGCGGTGGCCCGCCAGCAGGCCGACCGCGCCCACGGCACCGAGCTCGTGCTGCGGCGGCACCAGCAGCGCCGGGCTGGCTGGCTGGAGGCCAACGCCCACCTCGGCCCCGCCTACCGGCAGGTCGTTCGCGAGCTGGCCTGGCAGCGACGGGCGAGCGGCGTCGCGCTGGAGCAGGACCAGCCCGGCCACCTGCGTGAGGAACTCGGCCCGGTGCCGGAGAACACCCGAGGGCGGCGGACCTGGCGGCAGGCCGCCGCCGCCATCGAGGACTACCGCCGCAGCTTTGGGATCACCGATCCCGAACAGGCACTGGGTCCGGCGCCGCGGGAGCCGGTCCAGCGGGCCGCCTGGCGGCACGCCCGCCAGGCCGTCGCCCGGGTCCAGGGCCGCCAGCGCAGCACCGACCGGGACCGCCAGCCACAGCGCGGTACAGGATCCCGCTCGTCTTTGCTCGACCGCCACCAGCACGACCAGCCACCACCCCACTCCGGGCGGGACCTGGGCCCGCGCCGGCCGGGCCCGGAGCGGGCCGCCGGCTAGCAGCACAAGGAGGCCACCATGCCAAGGCCCCAACCCGACCCCATCCCCGACCGCGACGGCTTGTGGCCCTCCTGTGATGAGGAGCGGCCCGGCGTTTCGATCCGGCCGCTCACCCACACCGACCTGCAGGCACTGCTCGCCCACCTCGACCAGCACCACCGCCACCAGGACCCGGGCGACATCGTCGGGTCGGGGGTGTCGGCGCCGGTGCTGGCCATGCGGGTGCGCGCCAGCGTCGGCCGCCCCGGCGCCTCCGCCCACGCCGAGTACCGGCGCCGACGGGTGACCGAACGCGCCCTCTGGGCACGTGGCCTTCCCTGGCGGGTGGCGGTGGTGCTGGCCGCGGGCGTGGCCGCCGGGCTGCTGGCCGCCCAGGTCACGCCCGACCTAGCCGGGCTGGTGGCGGTAGCGGCCACCGTCGGACTGGGCTGGCGGCTGTGGTTGTGCCCCAGCACCGACACCCTGGCGTGGCGGCGCGGCGCCGCCGGCGAGCGGCGCACCGCCCGCCTGCTCGCTCCCCTGGAGCGTCGTGGCTGGGCGGTCCTGCACGACCTGGCCATCCCTGGCACCCAGGCCAACCTTGACCACTTGGTCATCGGCCCTGGCGGGGTGCTGGTCATCGACTGGAGTTGACCCGGTTTCCCGGACGCCCTGACAGTTGGACGGCAGGGCCGTCCAAGGGAGGTTCGGGATGGCACGCATCTACCCGGCCGAGTTCCGCCGTGACGCGGTCACGCTGGTGCGCTCCAGCGACAAGACGGTCACCCAGGTCGCCAAGGAGCTCGGGCTCAACCGTGAGACGCTGCGCCAGTGGGTCAAGCAGGATCGCATCGACCAGGGTGAAGCTGAGGGGCTGACCTCAAGCGAACGGGAGGAACTGCGCAGGCTGCGGCGGGAGGTCGCCGAGTTACGCATGGAGCGGGAGCTCCTCAAGCAGGCGGCGGCGTTTTTCGCCAAGGAGACGACCAGGTGACCCGCTACCGGTTCATCTGCGCCAAGCGAGTGGAGTTTGGCGTGCGGCGGTGCTGCCGGGCGGTGGGCGTCTCCCCAACAAGCTTCTACGACTGGCACCGCCGCGGCCCCAGCGCCCGCGCCCAAGCCGACCAGCGGCTGCTTGTAGAGATCCGTCGCATCCACCGGGACAGCGGTGGCGCCTACGGCGCCCCCAGGATCCATGCCGAGCTCCAGATCGCCTGCGGCGTGCGGGTCGGCCGCAAGCGGGTGGCCCGGCTGATGCGCGCGGCCGGGCTGGTCGGCTGCCATCGCCGCCGACGGTTCCGGCCGGGCCTGACCCGGCGCGACCCTGCGGCCGCGCCGGCACCAGACCTGTGCCGCCGCCAGTTCAGCCCACCGGAGCCGGACCACCTGTGGCACGCGGACCTGACCGAGCTGCCCACCGACCAGGGACCTGTGTACCTTGCCGCGGTCATCGACGGCTGCTCGCGGTTGGCGGTCGGCCATGCGATGGGTGAGCACCCGACCGCCGAGCTGGCCATCGGTGCCGTGGAGCTGGCGGTCGGGCGTCGCGGCCTGGTCAACGACCGGCTGATTCACCATTCGGACCAGGGGGCCCAGTTCAGCAGCCTGGCGTTCGGCGGCAAGCTGCACCAGCTGGGGATCCGCGCGTCCATGGGGTCGGTGGGCGACTGCTTCGACCATGCCCTGGTGGAGAGCTTCTTTGCCACCTTGGAGTGCGAGCTGATCGACCGGCGCCACTGGCGCACCAGGGAGGAGGCCCGCCTGGAGGTGTTCTGGTGGCTGGAGGCGGTCTACAACCGGACCAGGCGGCACTCCTCGCTCGGCTACCTGAGCCCGACGGAGTATGAGGCAAGGCTGAGCATGACCCCTACCCACAACGACCCAAGCAATTAGGAAGCGTCCGGGAAACCGGGTCAGATTCAGTCGGGGTGCTGGCTGTGCTGCTGCTGGCCAACGGGACGACCCAGTCGCTCTCGGCACCGGTGTGGGCGACCCTGGCCTGCGCCATCGCGCTCACCGTGGGGACGGCGCTTGGCGGATGGCGGATCGTCAAGACCATCGGACGGCGAATCTTCCGCATCCGCCCGGTGGACGGCCTGGTCAGCCAGACCAGCTCGGCGGCGGTGATCCTGGCGGCCTCGCTGGTGGGCGCGCCGGCCAGCACCACCCAGGTGGTCTCCTCCTCGGTGGTCGGCGTCGGGGTCGGCCGCCGCCGGTACCGTCATGTCGGCTGGGACGTGGTCGGCAGTATCCTGCTGGCCTGGGTGACCACCTTTCCCGCTGCTGCGGTGCTGGCGGCACTCCTGGTCCCTTTTTGGAGGTGGCTGCCATGAGGCGGAACTGGTTTCTGCCCGAGAGCCCCGACGTCCTTGCCATGCTGCGCCACCAGGCCGCGGTCACCTGTGAGGGCATGGTCGCGCTGGTCGATTGGGCCAACGCCGAGCCGGACGCGGCCCGCCGGGTCCGGGACTGCGAGCACCGCGCCGACGACACCAAGCGGGAGCTGCGGTTGGCCCTCACCAACGCCTTCATCACCCCGATCGACGCCGAGGACCTCTATGTGATGTCGGAGCGTCTGGACGCCGTCCTCAACGGCGCCAAGGACACGGTGCGCGAGTCGGAGGTGATGGGCATCCCACCCGACGAGGCCGTGGCGGCGATGGCGACGCTGCTGGCCGAAGGGACCAGGCATCTCGCCGCGGCGTTCGAGCGGCTGGACCCCGACAAGCGTGGCCAGGCCGGTGCCAGCGCGACCGAGGCGGCGGATGCGGCGGTGAAGAGCCAGCGTCGGCTTGAGCGGGTCTACCGGGAGGCGGCGTCGGCGCTGCTGAAGGTCGACGATCTACGGGAGGTCATGGGCCGGCGGGAGCTGTACCGGCGGTTCTCGCGGACAAGCGACATCCTGATCCAGGCGGCAGACCGTGTCTGGTATGCCACCGTCAAGGAGGGATGAGCCGCCGCAGGAGCCACGACCCAGGATGCTCGGCGCTGCCATCCCGCTACCGTCGCGCCGCAGCGAGACGATCGAGGAGCTGCGCATGGTTGTGCGCGTTCGCAGGCGTAGCATCGTGGCACTACGAGCGGGATTGGCGGTACCCCGTCGAGGAGTCCAGCCGTGGCGATGATCATCCCGCGCTGGGAATAGCGCGTCTTCGGCGCGGGTTTCGGGGCCGAGGAGGACGCCTTCGCCGCGCCGCCCCAGGGCCGGTCCAGGACAGCGACGATCTGTATCTCCTCTCTGCAGCCAACGGGCCATCCGACACAGAGCTGGTTGCGTGCCGGCTTCTCGCGCTGCTCCTGGGTGGTCCATCATGTCCAGGTCACAAGGACAGCGCCAAGACAACTATCGGAACCAGCGGACGAAGGAGCGCCGGCATGACTGAAACCACCACCCAGATCCCCGGCTACACCCCTGGGACCTACAAGCTCGACCCCGGCCACTCCGACGTCGCCTTCACCGTCCGCCACATGATGGTCAGCAAGGTCCGCGGCCACTTCACCAAGGTCGAGGCCGACATCGTGCTCGCCCCCAACCCGCTCGACTCCTCCGCCACCGCCACCATCGACCCCGACTCGATCGACAGCAATAACCCCACCCGCGACGACGACCTGCGCTCGGCCAACTACTTCGAGGTCGACAAGTACCCGACGATCAGCTACCGCTCGACCGGCGTCCGACACACCCAGGACGGGTTCGACCTCGACGGTGAGCTGACCATCCACGGGGTGACCCGGCTGGTGACGCTCGCCTTGGACGTGCACGGGTTCACCAAGGACCCCTACGGCGGCTTCCGGGCCGGGTTCTCGGCCACCGGTGAGATCGACCGCAAGGATTTCAACATCACCACCAACATCCCCATGGACGGCGGCGGCGTGGTGATCGGCGACACCATCCAACTGTTCATCGAGGTGGAGGCGATCCTGCAGCAGCCGGCCCAGACATAGACGGTTCGGCTGTGTCGTTGGGCGCGACGGTCCGCACGGTGAGCTCCTACGACCCGGTCCGGCCCCAGTCCGCGTCGAGCGCCTTGGCGACGAAGTGAAGGTCGAGCGGCAAGCGCGCTCTTCGACCATCCTGCCGGCGCACCGACGCGCCCGCTGGTAGTTATTGATCGGCAGCGATCGCGGTTAGGAGCCGATCGAGGAATGGAACCTGCGTCGCCTTCAGCTTGCGACGCGCCTTGTTGAGCTTGAACCATTCGACGCGGTCGATCTCGGGGAAGGTCTCCACCCGCCCCGACCCGGGTGGCCACTCCGTCTGGTAGGTGTTGCTGACCGCCGTCGCGGCGTCCAGGTCTCCTTGCGCGGCCCAGGCCAGGACGAGCTTGCCCGACTTCTGGCGGATCTCACCGAGGGCGATCAGCGGGGTGTCGGGGAGCTCGTGGCCGGTTTCCTCGGCGAACTCTCGGCGGGCGACCGCGACCAGCTCCTCTCCCTCCTCGACCTCGCCCTTGGGGATCGTCCAGTGCCCCCGGTCCTTGTTCACCCAGTACGGACCACCCTGGTGAGCGAGCAGCACCTCCAGGCGATCGTCGCGGCGGCGCCACAGCAGGATGCCGGCGCTGGTTCGCCCGGACTTGTCGATCGTCACCTCCACCTCCTGGTCGCTTGCATCCCGCGTGGCGCCGCGCGCATGAGGCCCGAAGGTCACGGTACCTCGTAGCGTGGCAGTCCTGGGGTCACCGCGCGAACAGCGATGACCCGCGCTGCAAGGCGGTCGCCCGGTCACCGGGAGGCGGGCGGGCCTCCCGAGGCCAGGTTCGCGCACAAGGGATGATCAACGAGGCAAGCAGAGCCATCGGCGGGAGGACCATATACCATCTGACCTGCGGTCTTATCGCCCGAGGTCGGATTCGAACCGACGACCTTCCGATTACGAGTCGGATGTTTGGCGTCGACCTGGACGGCTCCAGACGGATCGAGCCTGCTCACGTTGGCTGCCGCGTCGGTCCAGACGGCTCCCGACGGATCCAGACCGATCGTCTGGATGATCAAGGCGCATCCGACAGAAAGTCGGATGCCAAGGCAAGCCGTCCTCGATCTGCGGCCTCATCCGCCTGGCTTCGATTCTGCTGCTGGCCGGCGAGGTCGGACTGGCCGGGTAGCGGCGTAACGGCCAGGATCTGGTAGAGCTCGGCCAGCCAGCGCTTGGCCTTGGACGACAGCCGGGCCGCCGTCTCAGCGAATTCTGGGCTCTGTTCGATCCGATAACGGCTCCTGCTCAGCCGAGCGGCTCCTCGACGACCTCGTCGACGTCGCGGCCAGGGCCGGGGAACAACTCGTCCCAGCGGCCCTCCTCGGCCCAACGCCTCTGCCCCCTGCCAGGAGGACCCGCCGCGGTCCTCCAGCCGTGCCGTCCGCCACCATCGCTCGACCACATCGCCGAGCGGGCCGTAGGCTAGCGCGCCACCAGCACGATCGACATGGGCGGCGACGGTACAACGAAGCGGCGATGATGAGACGCGCCCGGCGGACGGAGGCGGGATGGCTGGGCAACAAGACGACCGGACCGGGATGCGGCCTGCCCCGGAGCCACCCTCGGGGTCGGCCGACGGCACCAGGGCCGAGCGCTGGGCCGAGATCCTGGCCGCGGTGGTGCTGTCGCTGGCCACCGTCCTCACCGCCTGGTCTGCCTTCGAGGCCACCAAGTGGAGCGGGGTGATGGCCATCCGCTTCAGCGAGGCCAACGCCGCCCGCACCCAGTCGGCCCAGGCCTCGGCCACCGCCAACGCCAAGCGCACCATTGACGTCACCGTGTTCGCCGAGTACCTGAGCGCCGTGGCCACCGACGAGCGCGAGCTGGTGGCCTTTCTCCAGGAACGCTTCCGTGACGAGTTCAAGCCGGCGTTCCAGGCCTGGGCGCGCCAGCGGCCCCGCACCAACCCGGCGGCTCCGCCGACACCCTTCGCGATGGCCGAGTACCGCATCGCCGAGGATGCCGAGTCGGCGCGGCTTGCCGAGCTGGCCGACGTCCGGGGCCGCGAGGCCAGGGAGGCCAACCAGCGGGGGGACAACTATGTCCTGGTGACCGTGCTGTTCGCCTCGGTACTGTTCTTCGCCGGCATCAGCACCAAGTTCGCCGGCCGGGGCATCAAGCTTGGGCTGGGGATCCTCGCGGCGGTCGTGCTGGTGTCCGGGATCATTGTCTTGGCCACCTTCCCGGTCGAGATCTGATCAGACCGAGCGCTGGTGTTCGATACCGTCGAAGCGGCCGTGACCGAACCCCGAGCAGATCTGGCGGCACCGCCGCGCCTTGCGACAGATGAAGGCAACAAGAAGGAGGCCCATCAACGGGCTCCATCAGTTAGACCACCTACAGATCCGTAGGCTGGCGGTCTCCGTCCACGGCGTTGTCCTGAGCCTGGATCCACCGATGGGGTACGGTGCGGGTAGTGGCGGGAGTAGGAGAAGGGTCCCCTGACCAGGGAGAATGACGGCTGCGCTTATTGGAGCTGGCGGGGGGACTCGAACCCCCAACCTGCTGTTTACAAGACAGCGGGCAATCGTCCATGGCGTGCTGCGGCATGCTGTCCTGCCAGGTCACGTCGGATCGGTCGTCCAGCCAGTGTGCTCCTGTGGGGCTGAGTAGTCCCCGGTGGAATGACTGTGAGAATGACCGCCAGCGTTCCTCGCTCCATGATCATTAACCCACACCGGAGCACCCACGGACGATGCCGTCAGCCGCCGCAGCACCCCCGCCATCGCCGCGACCGGCAAGACGCCGTCGACCGCGACGTTGGCGATGGCGTTGCGCGGCATCCCCCAGGCAGGCGCCTCGACCGGGTCCTGTACCAGCGCCAGCCCACCGTGCTCCTTGATCGCCCGCAGCCCAGCGGTGGCGTCGGCCATCCAGCCCGACAGGACCACCCCGACCACCCGCGGGCCGAACACCTCCGCCGCGCTCCAGAACAGCGGGTCAACCGCGGGTCGAAACCCGTTCACCCGAGGACCATCGTCCAGGTGCACGTGGCCGTCCTGGACCAGCAGGTGCCGGTCCGGTGGGGCAATGAGTACCCGTCCGGGGGTGATGGTCGCGCCGTCGACAGCCCGTCGGACCGTCAGCGGGCCCATGGCGTCCAGGACCCGCCACAGCGGAGTGTCGTGGGTCGGGGAACGGTGTAGCACCAGCAGCATCGAGGCTGGAAACTCCGCCGGCAGGGCGGCCAACAGCTGGGCCGCGGCCCGGATGCCGCCTGCGGAGCCGCCCACCACCACCAGCTCGCACGGGCGGGCAGCCAGTCTGCCGTTGGTTGCCTCCACCGTTGGGTTGTACCCGCATACAGCCACGACAACCTGCGGCTTGGATCACGTACCTACTTATCGTGAGCCGACGAAGAAGGCCCATCCACAGACTCTCAATCACCGACTCCTACGTGGCGTCACCCGGGGCGGCCCTTCCCGACGCCGGTTCACACAAGGGGATGATCAACAAGGCAAGCAGGACGACCGGCGGAGACACGTATATGCGCTCTGACCTGAAGCTTTGGAGCCCGAGGAGGAATTCGACCCTCCATGACAACCGGGGCTGGTCAGCCGATCAGGCGGGTGTGCTCGTCGGTGATGATGCGGTAGCACTCGCAGGAGGCCGCCTCCAGGCCCTTGCGGTTGGTGATGGTGATGATCCCGCGGCTGTAGGTGATCAGGCCGTCCTGCTGGAGCCGGCCGGCGGCTTCGGTGACGGTGGCTCGCCGCACTCCCAGCATCTGGGCCAGGAACTCCTGGGTGAGCTCGAACTGGTCGCGGCCCCCGACCCGGTCGTGGGTCATCAGCAGCCAGCGGGCACACCGCTGCTCCACGCTGTGGAGCCGGTTACAGGCCGACCCTTGGGAAAGCTGGGTGAAGAACGCGTAGGTGTAGCGTTGCAGCAGCTGCTGGATGGCCCCGGCGCCGTTGGCCAGCTCCCGGAAGGTCCCGGCCGCCATCCGCCAGGCTTTACCGGGGACCTGGCAGAAGGCCAGCCCGGGGCTGGACGTCGCCCCCAGGAAGACCGGGATGCCGACCATGCCCTCGTTGCCGATGGTGGCGACCTCGACCGCCTGATCGTCATCCATCACGGCCAGGACCGACAGCACACAGCCGTCGGGGAAGTAGACGTGCTCGATCGGCTTGCCCGGCGCATACACCGGCTCGCGGACCACCATCTCCACCGGCTCCAGCTGCGCCAAGAACCGCTCGCGGTAGGGCTCGGGCAGGGCCAGCAGCAGCCGGTTGCCGAGACCATCAGGGGGGGCGCCGGATCTAGTCATGGCGGCTGGTGGCTAACCCCTCCGGTGGTTGGGAAACCTGCGGCTCAGGCGGCAGGTACCGGGGCAATACGCGCCCAGGAGGCGACCGGGACCCGCAGCCAGGCCGCCGCCCCCCTGGCCATGACCAGGGTGATCAGCGCCGGGGCGATGGTGGCCAGGGGCAGCACGAAGTCGACACAGCCAGTCGCGATGACGGCACTGGGCATGCCGAAGCATTCGGCGCTGGCCTGGTCCTGGACCAGCACCCGCCCACCGGCCTGCTTGACCGCCTGCGCTCCAGCCGCACCGTCGGCGAGCCGGCCACTGGCCACCACCGCGATCATCCGATCGCCATAGGCGGCCGCGGCCGAGCACAGCAGCGGATCAGCCAGGGCCAGCCGGCCCGCCAGCTCGGCCGAGGCAAAACGGCCATCGGCACCGACCAGCAGCTGGCGGTCGGTCGGGGCCACATAGACCGTCCCGCCCTGTGGCTGCTCGCCGGCCATGGCCGACCGCACCGGAAGGCTGGCGTGCCTGCCCAACAGCTCCGGAAGGCGATCGGACGCGGCGGCCGGGCGGTGCAGCACCACCACCACCGCGGCCGGGAACTCCGGGGGCAGGGCGGCCAGCAGCTGACGGTAGACGGCCAGGCCACCCTGGGAGGCTGCGACCACCACCAGGTCAAACACCCCACCGGTGTGTACGGTTCCGTACATAACGGTCAGTGTACCGCGGCCCGGCCGGGCATGATGGCCTACAACCAACCCGTGTCTACGGACTGGTGCTCCGCATCAGACCGCTTGGTAGTTAGGGCTACGCCCAGACGACTGTCTTGGGGTTAGCGTGCCGCCGTACCTGGTCAACCTGCGCTTGCTTCAGGTGTACCGAGGCGGCCACATCGGCATCCAGCCGGCGTGTCTGGGGTTCGAGTCCCCTCACCCTGGCAGGTCCCGGTCGGGCTCAGCCTGGTCGTTGGATGGCCTCGTGTTCCTCGGCCAGGGCGTCTTGGAGCCGCTTTCTGGCGCCGTCCGCGCGGTCGCGTTCGGCTTGCGCGCGCTCCTCCCGACCGAGCTGGGCGTGCTGGTGGGCGGCCTGCTCGTGCAGGTCGATGGTGCGCTGGTTGGCGCGCTGCTCGGCCCGTCTGGCCCGGGCCAGTCGCCCGACCACGGCGGCGAGGTCAGGCATGGGCGGCCAGCGGCCGGCCAGGATCTCTCGGGCCACCGCATTGACGGTGCGCGAGGAGGAGCGGGCGCTGAGTCGCAGCCACTCAAAGGCGGTTGCCTCGTCGATGTCCTGGTGGACCATCAAGGCGCCCTTGGCCTGCTCGATCAGCACCCGACCGGAGAGGGCGGCCTGAAGTTGCTCGGCCAGCCGCCCCTTGACCTGCGCCTGGGCGGCAGTGGCGAGCAGGCTTGCCACGACCCGGCGTAGGCTTGGAGGGCGCTGATCTCGCTCTGGCTCCAGTCCCGCGGTTCGGCCACATAGATGTCCAGGGTGCCGATGGGACCCCGCCCAGCTCGATCGGCGCGCTGGCGGCGGCGCGGATCTGGACGTCGCTGAACAACAAGCTAATCTCGCCCCAGTCGGGTTCGGCGCGGGCGTCACGCATCACCGCCGGGGCACGCTGAGAGAAGGCGACCTGGCAGGGGCCTTGGCCGAGCAGTTCCTGGTTGTCCTCGGCGAGCTGGCTCTGCTGGTCACTGGCGCTGACCCAGCGCAACTGGCCCTGCTCATCGGCCAGCATCACCCCGGCCCCACTGGCCCCGAACAAGAGCTTGGCAGCGGCCACCACCTGTTGCAGGGTGCCGGCCAGGTCACGCTGGGGCGCGGTGTCGGACAGGCTGCTGAGGCTGGCAACCAGCGCCTTAGAGTCAATCCTCATACGGTTGTCCCCTCCTGACCGACGTTTCCAGCGGTCGAGTCGATCGGGACGCTGTGTCGCTGCCCGCCTGCCAGGTTATAGGCGCCTGGCCGACCGGGCGCTGGTCGGCCAGCAGAGCACCCAGAGCCGTCCACGTCGTTCGTGATGTAGGCGGTAGGTGGACGATGCGCTCATGCTGAAATGGGGAATGGCGGCGAAGCCGCAAACTGGTTTCTGGGATGCGTGCGAATGCGCGCCCGGCCCGTAGGGCCGGCCCAATCGTCCGCCCTCCACGATTTCGCCCGGAGTGGGCCGACGAAGGAGGCCCATCGACGGGCGCTCTATTCCTTGGGCAGACTCCAGCGTCTGACCAGGGCAAACAGGCCAAGGCCGGCCGCCCCTGCCCCCTCACCCCCCGAGGGACCCATCAAGGGGGGATCAAGGGGACCCCTGGAGGGACCCATCCAGCGAGCTGCCGCGGCATCAGGAATTGCCCCACAGCCGTCGTGGGATGGATCCACATTAGCGAAGGAATTGCCGGCGGCAGCGACGGCCCAATTTTACGAAGGGTAGAGCCAGCGG
>Ga0081538_10003879_pt1 | contig 13963 bp, 13 predicted proteins | sample TabmetS5T2R1_FD_71022 | JGI IMG/M metagenome (GOLD analysis project Ga0081538, IMG submission 71022) | Tabebuia heterophylla rhizosphere microbial communities from the University of Puerto Rico - S5T2R1 | ecosystem: Host-associated > Plants > Roots > Rhizosphere ... | reverse complement strand
TGAAGGGACGATGTTTGAGCGATTCACCGACCGGGCGCGGCGGGTGATGGTGCTCGCCCAGGAGGAGGCCCGGCTCCTCAATCACAACTACATCGGCACCGAGCACCTGCTGCTGGGCCTGGCCCACGAGGGCCAGGGCGGGGCCGCCAAGGCGCTGGAGTTGCTGGGCATCCGGCTGGAGGCGCTGCGCTCCCAGGTCCAGGAGGTCGTCGGGCGGCGCCAGCCCGGCCCGAGCGGGCACATCCCGTTTACCCAGCGGGCCAAGAAGGTGCTGGAGCTGTCGCTGCGCGAGGCGCTGCAGCTGGGCCACAGCTACATCGGCACCGAGCACCTCCTGCTGGGGCTGGTCCGCGAGGGTGAGGGCGTGGCCGCGCAGGTGCTGGTGAGCCTCGGCGCCGACCTCTCCCGCGTGCGCCACCAGGTCATCCAGGTGCTCTCCGGCGCCCCCGTCAGCGGCCCGGAGGCAGGCGCTGGGACGCGGCCGGTACCCGATGCTATTAGCGAGGCTGAGGAGCAGCTGGCCCAGGTGCGCAGGCAGAAGGAGGCCGCGGTCGATGCGGGGGACTTCGAGAGGGCCAAAGCGCTGCGCGAGGCGGAGAAGGAGCTGTTGACGCCGCTGGCCGAGCGGGAGCGGAAGGCGCTCATCCAGGAGAACCAGCGACTCCACCGCGAGGTCGAGTGCCTGCGGGCGCTGCTTCACCGGCACGGAATCGAGCCAGAGAGCGGGACCACACCGACCGGCTGAACCAACCACCAACCTCGGTGGGCCGGACCGGCAGCAGCTGTCTCTGGTCCGGAGCCTGTCGCCCACCTGGACGGGCTCGCTCATGCGGTGCCGTCCACCAGCCGCAGCGTCGGCGCATCCGGCCTGGTTGTGCCGCGCAGCTGCTCGGCCCGGCGGGCCAGGTCGGCCAGCTCCGGGTCGTCCAGGTAGCAGGCGCGCAGCCGCACCGGTACCCCACCCTCCTGCAACAACAGCCCCACCCCGCGGGCCGCCGGGTCGATGGCGGCGGCCGAATGGCCCTGGCTGGCCCAGCCCCGGCCCAGGATCGTGTCGGAGGCCTCGGGCGTGGAGCAGCGCAGCGCCCAGCGGAACCCGAACAGATCCCGCAGGAAGGTGGGGACGACATCGGCCGAGGGCTTCTGGGTGGTGGCCACCGTGACCATGCCGGCGGCTCGGCCTCTTGCCACGAAGTCGCGCAGCAGGGTCGAGAAGGCTTGGGCGGCCTTGCGGTCGGGGCCGTTGGTGTAGAAGGCCAGCTCCTCGACCACGACCAGGTGCAGGGGCAACCCGTCGCCCTCGGTGACCTTGCGGGCCCGGGTGGCCAGCAGGCTCAGATACCGGTCCTCCAGCTCTGAGATCAGGCCCTTGAGGACGGCGATGGCCTCCTCGACATTCGGGCCGACCAGCCGGTTCGCGCAGCCCTGCCAGACGGCCAGCTCGACCAGCTTCGGGTCGAACAGGGTCAGCACGACAGTAGGGTCGAGGGCAGCGGCCGCGATGAGGAGCTGGGCGACGGTGGACTTGCCCCCGCCCGGCTCGGCGCCGAGCAGCAGGTTGCGCTCGGGCAACAGCAGCTCGACCTGGTTGCCGTCCTCATCCTCGCCCACCGGCACCGGCTGCCACAGCGAGCAGCGGCCGGCGTTGACCAGCGGCCAGGCGATGGGCTGGGGATCGGCCAGCGGATCACGGCGCAGCACCACCACCCGCGCATACCGAGCGTTCGCGGGATCGCGGGTGACGCGGACCTCCCGGACGCCCATGAACGCTGCGAGCTTCTCGGCCGCATTCTCCAGGTCAGGCACCTGGGCGCCGGCCGGCAGTCGGACCCGGAGCTGCTCGCCGGCGCGGGTGAGCACACAGCGCATCACCCATGGCACCCGGTCATTTCGGGAGGCGAGGTCGGCGTGGCGGCAGGCCAGCGCCCAGCGGCGGCGCACATGGGAGCGAGCTAAGGAGCGGGCCAGCGGCTCCCGCGTCCACCCGAGCAGGGCGACCATGAAGGCGGCGGCCACGATCACCCGATCGGCGTCGGCGCGGCCGAGGTGGTCGCCCAGCCACACGTACACCACGGCGAGGAGGGAGATCAGGGCGAATTCGAGGCGGTAGGCCCAGGCCGGCCGCAGCACGGCCAGCAGCAGCCAATCCGCCGGGGCGCGCGTCGACATAGGGAGCGATGACCGGGGTGGGGCCTCGGTGAAGGTGCCCCAGCCCACCGGCTGACGGGGGTAGTTACGATGAGGGTGCATCAGGGCTCCACGTGATGCAGCGGCCCGGTGTTGCGAGCACCGAGGCCTTGGTGGTGGAGGGGCCGGCCCGGCTCCCAACAGCCGATCTGCCGGCCCCTCCGTCGCACGCCAATCTCCTGCTTGGCATCCCTCCCTTCGGTCAGCTCGCCTTGGCCTGGGCCATGGCCGGCTCGATCCGGGCAGCCCGGAACGAGACGCCCGAGCGATCGGCCATGGTCCAGGGCTGGGCGACCAGCCCGGCCACCTTGACCGGGGCACCCTGGCGGATGCCTGCCGAGGGGACTCCGGGGACCTTGACCGCGATCAGATCCGCGCTGTCCTCGCCCATGACCAGGAGCTGGACGACGTAGAGCGGCTCGCCGTTCTCGTCGGCCTTGGGCCGGCGGGTCTCGAAGTCGACCACCGGCTCAGCCGGCATCGCGCACAGGAACGCGATCGCCGAGGTGTCGATCGGGAGCTTCACGGGCTGCCTCCTTGGGGAGTCGCTTTGCGATGCCCCATTGGAGGATCGTTGGCCAGGACGGGAAAACTGCCCTGCAGGATTTGTCGGGACGTCTCGGTAGGCTGGAAACGTCCGATCGCGACGCCCTGGAGGTTCGGTGGCGAACGAGCGACTGCGCAGCCGCATCACCGGCGCCCGGCTCACCATCGCCGAGGTAGCCGCCGAGGTCGGCGTGGACCCCAAGACGGTCGAGCGCTGGATCATCCTCGGGCGCATTCCCCACCGCTCGCATCGCTGGGCAACCGCGTCGCTGCTGGGGACCGACGAGGCCTATCTGTGGCCCGAGTTCGCCGACGCGCGACGCACCCAGGCGGCCAGCACCTCGGAGCTGGTCACCCTGTATCCCAACCGCGGCGCCGTCCCAGGAGCGCTGTGGCGCAGCCTCCTGGAGTCCGCTGCCGACCGCATCGACGTGCTGGTCTATGCCGGGCTGTTCCTGCCCGACGGCTATCCAGAGATCGCCAAGCTGCTTGCCACCAAGGCCGAACAGGGGAGCAAGGTCCGCCTTACCCTGGGAGATCCGGACTCCGAGGCGGTGCGTCGACGGGCGAGGAAGAACAGATCGGCGATGGCCTGGCGGCTCGGGTCCGGCTGGGCCTGCTGTACCTCCGGGAGGCGATCGGCGCTCCTGGGGTCGAGCTGCGCTTCCACACCACGACGCTGGACAACTCGATCTACCGGTTCGATGACGACATGCTGGTCAACGCCCATGTCTACGGCGCCCCAGCCGCGCACTCACCAGTGCTGCACCTGCGCCGCCTGCCCGGCGGTCAGCTGTTCGACCACTACCAAGCATCTTTCGAGCGGGTCTGGGAGCAGGCCAGCACCGACAACGTGCCCGCTGTCTTGGCACAGGGAGAGAGGCGGTAGCGGTGGCTCGGATCGACTACTTCAACGACCCCAACGCCCCCAAGGCCAACAGCATCGTCCCCTCGGTCACCGCCATCGTGGCCAACGACCGCGGGGAGTTGCTGTTGGTGCACAAGACCGACAACGACCTATGGGCGCTGCCCGGCGGGGCCATGGACGTGGGCGAGTCCATGGCTGACACGGTGGTCCGCGAGGTCAAGGAAGAGACCGGCATCGACGTTGCCGTCATCGGCGTGGTCGGGATCTACACCAACCCCAACCACGTCATGGCCTACGACGACGGTGAGGTCCGCCAGCAATGCTCGATCTGCTTCACGACCCGGATGCTCGGCGGGCAGCTCGCCACCAGCAGCGAAACTAGCGAGGTCGCCTGGGTCGCTCCCGAGCGGCTGGACAGCCTCAACATGCATCCCTCAATGCGGCTGCGGATCGACCACTACCTGGAGCGGCGCAGCGCGCCCTACATCGGCTAAGGGAACCACGCACACGACAACGTCGTCGTCTGGGCTGCTTGCTCTGCGACGGCTCCAGCACGGTGTCGTTTTCACTCCCAACCCATGCCGTTCATGGCCGCACCGCGCCGTTACCCATGCTGGTCGCTCATACATGTCCAATCTTGACGGGCAAGACATAAAGGAGCAGGCTGCACGGCAGCCAGCCGGAAGGCGGTCCCTGAGGGGGGGAGATCGATGCCAGATCGTGCAGGAATGCCCCGGCGCCGGAAGTCCTGGAGTGTGCGTGCGATCGTGCTGGTGATCGGCCCGCTGCTGGGGCTTCTTGTGGCCCTACCAGCCAACGCCGCACCGATTGTGAATGAACGCTACTCGGGCACTGAGTCCTTCACCGACTGTGGTGGGTTCCAGGTCGAGAGCACCTTCAGCGGCCGGGTGATGATCAAGGACGCCACCCCGGCCACCGACGGGCAGTTCTTCTACTTCCAGGACAACTACCAGTACCGCGACGTGATCACCAACCCGGCCACCGGCGAGTTCGTGGTCGTGCGTGGCAACGGGATCTTCAAGGAGGTCCAGGCCCGGCAGGTGGAGGGCAGCGTCTTCACCTTCTTGACTCATGAGGCGGGCCAGCCGTTCGTGGTCGAGGACAGCTCCGGGCGGGTGGTGCTGCGCGATCGGGGCATGATCACGCTCTCCTATGTGTTTGACACCCTTGGCGACAGTGAGCCAGGAGGCGTGTTTCTTGAGGACCCGGTGGTGGTCCGGGTGTCCGGCCCGCACCCTGGGTTCGAGGAGGCCTTCGATTTCTGCGCGCTGCTGACCAGCCTCATCGGCTAACCGGCACCTCTGACCTGATGACGACGCGCCGGCCTAAGAACGTCGGCCGTCCAGCCGAGTTCCGACCCGCTGAACTGCTGCCTGGAGTAGCGGACGGGCTCGAAGGATGGCCCGGTGCACCGGATCATCGGGCGAGTAGCGGCGTTGGATCTCGCCGATGCGCTCGTCCAGGGTCATGGGCTGGCCGGCTGGCCCGGTGGTCATGTCGGCGAAGGTGAGCGCATCCATGACCAGGCCGTCCTCGACCGGGAAGGCGGCCAGCTCCTCGACCAGTCCGCGCTCCTCGGCCTCGAAGCGCGCTCCCGAGTGGTGCGCGACCAGGCAGGCCAGTCGCTCCTGGCCTTGGGCGCGGAGGAACCTTGCGCCGTCGACCGGGTGGAAGCCGAGCCGCTCCAGGGATGGGGCATAGCCAACGTCATGGAGGAACGCTGCAGCCACCAGCAGGTCGGCATCCTCGGCCGGCAGGACCGCGGCCACGCGTCGCGCCTTGTCAGCAACTGCCTGGACATGCAGCCATCGGTCGCCCAACGGTGCGATCAGCCGGTCTGCCTGCGCCTTCGCCCATGGTTGCAGTGTCATTGCGCGACGATACCCTGCGCGCTTGACCGCGCCCAGACCGTCTTGTTGGCTGGCCAGATGCTGCTCGTTAAAAGTTTCTCTACCACTTCAAGGCCGGCCCTGCAGGCGGCCGCCTGCGGCGGCCGTCCTCGGCCGGCAGCACCACCGGGCCTCGCGAGCCTCACATCCGCCTAACAGACCAAAATCACGAATCAGCTCATGTGAGCATTAGCCCCCAGACTTCCCAATAACGCATTGTCCTCTCGATGCAATCGGAGGAAGCTGGCAAACCACAACTCGACCTCCATCTATCGGCGGTCCTCACACCGAGTTCTTTGGATCGCCCCGATCCTCTGCACGGCATCTCAGGAAGGCTTCGAGGCCGAGCGACCCGCCACAGTATGAGAACAAGGGGGGCACTGATGGTGGAACGCCAGTGTTGGATGCGGCGGATCACGGCGCTGCTTGTGCTCGGAATCGTCGGCGCTCTCGCCCTGACCCCGGTGGCTCACGCTGCTCCTACGAGGTTGCTCGTCGACGACGACGGGCGCGGGGTGCCCGGCAACTGCAACGCGAACCAACCCACCTACACCCGCATTCAGGCGGCCGTGGACGCGGCACATCCCGGGGATACAATTCAGGTCTGCGCCGGCACCTACGACGAACAGGTGGTGGTGAAGAAGCCGGACCTCAGAATCGTCGGTGCGGGAGCCAGCCGGACCACCATCCGGCCCAGCGTCGGCAGCATCAACACCGTGGCGCTGGCAACGGGCCTGCCCTCGGTGGCCATTCTGTTGATCGACGGCGTGACCGGTGTCAATGTTCGAGCGCTAAGGCTGGATGGGAGCACCGCTACACTCCCAGCAGACTGCCCGCCATACTTCGGTGTCTATTACCGGAACGCCTCCGGGACCGTAGACTCCGCGCACGTCACAGGCGTCCAACAGTGCGTCTCGGTTGGGATCTTCGCGCAGAGCCCCGAGGACGGGAGCGGCGCCGCCGAGGTCATGATCCGCGACACGGTTGTCGACAAGTACGGCGTGGCCGGGATCATCTGCAACGAGCCCGGGACCGACTGCATGATCAGGAGCAGCACGATCACCGGGTCCGGGCAGCCGAACGAGGTGACGAGCAGTGGCGTCCAAATCGGGTTTGGTGCCGGCGGGCGGGTGACGAAAAGCGTTATCCGCGGAAACCTCTGTGGCCAGGAATCCTGCGGTCCCGATCCGTTGACACAGGGCGGAGCGGCCGGAATCCTGACATTCCAGGCCGCGCCAGGCACCGTCATCTCCGCGAACGATCTCGCTAACAACGATTTCGGTGTCTGGTTGCTGGAGGGCAGTGGGTGCTGTCGAACGAGCAAGAACACGTTGACCGACAATCGGTTCTTCGGAATCATCATTCAAGACGGGAGCAATCAGACTTCTAACAATGAGATCTCGGGCGGTAACGTCGGCATCGCGGCCGTAGCACTAACTGCAAACGCCGTGGCGACCTCAAGGGACGATGTCATCAGGGGGACGGCCGTAGCCCCGGTGCAGACGTATTCCTGTTGCGGCTTTACCGCAGAAGTCATCCGACGCTGACGAGAAAGTCGGCGCTCCAGCGCGGATCAGTATTCGAATCCCACCCGACTCTGCCGCGGGCCGCGGCCCTTGCCAACGAGGCAGGCGTAGCCCGGGTCATCCTCACCCTGCGGTTGAGCTGGTGCCTATCACTGACAGGCCCCACGGGCGTTGTCCTCGCCTGCCGTGCCACTACCGTGCCATTCACAACGGTCCTGACCAGTCCCCAGCGGACAACCACGGACAACGCCGAAGCAGCATCGACCTGCCCGAATCGCTACCTCCGCAGGTCACGATCCCGCCCGAACTGGCTTTGGGAGCAGGGGTCGCTGCAGTACTGTAAGACGCGTGATTGAGGTAACTATCCACGACGGCCGCGTCGGACGTGACCCAACTCGGCTAACTCCCGAAGGCCACGGTGAGATCCTCCAGACCTTTCAGAGCGACCACCCCATAGATATGGGGGACGTCCTCACACTAGAGGACGGGACGCAGGTACGAGTCATTGGAGTGACCGAGAGCTACGCACCCGGCAGCTGGAAGCAGGCGGTTCACGTCGGAGACTTGTTCTGACGACAGGGTCCACTACAACTACGCCAAGGACAAGGTCCGAAGGACCAGAGCGCCGCAGGCATCCGCGACCAGACGGGACCGCAGCCCGATGCTCACGAGATTGCTCACGGGACAGGCCGCGACGCCCCGGGATGAGCGGGTACAGAACGAGACAACGCTGCGGCATCCGCCCGGCGTGAAGGCCTGGTAGAGCCCAGGAGAGCACCGGCCAGCACACCGCGTGGGCAATTTAGGTCCCGGTGCGTAGTGGCCCCTGGTCCGATGGCCGCAGCCACAACGATGCCCTCGCCGGCTGGATCGTCTGGTCGACCACGGCCAGGAGCTCGGCCGAGAGGGTGTCCAGATCGACCTGGTCACGCAGGCGGATGCTGAACGCCTCAATGGTCTTGGCCGCGTTGTACTTGCGCCGGTTGAAGCGCCGGTCGACCGTCTGCTGGATGCGGCGACGGGCCGGCTGGAACAGGGCGGCCACGGCCAGGGTGGCGCCAGCGACCGCCCAGCTCGGCGTCTCGGTGCCGATCCCGCCAAACAGCTGCCCCAGGACCAGGACCAGCCCGGCATAGACGGCGCCGAGGACGGCGGTGAGCAGCCCGTAGACCAGGGTGCGGTTGACCAGCCGGTCAATGTCCCACAGCCGGTAGCGGAAGATGCCGATGCCGAGCCCGGCCAGCAGCAGCACCGTGCCCAGGAACTCCAGGTAGGGCCCCCAGGGTCGTGCTTCGGGGAACAGGCTGAGTGGGATGCTCAGAGCAGCGCCGTAGGCGAACCACTTGATCTGCTGGCGCTGCAGCGCACCGGCGCGCCGGAACCGCAGCACGAGCGCGACGACGCTGATGGCGCCCAGCAGCAGCGCCCCCTGGAACGCCGTCCAGAACATCGCGCCCACCAGCGCCGGTTGCGAACCCTCCTGGGTGATCAGCTCCGGCCCGCGCAGCGGCCAATACCCGACGGCGAGGATGGCGGTGGGAACGACCAGGACCACGGCGCCGGCCCAGGCCACCGGCCGCCAGCGGCGCGACGGTGGGCGGCCGTCCGGGAACAGCAGGATCAGGAAGCCCGCGAGGATCACGATGCCTGGCACGTTGGTCCAGCTGGTCAGCCAGGCCGCCAGGTCTCCACCGGGCAGCGACAGCCGCCGGGAGGTGAGGCCGAGGGCAAGGGGCGCGTACTGGGCGGCGAGGTTGTACACGGCCAGGAAGGCGCCGGCCAGGATCAGCAGCCAGGCGAGCAGGTGGCGACGGTCGCCGACCACGATCAGCGCCCCGATCAGCGGGAGGACCAGCGCATTCAGGATGCCGATGGCGTGGTGATTGGCCACCAGCTCAAGGAGGTTCTCGCCGTTGAAGCCGGCCAGCGCCACGCTGGCGAGGGCCAGGGTGACCGACAGGATGCACAATGCCCACGCCAAGGAAGCCGGAATCCGACTCCGTGGCCGCTGCTGGGCTGGGATGATCACCGTTGCGCACTCCCTCGATGCCGACGGTGAAGGGAAGTCTCGCCCCACACCATCACGACACCGTTACGGCCAGGTCGGGTGGGATGTCGGCAACTAGAGCCAGCACGGGATGGCTACCCCGGCGATCACCAGGCGACCGATAGGCGGCGAACAGGCGGCGAACGCCTTGCAACCAGGCGGTAGGAGCCGACACACAACGACGCTAGACGCCAAGGTCGAAGGCACGATCACATCAACGGCGCTGGTCATGCGACAGCCGTACTTGTTTTCACACGGCAGCGGCCACAAGTGGGCAAGGGGACGGCGGCTGCCTACTGGGCGGCCGCCGTCTTTACCTGTCCTCAGCTGTTCTGGTCAGTGGTTAGCCTGCAAGCGCCGCACAGAACGCTGCCACATCTCCTGAGCGTCCGACATCGGGCACGATGCGGAAGTCTGATCCCGGATGTGCGGCGAAGTCCAGACGGCCGGCCGAGAGGAACACGGTCCCGTCCGGAAGCGGGACCCTCGCGACGAGGCCGCTGGCATACACGTGCGTGACCTCGCCGTCCTCGAAGAGGACCCGAATATTGAACGTATAGGGCAGACCCGTGAGCGTCTGGCCATTCGCGCTAAACACGTCCTGCTCGACGTTGTGAATCTGGATCCTTGTTACCTCCCCGCTCTGGTCATAGAACGTCGTCTCGGTCCCGACGAAGGAGGCGTTAATGGTCACGGGGAAGCTACAAATATCCGTGACCTCGAAGGTGACGGTGTCATCAATCGGTACTCTTGTTGGCTCGATAGCCGCTGCTGGATGCGTTAGAACCCCCGTGGTGCTCAGCGCGAGCAAACTGAGCAGAACCAGGAGTCTAAACCTTCGCATCATCCTGCTCCTTCCTTCGTCGCTTGTCTTCCTGGCACTGGGCTTCACCAGGACAGACCACCTCGGATCGAGAGCTTCTCGGTAGCCCCCTTGGCGCTCAGCGCCCGACCACTGCGGGTTGGCGGTGCCCTCGGCCGAACGGCACGCAGCCCGGGCTGTCGCCGCACTCGACGGGAATCATTCATCGCCTGCCCCCCCGCAGGACCACTTGCCGTCCCGGCAAGATCGACCTGCAGCAGACGACTGTAATCAACCAGCAGCCTTCGGGGACGACCTGGCAATTGTGGTCATTCGGCCACAGAGAGTGCTGGGCGAGGACTCAGAGGCGCTTTACCAGCATGGAGCGCCTGGGAGCACGAGCAGACGGCCAACCACCTCACCCGCCAAGGCCAGCCCATACCTCGCCCAACTTTCCTGGCTAGGTGCTGTACGTGAGCAAGGCTGTTGAAAGCTGGGAGCGGTGGAGCACCTGGTCGCCTGCAAACCACTCACGCACAACCGGGCCCCAGGCAGGGGCAGCTCGGCGCGATCCCAACCGCATCGGGAGCCGGCAGGCATCGGTGAGCCTTAGCGGTCACGGTCCGTCTCTGGTCCGCGGACCCAGGTGTAACAACGGACAACCGCGGATCATCACGGACACTGAACCCGCAGTTCACGGGCCGTCTTGGCCGGTCAACAGACGGGCGTCCTGTCGCTTACAACGACGAGGTCACGGCACTCCGAGTCGGCTGCAACGGCACGATCCTGTGACCGCCGGTTGAGAATGAACTGACGTCCACCGCGATCTGCTCGGAGGTGATGGCCCTACCCGATGCGGCGCTCGAAGGTGACAAGGAGGCCCTCGGTCCCCCCGGGTCCAAGCCGACCCTTTACGTCCGCGCTGGTGATCGCCTTGAGCTGCCAGCCCTGGGAAGCATGATCGTTGAGGAGCTTCTCAAGCTTGGCGCCGGACATCTTGCCGCCGATCATCCTCTCGCGGACCTCGACGACCTTGTATTCGTAGCGCTCGGGCATCGACTTCCTCCGCTGGGCGGGTCGGGGCCTAAGCCTAGACCGACTGCGGCAGGTTCAGTTATGGAACCGGGGCTCGCCGGTACACGGTGGGTACACGCAGGGATGGCAGACAGGGGACTGCAATGGTCACCACAGGCGCCAAGGCACCGCAGGTCAGGCCGCCAACACAGCGGCCACCAGGGAGCCTTCCAGGAGGCGGGCCAGAGTTCGAGTCTCCCACCCCTGCGGCGAGCTCCGGGCTCTTGGCCGCGAGCCAGCGGTCACCGAGAAGGCGGCTGCTTCAGGCCTTCTCGTGCTGTCGGCGCAGAGCAGCCTGCGTGATCTCCTCCAGGCTGGGTCGGCTGCATGCCGAACTTGCTGGATGGGTAGAACGTCACTGTTGCCTGGCACGAGGAGGTCGACATGTTCGCACGGGTCACCGTGGTCGACGGGCTGGCCGACCAGTGGGACAAGACCAAGGAACTGCTCAAAACCCAGGCCGTGCCAAGGACACGTGAGCTCCGCGGCTGCTGCGCCAGCTACTGGCTGGGCGACCCCAAGACCGGCAAGGGGCTGGCGGTTGCCCTATACGTCACCGAGAAGGAGCTTCGGGCAAGCGCCGACACGGTCGCGGCCATGAAGCAGGAGCTGATCCCGCAGGCCGGTGGGCAGCTTGTTTCCGTAGACGAGTACGAGGTCATCGCCCAAGAGCCTGGCACTGGCGAATCCTGACCCATCTCCCACGACAGCTCAGCAGCCCGCTGGCTCTAACTGAGGGTCAGGTCGTGGGCGACGCGGTCGCTTCCACCTGCTCCTTGATGACCCGAAGGCTCCTGGCCATCGTCTTGCGGAAGGTCCCCCGCAGCAGCGGCAGCAGCAACCGGATCGCCCCGCGGGCGCGGGTATCAATCACGAGCTCCAGGCTGGTGCTGGCCGGCGCCACGGGCGCCAACGTCGCCCGGGCGTGCAGCGTGAACGGGCCGAACCGGGACACCTCGGTGAAGCGGCTGACCGGCTGGTACTCGGTGATCTCCATGGTGCCTTCGACCCGCCGGCCCCGGTCGCTCCGCACCAGCCGCGCGGTCGTTCCAACCCCTATCGGCCCGGGGGAGGTCTTGGTGATAGAGGCAACCGCCGGATCCCACTTGGGGTGGTTTTCGAAGTGATCGGTGGCCACGAACCGAAACACCTCGGCCGGGGGGCGCTCGATGACCTGGGATGCTGAGAGCCGCACGCCGCTGCCTCCCCATCTCCCCAAGCTCGAAGCCTGGATGCTCACGGTTTGCTCACGAGACTAGCCGACACCGCGAGGAACAGGGCGGGACGGCTGCCGGTGGGTAAAGCAGCCAGGGCCCAGGTAGATGGGCTGATTCGGGACGGGTGAGCACCCAGCGGAACGGTGCTCAAATGACTCATAACCCAGAGGGAAGCCGGGCTGCCGCGCCGCCTTCGCGGCTTGCTCACGAGGCGGTAGTCATCAAGGACGGGCCTTACCCTCGTGCCGAGCTGGGAGCCGTCGCCGCCAGGTGGGAGCGTCGTCGTTCTCGTCGCCGTGCCACTCGCGTGCGCCATAAGCAGCGGTCACCAGCGGTATCTAGCGGACGGTCACGGTCACTCGAGGGAGTCCGTTGGGCAGGGCGCCCGTCGCTGACCTGGGGTGGGGGAGGAGCCCGAAACTGCATGGCATGCAAGGGGTCAGGGGTTCAAATCCCCTCAGCTCCACCAGGCACAACGCATCTCCCACTCCCGCTCTGAGCGCCATTTGCCAGAGATTTGCGAGAAAACGCGTTCAGTGGCTGCCAGAACACTCGCTGTGTTGAGCGGCTTAGGCGGCCTCGAGGCCTGCTCAGCGAGCAACTCGCTGACCTGACGACACCCAGTCAAGCGCCAATGGGTGCGGCGCGGTGGCCGGGCTGTGGCGGGGTGCTGGACATTGCCGCTGACGGGACGGCATCGCGCCCTATCGGCACGGCCTTGCCTCGCAATTCGGCAGCCGGGTGCTAGGCACCTTCGATGCCGGACAGCCCCGGGCATGCCGACCGGGGAATCGGGCGGCCGGTCTGCTGGTTGACTGTCTGAAGTGCGTCGTAGGTTCTGCGCTGGTTTGAGCTGCTGCCTCCATCCTCCAGGAGGTCACCATGCCCGCCGCCACCGATCGGTCGTCGTCGGCCTCGATCAGCGCCGACGGCCGCCTGGTGGCGTTCACCTCTGACGCCGACAACCTGGTCGCCGGCGACGGCAACTTCGACACCGACATCTTCGTCCAGACCGGTGTTGAGCTGGGCAGCGGGAACGCCGCCCTCAGCGCCGACAGCCAGGTGGTGGCCTTTGAGTCGGAGGGGGCGCTGGTGGCTGAGGATGGCGGCTTCCCCCGTGGACGTCTTCGTGCACGCCGAGCAGCCCTAGCCGACCTTCGTGACCAACTCCGACACCCGATCGGGACCGACCCCAGCAGGCTCACCCTCGATCATCGTCGCTCGACCAAGGAGGTCACCATGCGACGTCGCGTCCTGTTTCTTGCTGCCGTCCTTGGGATGGTCGCCCTGCTCGCCGTGGGCGCTCCCGCCTTCGGGGAGGGCCGGCCGTTTGCGACCACGCTCACCGGGGCCGCCGAGGTCCCGGGCCCGGGCGATGCCGACGCCTCGGGGACGGCGTTCATCACCCTCAACCAGGGCCAAGGTGAGGTCTGCTTCGACCTGAGCTGGGCTGGGATCGACGGCACCGTGACGGCGGCGCACATCCATGTTGGAGCCGCCACGGTGGCCGGGCCGGTGGTGGTCGGGCTGTTCGCCGGTTCCTTGTCGGGCACCGGCAGTGCCAGCGGCTGCGTCACGGGGGTGAGCGAGGCGCTGATCAAGGCCATCCGGCACGATCCGGCGAGCTACTACGTGAACGTCCACAGCATGGTGTTCCCGGCGGGGGCGGTCCGCGGACAGCTCGCCAAATAGGCCGCCAATGGCAGGACCAGGGCGGGAGCGCACTCGATCGAAATCCGGTGCGCTCGGCCGCTCAGCTCAGTTCGGCTTGCCTGGTGAACAGGGG
>Ga0081538_10003878_pt1 | contig 13964 bp, 13 predicted proteins | sample TabmetS5T2R1_FD_71022 | JGI IMG/M metagenome (GOLD analysis project Ga0081538, IMG submission 71022) | Tabebuia heterophylla rhizosphere microbial communities from the University of Puerto Rico - S5T2R1 | ecosystem: Host-associated > Plants > Roots > Rhizosphere ... | reverse complement strand
GCATCGAGCTGTGCCGGGGTTTGGTCGAGGCCCCGGCGTTGCCCCCCGGCCTGGTCGCCTTGGCCTGGATCGGGCAGGCCCCCGGCGCCCCCGCCGGGGCCCTGGCGGCGATGGACGAGGCTGGGCAGCTCGCGCCCAGCCCGGATGTGACCACCCTGCTCAACCCCGTCCCGGCTCAGCGGGCGCGGCTGCTGCTGGCCCAAGGCGACGTCGCGGCGGCCGCCCGTTGGACCACTCAGCGTGGCCTGCACCCGGACGACCAGCCGAGCTACCAGCGGGAGCCGGAGCACCTGGTCCTGGCTCGGGTGCTGCTCGCCGAGCAGGCACCCGAACCAGCGCTGGGGCTCCTGGGGCGGCTGCACGAGCTGGCGGTCGCGCAGGCACGGGTGGGCAGCGTCATCGAGATCCAGGCGCTGCTGGCGCTGGCCCTGGCCGCCAGCGGCGACCAGCGCGGCGCCCTGGCCGCCCTGGCCGAGGCGCTGCGCCTGGCCGCGCCCGAGGGCTATGTGCGCGTGTTCGTCGACGAGGGGCCGCCGATGGCCAGCCTGCTGGGTCGGCTGGCCGGCCCCGGGCAGCGGGAGCAGTTGGCCGAGAACGTCCCGCCCGGCTACCTGGCCCGGCTGCTGGCGAGCTTCCCGCAGGCCGCTGCCCCGCACCCGGCGGGTCGGGCGGTGCCAGGGCTGGTCGAGCCGCTGAGTGAGCGGGAGCTGGAGGTGCTGGCGCTGCTGGCCACCGGCCGGTCCAACCAGCAGATCGCCGAGGAACTGGTGGTGGCCCTGGACACCGTCAAAAAGCACGTCAGCCACATTCTCGACAAGCTCGGGGTGGCCAACCGCACCCAGGCGGTGGCCCGGGCCCGGGAGCTACAGCTGCTCCGCTAGGTCGGCCAGGGCGGCAGCGTCGATGGCACGTTGGTGCATGCCTGGGCGGTCGTGCTCGTTCCCGAGGTTCCACCTGCAGTCGGCACCTTCGGGTGATGGCGCCACCTCGTCGCGTCCATACCCTGCTCCAGGCACACGCCGGATCGCACTCCATCGGGAGGGTCATGACCAGGGTCCTGATCGTGGGCGGTGGCGTCGACGCGCTGGGCGTCACCGACGTCAGCCCAGCAGCGCGCTCGGACGTCGCCGGCCTCCGGTTCGCCGGCGAGCCGCTGCTGGTCGCCTCCGGCCTGGCCACACGATCCGCTATCGCGATGTGCCGGTCCAGGCGGCGCGTGCCACCCTGCGCGTCCGGGGCGTCTCCGACTGGCAGATCGAGCAGCTGCTCGGCTCCGCCGAGGTGGTCGCCCGCCTGGTCGGCCGCCCGCCACGCTCAGCCCCGCCAACTTCGCGCTCACCCAGTCCCTGCAACGGAGCCGCACCCAAGCTGGCATGAGCAGGGCCGGCAGAGGGCTGTCAGGTCCTGGAACCCTGCGGCGGGACGGCCGGGTGCTTGAGCAGCTGGCCTGCGCCGGCCGGCTACAGCCAGCCGGAACGTCGGAACGCGCGGTACAGCGTCAGGCAGATGACCACCATCGTCACCAGCACCATCGGGTAGCCAAAGCGCGAGTTCAGCTCGGGCATGTGCCGGAAGTTCATCCCGTAGATGCTGGTGAGCAGGATCAGGACGGCCCAGATCCCCGCATAGGCCGCAATCCGGCGCATGTCGTCGTGCTGGCGCACCGACACCTGGGTGAGGTTGGCCTGGAGCAGGTCGGCGAGCAGGTTGCCGAGCACGTCGGCGTCGTCGACCAAGCGCTGCAGGTGGGCGTGCCGCTGGCGGAAGCGCCGCCGGAGCCGCTCGCCGGTGGGCGCTGGCGGCCCGGTGGCCAGGCGGTCGAGCATCTCGGCCCCCGGGGCGGTGGCCTGCCGGAACTCCAGCGCCTGGCGGGCGAGCTGGTAGAGGCGCTCGGTCGGCCGGGCCCGGGTGCGGGAGAAGACCGCCTTCGCGACCTCGTCGACCGCGTCGTTGAGGGCGCTGAGGACGGGGCCGTAGCCGTCGATGGCATGGTCGAGGAGGCTGGAGAGCACCGCCGCCGGGCCGGCGCCGACCAGCTCGGGGTCGGCCTGGAGGTCCTGGCGCACCCCTTCCAGGACAGCGGTGTCGCCGTCGACGGTGATCACGAAGGCGTCGCCGAGCACCACTTGGACCTCCCCGAGCCGGACGGCCTCCTCGGCTTTCACCCATGTGGTCGTCTTGACCGTCGCCAACAGCAGCTCGCCGAAGACGTCCAGGGCCGGCCGTTTGGCCGCCGTGCCCAGGTCGTCGACCAGCGGTCCTGGCAGGCCGAACTCGTGCTGGACGGACGCCAGCTCCTCGGGGCTGGGGTCGTGCAGTCTGACCCAGACGAACGTGTGCCCGTCCTGATAGGTGGTTCGCGCGCTCGCCATCACGCCTCCCGAATGCTCATGCGCGCCGGCGTGGCCGTCAGTTTCGGCGCGGGCCCACCGAGACAGGAAGCCTGACCCGGACAGGGTGCCGGTGTCCTGGCGCTTGACCCCAACGGTTCTGGTGCCCTCCTTGCGGTCGCCAGTCTCGTCGAGGACCAGCACCGCCTCGGGGTCGCCCAGGTGCTCGACAGCACCGCCGCATGATGACCGGCCCGGGCGTCGGCCACCTGCTTGAAGCGAAAGTCGCGTGAATCCATGACCACGGACACTGGGCTAGGCTTCCGCCCGCCCCGATTGCACTGCCACCCGCGTTCGATGGTGCGCAGGAGCGCCGGGACCACGAACAGGTAGCGCAACGGCTTGATCGCAGCCATATAGGCGGTCCCGAACCGTCCGTTGGGCTTCACCAGGACCGCCATCTGGCCCCGCTGGCCGCCCGACTCGTCGGGCACCCAGCCGAGGTGGATGACCGTGTGCACGGTCCGGTTGGCCAGCTCGGCCGCATACTCGTTCTCCAGCAGGTACAGCGGGGTGAACGGCTCGAGGCCCGGAGCCGGTGCGTCCCGCAGGTCGGGTGGCAGCCGATCCCGCAGGGTCGTCGCCCTGGCGCCCAGGCCGGCCTGCGGGCGGTCCCAGCCAAGGAGCGCGCCGATTCTCCAGCGGGCCTCCCAGAGCACCCGGACCACGAGCGGGGCATCCCGAGGGAAGTCGCCGGAGGCGAACTGCGCCACCAGTCGCGGCAGGTCGCCTGGGCCCCCCGGGGTGGACAGTGCCCAGACGTCTTCGAGCCGGAAGTCGGGGGTGAATTCATGGATACGCCAGGGGCGCGAGGTGTGGGCCGTGGCGGAGAGTCTCATTTGTGGACCTCCATTTCTGTGGCGCCAGCCGTGGCGGCGGGCCGAGCAGGCCGCGGACTGCCCGTTGGGCGAGCTCGGTGTCGTGCGGTGCGCGTCCGGCCACCTCGGATGGCGACCGATTCGAGCGCGCCATGGCGGTCACCGGGCCGGCGACGCCACCGCCCACGATCAGGACCCTGGTCATGCGATCAGGCAGGTGCTTGGGCCACGCTACCGAGGTGACCGGGCCGCGCCATCACCCGAAGGTGCCCATCGCAGGTGGAATCCTCGCCAGCCAGGGTGCCCGCCCGGCATGCACCGACGTGCTATCGAAGCTGCCGCCCTGGCCGACCTAGCGGAGCAGCTGTAGCTCCCGGGCCCGGGCCACGGCCTGGGTGCGGTTGGCCGCCCCGAGCTTGTCGAGGATGTGGCTGACGTGCTTTTTGATGGTGTCCAGGGCCACCACCAGCTCCTGGGCGATCTGCTGGTTCGACCTGCCCATGGCCAGCAGCTGAAGCACCTCCTGCTCCCGCTCGCTCAGCGGCTCGACCAACCCCGGCACCGCGCCGCGCCGGCCACGCCTGGAGGAAGCCACCCCTGCTCGCTGAAACGCGTCGGTCAGACGACGGAGGTAGTCGGGCGGCAGCTGGCGGTCGAGTCCGCCCCGCGGCCCGGCCGCGATCAGGGTGTCGAGGAGGGTAGCCATGGGCGCGCCCTCGTCGACGAACACGCGCAGGTAGCCCTCGGGCGCGGCGAGGGCCAGCGCCTCGGCCAGGGTGGCCAGCGCCTCGGCCAGGGTGGCCAGCGCGGTCTCCTGGTCGCCGCGGTCGGCCAGGGCCAGCGCCCGCAGCGCCCGCAGCTCGATGATGCTTGCGGTCCGTCCCTGGCATAGGGCCAAGGCGAGCCAGCGCTCCAGCAGCCCAAGCGCCCGCTCGGGTGCCTGATCTACCAGCAGCAGCCGCGCCAGCACCAGGTACGCGGGCTCGCGTGGGTAGCTCGGCTGGTCCTCGACTCCCAGCCTCCGTTCCCGGACCCAGCGGGCGGCATCGGCGGTCCGGCCCTGGACCAGCGCCAACCGTGCCGCCTGCGCCGGCGCCGGGTTGAACAGCTCCACCAGCCTGGGGTCTGGCAGGACCCGCTCGGCCTCCCCCATGGCCTCCGTGGCGCCGGCCGGGTCGCCCTGGGCCTGCCGGATCCACGCCAAGCTCACCAGCCCGGCTGCCAGCGCCCAGGCATGGCCCAGTTGCCGACACAGCGCCACGCCCTGCTCGCGTGATCCAGGGCGGCGTCCAGCTCGTCTCGCTCGCGCAAGAGCTCGGCCAGGCGGACATGCGCCAACCCTGCGAGCGGCGGCGCCGAGTGGACGGCGGTGGCGAGGTCCAGTCCCTGCCGGCAGGTTGCCAGCGCGGCGCCCAGGCGGCCCTGTCCCTGTTGCACCTGGACCAGGTCAGAGTCGACGACGGCGGCCTCCATGGGCACGCTAGCGGCCCGGAGCCCGGCCACGGCACGGGCAAGGGTCCCTTCGGCCTGGGCGAGCCGGCCGGCCAGCCGGTCGGCCTGGGCCAGCGTCCAGTCAACCAGGGAGCGCAGCATCCACTCGCCCTCGTCGAGCTCGGCCAGGGCCTGCCGGCTGAACTCGCTGGTGCGCTCGGCGTCACCCTGCATGAAGGCGAGGATGGCGCGCGACAGCGCGATTACCGCCGGCACGTTGGCCAGCAGGCTGGCCGCCCGACCGACCGACGGCTCGTACGGCTCCTCGGGCTGGTCGCCGTGGGCGGCCAGCGCCCGTTCGGCGTCGTCCAGCAGCGACGCGGCCGCGTCCAGTCGGACAGCGGTGATGGCCGTGACCGTCTGGGCCAGGCACAGCCGCGGCCGGGATCGCACCAGCTCTACGGGCAGCGCATGGAGCCAGCGGCGCAGGGTGGCACGCTCGCTGCGTCCCAGCAACGCGTCGAAGTGCCGCTCGATGAGCCGGGCCGCCCAGACGGCATCTCCGGCGGCCAGCGCATGGCGGATGGCGTCGTCGGCCAGCCCGTGCAGCTCGCACCAGGCGGCCGCGGCCTGGTGCAGCCCAGGCACCCGCTCGGGCCGCTGCTGGGCGAGGCGGGCGCGGAGCAAGTCGGCGAACAGCTGGTGGTAGCGCCACCAGCCCCGCACCTCGTCCAGCGGCAGCAGGAACAGATTCGCCCGCTCGGCCTGGTCCAGCAGCTCCTGGCTGTCGGCCCGCCCGGTGACCGCGTGGCACAACGGCCCGGAGAGGCGCTCCAGCACCGAGGTCTCCAGGAGGAACGCCACCAGCGGCTCGGGCTGGCGGGCCAGGACTTCCTCGGTCAGGTAGTCCAGCACGTGGCGGTGGCTGCCGCTGAAGGTGGCCACGAACGCGGCCGGGTCGGACCGTCCCTGCAGCGACAGCGCGGCCAATTGGAGCCCGGCGACCCAGCCTTCGGTGCGGGCCGCCAACGCCGCCACGGCCGCCTCTGGCAGCTCGGGCCCGACCGCGGTGCGCAGCAGGGCGGCCGCCTCGGTGGGGGTGAAGCGCAGCTCGCGCTCGCGCAGCTCGACCAGCTGGCCGCGGGCTCGCAGCCTGGCCAGCGGCAGCGGCGGGTCGGCCCGGCCGGCCAGCACCAGCCGCAACTGCACCGGCTGGCGTTCCAGCAATACCAGCAGGCTGTCGTGGACCGCCGCCGCCTGGATCAGGTGGTAGTCGTCCAGCACCAACGCGACCTGGCCGGGCTGGGCGGCCAACGCGTTGACCAGGGCGGTCACCACCGCCTCCAGCGGCGGCTGCGGGCCACCCAACAGCGCCGCGACCTGCTCGGCGAGCCCCACGCAGGCCGGGTCCAGGGCGGTGGCCACATAACGCCAGAACCGCGCCGGGTCGTTCTCGCCCGCATCCAGCGCCAGCCAGGCGACCGGCGGCTGGCTCCCTCGGGCCCAGTCGGCCAGCAGGCTGGTCTTGCCGAACCCGGCCGGCGCGCACACCAGCACCAGCTCCCCGGCCATGCCCTTGGCCAGCCGATCCAGCAGCCGTGGGCGGGCCAGGAAGCCGGGGCGCGGCTGGGGGACGTGCAGCTTGGTGGCCAGCAGCACATCCCGCTCGGCCACCGCAGCCTGGGGCGGCGGCCTCATCCTGGGCGGCTCCACCATCCGGACACCTTGACACTCGCCCGTCGGGCGAGACGGCCAGAGGGTCCATTCTAGGACGTCGACCGATGGCACGTCGGTGCACCGCCACAGCATCCCAGGAGGCTGGAGATCTTCCCCTGCATGGGCACCTTCGGGTGATGTGCCACCCCGGGGCGGGCCCGTAGCGTGGTGAGACGCGCCCACCACACCGGAGTCGACATGGACAACTACGAGCCGGGTGCTGCTGGAGGTGTGCCGCCTTGACCCGGACTGACCGTCCGGCTGCCGAGAGGACGATCTCGTGAACCCGCTCCTGGTGCCCATCGTTGCCGTGCAAGGGATGTGGATGCGCTCCACGATCGAGATGGCTTCCCCGGCCGCCGGCCCGACCAGCGGGACGGTGGGGGACCCATCCCGCTCGCCGGTGCGCATCGCCGTGGTGGGCGAGTCGACCGCGGCCGGCTGCGGGGTCGACACCCACAACGATGGGTTCGCTGGGTGCCTGGCGCGGGAACTCGCCCAGCGGATCCGCCGGCCCGTCACCTGGGAGGTGGTCGGGCAGCACGGGGCGACCGCCCGCCGCATCCGCTACCGGTTCCTTCCCCAACTAGAAGAAAACCTCGACGGCCAGCGCCTCGACCTCGCCGTGCTCTTGGCGGGCGGCAACGATGTGCTCTCCCGACGCACCCCCGACGAATGGGGTGCTGATCTCGCGGCCATCGTCGACGATCTCGCCGCTCGCGCCGGGCGCGTCGCGGTGGCTGGGACCCCGCCGTTCGCGGCGTTCCCGGCACTCCCGGCTACGCTCGGCCGGTACCTCGCCGAGCGCGGGAGCGCCCTGGATGCAGTCTCCCAGCAGATATGCGCCCAGCGACCCCAGGCAATCTGGATCAGCTCCACGGCCGGCGTCCCGCCGCCCGACTCCTTCGCTCCCGACCGCTTCCACCCCTCGGCCGCCGGCTATCGCCGCTGGGCCCAGGACGTCGCGCCCCACATCGCGCACCTTGTGGCCCAGGATGGTCGCCGTCCTCGAGACGCCTAATCCTCCACCGACAGCTGTTCCTTGCCGAGGGCTCGGAGCAGCTCATCCCCCAAGGTGATCACCCACTCCGTAGCCGTCTCATTGAGCTGGACCCCCGGCGGTCCGCCGGGGGTCGTGCTGGGTCCGCTGGTCGTCGGTTCGGCGCCGTATTCTGCTCAGAAGGCGCCGAGGTGCTTGTAACCGTCCGGGCGGCCGAGGCGATCGCCCATGCGGAACGCTGGGCCAGGACGGTGCGCCCGAGTGCTTGGACTGGCTGCTGATCGTCGGGCCCGGCCACCTTCACCGACCCATCGACGCGGCGGAGCGGTTAACCGACGTAGTAGCGCCGCTCGATCAGCGAGGCGGGGTCGCCCCAGCCCTGGATTTATGCGGTCCGGCACGAACCAGACCACAGTCTGCAACATCTTCTGTACCAGGCATATCGCGCACCTTCCGCTCACCCAGCTCACTCAGCACGCTGACGATCGTCCGCTTCGCCAACTCGATCTTGAGGTCGCTGTAGCCGTAGCCTCGCGCGCCGGAAAGCAATGGATGGGACACGCCGCCGATTCAGCGAGCTTCCCTGGGCGCGGCTCGGATACGGCGGTACCCGCCATGCCACCGGATGCTCGACCGAGGGAACCCCAAGGGCCCGGCGCCCTGTCTGATGTGAGAAACGTCAATGGGCAGGAGGCGGTGTGCGGGACGTTGAGGGATTCGAGCAGTTCTACGCGGCCTGTTATCAGCGGCTGGTCGGGCAGGTGGCCGCTATCACGGGGACCTGGCCGACGCGTGCTGCACAACTTCAACCCCAACGGGTTCGAGTCCCTGTATCCGCGCTACCGCGGCGGCCGGCCACCGACCTTCATCCTGGCCCAGCGCCGAGCGAGCAAGCAGCTCGCCCCTGTCGCGTCCCCAGGACACGACCTGCGGTTCTCCACGCGGCGCCTGGCCAAGCTGAAGGAGTTCCTGGTCGCCGAGGGGTAGTCGCGACATCAGCCACAAGCGCCTGCGGGTGCTGCTTGCCAGGAGGGCGTGTCCTTTCAACGCCTGGAAGCAGTCGCGCGACCCGGCCTTCGAGACCAAGAAGAACCGCATCCTGCACCCGCATGGGCTGATGGACGGCACCGCCGACGTGCTGCCCAGCGACCCGGACGTGGTCATGTGCGTGGACGAGTTCGGCCCGCACAACCTCCAACCCCACCCCGGCCGGCAATGGACGACCCACGCCGGCGGCAGGCCACGACCTCGCCGCCGGCGACGCGACCTACACCCGCCCGCACGGCGTGCGGCACCTGCTGGCCGCCTCCGACCTGAGCTGCGACCGGGTCTACGGGCACATCAAGCCGCGCAAGCGCCGCCCGGGCGTGGTCTTGTTCTCGGCGTTCTAGATCTGGGCGAGGGCCTTCTCCGCCCTAGATGCATGCTCTTGGGCAGGGCTGCGAGCCCGTAGGGGGTCTTGCGGGAATCGGGCACGCGCGCGATCGAACGGGCGCGATGTAGAGGTGAGCTTATGAGCTGGTCCCTCTCCCTGGGTGTCACGGCTGCTTGAAGTCCAGACAGCTCTGGACGAAGTCTTGGATGGCCGCGTTGTTGTCATCGGCCGGGTTCCAGGCGACGCCAACCTGACTGGGGCTGACGCCGACGACCGGCAGGAAGACCACGCCGGGACGCTGGTAGAAGCGGGCGGCGGACTCGGGGGCGAGGGCGACGCCGTAACCGTTTGCGATCGCGTTGAGCCAGTCGTCCGGGTGCTGAGTGACGGTGCCGATGCGAGGCTGGTTGCCATGCCGCTCGTCAGTGGCCAGCCAGTAGTCACGCCACTGACCGGTCTCTTGTGGCGCGGCAACGAATGGCTCGTCCCACAACTCGCGGAAGGGAATCTCGTCTCGGTCGGCAAGCCGGTGGGTGCTCGGCAGGACGACGCAGCGAGGCTCGGTGAGCAGCACCTCCACGCGCCAGGATTCCTGCCCGGGGAAGGGCAGCCGTAGCAGGGCGACGTCGGCGTTGCCGGCAGCCAGCCCCGCCGTGGGGTCCGACCAGGGGCTCTGCCGCATATCGACCCGCCAGCCCGGCCTGCGCTTGCCGAATGCTGCGATGATCTCCTGGGTGGCCTCGTTGGCGGCGCTGGCGAGGAAGCCGACGCGCAGTACGCGGGTCTCCCGGGCGGCCGCAGCCTTGGTTTCGGTAACCGCGCGATTCCAGTCGGCAAGCAGGGCTGGCACCCAACGAGCCAGGGAACGTCCGGCGTCGGTGGGCGACATCCCAGCGCGCGAGCGGGTGAACAGGCGTACACCCAGCAGGGTCTCGAGCTGCCTGATCTGCTTGGTGAGGGCCGGCTGCGACACATACAGCCGTTCAGCTGCGCGGGTAAGGTTCCCCTCTTGGGCGACCGCGGCGAAATAGCGCAGCAACCGGGTGTCCACATCCATGCCATCAGGTTATGGATACAGGTATTGGATGTGCAACGACGAGCACCCGACACTGGGGGAGCAAGGTCGTTTGCTTTAGGAAGGTGCCCGTTGTTCACCCTCTACGTCGCCGTGACCTTCATCGCCGCGATCGGCGCGGCCGTCGGGGCTTGGATGAACTTTGTACGCCACCCCATCCCCGTCGCTGCAGCAAAGCAGGTCCAGGTGCCACAGTCCTGGATGCTCCCGCTGGGAACCCTGCTTGGCGCCGGAGCGCTCGGGCTGGTAGCCGGGTTTGCCGTACCTGCTCTCGGCGTGGCCGCGGCCACCGGGCTGGTGCTGTTCTTCATCGGGGCGATCATCGCGCACCTGCGGGTCGGCGACGTTCACCTTGGCAGGGCTGCCGCGTTCCTCGCACTGACTGCGGCCACGCTTGCCGTCACTGTGGCATACAGGATCGGCTGAGACGACGTGGCACCTGAATAGTTACGTCCAAATAGACATGACATGCGGGTCCGTGAGCGCTACGCGGGATCGCAGGTCGCGAAGATCCTGGTGGAGCGTAGGGCGAAGTATCCTGGACTGAAGCACCGGCCGGGCCGCTGTCCAACCGTGCGATCTAGGTGAGACGGCGTACGCGGCGCGACGCGCCAGGGGTCGGTGTCCGCCTACGTGATATTCCCCGACCGGAGGAGCGGCATAGGGAATCGGCTGCCACTGTCGCGTGCGCCGGCTCCGGGGACCGCGGACCACGCCGTCCGGGGTCGCCACATCGTCAAGATGTGGACCCATCGCTCGAGCGGTCGAGGATGAGATCCGCGGCGCGGGCGACAACCTGGACGCGGGTGCGGTCAGGATGGTCGGCGGCGATGATGTGCCTGCCGATGGCCAAGCAGAAGGCGAGCAGGCAGCGGGCCTCGACCTTGTCCGGGTCGGCGCAGAAACTGCTGATCGCGTCGCGCAAGAGCTGCATGCGTCGGTTGTCCACGCGGCGCAGGCGTTCGGCGACGTCCTGGTCACGGCGGGCCCAGTCGCGGATGGCCAGGTCGATGGGGAGCAGGCGGTCGCTGGAGAAGGTAAGCTGGCCAGCCAGCCGGACCTGGTCTAGCACGTCGCCGCCCTCCCGCTCGATCCGGTCAAGGACGTCGTCGATGCTCTCGCGCTCCCAGGTGTCCAGCATCTCGGTTAGCAGCGCGCCACGATCGGCGAAGTAGCCGTAGAAACCGCCCTTGGTCACGCCGAGTGCCTTGGCCAGGGCCTCGACACGCACCGCGTCCACACCACCCTCGGCCAGCGCCCGCAGCCCCTCCTCGACCCACTCTTCGCGCGGTGTACGCAACGCAGGCATCGCCTGATCCCTCTCCCCGACCGGTTGTACGGAGACGTACAACCGGTCTACACTCGGCTTGTACGGCATCGTATAACGCTAGCGGGGGACAGCGTCATGTCAGTCGGTTTGGGTACCTTCCACTACCCGCCTCCCGAGCACGTCGAGGAGTTGGTCGGCCAACGCCACCAGGGAGGTCAGGCCACGCCGGGTTCATCTCCTCCTATCGCGGTGACGGGGCGGCTGTGATGTCGAGGAGGCTCCCCGACACCGAGCACACTGCCCGCCCGTGGCGGATCCACGAGCTCGCGCCCGACTTCCGGATCGAGGACGTGTGGGCATACCGCACACCCGGCGCCGGGCCAGACGACTTCCCCGCCATGCTGGCCGCGCTGCGGGTCGCCGGCGGGCTCAACGAGAACCCCCGGTGGTCCGGTTCCTGTTCGCCGTGCGCTGGAAGCTCGGCGCCCTGTTCGGCTGGGACCAGCCCGAGCAGGGCCTCGTGGGGCGGGTCGAGTCGCTGGTCGACCGGCTGCCCCCCGACCTGCGCCAGGACGCGGCCGGGGCGGCGGTGCCGAACACCCCGTTCACCATGGTGTACGAGCTGCATGACGAGTGCGCCATCGAGCTGGCCAACAAGACCGTCCACGACATCTGTCACCTGGGCTGGGTGCCGACCGACGACGGCCAGTACGAACTGCGGATGGCCGCCCTGGTCAAGCCCAACGGCCTGCTCGGACGGCTGTACCTGGCCGCGATCAAGCCGGTTCGGTACCTGATCGTCTACCCGGCACTGACCTGGAAATGGGAACGCGCGTGGCGGAACCGGGATAGCAGCTCCGGATCCGGCGCACGCACCACCCCGGCCAGGCCTGATACCCCGAACTAACCGGCGTCCCGCCAGGGTCACAGAACCGCGATGAGCCGCGTCGTGCGGCTCCGCGACACGGAATGGAGAGCCATATGATCAAGTGGGCTGGTCGGCTCATCGTGCTGTATGGAGCGGCGCATACACTGGGTGCCCTGACGGTGGAGGGCGCCGCGCGCCACGCCGGGGCGTGGTTCAGCGGGGAGTTGTGGGGGGACGACCTCGCCAACATGAGCCCCGCCAACAGCGCGTACTGGCTGAGTGTGGACAGCTTCGGCGTGCCACTCATCTTGGTTGGCCTGACGGTGCTGTGGCTGGACCGCCGCGGCATCACGCCTCCGGCGTTCATCGCATGGTCGCTGGGGATCTGGGCCGTGGTCGATGCCGTGGTTCTCGGGCCGACGCCCGGACAATGGCTGATCCTCCTGCTGGCGTCTGGCCTGCTGCTGGCTGGAGCTCGCCGCGCCGCGCGCCTCGCCAACTCCGCGCCCCACGACGACAAGCGCTACGCGGGTCAGTGAAGGGGCGCTTCGGATATGAGCGGGTGTAGCGGTGTAGGGGGGCATCCCGGCGCGGCACAGGGGCCTGCGAACTTTGACCGCTGTCGAAGGCTGCCGAGTCTGGGAGAGCCCTGTGGAGACGACCCTACGCGCATGTGCCAGCTGCTGGTCGGCTTGCCCGATGTGACCGTCCACGGGGGTCGAGGGCGACGGTGTCGCCGTGATCGTGCACGTCGAGCTGCGATCGCAGCGGGTCGCCTGCCCGGCCATGCAGGCCTACCAACGCCTGGGCTTCACCATCCAGCCGGGCGGAGAGCACCCCGGCGTCGGCACCCGCAACGCGGCATGGCGCATCGACGCCAGGTACATCGAACTGATCACCGTTCACGACCAGGGGGTCGCACGAGCCGGCTTCGGCCCGGTCTGGCCCGCGATCCAGGCCACCCTGGGCGCCGGTGGTGGTGGGTTGGCCTTCGCGGTCCTGGTCTCCGACGTCGCGGCAACGGTGGCGGAGCTTCGGGCACGCGGGGTCAGCGTCACCGACGCCCAGGCCGGCTCCCTGCAGCAACCCGACGGCTCGACGGTGACCTGGGCGCTGGCCTTCCTCGCCGAAGGTCCCCCGTGGGCGCCGTTTTGATCAACTACGGTGTCGCCGCAGAGGCGTGGCGCGCTCGCTTCCGGGGGCCGGGCTTCCCGATCGATCCGTGGTCGCTGGACCACCTGGTCGTGGAGGTGTCAGACCCTGCGGCAAGCGCAGGCTGGCTGGCGGGGGTGCTGGGACTGCCCGTGGTGCCGGTCGGCCAGGGCGCGGTTGGGGTGCCCCTGTCCGGCTGCACGGTCGCCTTCGCGCGCGGTCCCGCCAACCGGGTCACGCGGGTCGTGCTGGCCGGCGCTGACGCACCGGTTGGGGAGGTGGCCGGCCTGGGGTACGTGCGCGCCACGCCGTGACGTGCGCGCGACATTGTCGCCATGCCTCATCCACCAGGCCGACTCACCCGACCATCACCAACCAGACAAGCCCGCACTATGCCGAGGCCCTGACCCCTACTTCCTCCCCGCGTTCGTTAGCCACACCGCGGGTCCTACAGTCGGGGGACCGGCCTGAAGCAGACGAGGATTCCACGGCCAGCCATTGCGGGCTGCAGACGGCTCGGGGACGGCTGCCGATCCGGGGTTCGATCGCACACGCGATACTGCTCCAGCAGGTCACGTTGAGAGCAGGAGGCTCGCATGTCGAGAAGCCCCGCCCCGCCACCACCCACTGGCGCCTCTGCGCCATCGGCAGGCCAGCCAAGGTCGGATCCGAGCCAATCGGGGGCGGGCAGCAGCCCACCGCCGAACGTCCGGGCGCAGCTGCTGGCAACCGAGCACTGGAGCCTGCTCGCCACCCGCAGCACGACCCAGAGCGAGGTCCTGAGCCGCATCACCACCTTCCTCATGCTGGTGTCGGCCAGCATCGTCAGCCTGGCCCTGATCGGGCAGGCCACCGGGTTCGACCGACGG
>Ga0081538_10003877_pt1 | contig 13969 bp, 12 predicted proteins | sample TabmetS5T2R1_FD_71022 | JGI IMG/M metagenome (GOLD analysis project Ga0081538, IMG submission 71022) | Tabebuia heterophylla rhizosphere microbial communities from the University of Puerto Rico - S5T2R1 | ecosystem: Host-associated > Plants > Roots > Rhizosphere ... | reverse complement strand
CAGGCCATGCCACTGAGATGGGGGAGACGCCCGACTAGGACGTTGTGACACACGTGGAGGCGCTTGACCAGGTTAAATTGCTGATAGATCATGCCCACACGGGCCCGATGCTGGCGCAGCATCTCGCCGTGCAATGATGTGAGGTCACACGCGCCAAAGTGTATGCTCCCGGCCGTCACCGTGGTCGTACGCGACAGGCAGTGGAGCAGGGTAGTCTTGCCCGCTCCGGAGCGACCAATGATCGCAACGAATTGCCCAGGTGGGATGGTTGCTGACACGTTATGGAGTGCTGCAGTACTCTGAAAATGTTTGCTCACACCTTCTAACGTAATGACCGGAGAGGCCGGCACTATAGCGTCAGCCCAACTGGACTCTCCTGGCGCTCCTCGATGAGACGCGCACAGCATAGGAGTCTCCTTTGTATTAGGATTATCGTCATAGATCTAGTCGCTGCTCCAGATGACGGCCACGTTGCTGGTCACGTCACCGCTGGCTACGCCGTAGAGGATGCTCGGAGCGGCCCACCTGGGCCGCCCTGCGAGGCAAGCATGCACCGTGCATCGTGCGTCAGAGTATCCTTGCGCTATGTGAGCTGGCGATGAACCAGTAGTAAAATTTTCGCCCATTTCCCTGTACTCATATACACACAAAGCTCACTTCTCCTTCATGGTTCCTTCGCATTCTCCAGGCATACTTGTTCTCACTGGTGTATACCAACCCGTAGGAGGAGTAGAGATGGTTAGGTACAAAAACATCCTCGTGCCGCTCGATAGCTGTGGTCAGAGTGAGCCGATCCTGAGCCAACTCCCGCCACTCGTCCGGCACACCGGTATCACCGTGCATCTCTTAAGCGTGTATCCGCCTATGCATACGGTCGTAGGACGACACGTCGTGACCTCTGGATACCAGCGCGAAGCGCAGGCCAACACCGCAGCACTGAGATACCTGGACAAGGTAGCCACCCAGCTCCAAGCACACGGCGCACAGGTGCACGTCGATGTCCAGTTCGGCGACCCTGTGGAGAAGCTCCTAGGGACCGTGCAAACCTCTACGGTGGATCTGATCGTTCTGCCCATCCCGTGGTATCGGGGCGACGGACACCTCATGGCGGCTGAGGTCACGACTCGGGTTATCCAGCAAGCGCCAGTGCCAGTGCTGGTAGTACGCCTCCAGACGAGTCGAAATTACGCGGGGAGACGGCGATGGAACTAGCGTCCCTAATGCATCGCCGGGTGATAACTGTCTGGTGGTCGAACGAGGGAAGCTCCTGGGGATTGTGACGACGTCCGATCTCATAGAGTATCTCATCGACACCTGTAAGCGTCACTGGCCACCGGCCTACCATCAGGAGGAGAACTCCGTTGAGCAGTGCTGAGGCACATACTGTGGCCTTTATGGACATTGGCACAAATTCGATTCGTTTGCTGGTGGTGCGTATCCATCCTGATCATTCGTCTACCGTTCTGACACAACTCAAGCAGATGGTTCGCCTGGGTGATGGGGCCTTTACCCACCAGCATCTCCAACCGGACGCTATCGACCGTGCCGTGTTTGTGGCGCGACAGTTCGCCCAGTTGGCGCGTGCCAATGGCGCCGAGACGATCATCACAGTGGCCACCGCGGCGACGCGTGAGGCCGCCAACCAGGGCGCTTTGGTGCAGCAATTACAGCAGGAAGCCGATCTCGACGTACGTGTCATCTCAGGGCTTGAAGAGGCGCGTCTGATCTACCTTGGCGTCGTTAGCGGTGTGCATCTCGGCGAGAAACAGGCGTTCTTGATGGACATTGGGGGTGGCAGTACGGAGGTGAGTATCGGCACCCAGCACCACCATAGCTATCTCGGATCGCTCAAGCTCGGTGCTATCCGTCTGACGGCGCAATGTCTCGCTGAGCAGTGTGGGCCGCTGGCGCCGCACAAGTATGAGGCCATGAAACAATACGCACGACACCACGCCGTGCGCACGCTGCGTGAGCTGTGTACCTATCGCATCGACCTGGCCATTGGGAGTTCGGGAACCATCGAGAGCCTGGCAGATATTGCGGCACGACACTTCTTGAAACGACCGCGGCAGCGCGATGACGTACTGACTTACGCCTCTCTGCAGCAGGTAATCGCTATGCTCAGTGCCTTGCCACTCGAGAGCCGACGCAAGGTGTTAGGATTGAATCCGGAACGAGCCGACATCATCATCGCCGGTGCCGCCATTCTGGATGTTTTCATGCAGGGGCTTGCCCTCAAAGAGATCCGCGTCAGTGCGCGTGGTGTACGTGAAGGGCTCCTGGTCGACTACCTCTTGAAGCACGGTGCCTCCTCCCTCCTGCAAGAGATGTCAGTGCGAGCCCGCAGTGTGTGGCAATTGGCACATACCTGCCAGTGTGACGAAACCCATGCGCGCACCACAGCACGGCTGGCGTTAGCGCTGTTTGACAGCGCGCGTGACGCCGGACTGCACCATTGCGGGGCATGGGAACGCGAACTGCTCGAATATACGGCCTTGCTGCATCACATTGGGGCGTTTCTGACGTGCACTGATTACCAGGCGCACACCTATTACCTCATCAAGCATGCCAACCTGCTCGGCTTTGATCAAACAGAAATCGCCATTATGGCAACGACAGCGCTGTATCATCGCAAAGCTCTGCCACGCAAAAAACACCCTGAATTCGCTGCTCTGGACCAGCGAGTGCAGCAGATTGTACGTATCTTGAGTGGGTTGCTCCGCCTGGCAGAGAACCTGGACCGTGGCCATGCTGGTCTCATCCGGAACGTACGCCTGTGTGCTGTGGATACGCAACACGTGGCACTGTATATCAACGCAGCGCATGCCTGCCAGGTCGAAGTCTGGGGCGTACAGAAGCAACTGGCCGCGTTTGAGAAGGTATTTAGACGACAGCTTGTGATCAAGGTGAGGCAGCAGACATCGGCAAAGGCGGCCGGCCCTGTTTCCGCTCCAGATTTTATCTAGATCTAACGGTTTCTTTACCATTTCTTAACATATGGCTGGCATACTTTGCCGAAGCTGGGTGCCTTATGCGGCTGCGCCCTCTGCAATGGATACAAACTGAGGAGAGCATGTGCGTACTCGTGTGTTAGTAGTCGACGATGAGCCAGACCTCCTGGAGTTGATCCACTACAACCTCACGAAGGCCGGCTACGATGTGGTAGGCGTGCTGTCCGGCGAAGAAGCGTTAGGGCACGTCCGTGCATCACCCCCTGATCTCATTGTGCTGGACGTGTTACTGCCTGGTGTCGATGGGCTGGAAGTGTGTAAGGCGCTGCGACGCAATCCGACGACTGCGGGCATTCCTATTGTGATGCTGACCGCCCGGAGCGAGGACGCAGATGTCGTTGCCGGGCTCGAACTGGGCGCCGATGATTACCTGACCAAACCTTTTAGCCCGCGTGTCCTGCTGGCACACATCAAAGCCGTGCTGCGTCGCCAGCAGGGCGAGGCAGATGCGGAGACTACGGTGGTCTATGACGATGTCATCATCCATCCTGGTCGCTATGAGGTGCGTACGGGAGACCAGATGGTATACTTGACCCCGACAGAGTTCCACATTCTGCACTTTTTGGCGCGACGCCCAGGGTGGGTGTTCACACGCTATCAGATTGTCGATGCCGTACGCGGTGAAGACGCCGAGATCACTGAACGTTCCGTGGACGTGCACGTGGCGGCGATACGGCGCAAACTCGGCGAGTATCGCGCTCTCATCGAAACGCTACGCGGGGTGGGCTATCGCTTCAGAGCCTCATAGCGTCATTTGCAAAAGTCTGACCGCTTCCTCACAGAATACTCACGGATGTGAGGTACAGTAACGCTCACAAACCTCATACCATGAAGGAGCACAGCCATGAACCATCGGTGCAAGTACAACAGGCTCCAACGAGCCATAGGCATGGTACTGATTGGCGGCATGATCGTGTTGGGTAGCGCCGTCACCGCGCTCGCCCAGGTGGCCGTAGACCCGGCCCTCAAGCCTTATGAGAAAGTCAGTGGTGTCTCTGGGAACCTCAACAGCATTGGTTCTGATACTTTGAACAACCTCATGACGCTGTGGGCAGAAGGGTTCCGGGCCATCTATCCCAACGTGAATGTCCAGATCGAAGGCAAAGGCTCTTCCACGGCACCGCCAGCCCTGATCGAAGGCACGGCGCAGTTGGGGCCGATGAGTCGGGAGATGAAGGCTGCAGAAGTCGACGCCTTTGAGAAGAAATATGGCTATAAGCCCACGGCAATCAAAGTCGCGATTGATTCCGTGGCGGTGTTTGTGCACAAAGACAACCCGATCAAGGGCCTGTCGCTGGACCAGATTGACGGCATCTTTTCGAGTACCAACAAGCGCGGCGGCAAGCCGATCAACACCTGGGGTGAGCTGGGCTTGACTGGTGAGTGGGCGAATCGCCCCATCTCGCTCTATGGCCGCAACAGCGCCTCTGGGACATACGGATTCTTCAAAGAGCACGTCATGAAGAACGGTGATTACCGGTCGACGGTCAAGGAACAACCGGGATCCTCGTCCGTGGTGCAGGGGATTGCGAATGACCTGGGGGCGATTGGGTACTCGGGTATTGGCTATAAAACGTCAGGTGTGAACGCCTTGCCACTGGCAGAAGCTACTGGGAAGGCTATGCACGAGCCCAGTCTGGAGAATGCTCTCAGTGGAGCGTATCCAATGGCACGGTTCTTGTACGTATATGTAAACAAGAAGCCCAACGAACCCATGGATAAGCTGGTGCACGAGTTTGTGAAGTTTGTGAACTCGAAAGAGGGCCAGGAAGTCGTCGTGAAAGACGGCTACTACCCCATGCCGGCGGCCATAGCGACCGAAACGCTTATGGCCCTGAAGTAAGAACAATCATTCCCTCTCCCCGCGCCTGCGGGGAGAGGGCGTCCAGTGGCTTTGCCTGGAAGATCATAGCGTGGCACAGATTACATCCCCAAAGCGTTCTGCCAATACCTCACAACGTTTTACCACTGCCCGATCGACGCTCCTGGTCGATCGTTTCATGGTATATTTCATTACTATTGGGGGCATCGCTGTAGTCGCCGCGGTGTTAGGCATTTTTGTCTTTATCCTATCCCAGATTCTGCCGCTGTTCCGTGAGGCCCATGTACAACCTCTCACGAGTGTGCAACTGCCCCAGCAGAGCTATGCCCTCTTAGGCGCTGACGAATGGACTGAACTGCCGTTTCTGGTGGCCGCAGATGGGACGCTGTCGTTCATTGACCTGGCTGGCAAGCGCGGCGTGCAGACCGTGGCACCGGGCTTTGAGACCACGAAGACTTTTTCAGCCTACCATTATGATCAGGCACGTCAGGAAGTGCTCTTTGCGACCTCGGACGGGACATTTGCGATCGTGCAGATCGACTATAAAACGACCTTTCACAATGTTATTCGTACAGTCGTGGCACAGCCCAAAGCCGGACCATTTTTGCCCTTAGGACAGCCCGGCTTTGCCATCAAGCATATCGCCTACGGTGACGCTGGTAGTCAAAAGTTGGTCGCAGCCATCCAAGACGTTGATGGGACATTGGAGGTGCATGCCGCCAGCTTATCGCAACAACGCACGTTACTCGGGGTAGGGAAAACCACGATTGACCAGACCTATAACCTCTCAGCTATGATCCAGGGCCATCCCCAAAAGGTCGTTGTCACGGCGCAGGCCGATGGCGTAGTCGTGGCCACCCAGGAAGGTGAGGTTTACTATTTCTACCTTGTCGGCAACGACTTGAGCCTGCGCCAAAGATTCGTGCCTTTCAAGGACTTGTTCAATCCTGCTATCACGTCCATGGATTTTTTGTTTGGCAGCGTCTCGCTGGTGTTTGGTAGTACCGATGGGGCCAATCGGGTCTTCAGCCTCTACGTCCCGGAAGGTGGCACCGAGCGCCTCTTCGGCCACACGAAAACCTTCCCGGCTCTGACCGGTGCGCCAAGCTTCTACGCTAGGAGTTTACGCAACAAAGCCTTCTTGACCGGTACGGGCGCTGTGGCCAGCCTGCGCTACAGCACTACAGAGGCTATCCGCTGGCAGCAGACGCTGCCGTTTACGGTCGCGCAAGCGCTGATAGGTGGTAAATACAGCAGCCTCCTCTTTCTGGATACTACAAACCGCTTGCATGTCTACAAGCTCGACGATCCTCATCCAGAGTCAGGCATGCACGCCCTGTTTGGCAAAGTCTGGTACGAAGGCGTTGCACAGCCGGGGTATGTCTGGCAGTCGACTGGCGGCACGGACGACGTTGAACCGAAGCTGTCGCTTATCCCCCTGGTTATCGGCAGTCTCAAGGGGACGGTCTATGCCATGCTGTTTGCCGTCCCCATCGCCTTGCTGGCGGCGATCTACACGTCACAGTTTTTAGACCCAAACTGGCGTGTCCTGATGAAGCCGACCATGGAAATCATGGCATCGCTACCTTCCGTGATCCTAGGATTTCTGGCCGCCCTGTGGTTGGCACCACTGCTCGAAACGCGCGTGCCCTCGTTCTTACTCATGCTGGTGTGTATACCAGCTGCAGCCTTCCTGTTTGGCAGTGTCTGGAGGACGCTGCCGATGGGGTATCGCACATGGATCAAGCCGGGCTATGAATTTCTCGCCTTTGTCCCCATCTTAGTCCTGGTGGCGTCTATCGCATGGTACCTGGGACCAGTGCTCGAACGCCTGGTGTTCGTCGTCATCCATCCCGAGACTGGCAAGTATGTAGGGGACTTCCGCCTGTGGTGGCCGTACGTCACCGGGGCGAGCTTTGAGCAGCGCAATTCGCTTGTCGTCGGTTTTATGATGGGCTTTGCCGTCATTCCCATCGTCTTTACCATTACCGAAGATGCCCTGTCCGGTGTACCGCCGGAGCTGAAGTCCGGTTCCCTGGCCCTGGGGGCGAGTCGCTGGCAAACCGCTATACGCATAGTCCTGCCAACTGCCTCAGCCGGGGTTTTTTCGGCCTTCATGATTGGCCTGGGGCGCGCTGTGGGGGAAACGATGATCGTGCTGATGGCCACGGGGAACACGCCGATCATGGATTTCAACCTGTTCTCAGGTATGCGCACCCTGTCCGCCAATATTGCCGTGGAACTTCCGGAAGCTCCCTATCACGGGACGCTCTACCGCACGCTCTTTCTGGGGGGCATGGTATTGTTTCTGTTGACGTTTCTCGTGAACACTCTGGCAGAAATCTTGCGCCAGCATTTGAGAGAACGGTACAAAACAGTATGATACGCGAACAGAGCAGTGAGCGTGTGTCCCTCCCAAGACAGCGCGTGCGGAGTACAACAGGGGAGCCCATGGTATGGTTGACCGCCATGGGCTTGACCATTGGCCTGGTGATGGTGGTGTATCTCATTGGCCTCATTATCGTCAATGGTCTGGCGGCCTTTTGGCCAGAACGCGTGGCGCAGATCGAACTCCGGGAAGGGAGCAAGGCCGGCATCAACGAAGCCCGCCAGTTGGCGGGGAAGATCGTCAAGACCCAGCAAAAGCCCGTCCAGGGAGATGGGACACGCGACCAGCGCGAATGGCAGGTGATGGTTGGGAATAAAGAGGTCTATGGGTTTGGCTTTAAGTACCTCGACTACGCCGACATCGCCAAGGTCAGCTATCCCATGGACATCATGCTTATCGCACGGCTCGAATACGGTGATGCCATTGGCACACCAGTGGACCTACAGATCAAGGGCGCAGGGACGATTCCAGCGACGGACGTGGAGTTTCCAAGTCGTCTCCAGAGCCTGGTGACAGAAGTCACGCAGCGCCGTGAAGCCATCAAACGCATTGAGCAACAAGACGTCGGCCGCATTAACGCCAAGATGGACGCCTTGCGCTTGCAGCAGCGCGCCCTGGAGCGGTCACAGCAGCCAGGCACGTCTGTGCCCGCAGCCCAACTCCAGCCTCTGCAAAACGCTATGGCAGCTCTGCAAGCCGAGTACGAGGTACTAGCCAGGCGTGCAAGCGAGTTGCGCAGCCAGCAGAATGACCATGTGCTGACGTATCGACTCATAACTGGTGAGGACCGTCGCCTGGCGCTTGGAAAGATTGTGCATGTCTCTTTTCCCAACCAGCTCAGTATCTGGCAGCGTCTGGGGTTATTTTTGCATAATCTGTGGGTGTTTCTCTCTGAGGAGCCACGCGAGGCCAATACTGAAGGCGGGGTGTTCCCGGCGATTTTTGGGACGTTCGTGATGACCTTGCTGATGAGTCTGGCGGTGACGCCTTTTGGCGTCCTGGCGGCGCTCTATCTGCGTGAGTATGCGAAGCAAGGGCTGATCGTGCGCACCGTACGCATCGCGGTCAATAACCTGGCAGGGGTCCCCTCGATCGTCTTTGGGGTTTTTGGCCTGGGCTTTTTTGTCTATCTGGTTGGCGGCACGCTTGATCACCTCTTCTTCCCGACAGCTCTACCGACGCCGACCTTTGGTACTGGAGGGATTATGTGGGCGGCGTTGACGCTGGCGCTGATGACCGTGCCGGTGGTCATCGTGGCTACCGAAGAGGCGTTGGCGGCGGTGCCACGCGGCACGCGTGAGGGCTCTTTAGCGTGTGGCGCGTCCAAATGGCAAACGATCCAACGGGTGGTGTTACCCGCTGCGGCGCCTGGAATCCTGACGGGCTTGATCCTGGCGATGGCCCGCGGTGCTGGCGAGGTAGCGCCATTAATGCTTGTGGGGGTCGTCAAGCTGGCACCGACCTTTCCCGTGGATAGTCTGTTTCCTTTCGTGCATCTGGACCGGAAATTTATGCATTTGGGCTTTCATATTTACGATCTTGGTTTTCAATCGCCTGATGCTGACGCGGCCCAACCTATGGTGTTTGCGACCACGCTATTGCTCATCATGCTGATTGTCCTGCTCAACGTTGGGGCGATCTGGGTGCGTGATCGCCTCCGGAAAAAATATGCCATGGGAGCTTTTTAGCATGGGCTATAGTCAGCACGCCTTGCTCTCTCCCCCGGGAGAAAGCAGGGGGAAGGGGCCTGACCCCAGCAGGTATTTTGGCGCGGGAGAGCGTACATGATAGCAGAACTCACCAAGACAGTAGAGCCTCTGAAGATCACCGACCCGATTCTCAACATCGACGGTTTCTATTTCTTCTATGGGAACAAAGAGGCCCTGCATAACATCTCGCTGGTCATCCCCAGGAAACGGGTCACAGCGTTTATCGGCCCTTCAGGATGCGGTAAATCGACCCTGCTGCGTTGCTTCAACCGCATGAATGATCTCATCGAAGGGATCCGTGTCAGCGGCACCATCAGGCTGGATGGTGAGGACATCAACGCCCCGGATGTGGATGTCATTCAACTGCGTCGCCGTGTGGGCATGGTGTTTCAAAAATACAATCCCTTTCCCAAATCGATCTACGAAAACGTCGTCTACGGCTTACGTATTGCTGGAGTCAAGAACCGTACCATCCTCGATGAGACCGTCGAGAAAAGTCTACGCGCTGCAGCCCTCTGGGACGAAGTCAAAGACCGCCTGCGCGAGTCTGCCTTACGCCTCTCGGGCGGTCAGATGCAGCGCCTGTGCATTGCCCGGGCCATTGCGGTGCAGCCAGACATCATCCTCATGGATGAACCGTGCTCGGCCCTCGATCCGATTGCCACGAGTCATATCGAGGATCTCATGGACGAGTTGAAACAAGAGTACACAGTGATTATCGTTACTCATAACATGCAGCAGGCCGCGCGTGTGTCTGATTACACGGCCTTTTTGTATCTTGGTGAACTCATTGAGTTTGATGAGACCAACAAAATGTTTACCGCTCCTGCGAAGAAACAGACGCAGGACTACATCACCGGGCGCTTTGGTTAAGTGCTGCGCACGGCTACTGCGTAGGGCTAACTACCACCGCCAGTTTGGCGAGGTAGGCCACGGCGCAAGGAGGTTTACGTATGTCTCAACATTTTCTGCGTGAGATCGAAACGCTCAAGAAAAAAATCCTGGCAGTGGGTGCCGCGGTCGAAGAGCGTATTTCGCAGGCCATCACAGCCGTAGTCAAACGTGATGCGGCGCTCGCGCAGCAGGTGGCTGAGGGCGATGACGAAATCGACGAAATGGAAGTCGAGGTCGAGGAGGATTGCTTGAAAATCCTCGCTTTGTATCAGCCGGTGGCCATTGACCTGCGCTTTGTGGTGGCCGTCCTGAAGATGAATAACGATCTGGAGCGCATGGCCGATACCGCCGTCAATATTGCACGCCGTGCGGAGTATCTAGCCAACCAACCGCAGGTCGATTTGCCACACAATCTCACTGACATGACCCAGAAAGTCCAGAAGATGGTGAAGCAGAGCCTTGACGCCCTGGTGCAAAGCGACACTGCCCTGGCGCGTACAGTGTGTGTGGCTGACCGCGAGGTGGATCAACTCAATAAGGCGATGCACGTGCGGATACAGGAGGAGATGCGGAAGCATCCCGACCAGGTCGAGCGTCTCATGCACACCTTGTCGATCTCCCGCCATCTGGAACGCATTGGCGATCTGGCGACGAACGTAGCTGAGGATGTGATTTATACGGTGCAAGGCGAGATCGTGCGGCACCGTACGCAGGCCTATACTTAATCTCGCCCTCTCAGTCAGTCGCTGGCATAGCCAGCAAGCGCTCGAATTGAGCGAGGGTCTGCGGGCTGGCCCAGTTGCGTGGCCCTACCACTTTTTCCACGAGCATACCACGCTTATCCACAATAAAGCTCTCGGGCACACCTGTCGTGTGGTAGAGGCGCTGCACGAGATTTTTCGTGTCGAGCAACGTCGGGAAGCTGAGACGGCGGCTCTGCATAAACGGCGCCACTACCTGCGCCCCCAGTGCATCGAGGCTGACTGCCAGGATTTCGAGCCCTTGCCCGTGTAGACGCTCGTAGAGCTGCTGGATGGTGGGCATTTCCTCAACGCATGGTGGACACCACGTCGCCCAGACATTGATAAACACGACTTTGCCCCGTAAAGCCGCCAGTTGTACTGAGCGGCCCTGCAGGTCTGGCAAGGTAAAGTCGGCTAAAGGCTTGCCAATACGCGGAGCAGTCTCGCCTAAGTCCGCCGGTTCCCGCGTCAGAAACCCATAGACGAAGACCAGCAGCAACGCCAGTGCTGGCAGTATCCATAAGAGGGTGAGCCCCCAGCGCCGCTCCGCAGGGGGTGCGGCGGGGGAGAGATGGTCAGGTGTAGATGGCTCTGATGATGACATAGCGTACTGTCAATACTCCGTATGAGGATACTAACATCGTAGGGCAGTTCTAGCGTGCCTGACACGTCACCCGTGCTGGTGGTGTCTGGTTACACAGAAATCCCTCGGTTTTGCTGTACACAAGATAGGCACAGGCATTGTCTTTAGCGGTCTGCACGGCCATCTGCTCGTTCACTCCCGAGGCGGTGCGGCATTGCGTCCGGCCCTGAAAGTCCATACACACTTCGCACGTCTGCTGATCGAATCCCAGTGAGAAATAGACAATCACCCCGACGAGGAGCAATCCGAAAATCCCTCCCACGACTCCAGCTTTTGGCATACAGCATGCTCCTGTCTCAAAGAGATACTTTCCCTCTCCCGCCGGGAGAGGGTTTGAGCGAGGGTGAGGGTCGCCCTGCATAGCTAAGTCATTCTAGCGCAGGCCCCAGGGGAGATCAATGACGCGCCTGCTCGCAGGTCAGAAAGAGCTTGAGTCTTGGCTTGTCTGCAGGCAGAATAGACATACGACATCTGGCGTGCCGTACGCTACGCCGCGGTCCTGCTCATCTGTAAAGGAAGAACGACAATGCCCATTAAAGTACTCGAATTGCATCACCATGGTATTCGCATTGGCAAAAGTGCCGAAGACGTGTCCAAGGCCCAGGAGTTTTACACGGACCTGCTGGGACTCCAGGCTGACTCGGGCCGGCCCAATATCCCTGGCATTCCTGGCTTCTGGCTCTATGTCGGGAATGACCAGAACACTGCGCAAATCCACCTGATGGGTGCTGAAGGCCGGTCGCCGGTGGCGCGCAGCGATATCGAAGATCCGACGATACCACATGTGGCCCTGGCAGTGGAGGACATCCAGGAGGCCAGGCGCGAACTCGATCAGCGTGGGGTCTGGTACTGGCAGATTCAGGGGTTGGTAGGACAAAATTCCGATCAAATCTTTGTCCGCGACCCCTTTGGCAATGTCATTGAGTTGCATCAAATTGGCACCTGCCGCTGTAACAAGGCAGCCCTGCCGGCATGAGACGGCTCCCGGCCACAAACTAGAGCTATAAACTATGCATCGAGTACGGTTGTAAGCAGAAAGAGAGGGGTATGATGCGGCTCGTGTGGCTGGGTGCTCTGCTCGTACTGGTCGGACTGCACCTTGGTGCAACGCCAGTACGAGCAGACGTGTTGCCCGGGGAGACGGTGGAAGAGCGGGCCATCAATGGCGCGAAGGAGTATATCAAGCAAAATAATCTCAAAAACCCATCATTGACGATGCTGATGCTGGCCCGGTTCAAAAACGCTCTGCCCGCCTTGACCAAGCAGTGGGAAGAGTTGACCGGGGTGAAAATGAAATTCGTTGAAGCGCATTATACCGATAGTGCGGCAAAAATCCTCGCCGAGGCGGTGGCCAAGACGGGTACATATGACATCTTCAATCAGTTTCCGTCGGTGGTGCCAGACGCGGCCGGTGCTGGTGTGATTCTGCCTCTGGACGAATACGCCGCCAGGGGTCAGCCGGATTTTTCGGGCATGGAAGCACCGCTGCGGGCGCAGCAGTCTTACCACGGCAAGTTGTACTTTCTCCTGCTCAGCGGGGATCAGCTCATGCTGGTGCTGCGCAAGGACCTCTTAGAGCTGCCAGGGGCCAGGGAAGAATTTCAGACCAGGTATGGCCGGGAGCTTGGGTGCCCTGACACGCTGGCGCAGTGGGAGCAACTGGTCGAGTTCTTCCACACCAAGAAGGGCCAGACGCGCTGGGGCAAAACGTTTGATTACGATCTGTATGGTGCTCTGGGGTACCGCAGCATGAACTCCTCTCACCGGCATTTTCCAGCCTACTTTGGCGGGCTCTTCTTCGACAAAGAGATGCGGCCACGCATGAGCACTCCGCAGGGCCTGCAGGCTATTAAAGCCTTCACCTCTATTGTCCAGTACATGCCGCCGGACATTCAGAGCTGGGGCACACCGCAGATGTACTCTTTCTGGATCAGCGGACAGGCATTTTCCGTCATGGCCTCCCCATCCATCGTAGGCTACGGGAATGCCAATGCTGAGAGCAAAATCAAAGGGCAGCAGCTCAGTTGCTCGATACCAGGTGTGCAGGTGGACAGCAAACTGGTACGCCGCTCGCCCCAGGCCGCTGGCACGGGCTACATGATCAGTCGCTACAGCAAACACCCTGAACTGGCGTACTATTTCTTACAATGGCTAACCGGACCGACGAAAGGTGATGAGGCCATTGCTCATCCCCAGGGTTTCTGGGACCCCATGCGCCACTCGAACCTGACGCACGAAGCGATCCTCGCCAAGTTCGGACAGCAGTTTGTCGAGGTTACCCTGGAAAACACCAGGTATGTCACTGCGCCGCTGATGCTGCCAGGTAATGAAGCCTACTTTCACGTGCTCGATAAATATCTCGCCCTGGTGATGCAGGACACGATATCTTCTGAAGAAGCCGCGAAAAAAATTGACGAAGGCTGGAACAAAGTCACTGACGACCTTGGGCGCCAGGAGCAAATCAGACTCTGGCGTGATGGCGTCGAGAGCGGCATGTACATCGACAAATTTTGACTTCCCTGGTTATTTATACGTAACGGCCACCTCCATCAATGTGCAGCACAGCGCCTGTGATGTACTCATTGGTCATAAACATGAGCATCGCCTGCGCCACCTCTGCAGCAGTGCCAATGCGCTTGCCGGGCAAGATGGCTGCCCGATTCTGCACAATCGTGTTGCGCTCAGACCCATACGTGTTATACAACAACGGCGTATCAATGAGGCCCGGCGTGACCGCATTGACGCGCACCGGCGCCAG
>Ga0081538_10003876_pt1 | contig 13974 bp, 14 predicted proteins | sample TabmetS5T2R1_FD_71022 | JGI IMG/M metagenome (GOLD analysis project Ga0081538, IMG submission 71022) | Tabebuia heterophylla rhizosphere microbial communities from the University of Puerto Rico - S5T2R1 | ecosystem: Host-associated > Plants > Roots > Rhizosphere ... | reverse complement strand
TGGGCGTGGACGTCCTCGGCACGACCCACGTGCCGTCGATCATCAGCTGGACGTACCCGCTTCCGTCGGAGGCCCAGCGGATACGCATGACGATGTCGTACCACCGCCCTCGCTGGACTCGCTCGAGCGTCCAGTCGCGCGCGACCTGGTTCGTCACCGGCCCGCCCCGGACCCCGAGCGAGAAGCGCTCCTCGCCGCCCACGCTGAGGACGCGCAGGACGACGGGCGCCGGGTGACCCGGCAGGCCCTGGTCGTAGTCGTGCCACTGCGTGAAGACGATGCGGCCGCCCGGCTTGACGGCGAACTCGGCCGGAAAGTAGACCGACCACGCCCACGACGAGACCGTCCCCGGCTTCTCGTTCGTGCGCTCGATGAGCTCGGCCCTCTCTCCGCAGGCGCAGGGAAGCGGATTGTCGCCGGGCCCAACCTCGAAACGCGCCGCACGCACGCCTTCGTGGGTGGGCGCCGTGACGACCTGAGCGCCGCCGGGGACGGCCTGGAGCACGTCCCACTCGGAGAAGGTGCCGGTCTCGAAGCCGCCGCGCCAGAGGATCTCCGCCTGCGCCGCGATGGGTGCAGCCAGGAATGCCGCCGTGAGGAGAAGGAGGACCCCGGAGACGGCGCGTCGGCGACTCGCTCTGCGACTTTGCGCCACCTGCCACGAGACCATAGCGCCCGCCGGACAGCGTCACAAGTACTCGCTGAGGTCAGAGCAGGCGAAGGAGGCCCACCAGCTCGGCCGGGCCGCCGACGACGAGGTCGGCGGCCTCCCCGAGCTCACCCGGCCCCTCCTCGGAGGCGACGGCGACGCAGACGGCGTGCTCGAGCCCTGCGGCCCGGAGGCCGGCGAAGCCGTCGAGGTCGGTCGTGTCGTCGCCCGCGTACAGGCCGAGCCGGGCGCCCGACCGCTCCAGGAGGGCCCGCACCGCGGTGCCCTTGTCGGCGTCGACCCGCGGTCGAATCTCCAGGACCTTCCGGCCCCAGCGCGCGTCGAGCCCGTCCGCCTTCGCCCGAGCGGCGACCTCCGCCAGCGTTGCGCGCGCGGCCGCCTCGTCCTCCGCTTCGCGGTAGTGGTACGTAAGGGAGAGCCCCTTGTCCTCGACCGGCAGCCCGACCGTCTCCCGGAAGCGGGCGATCCCGGCCGCGAGCTCGTGCGCGCGGGGGTCGAGCTCGAGGCCGTGGTTGCCGACGACCTCGATCCCCGGGACGCCGACGAGGCGGCGGGCGTCCTCGCCGTCCCGGCCGCTGACGCAGGCGACCAGGAGGTAGCGCTCGACGAGCCGGGCCAGCTCGGCTCGGGTCGCGTCGGGCACCGCGGCGAGCTCGGGCCTGGGCGCGATCGGCGCGAGGGTGCCGTCGACGTCGAGCACGAGCGCAGTTCGCTCGGGCGCCCGGGCCAGCGGGGCGAGGAGCTCGGCGGCCTCCATGAGCCCGCCTAGGATACGGCCGTGCCGGCCAAACGCACGCTCCTGGTCCTCGGGGGCATCGGCGTCGCATCTGGCTTCCTGAGCGCGCTCTTCGGGGTCGGCGGGGGCATCGTCGTCGTGCCGGCGCTCGTGCTCCTGCTCGGCTTCGACTCGAAGACCGCGACGGCGACGTCGCTCGCGGCGATCGGGATCACGGCGCTTGCCGGGACGTTCTCGTTCTCGCTCTTCGACCACGTCGACTGGGACTCGGCTGCGCTGGTCGGCCTGCCGGCGCTGGTCGGGTCGATCGCCGGCGTCCGGCTCCAGCACCGCATCTCCTCGCGCCTGCTCACCCGCCTCTTCGCCCTGTTCATCGTCGGCGTCGCCGTGGTGCTCTTCCTCGAATGAGCACGACGACGATCGTGCTCGCCCTCGTCCTCGGGTTCGGAGCAGGCGCCCTCTCGGGGCTCTTCGGGGTCGGAGGCGGCATTCTCTTCGTTCCCACGCTGGCTCTCGTCGTCGGGCTCGACCAGCTCGGGGCGCAGGCGACCTCGCTCGCCGCGATGATCCCGGTCGTCGCCTTCGGCGCCTGGCAACAGCACCAGGCCGGCAATGTCCGCTGGCGGGAGGGCCTCGCGCTCGGGTTCCTGTCCGTCATCGGCGTGGTGGGCGGAGCCGCGCTGGCGACCTCGCTCGACGACGAGTTGTTGCGGAACCTGTTCGCCGGCTTTCTGCTCGTGGTCGCGGCGCAGCTCGTCTGGTCGACGCTCGACCGCTGACCCTTCGTCACCGCTCGGTCCGGGCCGATAATCTCCGGATGGTGAGACATCGCGCCGTCCACGTTGCGATCGTCGCACTGGCCGTCCTCGGCCTCGGGGCCTCAGCGGCCGCCCAGGGCGGACCGACGTCGTCCGGGCGGGCGATCGGCGTGCGCGTCGTGCTTCCGGACGGGTCGGTGGCTGCCGCCGGGGCGGTCTCCGCCCCGCCGCGCGCGGGCGCGAGCCTGGACGGCTGGAGCTACGGCGACGGAGCGGTCGTCGCCGGCGCGATCTCGACCACCGCCCGCACCGGAGCGGGCTCGGGCAGCGCCACCGCAGGCGGAGCCGCCTCGGTTCGCTCCGTCTCGCTCTTCGGCGGCGAGGTCACGGCCGGCGCCGTCTCGGTCGAGGCGGGCGCCCGCGCGTCCGGAAGCGGCGCGAGCGGATCGCTCTCGCCCTCCTCGGTCTCCGAGCTCGTCGTCCTCGGCCAGGCCGTCTCGGCAGGCACGAACGGGCGGGTTCCGCTGGGGGACTGGGGGTATGCGGTCACGCTCGAGCAGGCCGTCGTCCGCACGACGAGCCCGCGCAGGGGCTACCGCGGGTTCGTCACGGGGCTCCACGTCGTGCTCACGGCCGACCACGGCGGGCTGGCCAAGGGCACGGAGATCATGATCGGCTACTCGGAGGCCGCTGCCAGCGCCCCGAAGCCGAAGCCCGCGCCGACACCGTCGCCCTCGCCGACGCCGTCGCCATCGCCGTCGCCATCGCCGCAGCCTTCGCCGTCGCCATCGCCGCAGCCTTCGCCGTCGCCTCCGAAGAACGACGACGGGCCCGCGCCGGAGCCGCCGTCGACGTCCACCCCGCACGTGCCTCCGACCGTGAAGCAGCCGCCGCCGAACGTGAAGCCGAAGCTCACCGAGGCCGGCTACGTCTTCCCGATCTACGGCCCCGCGTCGACGTCGGACAGCTTCGGCGCGCCGCGGACGACCACCTGGCATCACGGCGACGACATCTTCGCGGCGCTCGGCGCCCCGGTGCTCGCGGTCGCCGACGGGACGCTCTTCCGCGTCGGCTGGAACGACGTCGGCGGGAACCGGTTCTGGCTCCGCGACGGCGCCGGCAACGAGTTCTACTACGCGCACCTGTCGGCCTTCTCGCCGCTGGCCCAGGAAGGCGCGCAGGTGCAGGCGGGCGACGTGATCGGCTTCGTCGGGACCACGGGCGACGCCGCCGGGACGCCTCCTCACCTCCATTTCGAGATCCACCCCCGCGAGCTGCTCTGGATGGGCTACGACGGCGCGATCGACCCGTACCCGTACCTGATGGCGTGGCTCAGGCTCGACGATCTCGCCTTCGGCGCCTGGCGTCCGGAGCCCGGGCCCGCCCCGAAGGCCGGCGCCGTGCTGCTCCAGGCCGAAGACATCTCCAGCCTCTCGGGCCTCGGCGACGACACGCTCTCGTCGTACCTGGTCGTCTCGGAGCTGTTTGGCGAAGCCGAGCCGGGCCCGGTGATCGTCGGGGCCGACCCGGGCTTCAGCGGCTAGGCCGCCGGGCCGAGCCGCGTCCCTCCGGGCACGCCCAGGGCGACGAGCTGCGCGGGAACGTCGAGAGCCCTTCGCGTGTAGTCGTGGACGATGGCACGTTTCGTCGGCGTACTTCTCGCTGCGCTCGCGGCCGGCTGTGGCGCGGGGGCCGATGAGGCCGACCGTGGATCCGCCGAGTCAGAGGGCACAGCAAAGCCCGGCACCACTCGAACGACGATCTACTTCCTAACCGACGACGGCGCGGCGCCGATCGGCGTGCGACGCACGATCGAGGCACGGTCGCCCTACGCGCAGCGGGCCCTGGAGGCGCTCCTCTCCGGCCCGACATCTCAGGAGGCGGAGAGCGGAATCACGACCGCGATTCCGGAGAACACGCAGCTTCTAGCCATGACGTATGAACGTCACGGCGCGGACCAGACGGTCAACTTCTCGGGTCTACCGGAGGAACGCGTGGACGTTCTGCGGCAGGCTCGCATCATCACCCAGGTCGCTCGCACGCTCATCGGCGTGTCCGGAACGGAGCGGGTCTGGCTGCTGAACGAGGAACGGCCTTGGGGTCTCACGCTCATGAGCGGGAGGATCGACAACGGGCCGTTCGACTACGGCGACCTCGTGGACTGGGACCTCGGTCGCGGCTGTCCTGGAACGGAAACGGTCGTGTGCGACCGCTTCACAGCCCTGCCCTAGTGCGTGCGGCCGCTAGGTCTTGGTCTCGTTCGGCTGGTACTCGTAGGGCTGCTCGGGGCCGAGGACCTTGTCCTTCAGCCACTTGCGCGTCTGCGGGCCCGTGGCCGGGTTGAAGAGGACACCCAGCGTGATGCCCATCATGAGCAGGAACGCGTTGCGCTTGGTGTGCGAGTCCTTGCCCTGCACGCGGCTGCCCGCCAGGCGCAGCTCCTCGACCGCCTTCTTGAGCTCGTCCTGGATGTCCTTGTCCTTCGCCACGCGCGTCGCGAGAGCCTGCGCCCCGCGGTTGCCGAGCAGCTCGTCGTAGATGCTGCGCGCCGACGCGTAGGCGTTCTTCACGTGCTCGTGCAGCTCCTCGTCGCGCGCGACGCGTTCCACATAGGGCCGCGCCGTATCCACCGCGCCGTAGACCTTGTCCTTCATGGCCGTCCTTTCGTCGTATTCGGGGGATTATCTACCCGCGCGGGCCGCACGGGGAAACTCCTCGACCACGGCGGCCGGGAAAGCTGCCTCGAGCACGTCGTCGATGGTGTCCGCGAGGACGAAGCGCGTCGCCTTGCGGACGTCCTCTGGGAGCTCGTCGAGATCGGGCTCGTTCTCCTTCGGGAGGATGACCGTCCCGATGCCCGCGCGCTCCGCGGCGAGCGTCTTCTCCTTCACCCCGCCGATCGGAAGCACCTGGCCGGTGAGCGTGATCTCACCCGTCATGGCCACCTCCTCCGAGACGGGCACGCCCATGGCGAGCGAAGCGAGGGCCGTGGCCATCGCCGTTCCGGCCGAGGGGCCGTCCTTCGGCACCGCTCCCGCGGGCACGTGGATGTGGACGTCGCGCTCCGCGAACCAGTCCGACTCCAGCCCGAGCGTCGCGGCGTGCCCGCGCACCCAGGAGAGCGCCGCCTGTGCCGACTCCCGCATGACGTCGCCGATCTGGCCCGTGATCGTCAGCTTGCCGCTGCCCGGCATGGCGGTTGCCTCCACAAAGAGGACGTCGCCGCCCACCGGCGTCACGGCCAGGCCGGTGGCGACGCCGGGATCCGACGTCCGCTTGCGCGCCTCGGCCGAAAAGCGTCGCTTGCCGAGCCAGGCGCGGACGCGGGCCTCGTCGACCCGGGCGCCCTTGCGCTTGCCCTCGGCGATCTCCCGCGCGGCCTTGCGGCAAAGCGAGGCGATCTCGCGCTCCAGGTTGCGCACGCCCGCCTCGCGCGTGTACTCGCGCACGAGCAGCCGCAGCGCCTTCTCGGTGAAGGCGACCCGCTTCCCCTCGAGGCCGTGCGCCTCGAGCTGCTTGGGGACGAGGTAGCGGCGGGCGATCCCGACCTTCTCGTCCTCCGTATAGCCGGCGACCGGGATGATCTCCATGCGGTCGCGGAGGGGCGGCGGGATCGTCTCGAGCTGGTTCGCTGTGGTCACGAAGAGCACCTGGGAGAGGTCGAACGGCAGATCGAGGTAGTGGTCGCGGAAGGAGGAGTTCTGGGCGGGGTCGAGCACCTCGAGCATCGCGCTCGAGGGATCGCCGCGCCAGTCGGAGCCCATCTTGTCGATCTCGTCGATCATGAACACCGGGTTCCTCGTGCCGGCGTCGCGGAGCGCCCGGACGACGGTCCCGGGCATCGCGCCGATGTACGTCCGCCGGTGGCCGCGGATCTCCGCCTCGTCGCGGACGCCCCCGACCGACACGCGGACGAACTTGCGCCCGAGCGCGCGGGCGATCGACTGCCCGAGCGACGTCTTGCCGACGCCCGGCGGGCCGACGAAGCACAGAATGGGGCCGGTGAGCCTGTTCGTCAGCTTCTGCACGGCGAGGTGCTCGACGATCCGCTCCTTCACCTTCTCCAGGTCGTAGTGGTCCTCGTCGAGGATCCGCCTGGCCGCCTTCAGGTCGAGATCGTCCTCGGTGATCTCGTTCCAGGGGAGGGAGAGAATCCACTCGAGGTAGGTGCGGATGACGCCGTACTCGGCCGCGGCGGGCGGGAGCTTGGCGAGCCTGTCGAGCTCGCGTCGCGCCTGCTTGTCGGCGTCCTCGGGGAGGCCCGCCTCCTCGATCTGCGCGCGCAGCTCATTGATCTCCGCCTGCTGCTCGTCGCCCTCGCCCAGCTCCTCCTGGATCGCCTTCAGCTGCTGGCGCAGGAAGTACTCCCGCTGCGTCTTGTCCATCTCCTCCTGGACTTGCGACTGGATCTTCGTCCCCAGCTCGAAGACCTCGAGCTCGCGGGAGAGGATGGCCGTGAGCTTGCGCAGGCGCTCCTCGACGTCGACGGTCTCGAGCAGGCTCTGCTTCTCCTCCGTCTTCAGGCGGATCGTCGACGCGATCAGGTTGGCGAGGGCGCTGGGCGTCTCTGCGTTCGCGGCGGCGAGCAGCAGCTCCTCCGGCAGGTAGGGCGCCTCCGAGATGATGCGCCCGAAGAGCGTCTCGACCGAGCGCGCGAGCGCCTCCGCCTCGCGGTCCTCCTCGCCGACGTCGGGGAGCGGCGTGAAGCGGCCGGTGAGGTACGGCTCGGTCTGCTCCACCGCCTCCAGCCGGATCCGGTCGAGCCCCTGGACGAGGATCCGGAGCGACCCGTCGGGAACGCGGATCATCTTGTGGATGACGGCGGAGGTGCCGATCTCGTGCAGGTCCTCCGCGCTCTCCGCCTCCTCCTCGGACGAACGTGCCGTCACGAGGGCGATCGGCCGGTCTTTGGCGACCGCCTCGTCGACGAGGCGGATCGACCGCTCCTGACCGATCGCGAGCGGAGTCATCGACGCGGGGAAGACGACGCTCTCCCGCAGCGGGAGGATCGGCAGGGTGGTCGCGCCCTCGATGCCACCGCCCGGCACTCGCTCTTCGACGGTGCTCACTCTTCCTCACCACCCTTGACGGGCACGCGCACCGGGCCGGGCTTGCGCTGGCGAAGCGGCAGCGCGATCGTGAGGAGCCCGTGCTCGTACGTGGCCTCGGCGGCGTCGGCGTCGAAGCCCTCCCCGATCACGATGCGGCGCTCGAAGGGGCCGTAGTCGATCTCGATGTGCTGGTAGCGGCGGCCGTCGCGCAGCGGGCGCTCGCGCCGGCCGGAGATGACGAGCACGCCCTCGTTGATGGCGAGGTCGACCTTGCCCGGATCGACCCCGGGAAGCTCGGCGACCACGTGCAGCGCCGGCGGGGTCTCGGTCCGGTACACGTCGACCCGCGGGCGGAACCCGAGGCGCTGGGGAGCGAGCCGGTGGTACCAGAGGTCGGCGAAGAGCTCTTCCATCTCGCTCGTGAGCCGGTCGATGTTCCGGCGCTGGGTCATGCGAGAATCGTAGCCATGGGGCGCCCTCTCAAAGCGGTCGCGCTCGTCGTCGGCCTCCTGGTCTACATCTGGGTGGCCGCGGTTCGCTATGCGCCCGGGGTGCGGGCGCGCAAGGCCGCGCGCAGAGCCGTTCGGCATCCCTAGCCTCGCTACCGTGGACGGCGCCGATGGAGCGCTGGACGCGGAGCATGATCCGCCACCGCTGGGCCGTGGTCGCGGTCTGGGGGGTGGTGTTCATCGCCTCCGTGGCGGCGACGTCCGGCCTCGCCGACCTGCTCACGAACCGCTTCACGCTCCCGGGGACTGACACCCATCGCGCGGAGCGGATCCTCGAGGACGAGTTCGGGCAGAAGACGACGGGCTCCTTCACCATCGTCGCCCGCGGCGACCCGGGCGCCGCCCCGCAGCTCGTCGGTCCCGTCCGCCGGGCCGCGACCAGGGCGTCCGCGGTGCTGCCCACCTCCGACGTCGCCGCCGTGCAGCCGGTCTCGGAGTCCGTCGTCACCGCGCAGATCGTCTCCAACCTCGCCCCGGCCGACGCGAAGGGCTACACGGACGACATGCGCGCGGCGGTCGGCGAGCTCGCCGGCGCCGAGGTCTACGTGTCCGGCCAGGCGGCGATCGAGCACGACCTCGACCCCGTCTTCGCCCAGGACCTCAAGGTCGGCGAGCTCTACATCGCCATCCCGATCGCGCTCCTCATCCTCGTCTTCGTCTTCGGGACGCTGGCGTTCCTGCTGCCCTTCGCCTTCGCCGCGGTCGCCATTCCGACCACGCTCGGAATCATCTGGATCTTCGCCAACTTCATGGAGCTGACGACCTACCTCCAGAACATGGTCATGCTCATCGGCTTCGGGATCGCGATCGACTACTCGCTGCTCGTCGTCTACCGCTACCGCGAGGAGCTGCAGAAGGCCGCCTCGAAGGAAGACGCGATCGTGCGGACGATGGATACGGCCGGGAGGGCCGTGGTCTTCTCGGGCTCCGCGGTCGGGATCGGCCTGGCGCTGATGCTCTTCATGCCGCTCCCGTTCATGCGCGGCTTCGGCATCGGCGGGCTCGTCATCCCGCTCGTCTCCGTGGTCTGCGCCCTGACGCTCTTGCCCGTGCTCCTCTACTTCGCCGCGGCGAAGCTCGACCGCGTACGCCTGGTCCCCAGGCGGATCCTCGAGCGCCGCGCCGACCCCGACCAGAACATGTGGGCGCGCCTCTCGCGGACGATCATGCGGCGCCCGGCGGTCTTCGCGGCGACGACGACCGCCTTCCTCGTCCTCCTGGCCCTGCCGGTCTTCACCATGGAGGTCGGCCCGGGCTCGAACGAGGGCATCCCGCAGGACCTCGAGGGCATCCGCGGGCTCAACATCGTCTCGGAGGAGCTGGGGGACGGCGCCCTCGCGCCGACGGCGATCGTGATCGACACAGGTCGTCCGGGCGGCCTCCGGGAGCCCGCCGTGCAGGAGTCGCTGGCGCGCCTCCAGGGAGGACTCGCCGCGGATCCGGAGGTGGTCGCCGTGACCTTCGCTCCGGAGAGCCCGCAGAGCGTCGACCCCAGCGGCCGCTACCTGCACCTGGAGGTCACCGGCCGGAGCGAGTACGGCGTACCGGCGGCGCTCGACTTCGTCGATCGGCTGCGGGACGAGATCGTGCCCGCGGCGAGCTTCCCGGAGCGCGTGGACGTGTTCGCGGGCGGCGGCCCGCCGAGCGGGGTCGACTTCCTCGACGTCACGTACGGCGCCTTCCCGTGGCTCGTCCTGGGCGTGCTGCTCCTGACCTACGTGCTGCTCCTGCGTGCGTTCCGCTCGGTGCTGATCCCGCTCAAGGCGATCATCCTCAACCTGCTCTCGATCGGCGCCGCCTACGGGCTTCTCGTCGTCTTCTTCAAGTGGGGCGCCGCCGACTGGTTCGGGCTCATCTCCTTCGACCAGATCGAGGGTTGGATCCCCGTGTTCGTCTTCGCGATGGTCTTCGGGCTCTCGATGGACTACGAGGTCTTCCTCGTCAGCCGCATGCGGGAGGAGTGGGACGAGAACCACGACAACGTGCGCGCGGTCTCCCTGGGGCTCGCCAAGACCGGGCGCATCGTCACCGCGGCCGGGCTGATCATGTTCGCGGCGTTCATGGGCTTCGTGGCGGGCTCGGTGGTCGGGCTGCAGCAGTTCGGCTTCGGCCTCGCGATGGCGATCCTGATCGACGTCACCATCGTGCGGGCGCTGCTCGTGCCGAGCGCGATGGCCATCTTCGGCCGCTGGAACTGGTGGCTGCCCGACGGCGTGGCGCGGGTCTTCCGGGTGAAGCCTTCGCCGCTCGTGGCCGGGCGTTCGGGGCCGCCCGCGCCCAGCCCGAGCAGCCGTTAGCCTGGTCGCGTGGAGCTGGAGGTCGTCGAGGGCAACATCGCCGCGCTCGAGGTGGACGCGATCGCGAACGCCGCGAACAACCACCTCTGGATGGGCGCGGGCGTGGCCGGCGCGATCAAGGGCGCCGGCGGCGAGGAGATCGAGCGCGAGGCGGTGGCGAAGGGGCCGATCGAGATCGGCGACGCCGTCGCCACCGGCGCCGGCCGCCTGGCGGCCCGGCACGTGATCCACGGTGCCGTCATGGGCCAGGACCTCCGCACCGACGCCGACAAGGTCGCCAGGACGACCAGGCGCGTCCTCGAGGTGGCCGACGAGCTCGGCGTCCGCAGCCTTGCCCTCCCTGCCTTCGGGACGGGCGTCGGCGGCTTCCCGCTCGAGGAGTGCGCGGCCATCATGGTCGGCGAGGTCCGCGCATACGAGCCGGCGGGCCTCGAGCGTGTCGTCTTCGCCGTCTACGGGGACGAGGCCGAGCAGGCGTTCCGCGCCGCCCTCTCCGAGTAGCATCAGGCCGTCATGGAGGGCAGCACCATCCCGGCCAAGGGGCTCATCTGCGCGGGCGGCGAGGCGACGCGCCTCCAGGAGCTGACCCGCATCACCAACAAGCACCTCCTCCCGGTCGGGCGCTGGCCGATGGTCTACTACCCGCTGCAGCTGATGCAGCTGCTCGGTATCCGCGACGTGCTGATCGTCACCGGGCAGGGACATGCGGGCGACTTCATCGACCTGCTCGGAGACGGGCGCATTCGCGAGCGCGACGGCGACGGTCTCCTCTTCGACCTCGATCTCACCTACAAGGTGCAGACCGAGCCCGGCGGGATCGCGCAGGTCGTCGGCATGGCCGAGTCGTTCGCCGGCGGTGGCAGCCTCGTCGTCTGCCTCGGCGACAACATCTTCGAGCACGCGGAGATCGGGGCCGTCCGCTCGTGGGCGGCCGACCCCGACGGAGCGCTCATCTTCGTCAAGGAGGTCCCCGACCCGGAGCGGTTCGGCGTCGTCGTCTACGGGGAGGACGGCGGCGTCACCGACGTCGTCGAGAAGGCCGGGGTCGTCGACACGCGGTACGACGCGCCGCCGTCGAGCGACGCGGTCGTCGGCCTCTACTGCTATCCGCCGGACGTCTTCGAGATCATTCGCGGCCTCGCGCCGTCGTCCCGTGGGGAGCTGGAGATCACCGACGTCAACCGGGCGTATGCCGAGCAGGGACGGCTCAACTCGGCGCGCGTGGGCGGCTGGTGGCACGACGCCGGCACGCACGAGGCGTTGGCGCAGATCGGGAACCTGATCGACGAGACGGGGGCGAACAAGCCGGCATGATCGACGGCCTCCTGATCCTGTCGCTTCGCTACTTCTCGGACGAGCGCGGCTGGTTCGTCGAGGTGCGTCGCGAGAGCGCTCTCCCGCACCCGACCGTGCAGACGAACGTTTCGTTCTCGCGCAAAGGCGTAATCCGGGGCCTGCACTACCACGAGCGCGGCCAGGACGACCTCTTCGCCTGCCTCACCGGCACCGCCCGGGTCGTCGTCCTCGACCGCGAGACCGGCGAGACCTTTTCCGCCGACATCGGCGAGGAGAACCCGGTGGCGATCTACGTCCCCGGCCGCCACGCGCACGGCTTCGAGGCGCTCACGGACCTGGTCTTCTGCTACCACGTCACCCGCGAGTACGACCCCGCCGACCCCGACGAGCATGGGATCCCCTGGGACGATCCCCGCGTCAGGCACCTATGGAGCACGGACACGCCGATCCTGTCGGAGCGGGACGCGTCCTCCTGACGGGAGCGGGCGGGCAGCTCGCCACCGCCCTGTGCGAGGAGTTTCCCGACGCCGACGCGCGCTCGCAGGAAGAGCTCGACATCACCGAGCCGATGGCGCTCGACTACGTGCCCGAGCTCGTCCTCCACGCCGCCGCCTGGACGGATGTGGACGGAGCTGAGGCGGACGACGCGGAAGCGCTGCGGGCGAACGTCGAGGGGACGCGGAACGTCGTCGCCCTCGGGGCGCCGGTCGTCTACTACTCCACCGACTACGTCTTCGACGGGGGGAAGCGTAAGCCCTACGTCGAGTCCGACGAGCCGTCGCCTCTCGGCGCGTATGGGCGCTCGAAGCTGCTCGGCGAGCGGGAGGTGCGGGAGGGCTGGATCGTCAGAAGCTCGTGGCTCTTCGGGTGGACGGGTCACAACTTCGTCCGTACGATGCTGCGCCTCGGGAGCGAGCGGGAGGAGGTGAGCGTCGTCGCCGACCAGACCGGGTGTCCGACGTACGTGGGCCACCTCGCCGCCGCGACGCGGGAGCTCCTCGGGCTGCCAGGAGGCGTGTGGCACGTGGCCGCCGAAGGCGAGGCCACCTGGGCGGAGTTCGCCGAGGCGATCTTCGCAGAGGCCGGCCTCGAGTGTCGCGTCGTCCCCATCTCGACGGAGGAGCTGGGCAGGCCGGCGCCGCGCCCCGCGTATTCCGTGCTGAGGAGCGAGCGTGAGGGAGCCCCCAGGCTCCCGCACTGGCGCGAAGGCCTGCAGGAGTGCCTCGCCCGGCTGTGACGCTTTCGTAACACACATCCTGGCCCGAGCGGCCATGCCCAGGGGTCAGACCCCAGGACCTGGCCGAGCGGGACGCGTCCGCGCCGCCCGCTTCCGGCTCGCGCTAGCCGAGGACGGCGCGGCGCTATCTGAGTCCCCGCGCCAGACGGGATCCGGTCGCCCGACGTGGGTGCCGCCTAGCCAGCGGTTGATCCGGCGGAGCTAGATCCCACCCCAGCACTCGCGAAGCCGGTCATCGGTGAGCGCGCTCCGCCGGCTGGCGGCGTGCTAGGGACCTGTCAGGTCTGGGGCTACGGGTCGGAGCAGTGCTGGAGCCTCGGTTCGGGATCGATCGATGCTTCGGGCAGATCGTCGGCAGTTGCGCGCTCGGCGTCGACGGGTCTGAGCGCCTCGGCTGCTCGTAGCGTCCGCGCTCGTGAGTCGGCGAAGACGACGATCGTCAGGCCGTCGACGTAGAGATCGAGATCGCTGCCGTAGAAGGCTCCGCGAACTCCGCGGACGGTCACCATCCTGCACTCGAGCATGGCCGAGATCATCCCCGGCGGCCGCTTCTCGATGGGCCAGACCTGCACCTCGAGCAGCGGCGCACACCCGCCGTCGGTTCCCCCGGGGACCTCGCAGTCCCCGTAGATGAAGGTCACCGGCCACGCCTTCCCCAGGATCGCGGTCAGCGGCAACTCCTCGAACCGCTCGCCGACGAAGTAGGGCCTGGGACCGGATCGAGCACGCACCTCCTCGAGAGTGGCGTCCCCCTGGGGCTCGACGGTCCGCGAACAGCCAACAATCACGCCGCCGAGCAGAGCGGCTGCGGCAAGAGCTCTCGCCGCCCGGAGCATGGACTTCGAGGATACGCCGACTACGATCAGGGCGTGCGCGTTCTCGTCACCGGCGGCTGCGGGTTCATCGGCAGCCACTTCGTCAAGCGGCTCGTCTCCGGCGGGGACGAGGTCGTCGTGCTCGACAAGCTCACCTACTCGGGACGGAAGGAGAACTTGCACGGCGTCGACTGCGAGCTCCAGTTCGGCGACATCGCCGATCCCGAGGCGGTGGCGCGGGCCGCCGCCGGGTGCGAGGCCATCGTCAACTTCGCGGCCGAGACGCACGTGGACCGTTCCATCCTGGGCGCCACGGACTTCGGGCGCACCGAGTTCTTCGGGACGCAGGTGCTGCTGGAGGAAGTGCGGCGGACAGGCGCCCGCTACGTCCAGGTCTCCACCGACGAGGTCTACGGGGACCTCGAGCACGGCGGCTCGGCGAAGGAGACCGACCCCGCGAATCCGTCGAGCCCCTACAGCGTTGCCAAGGCGGCCGGCGACCTGCACGTCCCGGCGTACGTGCGCACCTTCGGCATCGACGCCTCCATCACGAGAGGCTCGAACACCTACGGCCCGAACCAGTATCCGGAGAAGCTCGTCCCCCT
>Ga0081538_10003875_pt1 | contig 13977 bp, 9 predicted proteins | sample TabmetS5T2R1_FD_71022 | JGI IMG/M metagenome (GOLD analysis project Ga0081538, IMG submission 71022) | Tabebuia heterophylla rhizosphere microbial communities from the University of Puerto Rico - S5T2R1 | ecosystem: Host-associated > Plants > Roots > Rhizosphere ... | reverse complement strand
GCATGTACCGCATGCGCAACGCCGTGCACCTTGCGGGGGTGCGGTGCGACGGCCAGGCGCACGGCGGCTGCCAGGCCGGCTGCCTCATCTACTGGAAGGAGGCGTGGCTCAGCCGGGTGCCCGCGGACGGGCGGGGGCTGGCCCGGCAGGTGCCCGAACCAACCGCGCCAGGCTGCTCGCGCATCGCGCTGACCGCGGCGACGCGTAAGGCCGGGACCTCCGCGGAGGAGCAGTTCGCGTGCCAAGCGACCGAGCTACTGCGGGCCGCGCCCGAGCGCATCCCCGCCTGGGACGCCAGGCAGTACGTCCTAGACGTGCGGTCGGGCAACACGGGCGTGGTTGCCGCGCTCCGCACGGTCGCCATCGGGGTATTCAACGAGTACCAGGACTTCAGCCAGAGGTTCGTACCGCGGCGGCTGCGGCTCCGCGGCGGCACGCGGTTCCCCTTCATAGAGGGGAGGCTGGAGAAGACACCCGACGGCACCCTCGACCTGCAGCCGGGGCAGCTTGTGCGGATCAAGAGCAGGAAGGAGATCGTCCGGACACTGGACGTGAACAACAGCAATCGCGGGCTGTCGTTCAACCCAGAGATGGTGGCCTACTGCGGACGACAGGCGCGGGTGCTGCGCCGGGTCGAGCGGATCATCGACGAGAAGAGCGGCCGGATGCTGTCGCTGAAGCGCGCCTGCATCGTCCTGGAGGACGTGACTTGCCGTGGGGAGCTCCATCGGTGCTGCCCCCGCGCCGACTATCCCTTCTGGCGGGAGGCATGGCTCGAGCGGGTCGAGTAGAGGCCGGAGCCGATGCCCGGACCACTGCGGGACCTCCTGACCCTTGCCGGTCTGGTCCGCGAGCGGGGCTTGCGGCACACCGGCCGCCTGTCCGCGCTCGCCGTCCGGGGTCGCTGGATGGCCGCCGCCGACCGCCGGCGGGAGGCTCCGTTCGGGGTCAGTAGTGACGGGCCGGTCGAGTTGCGGGAGCTCACGATCGACAGCGAGAACCGCGCCCTCGGCTTCCCCTACGTGCCGTCACCCGGGCTGCTGGTCGACACTCTGCTCGGCAGCCTCGACGAGGATCTGAGCCAGTTCTGCTTCGTCGATTTCGGCTCGGGCAAGGGCCGGGTCCTGCTGATGGCCGCCCATCATCCGTTTCGCGAGGTCGTCGGCGTCGAGTTCTCGCCGGAGTTGCACGAGATCGCGTCGGGCAACATCCGCAGTTACACCAGCCCGGCGCGGCGCTGCCGGAACGTGCACTCGGTCTGTGCCGATGCCGCCAGCTTTCCGATTCCCCAGCGCGAACGTGTCCTCTACTTCAACAACCCGTTCGCCGGGCCGGTCTTCGCGCAGGTGCTCGCCAACATCCGGGCCGCCCACGAGCGCGCCCCGCACAAGAGCTACGTGCTCTATCAGCAGCTCGCCGGCGACCTGGAGACCGACCGCACCGACAACATCGCGATCCTGCAGCGTGCCGCCTTCCTGCGCGAGCGGCGGGTCCGGTTCTCATCCCGCCGGGCCCGCTTCCTCCTCGGGTCCTACGAGCTGCGGATCTTCGAATCGGTCGACTAGCTCCCCTCCAGCAGGCCGGGACGGTTGCGGGTCGGCATCGTGATCGACAGCGGGGGAAGTTGCATGTGGTTCACTCGTCGCCCGTGGCCGGCCGGGCCGCTACCGTCCAGGCATCGTGCGCTCTGATCGCCCTGTGGCCGGCCCGGCTGGCTCGGCCCCGGCGCTCGCCCCGCCCTGGGCCGCCCCGGTGGCCATGGTCGCCCTCCTGGTCGGGACCCTCCTGGCAGCGCTGGTCTGGCACGCCACCCGGCTGGACCCGGTCGACGCGCGGGTGATGCGCTGGCAGGAGCTCGCCTACCCCCAAGCCAGTAGCGTGGCGGCGATCGTCTCCGCCACCGTGCTGCCGGTGATGCTCATGACCATGGTGGCTGGCGCCGCGCTCGCCTGGCTCGCCGGGCGGCGCGACGCCGTGGTGCTCGCCCTCGCGGCCGCCCCTGCCACCCTGGGGGCCGAGATGCTGCTCAAAGAGCTCGTGCACCGCCAATGGCACGGCAACCCTGATCTGCTGTTCCCCTCGGGCCACAGCGCGGTGGCGACCGCGGCGGCCATGACCACCGTGCTCGTGCTCCGGGTCGTACCCGTGCCGCCGCCCGCCCGCGTGGCCGCCGCCGCCCTGGGCGGGGGCTTCGTGGTGGTTATCGCCGTGGCGCGCCTGGTGCAGACGGTGCACTCGCTGACCGACGTCGTGGGCGGCGGCACCACCGGGTTGGTGGTGACCCTCGGCGCGGCGTCGGCGATTACGGCGTGGTGCCGGCGGTCTCAGCTCTGGGCGTCCTGCGGCCTCGTCGAGGTCGACGACGCGCCAGCCCACGGCGCCGGACAGAGCCGGTCGTAGGTGGCCTGCAGCCCAGCGAGAGGGTTCGGGTCAAGCGCAAGGAGGAGATCGTCGCGACGCTCGACGCCAACAACGCCAGTCGCGGCATGTCGTTCGACGGGGAGATGCTGCGCGACTGCGGGCAGGAGGCCCGCCTACCACCGCCGTGCCCGCGCGGCATCTACCCGTACTGGCGGGAGATCTGGCTGGAGCGGGTGGAGTAAGCCCCGTCCGGTCAGCCCGCCTTCGGGCGCGCCCCCGCCGTGGCGGCCGTGAACGCGGCCCGCACCGGCAGCCACTTCGGCGACACGCCCCGGTCGCGGACGTTGGGCAGGTCGAACAGCCGCAGCACCTCGCGGGCCTCGGCCCGCCGTCCCATCCGCAGCCGGCGGTAGGCGCCCGCCAGGATGAACTGGTGGTACCAGTCGGCCTGCCAGCGGCGGATGGTGCGTTCGGGCACGATGCCCCGGGCGATGGCTCGGTCGAAGATCTCGCTGATCGCCCTGATGGTGTCCGGGTTCCACATGGCGGTCGTCGCCGCCGCCTCGTGGATGGTGTACGCACAGGTCGCCTGCGGCAGGCAGCGCACGCCATAGCGGGAGAACAGCCGTACCCACATGTCGGTGTCGGTGGCACCGCCGACGGTGGTGTCGAATAGTCCTTCTTGTTCCATGGCGGCGCGGCGTACCACCGCGGCGGGCTCCCGCACGAACGAGGAGTTGCGCAGGAGCCGCCCGAGTGCCTCCCGGGGCTCCAGGTACCGCTCGCGGCGGAATGTCTGCTCGCGCCGGCGCACGCCGTCGATGTCCACGATGTGGACCCCGAACAGGAGCACGCTCTCGCTGGGTGCCGCCCGACGGATCGCGTCGAGCATGGCCGCGCCCGCGCCCGGCAGCAGGTAGTCGTCGTCGTGGAGCTGCATGACCCACTGGCCGGTGGAGAGCTCCACGGCCCGGTTCATGTTCTCGACCAGGCTCAGCGCCGGCCGGTTCCAGACGTACCGGTACTCCGTGGGCCAATCGGTCAGGACCCGTTCCACCACGTCACCGGTGGCGTTGTCGTCGGACCCGTCGGACACTGCCACCTCGATGTGCTCGGCCAGGGGCGCAACCGCGCGGACGACCGAGCGCAGCGCCCGCTCCAGCAGGCCGGGACGGTTGCGGGTCGGCATCGTGATCGACAGCAGGGGAAGTTGCATGTGGTTCACGCAGGCCGAGCCTGGCAAGTACCCGCCGCCCCACGCCCGGCCACGACGGTCAGCGGCGCGAGGAGGAGACCGGCGCAGCAGCGCCGGACACCGCAAACAAGTGAGGGAGAACGACGCTGCACGATCCGCCCGCTGCTCTCGTCGTCACGTCCAACGCAGATCGGAACCCAGCCGTCCGCTCTCCAAGCCCGTGTGGCCGGTGACCAGAACCCGCATGGTGCTGCCCTTCTCCCGCTGGGTCTCACTTTTCCACCGAATCGGCCCCGCCTCGCGCAGTGCAATCGACGCACCTGGCTCGTCCTTGATCCTATGTCACGTGGGACGCCGAGCCGCCAGAGACGGGCGGACGAATGCTGACTACAGAGAGTCGGCAGTTGGGCGGGGCGGCGGCGTGCCGGTTGGCGAGCAACAGCGGCTATCTCGGCTAGTGGTTCGTGAAGGCGGGCGTGCCGTCGCTCGGCATCCGGCTGCGAACCTCGCCGCAGCCGCCGGAGTAGGGCGTGAGTACCTTGGTGCGCTTCTTCGGGGTCGAGCTGACCGAGGAGCTCACGGCGCAGGGTCGCTCCGCCGACCTCCTGATCGGGCAACAATGTGCTCTATAGGTGCCGGATCTCAACGACACGGTTAGCGACTCGAACCTGCTCATCAACGCCGGCTTCAGCGCCCTCCGCCACGAGATGTTCGACCCCCGCCGCCTGCTCAACATCGTTGCCGGCAGGCCCGCAACCGCCGTGTGACATCCACGCCAGCTCGCCGGTAAGCTGGCTACATCGAGCCCGGTAAGGAGCTGCCCCGAGCACCGTTCGGCCGCCTCATCAAGGACCGGAAGCTGCACGGTTCCCAGTACGACCGCTTCTGGTGCATGGACACGTTCAAGGAGCAGCAACTGACCGACCGGGAGGACCGCCATCAGGATCACCGGTTGGTGTCTGAGCTGACTACGACACCTTCCGCGACCACCTCGTCCTCGAATTCGAGGTCAGGAAGGCGGATGGCGACCTCGGGAACCCGGACGTGTACGTGCCTCTCGACACCCGTACGGTCGATCGCAAGGTGCGGCTGCTGGAGGGTTGCTTCGACACCCGACGCGACAAGCGCTCGTTCAGCGAAGACGCGTTCCGCGGGTTGGTGCGGCTACTTGGCATTGAAGCCTGCCCCCGGGCGGTTACGCCGAGGCGTTCTACGGCCGGAGAACCATCATCTGTCTTTGGGATGCGGTAATGCGCCTCAATAGGTCGGTCGAGCTCCGCAACCGAGCCCACGAGCTCATCCCAGGGGGCGCTCACACTTACGCCAAGGGCGACGACCAATACCCCGAGGACGCTCCGGGATTCATCGAGCGAGGGTCGGGCGCCCGCGTCTGGGATATCGACGGTAACGAGTTCATCGAGTACGGCGCCGGTCTCCGGTCCGTGACCCTCGGCCATGGCTACCCCTCGGTGGCCGAAGCGGCCGCTCGAGCGATGCGCGGCGGCACCAACTTCGTGCGTCCCGGACCGCTCGAGGTCGAGATGGCGGAGCAGCTTCTCTCACTCGTGCCAGCGGCCGACATGGTGAAGTTCGCGAAGAACGGCTCGGACGTGACGACGGCCGCTGTGAAGTTGGCGAGGGCGTTCACTGGGCGAGACCTCGTCGCGATGTGCGCCGATCACCCGTTGTTGTCGACCGACGACTGGTTCATCAGCGCGACCCCGATGAACGCGGGAATCCCTCCCGCGGTGGCGTCGCTCAGCCTGCGGTTCCGATACAACGACCTCGACGATCTGGCACGGATCTTCTCCGAGAACCCCGGACGAGTCGCTTGCGTGATCATGGAGGCCGCAACCGCCGTGGAGCCGGAGGCCGGTTACCTGCCCGGAGTGAAAGACCTGTGTCGTGCCAACGGCGCGTTGTTGGTGCTCGATGAGATGATCACCGGGTTCCGGTGGCACCTAGGCGGGGCGCAGGCCGTCTATGGGATCGAGCCCGACCTCAGCACGTTCGGCAAGGGGATCGCGAACGGGTTCGCGTTGTCGGCGCTCGTCGGCCGCCGCGAGATCATGGAGCTCGGAGGTCTGCGCACGGATCGGGACCGCGTCTTTCTCCTGTCCACCACCCATGGCGGCGAAACGTGCGCGCTGGCTGCCGGCGTGGCGACGATCAGCGAGTACCAAAAGCGCGACGTGATCGGCCATCTCCATCGAACTGGGGAGGCGCTACGCCAAGGCATCACCGAGACGGCTCAGCGTCTCGGCGTGGATCCCTATTTCAGGGTTCTCGGACACCCGGCGAACCTGGTATACGCGACGTGCGATCAGGATGGTAATCGCTCACAGCCGTTCCGGACACTGTTCCTTCAAGAGACCATTCAGCGTGGCCTTTTGATGCCCTCGCTGGTCGTGAGCTTCTCACACGGACCGGACGAGGTGCGCGAGACGGTCGACGGCGTCGCCGGCGCGCTCCAGGTGTACAGGCGCGCGCTTGACGAGGGTGTCGAGACATACTTGGTCGGAAGATCCGTAAAGCCCGCCCTTCGACGTCACGCCTAGGGACCCTGCCGCCTGCCTGGGCGATCACCGAGTACTGCCGACGCGCTGATTTCCGGGCGTCCTTCGGCGCCGTGTCGACGTTGACGATTCATCCGCCCGCGGTGCCGGCCAAAGCCGGTCGTACGCGGCTAGGAGCACCGGCGCCGAGTGCTCCCAGGCCAGGACCGAGCGCACCCGAGCGCGGCCGGCCTGGCCCATGCGGCGGCGGCGGGCCGGGTCGTCGAGCAGCTCGCTGATACTGCGGGCCAGCGCCCGCTCGCAGTTGGGCTCGGCGAACAGGGCCGCCGGCCCGGCCGAGATACGGTGCTCGGTGAGCTCGTAGGCGACGACCGGAAGCCCGAAGAACATGTATTCCATGATCTTGTTCATCGTGCTCTTGTCCGACCAGTCGTTCTTCGGGTCTGGGTCGACCCCGAGGTCGGCGGAGGACAGGATGCGGCAGAGCTCGTCGTCGCTCACCCGGCCGGTGAAGGTGCACAGCTCGGCCACGCCGACCTCCTCCGCGTAGGCTCTGATGCTCGGTTGGTGGGGGCCGCCCCCGACCAGCACGCAGTGGACGTCGTCGCGGCCGATCTCGTCGCGCAGCAGCTTCACCGCCCGCACCAGATGGTCCACGCCGTCCTGCTTGCAGATCTCACCGAGGTAGACGATCAAGTGGCGGTTGCCCTTGCGCCAGGCCGGGTCCGGTGGGTGGACGGTCAGGCGCTCGAGGTCAGGGCCGGAGCGCACCACGTAGACGTCGGCCGACGCCATCCCGCCCCGCTCGACCGCGATCCGCTGGTGGCTCTGGTTGGTGGTGATGACCAGGTCGGCAGTCTCGAACGTCTTGCGCTCCAGGTACCGCAGACCAGTCACGGCCAGCCCGCCCGTGGAGCCGACCTTGGCCTCGTACATCTCGGGTGAGAGGTCGTGGTGGTCGAAGAGGAACCGCTTGCCGAACAGCTTCCAGAAGCGGCCGAGCGGCCAGTAGGTCTCCGGCGGGTTGCAGACGTGGAGCACGTCGAAACCACGCCCGGCCACGGCCACCCGGACCGACTTCATAGCCGTGCGCACGAAGCACCAGAGGAACTCGGCCACGAAGCCGAGCGCGCCCTGAGCGTCCACCGGGAGCGCGTAGCGGTGGATGTGCACGTCCTCGAGCACTTCGAAGGACCGGTTGAAGCCCTTGGCCTTGGGACAGATGACGCTCACCCGGTGGCCTGCTCTGGCCAGGGTCGTGGCCTCCAGCCACACCCGGCGGTCAAACGGAACGGGCAGGTTGTGGACGACGATGAGCACCCGGCGGGGCCTACCAGCAGATGCCACCGTAGCCGTTCCCATCGCTGCGTCGGTCGACGATGCGGACGAGGTCGACAATCCGCTGGCCTGGTCGCGGGTGCTCGGCGACCGCCCGGAACGCCGGGTCGTTGTTGCCGATCACCAGGGTGCGGGCGTGGTCGAGGACCTCGTCGATGCTCGACACCATCAGGTCGGAGATGTGCGGGATCTGGTCGAGGATGTAGCTACGGTTGGCGCCCACCAGCTTGGCCAGGTTCACGTTCACGTCGTAGATGCAGACCTCGTATCCCTTTCCGATCAGCCGCTCCACGACATCGACCATGGGGCTCTCGCGCAGGTCGTCCGTCCCCGCCTTGAAGGCAAGCCCCAGCACCCCGATCTGGCGCGCGCCGGCATCGGTCACCAACTGGAACGCCCGCTCGAGCTGCTGGGCGTTGCTGGGCAGGATCGCGTTGAGCAGCGGAAGGTCGAGGTCCAGGCTTCGGCCCTGGTAACGCAGGGCCCGGACATCCTTGGGCAGGCAGGAGCCACCGAAGGCGAAGCCGGGGCGCAGGTAGACCGGGGACAGGTTCAGCTTCGTGTCGGTGCAGAGGATGTCCATGACCCGGTGGCCGTCGAGTCCGTGGGCCTTGGCCAGGACGCCGATCTCGTTGGCGAAGGTCACCTTGAGGGCGTGCCAGGAGTTGTCGACGTACTTGGCCATCTCGGCCAGCTCCAGGTCGGTCTGGATCAGCGGCGCCCCCGGCCGCGCCGCCAACGGGGTCACCAGGTCCCGAACCGCCTGGTCGATCGCGCCGACGACCACCTTGGGCGGCGCTTGGTAGTCGCGGATCGCCGTCCCCTCGCGCAGGAACTCGGGGTACACCGCCACCGCCACCGGCCGGCCCGCGGTCCGCTCCAACTCGGGCTGCAGGACGTCGCGGGTCGTGCCCGGCAGGACCGTGCTCCTGACGAGCACCGTGATGGGCGAACGACGGCGCCGGATGGCCTGCCCGATGTCACCGGCCACACGGCGCAGGCTCGTGAGGTCGAGGCTGCCGTTGCCCTTGCTGGGCGTGCCCACGCACACCAGGCCGACGTCGGTGTCGGCGACCGCGGCGTCGCAATCGGTGGTGGCGCGCAGGCGGCCGGCGCGCACGCCCTCCTCGATGAGCTCGCCGAGCCCGGCCTCGATCACGGGCGCGTGGCCCCGGTTCAGCAGGTCGACCTTGACCGGGTTGGTGTCGACGCCGACCACAGTGTGGCCGTCGGCAGCCAGGCAGGCGGCCGAGACGGCGCCGACGTAGCCGAGCCCGTAGACGCTGATCCTCACGGCGCGGTCCCAGGATCGAGCTGGAGGACCGTTGTCAGGGCCTGGCCGTGACCGACGCGGCCGCTCCCGAGCAACGTGACGGTGGGCACCCTTGTGCCGAACGCAGGCGAGTACCAGCCCGCGCGCGGGTCGGTCTGGCCTTCGAGGCACTGCCAAACCAGGTGGTCGGGAAGGGTCAGCGTGGCGCCCCGTCGGCCATGGCCATCCCGCCATCGGAGGACGGCCCGAGCGCTCTCGAGGACGCAGGCGATGTCGGGACCGAGGTGGAAGGCCAGGCGGCAGTCGTGGGTGCCGCCGTCGAGGCGGTCCTCGACGACCAGCTGGCGCGCTCGTCGGTCCAGCCGGACGCTCCGGCGATGAACGGCCGGTGGGCGCAGGCGCCGGTAGCCGTGGTGGGTGGCCCGCCACTCGGCCACCGGGCCGCCGTCGAGCCCGACTGCGCCCTCGAGCTCGGCCTGGGCCTGCCGGGCCCAGAGGTGGGGGCCGGCCGCCAGAGACTGGTCGACCCCGCCGACTTCCAGGGTGTTGTGGGCGAGCGTGGAGCGGAAGTAGTCGCGCCAGGCCGGGTCCGCGCCGTAGCAATATGTCCCCGGGTCGGCGAGCACGTCGACCCCGCCCACCCGGACCTCGATGGCCAGAGCGTCGGCGTGGGCGTGGGCGGCGATCGACAGGTACCCGTGGGGGCCGTGGTCGGCACGGCACCACAGCTCGTCAGGCCGGCCGTCGGTGTCACGCAGGAGCGCCATGCCGGCGTCTGCGAACAGCGACGGCCGTCGCGCCGGCCGGGCCCCCCCGGGGAAGGGCCGGGCGGCCAGTCGCGTCCACAGGGCGGTGCGCGCGTCGCCACCGTGGCAGGCCGGCCACCACGAGGCGGGCCCGAACAGCGCCGCGCCCGTGGCCAGGAGGGAGGCCCAGCGGTCATAGCCCGGCCCGTCCAGCAGGAGGGCGTGGCCGTCGTCGGCGTCGCCCTGACGCGGCGGGCGCAGGCGCACGTCGACGACGGCGGCCAGGGCGTCGGTCATGCGCCGCAGGGTGTCCCAGACCTGGCCACCGAGCGGATGGCCGGCCAGCTCGCCCTCCAGGGCGGCGGCTAGGCCGAGCTCGAGCACGAAGCCGTGGTATTCGGTGGCCAGCTCTCGGTTCAGCCCGCTGGCGAACGTCTGCCTCACGAGCTCGCGCCGGAGCTTGGTGGCGGCCGCCTCACGCCAGGCGCCACTGTCCCGGAACCAGGGGAACGCGCAACCCGCGCCGAACTGACCGGCCGTCTCGGCCAGTAGGTGGTTGTTGGCCGACGACCCGTGGCTCGGCAGCCGGGCCAGCCATTCCTGGTGGTGATGGAGCTGCTGCAGGAAGGTGCGGTTGCCTTCGAACAGCGGCGCGGCCCCGGACCAGCCGTCCAGCAGCCGGCGGATCCAGACCCAGGACAGCAGCCGCAGGCCGAGCTCGATGCCGCTGGTCCAATGGATGCCGGACAGGAACGGGTTGGCCGCCCACCAGGAGCGGAGCTGCGTGGCCACGGCGTTGGCGTACCGCTCGTCGCCATCAAGGCGGTAGGCGGCGGCCAGCACGGTCAGGTGCTGGTGGCGCGACGGCTCCCAGACGTACTTGACATTGCCCACGGCTGCGCTGTCGCGGTGGTCGATACTGAAGCAGTAGCTCCGGTCGGGCGCTCGCCGGCCGGATTCCGGGTCCAGGAACCAGTCCGGGGCCGGCGCCATGTCGTCGCGTTCGCAGGCGAACACCGGCCAGCGGCCGCCGAGGAGCCCCTCGGCGGCCTCCTTGAGCCGGACCCGGGCGTCCTCGGGCACATCGTCGCCGGCCACAGGCAGCAGGGCGGTAAAGACCGGGGAGACGGCCGGCACTGTGGTTGGGTCGGCGCCGGGATCGGTGACCTGCCGAGTCCGCCAGCGACGCCTTGTGAGCTCGTCACGCGCGCGCCCGGCCGCCTCCGCCGGCGACATGCTGGCCAGCCGACGGGCATACCACGGGAGGTTCACTCCGCCGCGCCTTCGTCGGCCGCCACGACCTCCAGACGGCGGCTGCCCAAGCTGCGCTGGGCCGCGAAGGTGGCCAGTGTGGTGGCCGCCAGGGAGGTCAGCGGGACCGGCATGTCCCGCGCCTCGGCGACGGCGCGCACGAAGGCGTCCAGCTCCTGCCGCTGGCCCTTGTCAATGCCGGTGCGGGAGCGGCGGCGGTGGCGGCGGCCCCCGCGCCACAGCTCGGTGCGCTGGAAATTGTGCAGCCTGGCCACCTGCCGGTCCCCGCTGACCTGGAAGAGCTCCTTGGGCGCGCGGGGATCGCCGCCGGTCTGGTAGCCGATGGTGGCGACTGACCCGTCGGGGTACAGCAGCGTGGTCGCGGTGTCGTCAGGATCGCCGGTCGCGGCGGAGAACACCGCGACCGGGTCCAGGTCGAGCCACCACGAGATGGTGTCAACGAAATGGCATCCCTCCCCCACGAGGCGCGAGCCCTCCTCGGGGTGGCCGTACCAGCTCCCTGCCTCCAGCCGCCCCGCGTTGACGTCGTAGCGGACCTGCACCGGCCCGCTCCTGGACCCGGCGGCGGCCTTGAGCTCGACGAGCAGTGGCGCGAAGCGCCGGTTGAAGCCGACCATCAGACGGTCGTTGCCGCTGTCGGTGACCGCCGCCAGGATCGCCCGGAGCTGTTCCGGGTCGACCGCCAGGGGCTTCTCGACGAACACCGCCTTGCCGGCGACGAGGGCCTCGCACACCATGGCCGCGTGCGCATGGTGGCGCGTGGCGATCACCACGGCCTCGACCCCCTCGTCGGCCAGCAGGCCCCGGTGGTCGGTAGAGCAGCGCTCGAAGCCGAACCGGCGCTGGGCGTTGGCCGCCGACAGCCCGGTCGCGGTGGCCACCTCGACCAGTCGGACGTCGGGCCGGTCGCGCAGGTGGGGTAGGAGCATGCTGGTGGCGTAGTTGCCGGCCCCGATCACACCGAGCCGGACAACCGGCTGGGCCGCCGGCCGGCGGGCCGCTCGATTGGGCTGGGTGACCGTGGCCTGCCGGCGCTGCGGCGACCCGTTGGCCGAGTACTGGAAGAGCACGCCGACGCCGCCCGGCTCCCCGCGCTGGATCGTCTCGTAGGCGCCGACCGCATCGTCGAACGGCAGCACCGCGGAGACCAGGGGCTCCAGGTCGAGCCGACCCTCGGCCACGAGGTTCAGGAAGCAGGCCATATTGCGCCGTTCGGTCCAGCGGACGTGGCCGATGGGGTAGTCGATCCCGTCCTCCTCGTAGGTAGGGTCGTAGCGTCCGGGGCCATACGAGCGCGAGAAGCGGACCTCCAGCTCCTTGGAGTAGTACTCGGTCCAGGGCAGGTCCAGGCGACACTTGCCGATGTCCACGACCCGGGCCCGGTCCCGGGCCAGCTCCGCGGCGAGCTCGACCGGCTGGTTGGTGTCGCCACCGGCGGTGAGAAAGACGTGGTCGGCCCCGGCGCCCTCGGTGAGGGCGGCAAGCGCCTCCAGCAGTGGGCCGCGGCTGGTTCGGTCGGGTGGGCAGCAGGCCGCGGCCCCGCTCCGCTCGGCCAGTCGGCACCGCTCGATGGACGGGTCGAGGCCGACCACGTTAACCCCCGCGGCCCGCAGAAGCTGCACCAACAGCTGCCCGACCAGTCCGAGGCCGATGACACAGGCGGTCTCCCCCAGCCGCGCCTCCGACTGCCGGTAGCCCTGCATGGCGATCGCGCCCACGGTGGTGAAGGCGGCGTGCTCGGAAGGGACTGCGTCGGGCAGGGGCACACACAGGTTGCGGGGGACCCAGTTGTACTCGGCGTGGAGGGCGTAGCTGTTGCCGGCGCAGGCGACCCGCTGTCCGACGGCCACCTCCTCCACGCCGGCGCCCACCTCGACGACCTCGCCGCACAGGGAGTAGCCGAGCGGCGTGTAGGCGTCGAGCCGGTCGCTGACCTTCCGGTAGGTGGCGCGCAGCCCCTGCTGGGAGACCGACTGCATGACCCTCTTCACCTGGTCGGGCCGGGCGCGCGCCTTTCCGACCAGCGAGAGCTTGCTCTCCTTGATCTTCATCATCTCGGTGCCGGTGGAGATCAGCGAGAACTGCGTGCGGACCAGCACACCACCCGGCCGCGTGGCGGGCACCGGCACCTCGAGCACGGCCAGTTCGCCGGACCGGTAGTTCTGGGCGATCTGCTTCATCCGTCGCCACGCTGCTGCCGGTACCAGACCTCGAGGGTCAACAGCTGCCAGATCTCCTTGGACCGGTCGGCGGCGCCGCGCCGGTCGTCGTCGATCATGGTGCGCACCATCTGCTTGTCCACCAGCCCCGAGGTGACCAGAGTTCCCGCGGCGACCAGGTCCTCGACCATATCGGCCAGGTCACGGCGGATCCAGGCCCGCAGCGGCGCGCTAAACAGCCCCTTGGGGCGATACACGATCTCCCTGGGCAGCCACGCGGCGGCCGCCTGCTTGAGGATCGCCTTGCGCTCGCGGCCGACGATCTTGGCGCGGCCGGGGATGTCGAACGCGGCTGCCGCCACCTCCTTGTCCACGTACGGCACGCGGACCTCGGTCGACGCGGCCATGCTGGCCCGGTCGGTGTACGCCAGGTTGAGGCCGGTCAGGAACAGCCGGGTGTCGGTGTAGCACATCCGGTTCACCTGGTCGTCGGCCGGGCCCTCGTCGTAGACGGCCGCGTGTTCCTCGACCAGCTGGTCGACCCGCGGCCAGAGCTCGGGGTCGAGCAGCTCGTGCAGCTCGCCCACGCCGTAGTGGGTGTAGCTGCGGCGGAATGCCGCCTCCTCGGGCAGGTCCGCGAAGGCCACGAAGCGCTTGGCCCAGCGCGCCGCCCTGTAGCCGCGACGCCGGCCGGCCACCGGCAGCCGCTCGACCGCCGGCGCGACGACCCGGTGGCGCAGGACACTGGGTAGGCGGCGGTAGCGGGCGGCGAGCAGGCCGGCGTAGTGCTTGCGATAGCCGCCGAACAGCTCGTCGGCGCCCATGCCGGACAGCAGCACCTTGACCCCGGCCTGCCTGGCGGCTCGACAGATGAGATAGGTGTTGATGGCGGCGGCGTCGCCGATCGGCTCATCCAGCATCTGCACCAGGCGCGGGAGCAGGTCAGCCACGTCGGGGGCGATCTCGACCTCGTTCAGTCGGATGCCGTGCTGGCCGGCCAGCTTGCGGGCGTAGGCCAGGTCGTCGGGCATGGCCTCCAGGCGCCGGTCGTCCGGCCGGAACGAGATCGTGTAGCAGTCGATGTCGCGGTTGTGGCGGGGGGGGCGGGGGGGGGGGG
>Ga0081538_10003874_pt1 | contig 13978 bp, 10 predicted proteins | sample TabmetS5T2R1_FD_71022 | JGI IMG/M metagenome (GOLD analysis project Ga0081538, IMG submission 71022) | Tabebuia heterophylla rhizosphere microbial communities from the University of Puerto Rico - S5T2R1 | ecosystem: Host-associated > Plants > Roots > Rhizosphere ... | reverse complement strand
GGCATCGACACTGGCAAGATCAAGGTCGTGCTCGGTGATACCGCCCTGACACCCTATTCGACAGGTACCTGGGGGTCGCGCTGCATGGTGATGGCGGGCGGGGCAGTGGCGACGGCCTGCAGGCAGATCGCAAAGCGTGCAGCGGCAATCGGTGGACGGCTGCTTCAGACCGAGCCCGAGCATGTTCTCATCCACGACGGCAAGGCGGTGGGCCCGCACGGGTCGGTCAGCTTGGCGGAGATCGCGCGCGCCTGGTACCTGCGGCCGCAAGATCTCCCCGGTGACGTCGATCCCGGCGGTCTCGAATCCACCATCGGGTACAAACCGGGACGCGACACCGGAACCTTCAGCTATGCGACGCATGCCGCTCTCGTGGCTGTCGATCCGGAGATCGGCGATGTCGAGATCCTCGGCTACGTCATCGTCGAAGACGGCGGCAAGCTGGTGAATCCGATGATCGCCGATGGACAGATTTACGGCGGCTTCGCGCAAGGCGTAGGTACGGCACTCTATGAGGAGATGCCGTTCGATCGTTTGGGTCAGCCTCTCGCCTCCACCCTATCGGACTATCTCCTGCCCGGACCGACCGAAGTGCCCGCCCCGATCCTCGATCATATGGAGACGCTTGCGCCTTACACGGAATTCGGGGTCAAGGGCATCGGCGAAGGCGGCGCCATCGCGCCGCCGGCGGCAATCGCGAACGCGATCAACGACGCATTACGACCGCTCGGCGCCGAATTGCTGGTTTCGCCAATCACGCCGCGTCGCATCCTGCAGGCGATCGCCGATCGGGGCCGACCGTGAAACCCGTTCGGTTCGAGTACGAATGTCCATCGGATATTGCCGCAGCCATCGCGCTGGCGGAGCGCAGCGACCTTGTCGTAAAATTCATCGCCGGCGGCCAGTCGCTCGGCCCCATGCTCAACCTTCGCCTGGCACAGCCCGACGTGCTGGTCGATCTGACCGGTATCGCCGAGTTGAAGCAGGTCGAGGAGACGGCCAACGCGCTGTCGGTAGGAGCTTGCGTCACCCACGCCGACATCGAGGACGGTCGAGTCCCGGACGTCACGCGGGGGGCGCTGCGTAGCGTCGCGCGTGGGATCGCTTATCGCGCGGTGCGCAACCGCGGCACGATCGGAGGCAGCATCGCCCACGCAGATCCTTCGGCCGATTGGATCTCGTGCCTGGCGATGCTCGGCGCCAACGTTCTCGTGCGTGGCCGCTCCGGGCGTCGAGCGGTGCCGATCGAGGAATTCGTGCTCGGAGTGTTCGAAACCACGCTGCTCCCCGGCGAGCTCGTCGAAGGTGTTACGGTGCCGCGGCTGTCCGCCCAGGCGAGGTGGGGTTTTTATAAAGCGTGCCGCAAGAAAGGCGAGTTTGCCCACGCGATCGGCGCTGTTCTGTTCGACCCCGCCCGCTCGGTTTGCCGGGCGGTCATCGGCGCGATCCAAAGCCGGCCGGTCGTGTTCGCCTCTGCGTGCGAGCTGTTCCGCGGAAGGCCGGAGGCCGGTCTTTCAGCTTTTTTTGATCAACAGCCGGCGCGCCAGGCGTTGATCGCCGCGGGAATGACCGATGCGATCGGGCAGCAGATCCATCTCGTCGCCCTGCGTCGCGCCATCGAGCAGGCCAGCTCATGAAGGCGATCAGCCTCACGCTCAACGGAAGGAGCCTGGCGGCAGCGGTCGAGCCGCGTACCCATCTCGCCGACTTCTTGCGCGAGACGCAGGGCTTGACCGGTACCCATCTCGGCTGCGAGCACGGCATATGCGGTGCCTGCACGCTGCTGGTGGATGGCGTCCCCGTGCGGTCATGCATCACCTATGCAATCGCCTGCAATGGTGCCGCCGTCACCACGATCGAAGGTCTGGATGACGACGAGATCGCCAAGGAACTACGCGAGGCATTCGCGCGCGAACACGCGCTGCAGTGCGGCTATTGCACACCGGGAATCCTGGTCTCCGCCCGCGACCTGGTTGTTCGCGCCAAGCGCGCGGATGAACATGAAATTCGCATGGCGATGAGCGGCAATCTCTGCCGCTGCACCGGGTACGTCGGGATCGTCCGCGCCATTTACGGCGTGATCGACAGCCGGCGGGCACGGGGGATCGCGGCGATCCCCGATGCGGGTCGCATGACGATTGGTCCGGCGGGTTCGGGTCACGCCAAGACCAGCTTCGCGTCACACGGCGAGCGGAGCGAGGCGCTGGCCGCCAGCACGCCGCCGCCTCGCAGCTCCCCACAACCGGTTGAGGCGCCGACGGTACCGATTTGCGATTTTGAACCGCAAGTAATGTTCTCCCATAACTTTGTCGTCCATCATCCGCGCGAGGACGTCTGGGCCTTCTTTGCTCGTATCCATGATGTCGCCGCCTGTTTGCCGGGTGCCTCCATCACCGGCGGCGACGACCGGTGCGTGACGGGCAAGATGCGCATCAAGGTCGGTCCCATCGCCGCCGAGTTCGAGGGAAACGCGGTCATCGACCGCGATGCTGCGACCTATTCAGGCACAATTCGCGGCAGCGGCCGCGACACGCGCAGCAGCTCGGCGACGCGCGGTTCTATCAGCTATCGCGTGGTCCCGGATGAAGATCCGCGCTCGACCCGGGTGGACGTCACCGTCGGCTATACGTTGACCGGCATGCTAGCTCAGTTCAGCCGAACCGATCTGATGCAAGACATCGTCAACCGCATCACCAAGGGTTTCGTGCACAATCTCGAGGCGCGGCTCGCTGCGCCGGGGCAGGCGGCGCCGCGACCGGCGGCCGAGTTGAACGCGCTCTCTCTGGCGCTTTCCGTGGTGGCAGAACGCATAAAAGGATGGTTCCGCAAGCTCATTGGCGGTTGAGACGTGAGCGCGTCCATTGGTCCAAGGCGTTGCATTCCCGGGCGTCCCAAGCGTCGGCGGAAGATCGACCGGCGCCCCGAGGGCGCCGGTACCTTCCCGCAGACGCGAATTGACTGCGATAATGCCACCTCTTACCAAATGGCTGTTCCGCCAACCGGTTTTTTGGAGGATCGTGAATGAGTGCGAGCGCCCGCCAGAAGCTTCTCCAACAGATCGACGACAATCGTGAGAAGGCCATCGCTTTTCTCCAGGAGATGATCGCGATCCCCAGCGTCACCGGGGATGAAGCGAAGGTCCAGAAGTTCCTTGCCGGCTACATGGCGAAGCTCGGCCTCGACGTCGATTTATGGGAAACGGATTGGGAGGAGCTGAAGAAGCATCCCGCATACATACCGGTCGACAGGGGCTATGAGGGACGGCCGAACATCGTCGCAACCTTGAAGGGCTCGGGCGGAGGACGTTCGTTGCTCCTCAACGGACATACGGATGTCATCCCGGTCGGCGGGGGAGAAGGATGGAGCGATGACCCGTGGTCGGCCAAGATCAAGAACGGCCGCATCTACGGGCGCGGCTCGGCCGACATGAAGAGCGGTGTCGCGAGCCACATCATGGCGGTCGAATGCCTCATCGCCGCGGGCGTGAAGCCGAAAGGCGACGTCTACATCAATATCGTCATCGATGAAGAAGTCAGCGGCCATGGAACTCTTGATACGGTGATCCGCGGTTACAAGGCTGATGCAGGCATTTCCGGCGAGACCAGCGACCTCGCGGTGCAGCCTGCCTGCATCGGGCGCATCTGGTTCGAGATCGAAATACACGGCAAACCCGTCGGTATCCAAAAGCGCTACGAGGGGATCAGCGGAATCGAGCTCGGCAACAAGATTGTCATGGCGGTGGCCGACCTGGAAGCCAAGCGCGTGGCGACGGTCACGCACCCTTTGTATCCGAATGCTCTCGATACGCTCCCTTGCATGATCGGCAGCTTCTCGGCCGGCAACTATCCGAGCGCGTTTCCCGCCAATTGTCTCCTGAAGGGAAGCATTGGTACCGTGCCGGGAGAGGACCACGAAGGCGTGAAGCGGAGTCTAGTGGACCAGGTGGCGCGGGCGGCCGCCGAGGATCCGTGGATGAAGCTGCACCCGCCGAAGGTGCGGTTCGTGGGGTATGACGCGCAGGCTTCCGAAATCCCGCGCGATCATCCGATCGTGGAAACCGTGTGCAAGAACTATAAGGAGATTACTGGCCGCGATCCCGAGATCAGCGGCCGTCAGGGCGCTGCCGATACGCGTTTCCTCAACCGCTACGCCAATACGCCGACCGTGATCTTTGGACCGGGTTCGACCGCGGTGATGCACGCGAACGACGAGTACGTGGCTATTGACGACTATCTAACCTCCATCAAGGTCATGGCGCTCAGCATCTGCGACTGGTGTGGGGTCGACGATCGGTAATGCGCTACACACCGGGCGTCATGCTGCTTACGCGCCATGACGATCCACCAATCGACGCTGAGGGCAAAGGTGTTGTGTTACTAAAGATAGTACCATAGGCTGACGGCAGATCGGCACCTGGCAATCATGAGACAGCGAGTGGCAAACCGCCTTGGGTGGCAGCGACGCCAAAGGATCTCGCAGCCGGCCGGGGTGAAATTCGTGCCGTCTGCCGAGACGAAATCCGACTGAGCGCAAAGCGGGCAACCGCCCGTCGAAAGGAGAGCTTGTTGGAGGGGCATTCCACCATCGCGGTCCTGGGGGGAACCGGCGAACTCGGTTCTGCGCTCGCCAAGCGTTGGGCCGCCGCCGGTTATCCGATCGTGGTGGGGTCACGCGCCAAGGACAAAGCCGAGGCGGCCGCCAAAGCGATGAGCACCGAGATTGGCTCTGTCGCCATCACTGGTGAAGACAATCTCGGCGCGGCGCGGATGGCCGACATCGTCGTCATCGCGGTCCCCTATTCGAACCATGAAGCCATCCTCAACGAGATCAAGTCGGCCGTGAGCGGCAAGGTCATCGTCGACGCCGTGGTTCCCCTCGTCCCTCCGAAGGTCTCCGTCGTCCAGCTTCCACCCGACGGATCCGCCGCCCAGAGCGCGCAACGGCTGGTCGGCGGCGCGGCACGCGTCGTGTCGGCCTTCCACAATGTTGGTGCGGCCAAACTCCATGCCGGCGGGAAAGTCGATTGCGATGTGCTCGTGTTCGGCGACGACAAGGCAGCGCGCGAGACCGTCATTGAGCTGGCCAATGCCGCCGGCACGCGCGGCATCGACGGCGGAGCCTTGGCCAATTCCATCGCCGCGGAGGCACTGACCTCGGTCCTCATCGGTATCAATCGGCGCTATAAGGTCGACGGCGCCGGCATTCGCATCACCGGACTACCGACGTCCCAGCCGTGGTGATGCCGGATGAACGCAAGAACCGTCACATATACGGCGCTGTCCGGAATTCCTCTGATCGAACCCGGCGATGATCTGTGCACCATCATCGCGGATGCAATCGACGCGGCCGGGATAATTCCCCAGCCGGCCGACACGCTGGTTGTCGCCCAGAAGATCGTCTCCAAGGCCGAGGGCCGCTATGTCGATTTGGCCGAGGTCACGCCCTCGGCGCGGGCGCTCGAGCTTGCCGCCGCGACACACAAGGACTCGCGGCTGATCGAAGTAATTCTCGCCGAATCGACGGAGGTTTTGCGACAGCACAAGGATAGTCTGATCGTTGCACATCGGCTCGGCTTCGTGATGGCGAACGCCGGGGTGGACCAATCCAACGTCGCGCCTGACGGCGGCGACCGCGTTCTTCTGCTCCCGCAAGATCCCGATGCATCCTGCGCCGCTTTGAAGGCCGCTTTCGATCGCATATTCGGCGTTGAGGTCGCGGTGGTGATCAACGACTCGTTTGGCCGGGCATGGCGGAACGGCGTCGTCGGGGTCGCCCTGGGCGCGGCCGGACTGCCTGCCCTGCACAACCTGATCGGTGCCCCGGATCTGTTCGGCCGGCCGATGCGCGTGACCGAGGTGGCGATCGCCGATGAGCTCGCGGCAGCGGCATCCCTGCTGATGGGACAGGCTGACGAGGGGACTCCGGTCGTTCACGTGCGCGGTTTGCGATGGAACGCAGCGCCTGCCAACGCCGCCGCGCTCATTCGGCCGAAGCACATGGACCTGTTCCGATGAACCAAGGCAGCGCACCATCCGCCGCGCCTGCGGGCTCAAACGGCCATGTTGTCGCCCTCTGCGGCGGCATCGGCGGCTCCAAACTGGCGCTCGGCCTTTATCGGATCCTTCCTGCTGATGGTCTCACGGTCGTCGTCAATACCGGCGACGATTTCGAGCATCTCGGCCTGCACGTCTCACCCGACCTCGACACGGTTCTCTATACGCTTGCCGGATGGAGCGATCCGCTGCGCGGCTGGGGTCGCGCGGACGAAACTTGGCATTTCATGGATTCATTGGAAGCGCTGGGCGGACCCGGTTGGTTCCGCCTCGGCGATCGCGATCTCGCGATGCACGTCATCCGCACCCGATGGCTCCAACGGGGAGAGACGCTGACTGCTTTTGCCCGGTACGTCGGGCAACGCATGGGGATTCATGCGCACATCCTGCCCATGTCCAACGATCCGGTGCGGACTATCGTCGATACGACCGACGGCCCGCTCGCCTTTCAGAACTATTTCGTCGAGCGACGCTGCGAGCCGGTGGTGACCGCCATACGGTTCCGGGGCTCGGAACGGGCACGTCCGTCGCCGGAGCTATCGCACGCCCTTGCACGTCCTGATCTCGCGGCGATCGTGATTTGCCCGTCCAACCCTTATCTGAGCATCGATCCGCTGCTGTCCGTCGTCGGTACTCGTACCGCTTTATCGGCGGCCAAAGCGCCGGTGATCGCGGTCTCGCCGCTCATCGGAGGGAAAGCCGTCAAGGGCCCGACCGCCAAGATCATGGCGGAACTGGGCATCGCCGCGACCGCGCAGGCGATCGCGGCACATTACGGAGATCTGCTGGACGGTCTGGTGATCGACGAAAGCGACGCCGCGCAGGTGCCGCCGCTCGGGATACCGACTGAAGCCACATCGACGCTGATGCGCGACATGGATGACCGTCGGCGTCTCGCCCGGCATGTCCTGCTGTTTGCCAAGAACATCGCGACCGACCGGGCAGCAGGGCCGGGCAGGCCATGGCAGGCGACGGCAGCCGGTGTGATGAAATGAGCGCCCGATCCATTTGGGCCGTGTTGCCCGTCAAGCCATTCGCCATCGCCAAGCGGCGGCTCACGCCGGTCTTGAGTTCCGACGAGCGTGCGCAGCTCGCACGGCTGATGTTGGAGGATGTGCTCGATGTCCTTACTGCCTCCACGACCCTCTCCGGCGTCGTGGTGATTACCCGCGACAATGCAGCCGGCCGCATCGCGCAGATGAGCGGTGCCTGCGTGCTGAGCGATCCGGTCTTCGACATCAACGCGGCCGTGTGGGTGGCGATTGACCTTCTCCGCGAACGCCGCAGTGCCGGCATGATTGTGGTCCCATCCGACATTCCGCTGCTGCCGTTGCCGTTGATCGAGGAACTGGGCGATCACATTTCGCGTCCGCGTGCGGTCGCGCTCGTTCCCGCCACGCGTGACGGGGGCACGAACCTCTTCGCCTGCAGCCCGGTGGATGCGATCAGCCCGAGTTTCGGACCGAATAGTTTCCAGCGTCATTTCACTGCCGCGCGCGGCGCCGGCATCATGCCGACCGTGCTCGCGTCCGAAGCTGCCGGCTTGGACATCGATCGATACGAAGACCTCGCCGCCTTTCTCTCCATCCCGTCGGCGACGCGCAGTCGAGCGTTCCTCGCCGCTTTGGACATAGAGACGCGGCTGCAACACAATAGCATGCGCGGCCGCGGCATTGCGCCCATTCCGCAACGTGTGAACGCGGGGATGCGTACGATATCGTCCGTTGATCCCTACTACGACGGCAATCTCAGCCGCCAGGAAGCGTTGGCGCTCGTGGACTGCGATCTCGATCCGCTGCTGCGCGCAGCCGAGCGCCGACGCGATGCCGCGCACGGTTCGATCGTTTCGTATTCGCGCAAGGTGTTCATTCCTCTGACGAAGCTTTGCCGCGATGTTTGCCATTACTGCACGTTTGCGCATCCGCCACGCAAGAACGGGCGGGCGTATCTGTCCCTCGACGAGGTGCTTGCGATTGCCCGGGCGGGTCAAGCGGCAGGTTGCAAGGAAGCCCTGTTCACGCTCGGCGATCAGCCGGAGCGGCGCTATCGAACCGCGGCCGATGAGCTTGCTCGCCTCGGACATCGGACGACCTTGTCCTATCTCGCCGAGGCTGCGCGTACCGTCATCGAGCAGACCGGATTGTTGCCGCACCTCAATCCCGGCCATTTGACGCCGTCCGATGTGGCCGCCTTGCGCACTGTTTCTTTGTCGCAGGGGCTCATGCTCGAGTCCGCAGCCGAACGGCTGTGCGAGCGCGGCAGGCCGCATCATGGTTCGCCCGACAAGCATCCCCGCGCGCGCCTTGCGAGCATCCGTGCGGCTGGCGAACAGCATGTGCCATTCACCTCGGGCATTCTGATCGGCATCGGTGAAACGCGTGAAGAGCGCATCGACGCGCTGCTGGCGCTGCGCGAGCTCAACGATGCCTACGGGCACATCCAGGAAATCATCATCCAGAATTTCCGGCCGAAACCGGGAACCCGAATGGCTGACGCTCCCGCGCCGAGCCTTGATGAACACCTTTGGACGATCGCAATCGCGCGCTTGTTGTTTGCTCCATCGATGAGCATCCAGGCCCCGCCCAATCTCAGCCCGGGGGCGCTGCGCCGTCTCATCGATGCCGGCATCAATGACTGGGGCGGCATCTCTCCGGTCACGCCCGACCACGTCAACCCGGAGGCGCCGTGGCCGCATCTCAAGGTGCTCGAGCGCGTCACCCATGCGGCGGGAAAGCAATTGGTCGAACGTCTGGCGATCTATCCGGCATTCGCCCGCCGAGCGGATACTTGGGTCGATCCGGCATTACGGACGTCCCTGTTGCATCACATCGACGCCGACGGCTGGCCGCGCACCGATGACTGGTACCCCGGAACTCGGGCGCCGCTACCCGATCATGCCGCGCGGAAACATCACCCGGCCGTCGCCACCGAGTTCCCAGCCATCCTGAGAAGGGCCCAGACCGGCAAGGCGCTTGGCGAGGCCGACATCGTCCGGCTGTTTCGCGCCCGCGGCGCCGAGGTCGCAGCGGTCTGCGCAGCGGCGGACGACTTGCGACGGGCCGTCAATGGTGACGTCATTTCCTACGTCGTCACCCGCAATATCAATTACACCAACATTTGCTATTTCAAATGCCAATTCTGTGCCTTCTCCAAAGGCAAGATGAGCGAGAATCTGCGCGGCCGGCCGTATGATCTCTCGCTCGAAGAGATCGAACGGCGCGCGCGCGAGGCGTGGGCGCGCGGCGCCACCGAAGTCTGCATGCAGGGCGGTATCCATCCAAGCTATACCGGCGCCAAGTACCTCGACATTTGCCGGGCCGTGAAAGGCGCTACGCCGCACATTCATATCCATGCATTTTCGCCGCTCGAAGTGCATCAAGGCGCGTCGACGCTCGACATTCCGGTCGACGAGTTCCTCCGTTCTCTGCAGGCGGCCGGACTCGGCACGCTGCCGGGCACGGCAGCGGAAATCCTCGACGATGAGGTGCGCGCTATGCTGTGCCCGGATAAGATCCGCACCAACCGGTGGCTCGAGGTGATGCGGGCGGCGCATCATGCCGGATTGAGAAGTACCGCGACCGTCATGTTCGGCCATGTCGACCGCTACGAGCATTGGGCGCGGCACATTCTGCGCATCCGGGAGCTGCAGGAGGAAACCGCGGGCTTTACCGAGTTCGTGCCGTTGCCTTTCGTGCATATGGAAGCCCCCATCTACCTAAAGGGCCACTCCCGGTGTGGCCCCACCTTCCGCGAGGCCGTGCTGATGCATGCGGTTGGACGCCTCGCCCTCAATCCACTCATCACCAACATTCAGACTTCGTGGGTGAAGATGGGCCCTGAGGGCGTGAAGACGTGTCTGCGCAGCGGGGCTAACGATCTCGGCGGCACGCTGATGGACGAAACCATCACTCGTTCGGCCGGCGCGAGCCACGGACGGGAGATGACGCCCGTGCAGATGGAGGAGATAATTCGCTCGCTCGGCCGCACGCCGCGCCAGCGCGACACGCTCTATGACACCGCCCCGGAAGACCGTTACCGGGCTTCGTTCATCGATCAGAGAGCCGCATCGGCCACATGATGAGTTCATTTCTCGTCCAGCCGGAAGTCGTTGACCGCAAGCGTCGCCGGGCAGCGGTCGAGAGCCTGCGCGCGGCCCAAGTGACCTTGCCGACCTGGAGCGAGCTCGCCGACCCGGCGCTGATTCCGGCCACAGTCGAAAGCGGTCTCAAATGGGTCGGGCCGGATGAGCCAAGTGGGAAAAACCTGTGGCGTGTTCACTGGTTCAACGATGCAGACCGCAGCCGTCGAGCGTCTCTGCCCGGCTACGTGGTTCTGCCCGAGACGCTGACCGGCGTGAAGGTGCCCATTGTCGTGCTGTTGGGGCGGCGCTTTCCCATGATCGGCGCGCATAAGGTCCTCGCCGCCTATGCGTGTCTGGTGCCCCGCCTGGTCACCGGCCAATTCGACCCCACGCATGACCGTGCGGTGTGGCCATCGACGGGAAATTACTGCCGCGGCGGCATGGCCATATCACGCATTCTCGGCTGCCGCGGGGTGGCGGTGCTGCCCACCGGCATGAGCCGAGAGCGCTTCGACTGGCTGCAGGAATGGGTTTCCGATCCCGCCGATATAATCCGCACGCCGGGAACGGAAAGCAACGTCAAGGAAATCTACGACAAGTGCGCCGAACTTGCGCGCGACAAGGCCAACGTCATTCTCAATCAGTTCTCTGAGTTCGCCAACTACCTGATCCATCATTGTTGCACCGGTGCTGCATTCGACCGTGTGTTCTCGCACCTGAAAAGTATCAATACGCACCAACGGCTGGCGGCTTTTGTCTCTGCGACCGGATCGGCCGGAACAATCGCGGCTGGCGATTACCTGAAAGCGCGCCACGGCACGAAGATCGCCGCGGTAGAAGCCATCGAGTGTCCGACCATGCTGTGCAACGGCTATGGCGAGCACAATATCCAGGGTATCGGCGACAAGCATATTCCCCTGATCCACAACGTGATGAACACCGACCTCGTCGTCGGCGTGTCCGACCTGGCCAGCGATTCACTTAATCTGTTGTTCGGAGGCAACGTCGGACGCAGCTATTTGGTAGGGCGGCGCAAGATCGACCCGCACGTGGTGGGAGCATTCGAGGATATCGGCATCTCCGGCCTCGCCAACGTCGTCGCCGCCATAAAGCTTGCCAAGCATCTTGATTTTACCGCCAACGACGTAGTCATGACCGTGGCCACCGACAGCGCCCTGCTCTATGCCAGTGAGCGACAGAACTTTCTGACGCGCCGCTACCCGGACGGGTTCGATGAAGTGAATGCCGGCGAGATCTTCAGCCGCCATCTGGAAGGCATCGTGGACGATCACGTCCTCGAGCTCACCCACCTCGATCGCAAGCGTATCTTCAATCTTGGCTATTACACGTGGGTGGAGCAGCAAGGCGTGGCGATCGACGATTTCGACCGCCGCAGGGATCAGCGGTTCTGGCACGGCCTGGTAGACAGCGTGCCCCTATGGGATCGTCTGATCGATGAATTCAATGCAGAGGTCGGCGCCGAGCGCGCCCATTGAATCGGCATGGCGACGTCCAACGACAAAGTGACGGGCAAGACGGCTCCCACGTATCTGGAGCTGCGCGAGCAATTATCGCGCCGCGACCGAAGTCTGCGCGACAAGGTGGTCTCGCTCGAAGAGGCCACCTCGTTCGTAAACGATGGCGATTCGGTCGGGATCGGCGGGAGCACGATGTCGCGCACGCCCATGGGCATGATCTGGGCGCTCATTCGGGCCGGCAGAAAGAGGCTCACCTGCTCACGCAGCATCGTCTCCAGCGACGGCGACCTGCTATTGGCTTCAGGCGCCTGCGATCACATCGTGACGAGCTGGTTCAGCCAGGGAATCCTGTGGGGCGTGTCGAAGGTGATGCGCCATCACGTGGAGACCGGAAAGGCGCGGTATGATGAATGGAGTCATATGGCAATGGGGATGCGTTTCCGCGCCGGCGCCATGGGCGTTCCGTTCATGCCGATCCGATCGATGCTGGGCTCAGATGTCCTCCGGCAGCGCCCGGAGCCGATCGAGATCGAATGCCCGTTCAGCGGCGACAAGCTTCTCCTCGTTCCTGCGCTCAATCCGGACGTTGCCTTGATCCACGTCCAACGCTGCGATCCCTATGGCAACGCGCAGATCGACGGGCTGCAGTTCATGGACATCGACTTGGCCATGGCGGCCAACAAAGTGATCCTGACCACAGAGCGCATCGTCTCCAACGATCAGATCCGACGCGCTCCCGACCAGACCAAGATCCCGTTTTTCGCGGTCGATGCAGTGGTTGAATTGCCGTTCGGGTGCGCACCGCACGAATGCTACGGGGTTTACGAGCCGATGATCCGCCACATGGAGTCCTACGTCGAGCTGGTGAACAAGGACCCCGTCAATGGAATGCGGCAATACATGGAACGTTTTGTGTACGGGCCGAAATCGTGGAGCGAGTTTCTCGCTTTGATCGGTATCGAGGAATTGCTCGAAGCGGCTCGCGCTGGGGAGAGCATTTATGATGCCTAGGCAGCAGAGCCACAGCGCTGCGGAGCTGCTCACCATCCTGAGCGCTCGCCAGCTCGAGGACGGCCAAGTGGTGTTCGCCGGTGTCGGCATCCCGCTCCTGGCAGCCACGCTCGCGCAACGGCTGCGTTGCCCCGGCCTGACGATCCTATTCGAAGGCGGCGTGATCGGCGCCTTCATCGAGCCCGGCAAGCTGCCGCCCTCCACCAACGATCAACGGTGCACCAAGCGCGCCAACATGGTGCTGGGCAGCGCCGAAGTCCTGTTGCTTTTGCAGCGCGGTTACGTGGATGTCGGATTCATGGGCGGCGCGCAGGTCGACCAATACGGCAACTTGAACAGTTCTTTCATCGGCGATGCGGCGAAGCCGAAGACCCGCCTCCCTGGCACGGGCGGCGGCAACGACATCGCCAGTCTCGCGCAGATGATCGTGGCGATGAAGCACGAGAAGCGGCGCTTCGTCGAACAGGTCGATTTCATCACCAGCCCCGGATACTTACGGGGCGGCGACACACGGCAAGCAAGCGGCCTGGTTACCGGTGGCATGTTCCGTGTGGTCACCGATCTCGCGGTGTTCGGATTCGAAGCCAAGAAGCGGCGCATGCAGGTGCTGTCGCTCAATCCCGGCGTTAGTCGGGAGCAGCTTCAGGATAATACCGGATTTTCCCTGGACTTCGCCGACCACCTGGCGGTGACCGAGCCGCCAACCGATCAGGAACTGAAGGTGTTGCGCGAGTTCGATCCCGAACAGCTCTACACCGCGTAGCCTTATGCCCTCACTGTCTCTTCCTCGGCTTGCGCGGAGAGGGAAAGGCTTGGTTCGACAGAAAAGGAGTTTGCGATGGCTGGTTTGGATCGGACATTCGGCATCGCCGTGCAAAATTTCACCGCTTATCCCACGATGCCAGATCCCAAGGCACTGGTCGAATACGGCGTGAGAATGGAAGAGCTCGGCTTCGACTCGCTCTGGGTATGGGATCACATCCTCCTTGGCGTCGAGCCGAACTTTCCGATCATCGAGTCCCTGACCCTGCTTACCGCGATCGCCGCGCGGACCAGGAAGATCAAGCTCGGCACCGGCATTCTCGTGTTGCCGATGCGCAATCCGGTGATCCTCGCCAAGCAGCTCGCAAGCATGGACCTAATGTCCGACGGCCGTCTGCTGATGGGCATGGCGTCGGGCTGGTATCGGCGCGAGTTCAACGCGATCGGCGTGCCGTTCGAGCAGCGTGGCAAGATCATGGACGAGAACCTTGAGATCCTGAAGCGCTTTTGGACCGAACATACGGTGAGCGCCAAGTTCAGGAACTATGACATCCCGGCTGGCGTGATGTTTCCAAAGCCGGTGCAGAAGCCGC
>Ga0081538_10003873_pt1 | contig 13978 bp, 13 predicted proteins | sample TabmetS5T2R1_FD_71022 | JGI IMG/M metagenome (GOLD analysis project Ga0081538, IMG submission 71022) | Tabebuia heterophylla rhizosphere microbial communities from the University of Puerto Rico - S5T2R1 | ecosystem: Host-associated > Plants > Roots > Rhizosphere ... | reverse complement strand
ACTGGGAGGGCGACGATCCCGCCGAGGCCGACATGGACGGCGTGAGGCGGATCCGCGACGAGATTCAGCAGCGGGTCCGGGCGCTGCTCGGCGAGGTCGCGCCGCAGAACGGAGCGGGTGACTAGGCCGGATTTGGCGCGCCGCGCCCTCGCCGAGGGCATGGCCGCCTTTGCACTCGTGTTCGCCGGCTGCGGCGCGATCGTCGCCGACGAGGTCTACGGCGGCGGGCTGGGCACCGTCGGCGTCGCGCTGTGCTTCGGCCTCGTGATCATGGTGATGGTGTACGCGACCGGGCACCTCTCCGGCGCGCACATCAACCCGGCGGTCACGATCGCGTTCACGCTTACTCGCCACTTTCCGGCCCGCGACGCGATCGCTTACGCGGCCGCCCAGCTCGCCGGGGCGCTCGCCGGAGCGCTGCTCCTGCTCGCGATCTGGCCCGATCAGCCGGCCGAGCTGGGGCGACGGTGCCGAGCGTAGGCGCCGCGAGCGCTTTCGGCTACGAGCTGGTGCTGACGGCGTTCCTCATGTTCGTGATCATGGCCGTGGCCACGGACACACGCGCGGTCGGCGGCGCCGCGGCGATCGCGATCGGCGGGACGGTCGGTCTCGACGCTCTCTTTGGCGGCCCCGTCACCGGAGCATCGATGAATCCGGCGCGATCGTTCGGCCCGGCGCTGGCGAGCGCGGAGTGGAGCAACTTCTGGCTCTATCTGGCCGGACCGATGGTCGGCGCCGCCGTCGGCGGCCTCGCCTACCAGCTAGTCCGCGGAGAGCACCCTTGAAGCGCGGGCTAACTTGAACGATGGGTAGCCATGGAGCGAGTCGCGGTGATCACCGACATCCACGCCAATCTGCCGGCGCTCGAGGCGACGCTTGCATGGATAGACGAGCACGAGGTCGACTCGGTCTCCTGCGGCGGAGACCTGGTCGGCTACGGCCCGCGTCCCAACGAGGTCTGCGCCCTGATCGCGGAGCGCGGGATCCCGACCATCTACGGCAACTACGACTGGGCGATCGCCCGCGACGAGGAGGACTGCCGCTGTGCGTACGTGGACAAGCACGATCGCGAGATCGGCCAGCTCTCAGTCAACTGGACGCTCGAGCACACGGACCGGCGCTCGAAGGACTTCATGCGCGAGCTGCCGTTCGACCTTCGCGTCGAGTTGGGCGGAAAGCGCCTGCGGTTGGTCCACGGCTCACCGCGCAAGGTGAACGAATACCTGTTCGAGGACAAGCCGGCGAAGACGTTCGAGCGCATCGCCGCCGGCGCGGACTGCGACGTGCTCGTCTTCGGCCACACCCACAAGCCGTGGCTGCGCGAGTACGGGGGAGTCCTGTTCGTCAACTGCGGGTCGGTCGGCAAGCCGAAGGCGACCCGCGCGCCGCATTTTCCGTGCTCAGCGCCGGCAACGGGCGGCTCGACGTCGAGATCCCGCGGGTCGACTACCCGGCGGCGCAAGTCGCCGAGGAGATGCGCGAGGTCGGCCTTCCGGCAGAGCTCGCGGAGAAGCTCGTCGCTGCGCGCTGAGCCCCGGCGATGATCGGGACGTTGCCCGATCACCCCGGCTGCTACGGAGAACAGGAATCGGCGGCGTGCGGGGCGCGCGTGGACCTCTCTAGTTGGTCGATGAACTCTCGGGCTACCTGGAGCGCATCGAGGTCGGCGGAGTAGTACACCCAGCGTCCTTCACGCCGCGTCGACACCAGCCCGGCGCGTCGTAACGAGGCAAGGTGCTTGGAGATCCGTGACTGCGGGTAGGGGAGATCGTCCACGAGGTGACAGACGCAGATTGGCCCGCGGGCAGCGATTCGCGCCAGCAGCTCAAGCCTGACCGGGTGGGCCAGGGCCCTGTAGACCTCCAAGGTCAGGTTGCGCGGCTCCGCGACGATCGTCGGCTGCGCGAGCTCGGCCTCGGCGAGATCCGCGATCGGTAGTGGGCGCTCCGCTGCTCGCTCGGCCATCGCCGGGGGAGTGTAAACGCGGGCCATATGCCAATGTTGCATATTCGGTTAACAGCATGTAATCTCCCGATGTTCGCGTCCAGGGCCGCACGCACGGAGGTCTCTCACGGCCGAGGAGAACGGAGGAGGAGGTCGGCTCACCAGGCGCCAGGCCATGGTTGGCGGGGGCGTCGCAGCGGTGGGGGCCGGTGCCGCCGCGGTCATCATCGCCACCTCCGGCGACGACGAGGGCGAGTTCCCGCGTCAGACTATCGCCAGCGTCGGTGATCTGAGGCCGAACGAGCCAGTCACGTTCCAGTACCCGCTCGAGGGGCAGTCGAGCGTGCTCGTCGACCTCGGCGAAGAGGTGCCCGGTGGCGTCGGCGACAGCGGCGGGATCGTCGCTTACAGCGCGCTCTGCCAGCACATGGGCTGCGACGTCCAGTTCGTCCCCGAGGGCGGCTACATGCTCTGCCCCTGTCACCAGTCGAAGTACGACCCGGCGCGCGAGGGCAACGTGATCCAGGGGGTGGCGCAGGCGCCTCTTCCGCGGATCGAGCTCGAGATCGACGGCGAGGACATCGTGGCGGTCGGTGTCAACGGCCTGATCTTCGGCTATCGCGAGAACCTCGCCCCAGGGGCGCGGGCCTGAGGGAGAGCGCGGATGGAGGAGGAGGTGCGCCCGAAGGGACTCAGCCGGCGCGGCGCGCTTGGATGGCTGACCGTGGGTGGGACGGCGATCGCCCTCCCCAAGTTCCTGCAGCCGACGGTCGCGGCGGCGCAGAACGGCGGCGAGGAGAACGCCGAGACGATGGCCCTCTTCCTCGGCGAGGATCGGCTGCCCGTGCCGCCCGAGAACGCCGCGCGCTACACGACCGCGTGCCAGTTCTGCAACGTCGGCTGCGGCTACGTCGTGTACACGTGGCCGGTCGACGAAACCCCGGCCGAGGGGACCGGGGCGCTCGGCGGGGAGCTTCCGGGGGAGGACCTCGGCGAGTGGGTCGCCCCCTCCTTCGTCACCCGCCGTGACATCAACGGAGTCGACTCCTACGTCGCCGTAGTCCCAGACACTGATTGCGTCGTCAACCGCGGCGACCACTCCCCGCGGGGCGGCACCAACGCGCTCACGGTCTACACCGAGCGAGAGCACCCACTCACCAAGCCAAGCGAGCGATTGCTTGTGCCGCAGATCCGCGACGAGAACGGTGGCGAGCTTCGCGACGCGAGCTGGGACGAGGCGCTGGACCTGATCGCGGATCGTCTCAAGGAGACGCTCGATTCCAAATCACCGTCGGCGATCGGCGTCTGGTGCGCCGACCACCTCTCTGCTGAGCTCAACCTCACCTCGACGAAGCTCTTCTTCGCTGAGCCACCTGCCGGCCTGTACGACAAGGGCCTCGGTCCCGACGAGGGGGTGGCCGTGCGGGCGATCCACAATCGAGCGAAGTGGAACTCCGAGCACCCGTCGATCGGTGAGCACTTCGGCTCCAACTCCACCCTCCTGTACTCGTACTCCGACTTCGAGGCGGCCGACACGGTGCTGATCTCCGGCGCGAACAGCTACGAGACCGGGACGGTCTTCTACAACCGCATCCAGGCCGCCGACGGGAAACTGGTGGTGATCGACCCGCGCCGGACCGTGCCGGCGGAGAACGCCGAGTCGGGCGGCGGCGTCCACCTGCAGCTGCGCCCGGGGACCGACGTCGTGCTGGTCAACTCGCTGATGAACGTGATTCTGGCCGAGGGCCTCCAGGATCAGGCGTACATCGACTCGCGAACCAACACCGAGACGTTCGACGAGCTGCGCCGCACCGTCTCACAGGACAAGTACCGGCCGGAGAACACCGAGGTGGTGACCGGGGTCGCGGCCGCGGACGTTCGCAAGGCCGCCACGCTGCTCGGCGCGCCGAACAAGACCTCGATCCTGTTCGAGAAGGGGCTGATCTGGCAGGGCACCCAGAACGAGGCTGTGATGTCGACCTACGCCAATCTGGCGCTCCTCCTCGGCTCGGTGGGCCGCGAGGGCCAGGTGTTCGGGCGCCAGGGCGGGCACCAGGACGCCTACATGTTCGACTTCGACTGGCCCCACCCCGAGGCGGATGGGCTCAAGCGCCGGAACCTCTGGCAGGAGCTCGAGAAGGGCACGATCGATTTCCTGCTGGTGGCGATCTGCAATCCGCTGCGGATGTCGCAGCAGACCGAGCAGCTGCGGGGATTCGCCGAACAGGTCCCGTTCGTGGTCGAAATCAACATTCGGCCCTCCGACATGACCGCCGTGGCGGACGTCGTCCTCCCCTCCACCCAGTGGGGCGAGTACACCTACACGCGGGCCAACCTCGAGCGCCGTCTGCGGATCAACAACCAGTTCTGCGACCCGCCTGGCGAGGCGCACGCCGATTACTTGGTCTTCGCCGAGATCGCGCGCCGCTTCGCCGAGAAACACGGCACACTCGCTCCCGAGGAGTGGCCGTACGAGGACCACGCGTCGGTGTACGAGGCGATGCAGCAGACGGAGGAGGGCAAGACGCTCGGGCTCGATCTGCTCCCACGTGACCGCCTCAAGCAGCTCGAGAACAACGGCATTCAGATCCCGATCACGAAGGAGGGCGACGAGCTGGTCGGCACGAAGCGCGCTTATGAGGACGAGTTCGTGACCCCGAACGGAAAGGCGAACTTCGTCGCCCGCGACCAGAAGTGGACGCAGGGAGATCCGCTCGCCTTCCTGCCCGAAGAGATCAAGCCGAACGACGAATACCCCTACTTCGTCACCACGGTCCGCTATCAGGCAATCTGGCAGTCCGGCTACACCTATCGCTGGACGACGGAGCTGGCGAAGCAGATCCCCTACCACGAGATCACGATCAACCCGGAGGACGCCGAGGAGCTGGACGTCTCTGACGGTGATTGGGTCCGGCTGGAGAACCAGCACTCGGCGACCGAGGGGGTGGCGAACGTGTCCGAGGTCTGCCCGCCGGGCGTGATGTCGGCGGTCTTCGCGTGGCAGGGGCCGAGCGATGAGAACCCGAACGGTGAGCCACGCTTCTACGCCAACAACCTCGTCGTCGGCGGCAACCTGCAGCAGCCTTCGAACGCCGCCTTCTACAAGAACACCCGTGCCAGGCTGACCAAGCTCGACCAAGAGCCGCTCACTGCCGACAGCGCGCCGACGATGAGCTTCGAGGACCGAACGATCGCCGGCTTCGAGGGCGGCGCCGCCGGCAATCCCGAGAGCAAGGCGAAGGACCTGGTCGAGGTGCCGGCGAAGCCGGCCGCCGGAGAGCCGCCGGCAAGCGCCGATTTCGAGGCAGACTAGGCGACGCGTAGCTGCATCGCATGGGCCTCGCCATGAGTCAGCGACCCCCGAGCGAAGCGAAGGCCCGGAGTGACTGGCGGCTCGGACGACCCTATGGGATCCTCCGCGACGCCCACGGCCGGGCGATCACCGACCTGCGCGTCTCGGTCACCGACCGCTGCAACTTCCGATGCCAGTACTGCATGCCGGCCGAGGGGTTGCCCTGGCTCGAGCGCGCGGACATCCTCTCCTTCGAGGAGGTCGCTCGCGTCGTCCGGCTGCTGGCGCGACTCGGGATCACCGACGTCCGGCTCACCGGCGGCGAGCCGCTCGTCCGCCGGGAGTTCCCGAAGCTGGTGGCTATGCTGGCCCGGATCGAGGGGCTCCGCGACCTCTCCCTGACCACCAACGGCTACCTGCTCGAGCGCGACGCTCAGGCATTGGTGGACGGGGGGATCGGTCGGGTCAACGTTTCGATCGATTCCCTCGCCCGCGACCGCTTCTTCCAGATCACCCGGCGCGACGCCCTGCCCCGGGTGCTCCGCGGACTCGAGGCGATCGCGGCCTTCCCGCAGGTGCGACCGATCAAGGTCAACGCGATTGCGATGCGCGACTTCACCGAGAACGAGGTGCTGCGCTTCTGCGAGTTTGCGCGTTCGACCGACTACCAGGTCCGCTTCATCGAGTTCATGCCGCTGGACGGCGACCGCGCCTGGAGCCCCGAGGCCGTGCTGAGCGGGCGCGAGATCCGCGCGCTGATCGAGCGGCACCATCCGCTCGAGGAGCTTCGCCGCGAGCCGCACGCGACTGCCCGGGTCTTCCGGTTTGCCGACGGCGGGGGCGAGATCGGATTCATCAGCCCGGTCTCGGAGCCGTTCTGCGGCGACTGCAACCGGATCCGCCTGACCGCCGACGGAAGGCTCCGCACATGCCTGTTCTCGATGCACGAGACGGACCTGCGCGGTCCGCTTCGGGCCGGCGTCGACGACGCCGAGTTGGAGGGAATCGTCCGCGACGCCGTCTGGCGCAAGGAGCTCAAGCATCGGGTCAACGAGCCAGGCTTCCGTCCTCCGTCGCGCACGATGAGCGCGATCGGGGGCTAGGGTCCGCGCCGCGGCGGGAGCCCTAACGGGCCGCCGCCCGGTGAAGCTGGGGTATGCGGCTCGCCACGCGCCGCAGCGTGCCGGTCCACCGGACTAGGCAGTGGAGATTCCCCCTAGCAACAGCGGGTTCCCGGAATAGGCAGGTCGCACAAAGACGCGGAGTTTCGCTCGCCGGAGCTTCCCCAGGGCCAGCGGCCGGACCGCAATTAACAAGCCGAAACGACCGAGTGACACGGCCGGAGACGCATCAACGGAACACTCGCGCCCCGTGATCGAACGCCTAGGAGAGCTCCGCCGGGATTTGGTCTCCCAGCGTCACCAGCGGATGGTCCTCCGCGCGAATCTCGCCGCGCTCACTCTTGCGGTCTCGGTCATCGCCGCCGAGCTCTCGGCCTTGGCCACGGGCTTGGTCGCGAACCATCGAACCGCGGTCGCCGTGCTGTTCGCGGCTTCCTCAGGAAGCGCTCACTCGCGATCCTCGCGGCCCAGCGCCAGCTTGGTCGCGAAGATGCTGCAAAGCGGCTTGTAGGTAAGACGTGTGAGCTTGCGATAGTGGCGGCTAGCGTCCTCGGCCTGATCGGCGCTTTCGTCGCGGCTTGGCCGGACTAGCGAAAGTCAAGGCTTCGCGCATGCGCCGGGGCCGCATTCGGGGCGGTGAGCAGCTGCAGCCGCAGTAACGGGAAGGCCGGACTCGAGTCGAAAGGCGGTGCGACGACAAGTCGACCGGCGGATTCGTTGTCCCATTCTGAGCAGAACTGGGGTGATCTCAGGGGACCCAGGCCGCTTGAACACAAGCGATTCCCGGTAGGGCGTCACGCCCCGATTCAGGGCTCATAACCCGGAGGTCGCGGGTTCAAATCCCGCCCCCGCTACTGCCGCGGACGGCGGTCGCAAGACCGCCAGAAGCGACAAAGAGAGGCCCTCCCGAGGGAGGGCCTCTCGATTTCTGCCGCGGCCCGGGGCCCAATACGGGCATATTTTCTAGGCGAACTGAGGTCGGCGCCGCTCGCGATGTAACGGCGGCACGCTTAAGCTCGGGACCCGAATTTGCTGGCCAACGACCCCAATACGACCGAGAAAGGCCGACCACGAGTGACCGAGCCAGGCCGACCGTGAGTGCTACATCGCGCCCGATGCCGCCGAAGCCCTTCGCACTTGAGTCTCGCCACGCCCTCGTCACCGGCTGTGGGAGCGAGCACGGGATCGGCTTCGCGAGCGCCCGGATGCTCGCCCGGCTCGGAGCGCGAATCTCGATCACCTCGACGACGGACCGGATTCAGGAGCGCGGGGGGGAGCTGGGAGCCGCGGCCTTCTCGTTCGTCGCCGACCTCACCGACCGCGACCAGGTCTCCGCGCTCCTCGCCGGTGCGCGCGACGCGCATGGCGCGATCGACATCCTCGTCAACGCGGCGGGGATGGTGCAGACGGGGATCGAGGCGGGCGAAGAGATCTCCTTCGCCGAGCTCCCGCCGGAAAGGCTCGACCACCAGCTGGAGATCTCGCTGAAGACCGCTTTCAACGCGACGCAGGCCGTGCTGGGCGAGATGGTCGAGCGCGGGCACGGGCGGATCGTTATGGTCTCCTCGGTCACCGGGCCGCTGGTGACCGCGCCCGGATCGACGGCATACGCGACAGCGAAGGGGGCGATGGACGCGCTGATGCGAACGATCGCGATCGAGAACGCCCGCGCCTGCGTGACGGCGAACTCGGTCGCCCCGGGCTGGATCGAGACCGCGTCCTCGGAGCCGGACGAGGTCGTCGCCGGCCGCCACACCCCGATCGGACGACCGGGCAATCCCGACGAGGTCGCCGCGGCCGTCGCGTTCCTGTGCTCGGACGAGGCGAGCTACGTGACCGGCACCTCCATCGTGGTGGACGGCGGCAACATCATCCAGGAGCCGCACGGGATCGATCTGTACGGCGGCGCCGAGGGTCGAGTGTGAAGTCCGTCCTCGAGGAAACGCCGCCCAGCTTCAGCGCCGGCGACGTCGCCAGGATCGCCGCCGAGCGGTTCGGCCTCGACGGCACCGTTACCGACCTCGGCAGCGAGCGTGACCAGACGTTCCTCGTGCAGGGGCAGGCGGCCTCCGGCGTCCTCAAGATCTCGAATCTCGGCGAGAGCGCGGCGACGCTCGACCTCGAGACGAAGGCGATCCTGCACATCCTGCGGATCGACCCGGAGCTCCCGGTCGAGCGCCCCCGGGCGGTCTCGGAGGCCCCGGGCGCAGCGGCCTACCGGGCGACCGTCGAGAGCCCGGACGGCGTCCACTTCGTGCGGCTGTTCGAGTGGCTGGAGGGGCGAAGCGGCGGCGGCGCGGGCGCGCCGGATCTGTCCGATGACGCGGTGCGCGCCTACGGTGAGACGCACGCGCGGCTGAACATCGCCCTGCGCGGATTCTTCCATCCCGCAGCGGGCCGCGAGCTTCTGTGGAACCTGGCCCAGGTGGCAAAGCTCAGGCCGCACCTCGACTCGATCGCCGACCGCGAGCGCCGCCGCCTCGTCGAGGCCGTGCTTGACCGCTACGAGGAGCGCGTGGCGCCGCAATGGCCGCGGCTGCGCGCCCAGGTCGTCCACGGCGATCTCAATCTCGACAACGTGCTGCTCGACGAGCAGGGGCGGATCTCGGGAATCGTCGACTTCGGCGACGCTGTCCACACGGCGCAGGTCGCCGACTTTGCGGTGGCCCTCGCGTCGCTCGTGCGCGGTCGTGAGGCCGGCGAGGTCTTCCGCGTCGCGCGGATCGCGATCGACGGCTACGCCTCGAGGCTTCCGCTCGAGCCGGAGGAGCTCGAACTCCTCGGCGATCTCGTCGGGACGCGCCTTGCGCAGATCGTCTTGATCAGCGCCTGGCGGGTCGGACGCCATCCCGAGAACGCGGCCTACATCCAGGCCTGGGACGCCGACTCGTGGCGGCTTCTGGAGCTGATCGGCGAGGTCGGCGCAGAGCGCTTCTCGCGCGAGCTCGGCGCAGCGGTGGCGCCCGTCCCGAAGGACGCGCTGGCGAGGCGGCGCTCCGAGGCGCTCGGCGCGGCGCTCACCCCCCTGACCTACGAGGACCCGGTGCACGTCGTGCGCGGGGAGGGGGCCTGGCTCATCGACGCCGCCGGGCGCCGGATCCTCGACGCCTACAACAACGTGCCGGTTCTCGGCCACTGCCACCCGCGCGTTACCGAGGCGGTGGTCCGCCAGACCCGCGCGCTGAACACGAACGCGCGCTACCTGTACGAGCCGCTCACCGATCTCGCGGAGCGGCTGCTCGCGACGATGCCTCCCGAGACCGGGATCGACAGCGCGATGATCGTGAACTCCGGCAGCGAGGCCAACGACATCGCCTGGCGGATCGCCACCGCCGCCACCGGCCGAAGCGGCGCGATCATCGCCCACAACGCCTACCACGGCGTCACGGCGGCGATGGCCGACCTCTCGCCGGAGGAATGGCCCGAGGCCTTCGACCCCGCACACGTCGAGCGCATCCCCCACGACGCCGGCGCCGACGAGGTCGCCGCCGCCGCGGATCGGCTCGCGGAGCGCGGATATCGGCTCGCCGCGACCTTCATCGACCCGGCATTCACCAGCGATGGGATCCGGCCACCGACGCCCGCGCGCCTCGCCGAGATCGCCGCCGCCACCCGCGACGCGGGCGGACTGTACGTCGCCGACGAGGTGCAGGTCGGCCACGGCCGCAGCGGCGAGCACCTGTGGGCGTTCGCCCACCTCGGCGTCGTCCCGGATTTCGTCGTGCTCGGCAAGCCGATGGGAAACGGCTATCCGGTCGCCGCCGTCCTCACCCGGCGCGAGCTCGTGGAGGCATCCGGCCTCGCGGAGCGCATGTTCAGCACGTTCGGCGGCAATCCGGTGGCGGCGCAGGCGGCGCTCACGACGCTCGATGCGATCGAGGACGAGCGGATCATCCCGCACACGAAGCGCGTCGCGGAGGTGGTTCGCGAGCGCCTCGAGGGCCTGACCCGTGACCATCCCGAGATCGTCGAGGTGCGCGGGCTCGGGCTCATGATCGGGGTCGAGCTCGACGGCCCCGAGCGGACGAACGCGGTGATGAACGCGATGCGCGACGCCGGCGTCCTCGTCGGGCGCACCGGGACGCGAGGCGACGCCCTGAAGATCCGCCCGCCGCTCGTCTTCGGCACGGAGGAGGCGGATGTGCTGGTCGCCGCGCTCGAGGCGTCGCTCGCCGGGACGTGAAGCTAGGCCTGGTTGGGGGGGTGCTCGCGCCCGTGAGCGCGGCGGCCTCGGCGGCGATCCCTTCGACGAGGGGTCGAGGCTGCCGACGACGCCAGGCGGCGCATTGAAACCGCTCCAGCTTGTCGAAGCTGTCTCCCCAGCCCGATTACGCGCCGAGCGCCCATGAGCGGGAGATGGCCGAGCGGGCATTCCAGGGGCCCATTCCGGGGCCCAATTTGAGCGAACCTGAGCTGACCTCAGATCATCCAAAACCGCATTAGCAAGCGGTATCGGGTCCTACCCGACCCGGCGCCGCCGGGCCCATAACCCGGAGGTCGCGGGTTCAAATCCCGCTCCCGCGACTAGAAGGGCCCGGTATCTGACCCCGAACGAGGCTGCCGAACGGCTTGGAATGAGATCTGGTCGGTCTATCGCGCGATCGAACTCGGCACGCTGCCCGCCTTCCGGCTGCGCCCGATGGGCGCGCTCAGCGGCGTCTGGACGTCGCCTACGGCAACGCCGATCCAGGTCAAGACCTTCGCCGGCTGATGGCGCTGTGTGCCGAAGCCGGATGCCAGGCCGAAGTCACTCGGGGCCTCTGCGCGAAGCACTCCGCCGAAGCAGACAGGCGCCACCGACGGCGCCATCGCGACATCTACGCGACGAAGCGCTGGGCGATCACCAGGCGGCCCAAGCTGACCATGAACCCGATCTGTGAACGCTGCAACTCAGAGCTGGCGACCGAGGTCCATCACGCCAACGGCTACGACGAGCCGCATGCGCTGAGTGGACTAGATGCGCTGTGCTCGCGCTGTCACAGCCGCGAGACGAGACGGGAGCAGCTACGCCGATGAGCGAGCGCCTACTCCGACAGCCCGGCGGCTCCGAGCGCACGGGAGTAATCGCCGCTGACATCCACGCGGCGGATCATTCCGTCACGCACGCTGACCGTGAGCGCGTAGTCCACGTCGATGGGCGCACCGCTCGCCGCTCCACGCCCTCGGGTGTGCAGCGCCACGACTACGCGGTCCTTACTCGCCCTGATGTCCTCGATCCTGGTCCCGCCCTGGCTGCCCCTTCTGAAGGACTCGTTGAGGTCTTGCCAGAACTCAACGATCGCGCCCGCTCCGAGGACCGTTCTCGGTCCCGGAAACGTCGCCGTGTTGTTCCACTCGGCCTCCTCCTCAAAGCACGACCGTGCGACCTCGTAGTCCTCACGGTCGAGGGCAGCAACGCATCGCCGTACAAGCTCCACGTTCTCCTCCGACATCGCCTACTCCGACAGCCCGGCGGCTTCGAGGGCGTCCGAGCGACTCAGATAGCCGTGTACTCGGACGGCCTTCCCGCGCCGAATCGTCCAGAGGTTGTAGATCCTCGCTTCCACGGGAGCGCCGCTGCCACGCCCCTCGGCGGTGAACCGAGTCGCTACGAGTACGTGGTCGCCGAAACCCTCGAACTCCTGCGGCTCCCACCCGAAGTCACCAAAGGCTTCGCGCAGCATCTGAAAGAAGCGGCGAACGCCGTCGTGCCCGTGAAACGTCTCGCCGTCGAGCTGTTCCTCAACAGGAGTCAAATCGAAGTCGGGGTGGAGGAACTCGAAGACCGCCTCTTCGCCCGAGTCTCGAAGGGCCTCATAGCCGCGGCGAACCAGCTCGATGTTCTCCTCCGACATCGCCCGCCCAGTATCTCGCGGCGAGGGGCCGACCTACTGCGACTGCGTGGCGGCTGCGAAGAAGCGGCGATTGTGATTCGGCTGCGCGACGTTCCAAACGCACCCCGATCCAGGTCCTGCGCACGACCGCCCCGGCGGAAACCCTGGGACCCCGCCGAACACGACCACCTCGCCGTTCGAGAACTTGACGGCCGCTTCGTAGTACGGGCGGTTCGTCCATCCGACCCGCAGCTTGCGCTCGGACTTGATGACCTCGACCGTCGCATCTGCGAACGACTTCTTAAACGTCGCCGACACCGGTACGCCGAGCCGTTCGCACTGTGGCTGGCCCATGTACTTGTTGCAGGCATCCGCGGCAAAGAGCGATGCCCAGTCGTTGGCGGCCCGCTTGAGCTTCCGCACCTGTTCCCGGGAGAGGTCGGGGTCATCGTCGAGTACGACCGGTGCCTTGTGCTTCACCGGTCTCGTGGTGTCCGCGGGGACGTTCGCTTCCGTAGTGGTCGCAGGGGAGAGCAGCCCGGTGTCCGGGTCGAGGGTGATTCCGCCGGTGTCTGGGGCGACCGGAGGGAGTGTCGCCTTCGGGGGGGCTGTGTCCTCCGTCGAGGTGTCCTGATCGTCGCCGCCCCCGACCAGCCCGACCGCGCCAAACGCCACGACGAGTGCGATGACCGCCAGAGCTGTGATCGCGACACGCATTTGCGCAGGCTCGCGACGCCGCCTACGGCTGGGAACCGATCACGCGACGCAGGCTGCGCCGCGATCTCCGGGTGTTTCTCATCGTGGCCTCCTTGCCGTCGCGGGCCCGATGCCCCGTTGCCCCGTCGAGACGCGACTACGGCGGATGCTTCTGACCGCCGATCCTCTCACCGGTCGTCATATGGGTCAAGGGAGGGTCCAGAACGGGAAAGGGCGTTTTCAAACGACCGCCCGATCGACGGTTACTGGGGTGGGAGTCGGTGAGCGCCTTACTCCGACAGCCCGGGTCTCAATCTGAGCTTGCGAGCTCCTCGGCGACCTCTCCCGCCTCGCCGAACTTCTCGATCAGCCAGAAGTGCGGGAAGGTCGTGATCACCGCCTCGAAGCCGTCGGCGAGGTGGTGGGGGGGGCGACTGCGAATCGGTTCGGCTTGGCGCGGGCGAGCTTCCAGTCCTCCGCTGATAGAGGGATCCGTTGCTCGCAGCCTTCCTTCCAGCACTCACAACGAAAGTCGGGCATCGGCTCGCGGCCGAGCTTCCACTCGGCCGCCTTCTCGTTGATGGTCCGCGACCAGGCCTCGTTGTATGCGATCCGCTGCTCGCGGGTGCCAAACGGGGGTTGCAGTGACCCGCTCACGGGAGCGACCCTAACGCGGTCTCGTCACGTTCGCGCCCGTTGATCTTCGCGACGGACTTGTTCTCGCCGCATCGCCTACTCCTGAAGCCCGGCGGCTTCGAGGGCGTCGTCCCCTCCGAGGAAGGCCTGGACTCGGGTGATCTTCCCGCCTCCCACATGGACCACCGCGAACGTCGTCCACTCGAACGGGGCCCCGCTGGCCTCTCCGCGCCCGCGCGAGTTGAGCTCCATAAGAACGAGGTCCCGGCTAGAGGTCATGCTCGTGGGTTCGAAGCTGATCTCCCCGACTCCATGGAGGTTTGCCATCCACTCTCGAATGCCGTCGTGCCCGCGAAACCCTTCGGCTGGCCGATCGGGCATCTCGCGCGGCTCCTCGACCAGACATGCCTCATCGAAGGCCGCGACAACCGCCTCGACATCCCCGCTGTTGAAGGCGTCGAGCATCCGCCGCACGA
>Ga0081538_10003872_pt1 | contig 13982 bp, 11 predicted proteins | sample TabmetS5T2R1_FD_71022 | JGI IMG/M metagenome (GOLD analysis project Ga0081538, IMG submission 71022) | Tabebuia heterophylla rhizosphere microbial communities from the University of Puerto Rico - S5T2R1 | ecosystem: Host-associated > Plants > Roots > Rhizosphere ... | reverse complement strand
CCGGTGTCAGCGCGGCCGGGGTCGGCAACCGCGCGGCGGCCGCCGTGCTCGCCTTCCGGGCCGGCGACGGCGCCAACCAGGCCGGCGGCTACGCCGACACCACCGGCTACCAGCCGGTGAACACCCCCGACGAGGTGGTCGACGCCGACCGCTGGCAGCCGCTGCGGCTGCCAGGCGGCGCCGTGCAGACCTGGGCCACACCCCACTGGTACCGCGTGACGCCGTTCGCGCTGCGCTCCGCCGCCCAGTTCCGGCCCGACGGCCCGGTCGCCCACGTCGACGAGCGCGGCCGGCCCAACCGGGCCTACGTCCGCCAGGCCCGGCAGACGCTGCGGGACAGCCGCGAGCTCGACGACCGCAGCAAGAGCATCGCCGCCTACTGGTGGGACGGGCCCTCCACCGAGCTGCCACCTGGCCACTGGTGCCTGCTCGCGCAGTTTGTTTCGCGCCGCGACCGCCACTCGGTCGACCAGGACGCGAAGCTGTTCCTCGCCCTCACCGGAGCGCTGCTGGACGCCGGAATCGCCGCCTGGGACGCCAAGCGGGCCTACGACAGCGTCCGCCCGATCACCGCGGTCCGCGAGCTGTACCGGGGCCGGACGGTGCTGGCCTGGGGCGGGCCCGGCATGGGTACCAGGGCCATCCGCGGCGAGGACTGGCGGCCCTACCAGCCGCCGGCCGTGGTCACCCCACCGTTCGCCGAGTACGTCTCGGGGCATTCGACCTTCAGCGCCGCCGCCGCCGAGGTGCTCGCGTCCTTCACCGGCAGCCAGCGGTTCGGCTTCTCGGTGACGATCCCGACGGGCAGCTCGATGCTGGAGCCGGGCGTCGTCCCGTCCCGGCCGGTAACCCTCAGCTTCCGGACCTTCGCCGACGCGGCCGACCAGGCGGGACGGTCCCGCCGTTACGGCGGCATCCACTTCAAGGACGGCGACCTGGACGGTCGCAGCCTGGGCCGCCGGGTCGGCGCCGCCGCCTGGGCCAGGGCCCGCGGCTACTTCGGCGGCACCTCCTCACCCTGAGGATGCCGGCTCGGCGAGCAGGGCGCGGACCTGGTCGGCGTCGGTGGTCTGGAGCCGCTCGAAGATGGCGAGGGCCTGCCGCCAGTGGCCCTGTGCCTCCTGCGGGCGGCCGAGCGCCCGCAGGGTCACGCCGAGCTCGCGCAGGCTGCCGGCCTGGCCGTAGGCGCCGCCCAGCTCCCGCCAGATGGCCAGGCTCTCCCGCAGGCAGTCAAGCGCCTCCTGGTAACGGCCCTGACCCCGGTGGACGATGCCGAGGTCGTTGAGGCAGTAGGCTTCGCCCTCGCGATTGCCCAGCTCCCGGCGGATCGCCAGGCTCTCCCGCAGGCAGGCCTCCGCCTCCTGGTAGCGGCCCAACTGTCCGTGAACGTTGCCGAGGTTGCCCAGGCTGATGGCCTGGCAGCGGCGGTCGCCCAGCTCCCGGTGGATGGCGAGGCTCTCCCGCAGGCAGTCGAGCGCCTCCTGGTAGCGGCCCAGCCGCTGGTCGACCTCGCCGAGGTTGCTGAGGCTGATGGCCTGGCCGTGACGGTCGTCCAGCTCCCGCTTGATGGCCAGGCTCTCCTGGTGGCAGGCCAGCGCCGCCTCGAGGCGCCCTTGCCGCTCGTAGACGATGCCGAGGTTGTTCAAGCTGGCCGCTTGGCCGTAGCCGTCGCCCAGGTCCCGGAGGATGGCCAGGCTCTGCTGGTTGCAGGACACCGCTTCCTGGTAGCGGCCCTGGTGGAAGTGGGCCAGGCCGAGGTCGGCCTGGGCCTGGGCTTCGGCGGCCCGGTCGCCGACCCGGCGGGCGACCTCGAGGGCGGCCTGGTTGACCTGCACCCAGTCCTGCCAGTGACTGCGGACGATGAACAGGCCAAACAGCGCGTGTGCGAGCTGGAGCGCCAGCGCCGGGGGCACACCGGGCGCTGTGGCGGCCTGCTGGACGGCGGCCAGCAGGTTGGGCCGCTCGGCCTCCAGCCAGTCGAGCGCCGCGGTAGCGTCGGCGAACTCCAGCCCGCCGCCGGTCCAATGGGCGTCGGCTCGTGCCAGGCGGTAGTCGCCCGGGCGCAGCAGCGTCATGGTGCGCCACGCGGTCGCCATGTACAGGCCGAGCGCGCGGCCGAGCGCGGCGGCCCGCTCGGGCTCGGAGTGCCGGATGGCGGCCTGCTCGCGGGCGTACAGGCGCAGCAGATCGTGCAGCCGGTAGCGGCCGGGCGACGGCGTCTCCAGCAGTTGCGCGTCGACCAGCCGCTCCAGCACCCGCTCGGCGGGCTCCTCGGGCTGGTCCAGCAGCCGCGCCGCGACCGGCACGCCCACCTCCGGGCCGTCCAGCAGGCCGAGCAGCCCGAACGCCTCCGCCGCGGCGCGATCCACCGGGTCGTCGCCGGCGCCGAGCTGCCGGGAGGAGACGGCGAAGCTGGCCCGCACGCCCGCTTCAGCAAGCTCCAGCTCGTCGAGGCGGCGATGGGCATCGCCCAGCCGCTCAGCCAACGCCCGCACCGGCCAACCTGGCCGCGCCGCCAGCCTCGCGCCGGCGATCCGCAGCGCCAGCGGCAGGTAGCCGCAGCAGCGGGCCACCTCGGCGGCCGCCTCCGGCTCGGCGGCCACCCGCTCCTCACCGGCCAGGCGGCCGAGCAGCTCGACCGCTTCCTCGGCGGACAGGATGCCCAGGTGCAGGAGCGTGGCGCCGTCCAGGCTGGTGAGGGCCTGGCGGCTGGTCACCACCACCCCGCAGCCGGCGGCGGGCAGCAGCGGATGGACCTGGGCAGCGTCGCGGGCGTTGTCCAGCACCATCAGCAGCCGCCGGCCGGCCAACCGCGAGCGGAATGCGGCGCTGGCCTCCTCCGGGTCGTTGGGGATGGCGGCGGGCGCCATGCCGAGGGCCCGGAGGAAGCGACCCAGGACCTCCAGCGGCTCCAGCGGCCGCAGGCCGGCGGTGGCGCCGTGGAGGTCGACGTACAGCTGCCCGTCGGGGAACCGCTCAGCCAGCCGGTGGGCGGCGTGGACGGCCAGGGCCGACTTGCCGATCCCCGCGGCCCCCTGGATGGCGCCGATCACCGCCGGCCCCTGCCCGCCCGCCGCCAGCAGCCGCTGGAGCTGGAGCAGCTCCGGGGCGCGGCCGGTGAAGCCGGCGACGTCGGGTGGCAACTGGCGCGGCACCGGCGTCGGCGCCGGCGCGGCCGCCTGGACGCCCGGCGCCGCGCCAGCCGGTGGCTCCAGGGCGGGGTCGGCGGCCAGGATCCGCCGGTGGAGCTCCTGCAGCGGCGGGCTCGGCTCCACGCCCTGCTGCTCGACCAGCCGCTGGCGCAACGCCCGGAACGCCGCCAGCGCCTCGGCCTGGCGGCCCGAGCGGTACAGGGCCACCATCAGCAGGCCGCACAGGCGCTCCCGCAGCGGCTGCGCCGCCACCAGCCCCTCCAGCTCGGCGACCAGCCCGTCATGGCGGCCGGCGTCGAGGTCGGCCTGGATGCGGTCCTCCACCACCGCCAGGCGGCGCTGCTCCAGCCGGGCGCCCTCCTCGACCAGGGCCGCCGCCTGCACGTCCTCCAGCGCCTGGCCCCGCCACAGCGCCAGCGCGGCCCCCAGCCGCCGGCCGGCCTCCTCCGCATCCCCGGCGGCGAGCAGCTCACGGCCCTGGTCCGCCAGGTCCTGGAACCGGGCCAGGTCCAGCTCGCCCGGCTCCACCCGCAGCAGGTACCCGGGTGCCCGGTACACCAGCCGGTCCGCATCGGCGCCGAGCAGGCGCCGCAACTGCCAGACCTGCCACTGCAGGCTGCGGCGAGCCGCCGTCGACGCCGGGCCCCACACGCTGCGCAGCAGCTCCTGGCTGGCGACCACCCGGTTGGCGTGCAGCGCCAGCATCCCCACCAGCGCCCGCTGGATCGGACCGCGGACAGGGAGCTGGCCGCCGTCGGCGTGGACCTCCACCGGTCCCAGCAGGCGAACCTCCATGGCAACCCCAGTGTATCGGCGCTGACCAGCGGCCCTAAGCGCCACCAAAGCCCGGCCAGTGCACCCCGGGCAACCATCGCCACATGAGCAGTCACCTGCCGTTCGTCGCGGTCACCGCGTGGGGCCGGCGGTCGGCCGCGCTCGACCGGTTCGCCAGGTCGATCGCTGGCGCGGACAGCGCCATCGACACCCTGACCGCCTGGTGCGGCGGCGAGCCGCCGGTCACCCGCATCCATATGCGCGAGGAGACCGTGGCGTTGCCGGAGGAGGCGCTGCTGCTGCGCGCGCCCGCCACCGTCAGGGTGCAGCGCCGGCACGTCACCCATCGCCGCCGCGGCGGCGCCGTCCTGTGCGACGCCCGCGCGACCGTGTGGCTGGACAACCCGCTCCTCCCGGCCCAGATGGTCCGCCGGCTCCGCTCCGCTCCGCTGCCGCTGGGTCAGGTGCTCCGCCCGCTGGGCGTGCGGCGGCATACCACGAGCGTCAGCCGGCGCCACGACGACCGCCGGCCGGTCGGGGACGCCGACGAGGACCGGCCGGTCCTGCTCGTCCGGGCCACCTTGCTGGTCGCCGGCCAACCGGTCGCCCTCGTGGAGGAGACCTACCTGGAGGCCGTGCTGTCGCGGACCGGCTCGGGGGCTTCTTGATGAGGTCCGAATCCGACGTGCTGGTCGCCGACGCGGGGCCGACCGGGCTGGCGCTGGCGTGCGGCTTGCTCGCCAACGGCGTCGCGGCCCGGGTGGTTGACCAGGCGGTTGCACCTGCTGGGACGTCCCGGGCACTGGGCCTTCAGCCGAGAGGTATCGAGGTGGTGGAGCGCCTCGGTGCACTGCACGACCTACCCGAACGCGCGCTGCAGGTTGAGCGGATCGTGGTCCACATCAACGGCAGGCACGCGGCCAGCGTGCGCGTCGGCCAGCGCACCGCACTGGTCACCAGGCCGGGTCTGGTGATCTCACAGGCGGAGGTTGAGGCCGAGCTTCGGCGGCGCGTCACCGAGAGCTGGGCGGTCAGATCGCATGGGGCCGCGAGGTGACCGCGGCCGAACAGGATCCGGGCGGTGTCACGGTCGGCTTCGCGGACGGTGGCCAGAGCCGGGTCGGCTGGCTGGTGGGGTGCGACGGGGCGCACAGCCGCGTGCGCCGAACTGGCCGGCGTCGGATTCCCCGGGAGTACCACTCGCCGAGCGCTTCCTGCTGGTCGACGTCCACGCGGACCTCCCCCTGGCACGGCGCACGATCTACGTGTGGCTTGACGCCGACACCGTGTTCGGGGCGTTCCCGCTTCCCGGACGGGACCTGTGGCGGCTGATGGCGCCGGCCGTCGACCCGGGATCCGGGGCGGGCCGGATGACCGACGAGGATGTCCTCGCCGAAGTCGCCCGCCTGCTGGGGGAACGGACCGGTTGCGATCCGTCGCTGCTCCGTGATCCAGGCGGCTCGGTGACGACGCCGTGGTCACGTTGGTCGCCGACCATGGTGCCGACGGCGAGATCATGCTGGTGCGTCCTGACGCGCATCTCGGCTGGCGGGGACGTGCGGGTCCCGGCGCTCTCGACCGATGGCTGACCGCGGTGGCCCGGCAGGGCCGGGCCGGTTGACGTCCTCCACCCTCCGGCCGGCACCGTCCGGTAGGCTCGGCCGGCCCAGAAGGCTGGACGAGGGGAGGAACCGTGGACGAGCGGGCGGTCGCCGAGTGGCTGGACGGCTACGTGAGGGCCTGGGGCAGCTACGACCCGGACGAGATCGGCGCGCTGTTCAGCCAGGACGCCGTCTACGCCTACAACCCGTTCGACGAGCCGGTCAGGGGGCGGGAGGCGATCGTCGCCTCCTGGCTGGAGGACCGCGACGAGCCGGGCACCTACGAGGCCAGCTACCAGCCGCTGCTGGTCGCCGGCGACCAGGCGGTCGCGCACGGCTGGAGCCGCTACTTCGACAGCAACGGGACGATCGCCGACGAGTACGACAACCTGTTCGTGCTGCGCTTCGACGCGGCCGGGCGCTGCGCCTCCTACCGCGAGTGGTACATGCAGCGCCCGGACGAGGACGACTCGGCCTGACCGGGGAGGCGCGGTGGCCTCGATGCTGGCGGGGGCGATCCGCCGGGAGCCGCTGGCCGCCACCGACGGCCGCTCGGGCAGCCTGCTGGAGCGGGTGACGCTGGCCGGCGGCGAGGTCGTGGTGGTCAAGCACGCCCGCGCCGCCTCCGACTGGATCATGCGGGCGACCCACGACGACGGCGGTCGGGTCGCGACGCTGTGGTCGTCCGGGCTGCTCCGGCGGGTCCCCGCGGTGATCGAGCACGCCATCCTGGCCGTGGAGCGGGACGGCGACGGCTGGCTGGTGGTGATGCGCGACGTGTCGGCGGCGCTGCTCCCGGACGCCGCCCGGATCTCCAGGGCCGCCAGCCGCCGGGTGCTGCAGGCCGCCGCGGCGTTGCACGCGGCCTTCCGTGGCGAGCCCCCGGTGCCGCTGTGCTCGCTCGCCGACCGCTACGGGTTCCTGTCGCCGGCCACCGCCAGGCGGGAGGCGGGCGGCCCTGACGAGGTCCCCAAGCTGATCGCACGCGGCTGGGAGCGCCTGCCGGAGCTGCTCCCGGCGGACGTCGCCGAGGCCGTGCTCGCCGTCGCCGAGCGGCCGGAGCCGTTCGCGGCCGCGCTGGCCCGCTTCCCCGCCACCCTGGTCCACGGCGACCTGAAGCTCGGCAACATCGGCTTCCTCGGCGAGCGGGTGGTGCTGCTGGACTGGGGCACCCAGACCGGCTGGGCGCCACCGGCGGTGGAGGTCGTCTGGTACCTGGCGGTCAACGCCAGCCGCATCGACGCCACCCGCGAGCAGGTGCTGGACGACTTCCGCGCCGCCGAGGGCGACCGCCACGACGAGGACGCCCTCCGCCTGGCGCTGCTCGGCGGCCTGGTCCAGCTCGGCTGGGACAAGGCGCTGCACGCCACCGGGCATCCCGACCCTGCGGTGCAAGCGCGGGAACGCGCCGACCTGGACTGGTGGACCGCGCGCGCCCGCGACGCCCTGGAACGGTGGTCGCCGTAAGCCCCGAAGATGACGCCACCAAGCGGCTGTTCGCCGAGGCCTACGACGCGTCGGCGGCCGGCTTCGCCCGCAGCGCCGACCGGCTCGTCTACGCCTACCTGGCGCGTCCGCTGGCCAGGGCGCTGGCCGCGGCGGCCGGGCCGGTGCTGGACGTCGCCTCCGGGTCGGGAGCGCTCGGCCGCCTGCTGCCCGCGGCGGTCGCCCTGGACCTTTCGGCCGCCCAGCTCCACCACAACCCGCTCGCGCTGCGGGTGCTCGGCGACGCCGAGCGCCTGCCGTTCCGCGACGGCGCGTTCGCGGCGGCGGGCTGCGCCTTCGGCATCAACCACTTCCCCGACCCGGTCGCGGCGGTCGCCGAGATGGCCAGGGTCGCGCCGCTGGTCGGGCTGCTCACCTGGGTCCGGCCGGAGGACCCGTACGCGCCCAAGCTCGCCGTCATGGAGGTGGTCACCAGGCACGCCGGGACCGACCGCACCGTGGCCGGCGCCGTCGCCGACGAGCTCGGCGAGCGGGTCGGCTCCCCCGCCGCCGTCCACGACCTGCTCGCCGGGGCGGGGCTGCGGCCGGAGGTCCGCGAGGTCATGGTCGACCTCCCGTGGCCGGGCGCCGCCGCCTTCGTCGACTACCGCCTGGCGACCATCGGCGTGGCCGGCCTGGTCGACGACCCGGCCGCAGTCCGCCGCGAGGCGATCGCCGCCGTCACCGCCCTACCCCGCGAGGACCTGCCCTGGCGTCCCCGGCTGGTCCTGGGCGTGGGCTACGCTGGCTGACGATGTCCACCATCGCTGCCGACGCGCCCCTGGCCGTGGCCGTCACCGAGGCGATCCAGGCCGGCGACCTCGCCGTCCTGCGGCGACTGCTGCGCGAGCATCCCGACCTGGCCACCGCCCGCCTCGGCAACGAGCGGGAGGCCCGGACGCCACTGCATGTCGCCACCGACTGGCCTGGCCACGTCCCCAACGGTCCCGCGGTGGTGGCGGCGCTGGTCGAGGCCGGCGCCGACGTCAACGCCCCGTTCGTCGGCTCCCACCGCGAGACGCCGCTGCACTGGGCCGCCAGCAGCGACGACGTCGAGGCCATCGACGCCCTCATCGACGCCGGCGCCGACGTCGAGGCCCCCGGCGCGGTGCTCGGCGGCGGCGCGCCCCTGGCCGACGCGGTCGGGTTCGGGCAGTGGCGGGCGGCCCGCCGCCTGGTCGAGCGGGGCGCCCGGACGGCGCTGTGGCAGGCGGCGGCGCTCGGCCTGCTGGACCGGGTCGAGGAGCGCTTCGCGGGCGCCGACCCGCCCGCCGCCGACGAGGTCACCCATGCCTTCTGGCAGGCCTGCCACGGCGGGCAGCGCCGGACCGCCGAGTACCTCCGCGACCGTGGCGCCGACCTCAACTGGGTCGGCTGGGACGACCGGACGCCGCTGGACATCGCCGCGGCCCAGGGCGCCGGCGAGGTGGTCGATTGGCTGCGCGTCCAGGGCGCGAGGTCGGCCGCGGAGCTGCGCTGACGCTGGTCAGGCCCGGGCGGCGCGGGCCGCGATGCGCGCCTCCGCCCACTCCTTCCAGGTGTCGGCCAGCTCGGGCGCGTCCAGCAGGCGTGGCGCCTGGGCGTGGTCGCGGTGGTAGATGCGGGCGACGTCGGCGACGGTGAGCCCGTGGGCCGGGCGGTGCACGACCTGGACGGGGTCGCCGGCGGCGACCTCGCCCTCGGCGAGGATGCGCAGGTACGCGCCGGGCCGGCCGGCGGCGGCGAAGTGCCGCGGGAACCGCTGGCTGCCCATGCGGATGCCGAGCTTGAAGCAGGGGGTCCGCGGGCTGGAGACCTCCAGCAGCACGCTGCCGGCCAGCCAGCGCTCGCCGACCACCGCGCCGGTCACGTCCAGGCCGCGGGTGGTGAGGTTCTCCCCGAAGCTGCCCGGCCCGACCTCGCGCCCGAGCTGGGAGGCCCACCAGTCGGCGTCCTCGCCGGCGTAGGCGTACAGGGCCTTGTCGACGCCGCCGTGGACCTCGGGGTTGCCCTGCTGGTCGCCGTCGACGTTGACCCCGCGGACCGGCACGCGCCCGGCGACGGGCGCCTTCCAGATCGCGGTCACCACCGTCTGGCCCTGCCAGCGCACCTGCCGGGGCCTGCCGACGTTCACCGACTCCACCAGCGGACCTGCCATCGCCGCCTCCGCGTCCCGTTGCCACCCGCCGGCCGGTGCAACGCCGACGGGCGCCGCATGCTTCCGACGTCGGCGAGCGGCTTTACCATGGCTCTTCGCACGGAAGGAGCGCGGACATGGCCACCTGGGACGAGGTGACGGCGGCCGCCCCCGAGCTGGCGGCGAAGGCGCGGGCGTTGTTCGACGCCCACCGGCACAAGACCATGGCCACCCTACGGCGGGACGGCTCGCCGCGGATCAGCGGGACCGAGCTGTCGTTCGTCGACGGCGACCTGTGGATCGGCGGGATGCACAGGTCCGTGAAAGCCCTCGACCTGCGCCGCGACCCGCGCGTGGCGATCCACAGCGCCAGCATGGACCCGCCCGACGACCCCAGCGCGTGGCAGGGCGACGCCAAGCTCGCCGGCCGCGCCGAGGAGATCACCGACCCCGAGCGCAAGGCCGCCGTGTCCAAGGGCGCCGGCGGCGGCGAGCCGCCAGAGCCCTACCACCTGTTCCGCGTCGACGTGACCGAGCTGGTGGTCACCCGGGTCGGCGATCCCGCCGACCACCTGGTGATCGAGTTCTGGCGCGAGGGCGAGGGCGTGCGGCGCGTGCAGCGTCGGTAGCCGCGCGGCCTACGGGGTGGCCGACGCGGCCAGCGCCTGGACGTGGCGCCGGTCGGCGCCGCAGCCGGCCGCCTGGAACCCGGCGAGCGCCCGCTCCAGGTGCCCGGCCCGGTCCAGGCCGAGGGAGGACCGCTCCCCCGCCGCCAGGTGGCGGCCGAGCTCGTGGTGGGCCCTGGCCAGCTCGTAGGGCATCCGCAGCCGCTCGGCCTCGCGCACCGCCCTGGCCCACGCCCGCCGGGCGGCGCCCGGGCGGCCATCCTGCCAGTGGGACCAGCCGAGGCAGATCAGCGCCCGCGGCCGGGCCATGGGGAACGTCCGGGCGTAGCGGCGCAGGCGGCGCACGCCGGCGGCGGCGGTCGCGCGCAGCTCGGCGGCGTCGACGCCGGCGGCGCCCTCGCGCTCCAGCAGCGCCAGGCAGACCTCGGGGACGCCGGCGTGGGCCTCCAGGGCGTACTGCACGAACGACGGGCCGGGCCCCATCAGGCGGTCGGCGGTGCGGGTCGCCTGCCAGGCGTCGGCCGGGCGGCCCGCGGCCAGGTGCACGCGGGCCATGGCCGTGTGGAGGCGGGCGGCGTCGATCCTGGCCACGTGCGGCAGCAGCCGCCTCGCCTCCTCGGCCCAGCCGGCCAGCGCCGGGTCGTCCGGGTTCGCGCGCAGCGCCGTCTCCACCAGGATGACCAGGCCCCACAGGTGCACGATCGGGTCGCGGCGGTCGCGGCCCGACGCCATCCCCTCGGCGGCCGCGGCGGCCGCCTCCGGGTAGCGGGCGGTCAGGTAGAAGGCGATCCCGCGCAGCAGCACCACCTCGTCGGCCCAGCGGTGCAGCGGGGTCTGGCGCAGGCTCGCCAGGGCCCTGGCGGTGACGGCGTCGGCGGCCGCCCAGTCGCCGACGCCGGTCCAGTGGAGCCCGCCGACGATGCCGAGCCAGCAGGCGGTGAAGGGGTCGGTGGCCCGCTCGCCGGCGGCGCCGGCGGCGCGGAGGTGCCGGGCGGCGAGCCGGCGTAGCCCGACCGTCCCGTAGATCATCCCCAACCCCGCCCCCGCCTGGGCGGTGAGGTCGAGGTCCCCGGCGCGCTCGGCCTCGTTCAGCCCCCACAGGGAGGCCGGCAGCATCGGGACCTCCTCCTCGAGCACCCAGTAGGCCTCCATGATGATGAAGGCGGCGGCGGCGCGTTCCCTGGCGGTGGCGCGCCGGTCGGGGCGGCGCTCCAGGTGGCCGCCGGGGCGCAGGCGCCGCAGCGCCCGGCGCGCCACCTGCGTGGCGAGCACGTCCAGCCAGCCGGCCGTGGACGCCGGCACCCGGCCGCCCAGCAGCTCCAGCGCCCGCTCCAGGTGGTGCCGGGCCGGGGCCGCGTCGCCGAGCTGCTGGTGGGCCTCGCCGAGCAGCCGGTGCCAGCGGGCCCGCTCCAGCGCCGGGACCGCGTCGCGTTCCAGCGCCGCCCCCAGCACCGCCTGGGCCTCCCGGAACCAGCCCTTGCGCCGGTACAGCGCGCACACCCGGACCAGGTGGGCGTCGAGGCGGGCCGGCTCGGCGTGGCGGATGAGCCAGTCGGTGGCCGCGCGCAGGTTCTCGGCCTCGGCGTCCAGGCCGGGCCCGTCGCCGGCGAGCGTCTCGGCCGGCGACGGCAGCAGCGCGGCGTAGTGCTCGGCGTGGCGGCGCCTGGCGTCCGCCTCCGCGGCCGGGTCGGCGGCCAGCCGCTCGGCGGCGTACTGGCGCAGCAGCTCGTGCATGCCGTAGCGGCCGTCCTCGCCGACCACCACCAGCGACTGGTCGACGAGGCTGGCCAGCAGCGGCAGGCCGGCGCCGGCGACCGCGGCGGCGGCGTCCAGGTCGAAGCCGCCGCGCAGCACCGACAGCCGGCCGAGGGCGTCGCGCTCCTGGTCGCTGAGGAGCTGCCAGGACCAGTCGATCACCGCGCGGAGGCTGCGGTGGCGCTGCTCCACGTCCTGCTCGCTGGTCTGGAGCAGGTCCAGCCCGCCGGCGAGCCGGTCGGCGATGGCGGCCGGGCTGGCCGACCGCACCCAGCGGGCGGCCAGCTCGATCGCCAGCGGCACCCCGGAGAGCAGCCGGCACACGCGGCCGACCTCCTCGGCGGCGCCGGCGGGCGGGTCGGGCCGCAGCAGCCGGGCCCGCTCCTGGAACAGCTGCACCGCCTCGTAGCCGGCGGCCTCCACCCCCGCCCCCGCCGGCGGGTAGGGCAGGCCGGGGACCTCCACCAGCCACTCCACGCCCAGCCCGAGGCGCCGCCTGGAGGTCGCCAGCACCTGCACCCCCGGCGCCCGGCGCAGCAGCTCGGCCAGCACCCCGGCGGCGTCGCGGAGCTGCTCCAGGTTGTCCAGCACCAGCAGCAGCTCGCGGCCTGCCAGGTGGTCGGCCAGCAGCTCCAGCGGGTCGCGGGGGACCGCCAGCGACACCCCGAGCGCGCCGGCGAGGTTGGCGACGACCAGGTCGGCGGCCTCCTCCGGCCGGGCCGGGCTGACCCCCACCAGCGACACGAACACCACCCCGTCGCGGTGACGGCCGGCTCGGTCCCCGCGGGCCTGCGCCACCTCCAGGGCGAGCCGGGTCTTGCCGATGCCGCCGGGGCCCACCAGCGTCACCAGCCGGCAGGCGGGGTCGCCGAGCAGCTCGTGCAGGCGCGCCAGCTCCCGCTCCCGCCCGACCAGCGTGGTCAGCGGCCGGGGCAGGCTGGTGCCTGGCGTGGCCACCGGACGCCTCGCCGGCGGTCCCCCGCCCAGCTCGGTGAACCCGCCGGCGCCGGCGATCTGCTCGCGCAGGGCGACCGTGGCCGCCGACGGCTCGATGGCCAGCTCGTCCCTGAGCACGTACCGGCAGGTCTCGTACTGGACCAGGGCGGCGCTGCGCTGGCCGCCGGCGGCCAGGAACCACATGAGCGCGCGGTGCGCCTCCTCCTGCAACGGGTCCAGCTCCAGCATGCGGCGGGCGACCTCGATGCCGGTGGCCGCGTCGCCGCGGTCGCGCGCCAGCGCGACGGCGCGGTCCATGAGGGCGAGCATGTCGGCCCGGGCCACGCCGCGCCGCCCGATCAGCCAGTCGTCGAACAGCGGCGCGCCGGCCACCGCGAAGCCTTCGAGGAGCTCGCCGCGGCACAGCCGCACGGCCGCGAGCAGCTCGTCGGGGCCCGGCTCGCCGGCGGCCGCGCGGGCCACCTCGACCGCGTCGACCCACACGGGCCGCCCGGGCGCCAGCGCGACCGTCTGCCTGGTCACCTCCAGGTGGTCTGGCAGGGCGCGGCGCAGCTTGGTGAGCGCCAGGCGCAGGTTGGCGCGGGCGGTCGCCTCCGGCAGGTCGCTCCACAGCAGCCCGGCCAGGGCCGAGCGGGTGTGCCCGGTGCCCGTGACCGCCAGGTACACCAGCAGCGCCGTCGCCTTGGCCGACGCCAGCTCGACCAGTGGACGCCCGCTCACGGCCAGCTCGACCCCGCCGAGCACGCGGACGCGAAGCTCCTGCTCCATCATCGCCCCCGCCGACTGTCCGGAAGCAACCTTACTGGAACGGCGCCCCGGAAACGATGGGGAAACGGTGCGAACACGCTGGCTGCCTAGGGTCCCGGCAGCAACGTCGGACCTCAGAGGGAGAGGAGCCCCGCCATGCCCGACGTCATCGCCTGCCCCGACCCGGCCTGCGGCGCCCCGGCACGGATCGTCGACCGCTGGACCTGGGGGTCGACCGACGGCCCGGTCGAGCACGTCAAGACCGGCTGCGAGCGCGGCCACTGGTTCACCCCGCTGGTCGAGTCGCTCGACCTCCAGCCCACCGCCACCGCCGCCGGCCCGGCGCTGGTGCCGGTCGCCTGACGAGGAGGCACCATGACCGCAACCGCCCTGTGGCGCAGCGACCGTCCCGACGTGGAGGTCGGCGGCACCACCGTGCCGGCGCTGGTCGTGCGGCACGCCGCCCGGCTCGGCGACAAGCCGGCCCTGGTCGACGCCATGGATGGTCATGCGCTCGGCTACCGCCAGCTCGCCACCGGCATCGAGCGGGTCGCGGCCGGCCTGGCCGCCCGCGGCTTCGCCAGGGGCGACACGCTCGCCCTGTTCAGCCCCAACCTGCCCGAGTACGCCCTGGCGGCGTACGGGGCGATGGCCGCCGGCGGGGTCGTCACCGGCGCCAACCCGCTGCTCACCACCGAGGAGCTGGCCGGCCAGCTCGCCGACGCGCAGGCGCGGCTGCTGGTCACCGTGCCGCCGTTCCTGGACCGCG
>Ga0081538_10003871_pt1 | contig 13983 bp, 13 predicted proteins | sample TabmetS5T2R1_FD_71022 | JGI IMG/M metagenome (GOLD analysis project Ga0081538, IMG submission 71022) | Tabebuia heterophylla rhizosphere microbial communities from the University of Puerto Rico - S5T2R1 | ecosystem: Host-associated > Plants > Roots > Rhizosphere ... | reverse complement strand
GGAGCGGGAAAGCGCTGCCCGCCACGGCTTCCCATCGAGGACGATCAGCGGCACGACGAGGGCCCACCGCGCCATGAGCAGGAGGCCGGGAACGACGAGCGCGAGCGTGCCGAGGATGATCCCGACCGTCGTGACGACGGCTGAGATGACGAGGTCCGGGAGCCGCGGCGCGGTCCGCCGGTAGGAATTCGTCGCCGCGCGTTCGTCGATGGCGACGTCGTGGACGACGGCGCCGATCACCCAGGGAAACGCCACGAGCGTCAGCAGTGCGCTGGCGCCAACCCAGATCCACCAGCCGTGTGCGAACGACGAGAAGTCAGGATCGAGCACGGCGGCAACCAGCTCGAGCGGGGCGAGCAGGAGAAGGACCATCACGAGCGTTCGGCCGAAGCGCGCGCGAAAGAGCCGCCAGGTCTCGCCGACGACGTCACGGATCACGCGCCGGATCTTCTAGGCGACGTCGGCTGCCCAGTCGCCGTACAGGGCGGTGTACAGCCCTTGCCGGGCCATCAGTTCGTCGTGCGATCCCTGCTCGACGATCCGTCCGTGCTCGAGCACGACGATGAGGTCGGCGCCGCGGATCGTCGACAGGCGGTGCGCGATCACGAATGCCGTGCGGCCGGCGAGCAACGTCCGCAGGGCGACCTCGATCCTCCGCTCGGTGCCGATGTCCACCGAGGAGGTCGCCTCGTCGAGGATCAGGATTCGCGGATCGGCCAGGAGCGCCCGCGCGAACGCGACGAGCTGGCGCTGGCCGAGCGAGAGGCGCGTTCCGCGCTCTTGGACGTCGGTCTCGTAGCCGTCCTCGAGCCGCATGACGAAGTCGTGTGCGCCGACGGCGGTCGCTGCGGCGCGGATCTCCTCGTTCGTCGCGTCGGGCCGGCCGAAGGCAATGTTGTCCCGGACTGAGCCTGCGAACAGGAACCCCTCCTGCGGGACGATGCCGAGCTGGCGGCGGAGCGATTCCTGCGTCACGTCCCGCAGGTCGGTGCCGTCGACGGTGATCCGCCCCTCGCGCGGGTCGTAGAAGCGGGCGAGCAGCTTGGCGATCGTCGACTTGCCGGCGCCGGTGTGGCCGACGAGCGCGACCGTCGTCCCGGCCGGAACGTCGAGGTCGATGCCGTGCAGAACCTCGGGCCCATCGCCGTAGCCGAACCGGAGGCCCTCCAGCCTCACGTCGCCGTCGATCGCTCCGAGGTCGGGGGCGCCGGGCCGGTCCTCGACCTCCGGCTCCTCGTCCATCACGTCCATGATCTTGTCCAGCGCGGCGACGGCGGCCAGGAACGTGTTGTAGAGCTGCGAGAGCTGCTGGACGGGGTCGAAGAAGTTCGCGACGTAGAGGATGAACGCGAAGAGCGTTCCGACCGAGACCTCGCCTTGCGAGAGGAGGTAGCCGCCGTAACCGAGGACGACGGCGGTCGCGACGGCCGAGAGGAAGTCGACGAAGGGGAAGTAGAGACCGTTGTTGACGACGGTCTGCTGGTTCGCCTCGCGGTAGTGCGCGTTGACCTCCTCGAAGTGGCGCCGGCGCCCTGACTCGCGCGTGAAGGTCTGGACGACGCGCATGCCCGCGATGTCCTCGGCGAGCGTCGCGGTGACGAAACCGAGGCGCTCGCGGACAGCCCGGTAGGCGCGCGAGCTGCGGATCCGGAAGATCGCGGTGGCGATCGCCATGATCGGGATGACGGCGAGCGTCGCGAGTGCGAGACGCCAATCGAGCCAGAAGAGGATTGCCGCCGATCCGACGAGCAGCAGCGTGTTCTGGACGAGCGTCGTCACCCCGTCGGTGACGAGCTGGTCGAGCGCGTCGACGTCGTTCGTGAGCCGGCTGATGATCACGCCGGCCCGGTTGCGCTCGAAGTAGCCGAGCGAGAGCCGCTGGAGGTGGCGGAAGAGCCGGTTGCGAAGGTCGGCGAGGATCCGCTCTCCGGTCCAGCCGGTGAAGTAGGTCTGCGCGGCCGACGTGCCGAGGTTGGCGAGCCCGGCGACGACGAACAGCCCGACGATGGCGGTGAGGGCGTCGAGGTCCCGCTGCCGGATGCCGTCGTCGACGGCGAGCTTGGCCAGGTAGGGCGGGACGAGGGCGACCAGCGTCGCGGCGAGCAGCGAGATGACGGCGAGGCTCGTGCGGAGCTTGTACGGCGCGGTCAGTCGCGCGAGCGTCGAGACGCGTCGAGCCGTGCGCTGCCACGACCAGTCGTCGACCTGCGCGTCGCGTTGCGCAGAAAGGTGCGATCCCGGCTGCCAGACCTTCACGACGCCGCCTCCGCGCGGGCCTCGACACGTCCAGCGAACTCCGCCTCGAGCAAACCGTGCTCGTAGATCTCGCGGTACACGTCGCTCGACTCGAGCAGCTCGTCGTGCGTGCCCCGCGCGCAGATCCGCCCCCGGTCGAGGACGACGAGCTCGTCCGCGAGGGCGAGCGTGGAGAGTCGGTGCGCGACGATGATCGTCGTCCGTCCTTTCATCGCCTCGCGCAGGCCGAGCCGGATGCGCGCTTCGGTCGTCGCGTCGACCGACGCCGTCGCGTCGTCGAGGATCAGGATCCGCGGATCGACGAGGAGAGCACGAGCGATCGCCACACGCTGGCGCTGGCCGCCGGAGAGTGTGATCCCACGCTCGCCGATCACCGTCTCGTAGCCGTCGGGCAGCTCGTCGATGAACTCCGCGGCCTGGGCGAGGCGCGCGGCCTCCTCGACCTCCTCGTCGGTCGCGTCGGGCCGGCCGAACGCGATGTTCTCGCGTACTGTCGCTGAGAACAGGAACGGGTCCTGCGCGACGATGCCGATCTCCCGGCGCAGCGAGGAGAGCGTCATGTCGCGGACGTCCACGCCGTCGACCCTGATCGCGCCGGCGGTCACGTCGTAGAAGCGCGGGACGAGCGAGGCGAGCGTCGTTTTGCCCGATCCCGTGTGGCCGATCAGCGCCACGGTGCGGCCGGGCTCGAGGTTCAGGTCGATGCTTTGCAGCACCGGGCGCCGTTCGTCGTAGCCGAAGGAGACGCCCTCGAAGCGGACACGCCCCTCGCCGGCCGGAAGCTCGACGGCGCCGGGTCGGTCCGTGACCTCCTCTGGCTCGTCGATCACCTCGAAGATCCGCTCGCCGGAAGCGGTCGCCCGCTGCGCCTGCCCGATCCACATGCCGAGCATCCGCAGGGGCATGACGAGCATCACCACGAGGACGTTGAAGGCGATGAACGCGCCGAAGCCGAGGTCGCCGCGCACGACCATCCGCCCGCCGACGAGCAAGACGATGGCCTGCGCGACGAGCGGCAGGAACGAAAGCAGCGGGACATAGATCGCGCGCTGCCGGTTCGCGTCGACGCTCCGGCCGAACACCGACTCGGACCGGTCGGCGAACTTCTTGCTCTCGGTCTGCTCCTGCGCGAACGATTTGACGACGTGGACGCCGACGATGCTCTCCTCGGCGACGGTGGCGACGTCCGCCATCTTCTGCTGCACGTCGCGGAGCACGGGGTGGGAAACGGTCGAGTACCTGTAGGCGACGACGACGATCAGAGGCGTGATCGCGGTCGCGGCGAGCGCCAGCTGCCAGTTCACGACGAACATCACCGCCGTCACGCCGACGATCGTCATGACGTGCTGGAAGAAGAAGATGAGGCCGTAGCCGAGGAAGAAGCGAACGGCCTGGAGGTCGACCGTCGCGCGCGACATCAGCTGGCCCGTTTGGTGGCGGTCGTAGAAGCCGAACGAGAGCCGCTGGAGCTTCGCGTAGAGCCCGTTCCGCATGTCGAACTCGACTCCGAGCGCCTGACGGCCTGAGATCAGCCGCCGACCCATCATCAGCAGCGACCGCACGAGACCGAGCCCGAGAATCGCGAGGGCGTACATCCCGATCGTCCGGCGGTCCGCCGACTGCAGCGCTTGCTCGAGGCCGCTGCCGGTGATGAACGCGATCGCGACGGCCGCGGCCTGGGAGCCGACGGCGAGCACGACGGAGACTGCGAGCGACCACTTGTACGGCTTCAGGAAGCCGAGCAGACGCCAGAACGTGCGTCGGTAGGAAGCGGTCTCGGTCACCTTCAGAATCTAGCCCGGCTTATGGAGGTGCCAGAAGCGGCATAGGGTTGCTCCATGAGCGCTTCGACGGAAACGGAAAGCGCACCCGAAGTCCTCGGTCCGGTTGAGGGCCGCGTCGCCGAGATCCTCTCGCCGGAGGCGTTGGCGTTCGTGGCGGGCCTGCACCGGCGCTTCAACACCGAACGCGAGCGGCTACTCGACGCCCGGCTCGAGCGGCAGGAGCGCCTCGACGCGGGTGAACGGCCGGACTTCCTCGACGAGACGCGCGAGGTCCGCGAGAGCGACTGGGAGATCGAGCCGACCCCGCTCGGCCTGCAAGACCGGCGGGTCGAGATCACGGGCCCGGTCGACCGGAAGATGGTCATCAACGCGCTCAACTCGGGTGCCCGCGTCTTTATGGCCGACTTCGAGGACGCGAACTCGCCGACGTGGGCCAACAACGTCGAGGGCCAGCTCAACCTCCGCGACGCAAACCAGGGCACGATCTCGCTGGACACCGGCGAGAAGCGATATGAGCTCGGGGAGAGCCCCGCGACGCTCCTCGTCCGGCCCCGCGGGTGGCATCTCCTCGAGCGCCACGTGCTCGTCGACGGTGAGCCGATCTCCGCCTCGTTGTTCGACTTTGGCCTCTACGTCTTCCACAACCGCGCGAAGCCGTGGTTCTACATTCCGAAGCTCGAAAGCCGGCTCGAAGCACGGCTCTGGAACGAGGTCTTCGACGCCGCCGAAGACGAGCTCGGGCTGCAGCGGGGCGCGATCAAGTGCACCGTCCTGATCGAGACGATCCTCGCCGCGTTCGAGATGGACGAGATCCTCTATGAGCTCCGCGAGCACATCGTCGGGCTCAACGCGGGGCGATGGGACTACCTCTTCAGCCTGATCAAGCGGCTGCGCTCGCTGGGTGTCGTGCTGCCGGACCGAGGACAGCTGACGATGACGACGCCGTTCATGCGCGCGTACACGGAGCTGCTCGTCAAGACCACGCACCGCCGCGGGGCGCACGCAATGGGTGGGATGGCGGCGTTCATCCCGAGCCGCCGCGATCCGGAGGTCAACGAGCGCGCCCTCGCGAAAGTGCGTGAGGACAAGGTTCGCGAGGCCGGCGACGGCTTCGACGGGACGTGGGTCGCACATCCCGATCTCGTGCCGGTGGCGATGGAGGTCTTCGACGGGGTGCTCGGCGACCGCCCGAACCAGGTCGAGCGTCAGCGCGACGACGTGTCGGTCTCGCCGGGCGACCTCCTCGACCTGCGCGTCGACGGCGGGGCCGTCACCGAAGAGGGGCTGCGCCAGAACGTCAGCGTCGGGATCCGGTACATCGAGTCGTGGTTACGAGGCGTCGGCGCGGCCGCGATCGACAACCTGATGGAGGACGCCGCGACCGCTGAGATCTCGCGCTCGCAGGTCTGGCAATGGGTGCAGGCCGGCGAGTTCACGGCGGATCGGGTGCGCGAGGTGATCGCCGAGGAGCTGCCCACGGGTGGCCGGTTCGAGGAGGCGCGGGAAATCTTCGAGCGGGTGGCGCTAAGCGACGACTTCGTCGAGTTCCTGACGCTACCCGCGTACGACTACATCGACTGAGCGCGGAGGCGGCGCAGCTCGTCCTTCACGACGCCGAGCGCCCGGTCGAGCTCGGCGCGGTTCGCGGGGTCGTTCAGCCAGCGGCTCGTCCCGCTGGGGTGCGGGAGCGGGATGGCTGTGGCTCCGTCGAGGTCGTAGCGGCGACCGATGTTCTCGGCGAGGCTTTTTACGCCGAGCAGCCGGCGCGCCGAGAGGCCGCCAACGGCGAGGACGAGCTCCGGCCGGATCAGCTGGAGCTCCCATTTACGCCAGAACGAGCAGAGCTCTTGCTCGCGCGGCGCCGGCGTGCGGTCGCCGTTTCCCGACGGCGCCTTGCCCGGATAGCAGCGGGTGACCGAGGCGCAGTAGAACGTCGCGTAGAACTCGTCCTCGTCGAGCTCTAGCCAGCGGCGGAGCGTTCGCCCGGCGCGTCCGCGCCACGGGAGCCGCTGCTCGCCTTCGAGCTTGCCAGGAGCCTGTCCGTGGATGTACGCCCGCTGGCCCGTGTACGGCTGGACGACAGGCAACGACTCGAGGGGGTAGCCAGCCTCGACGCAGGCACGGCAAACGCGGTTGTCGCGTTGGAGAGAGGCGATGGAGCGGTAACTCGAGCGGCGCCGCGTCAAGGGGAGGCGACCATCACGAACAGGCGGCTCACGTGCAGGACGCGGCCGCCGAGCTCGCCCGCCAGCTCTTCTGGGACGAACACACGCTTGTAGACCTTCCAGCGTGAGCCGTCGCGCAGGACGCGCTCGTCCCAGCGGACGGGCTCTTCTCCCTCGCGAAGGACCGTCCCGACAACGACGAGCTCGCGCGCGACGCGCGACGCCTCGGCGAGGAAGCGGACGCGGTCGTCGTCTTCGAGGTGGCAGTAGAAGTAGCTCGCGAAGAGACGGTCGAAGGAGTCGTCGGCGAATGGGAGGTTGAGCGCGTCGCCGTGGACGAACTCGGCCTCAGGGACGCGCTCGCGCGCGATCTGCAACATCGACAGGCTCTGGTCGAGGCCCACGACGTCGCCGCTCAGGTGCTGCGTGAGGAAGCCCGTGCCGCAGGCGACGTCGAGCGTTCGCGCCGGCGTGAGCTCTGAAATCCAGCCGACGAGCAGCTCGCGTTCGTCCTGCCAGTCCGGCGGCCTGTTGTCGGCATAGAGGCCCCGGCCGAGCCACCAGTCGTCGTACTCGCGGGCCCTTGCCTCGTAGTAGGCCTTCACGGCTCCTAGAGTACGGTCGTGCTGCCCCTGGAGTCGGTGCCGAACTTCTCGGAGGGGCGGGACCGAGCGACGATCGACGCGATCGGCGAGGCGCTCTCGGACCACGCGCGGCTGCTCGATGTGCACAGCGATCCCGACCACAACCGGTCGGTGTTCACGCTCGTGGGCTCGGACGACGAGGTGGTCGAAGCCCTGCTGGCCGGAGTCGCGTGCGCGCGCGATCGCATCGACCTTCGCGCGCACGAAGGCGCCCATCCACGCATCGGCGCGGCGGACGTCGTCCCCGTGGTCCCGTTGCGTGGCGAAGACATGGAGCGCGCGCGCGAGGCGGCCTCGTCGCTCGCGCGGCGCATCGGGGACGAGCTCTCGTTGCCGGTGTTCCTGTACGGCGAGCTTGCGCCGGGCCGCGGGCCGGCGTTCTTCCGGGCGGGCGGGACGGATGCGCTGGCGAGCCGGCTGTCGTCGGGTGAGCTGCGTGCCGACTTCGGGCCGGCGGAGCTTCACCCGAGCGCAGGTGGCGTCATCGTCGGCGCGCGCAAGCCGCTGATCGCGTTCAACGTCGACCTGCGAGGCGGCTCGGTTGAGGACGCGCGGGCAATTGCGGCGGTCGTGCGCGAGCGGGACGGCGGCTTTCCCGGTGTAAGGGCGCTCGGGCTCGACCTGCCCGGCGCGGGGCGCATCCAGGTCAGCATGAATGTCGAGGACTGGGAGGCGGCCGCGCTCCACGAGATCGTCGCGCGAATCGAGGCGGAAGCCGCTGAGCGCGGTGTCGAGGTCGCCGGATCGGAGCTCGTGGGCCTGATGCCCGCGGGCGCTGCGGCGGCAGCGGCGGGCGCGATGCTCCGGATCGAGGGGTTCGACGCCTCCCGCCTGATCGAGACGCGGCTGCTTGAGGACTAGAGTCCTGGCGTGATCGAGACGCAGCCGGTCACGGGCGAGGATCTCACCGTTGACCACGTGTGGGCAGTGGCGCTCGAGGGCGCGGCGGCCTCGCTGTCCGATGCAGCAAGGGAACGGATGCGCGCGGGGCGGTCGATTGTCGAGGCCGCGGCCGCCGATCCGGCTCGCACCTACGGCGTCAACACGGGTTTCGGCCGCCTCGTCTCGCAGACGATTCCCGCGGAGCTGGCGGACGAGCTTCAGGTGCGCCTGTTGCGCAGCCATGCCTGCGGGGTCGGCGACCCCTATCCGGCCGAGATCGTTCGCGCCGCGCTCCTCCTGCGGGCGAATGCCCTTGCCACCGGGAACTCGGGGACGCGCGTCGAGGTTGCCGAGCTGCTCGTCGAGTGCCTGAACCGCGGAGTGCTTCCGCGGGTGCCGAGCCGCGGCTCGGTCGGCGCGAGCGGCGATCTCGCACCGCTTGCGCATCTCGCGCTGCCCCTGATCGGGGAAGGCGAGGCGTGGGTCGAGGGCGAGCTGCTGTCTGGCGCTGACGCGCTCGCACGAGTCGGGCTGGAGCCGATTCGCCTGCGCGCGAAGGAAGGGCTGTCGCTGATCAACGGAACGCAGTTCATGGCCGCGTTCGCCGCGCTCGGCATCGTTCGGGCGCTCAGGCTGGCGCGTGTCGCCGACATCGCCTGTGCCCTGACGATCGAGGCGCTCGAAGGGTCTCGCCAAAGCTTCCGGCCCGAGGTGCAGGCGCTGCGACCGCTGCCGGGGCAGGCGGAGTCGGCCGAGAACGTCCTCCGCCTGATCGAGGGCTCCAGCGTCGTCGAGTCGCATCGCTGGTGCGACCGCGTCCAGGACGCGTACTCGCTCCGGTGTGCGCCGCAGGTGCATGGCGCGTGCCGCGACCTGCTCCGGTACGTCGAGGAGACGGTCTCGGTCGAGCTCAACGCGGCAACCGACAACCCGCTCGTCCTGGTCGACCAGCGCGAGATCGTTTCGAACGGGAACTTCCACGGTCAGCCGCTCGCCTTTGCGCTCGACGCGCTCGCGATGGCCGTGTCCGAGTTCGCGAACATCTCCGAGCGCCGCACCGAGCGCCTGGTCAACCCGAGCCTCTCCGAGGGGCTGCCGGCGTTCTTGGCCACGGACGGCGGCTTGAATTCGGGGTTCATGATTCCCCAGTACGTGGCCGCGTCGCTCGTCAGCGAGAACAAGGCGTTGACCCATCCCGCGAGCGTCGACTCGATCCCGACGAGCGCGGGACAGGAGGATCACGTGTCGATGGGGAACGCCGCAGGGCTCAAGGCGTGGCAGGTGCTCGCCAACTCGGAGCGCGCGCTCGCGATCGAGCTTCTCGCCGGTGCGCAGGCGGTCGAGTTCCTCGCGCCGCTTTCGCCGGGACGCGGCTCGAAGGCCGCGCGCGCGTTCGTGCGGAAGGTCTCGCCACGGCTCGCGGAGGACCGGCCCCTCTCCGGCGAGATCGAGGCGCTCGCCGATTCGATTCGCGACGGATCGCTGCTGGCTGCCGTGGAGGCCGAGGTCGGAGAGCTGCGATGAGTGACGGCGGCTTGCCGAAGCGTCCGTTCCGTGACAGCGCGATCTTCTATGGCGCGCTGGCGGTTGTCGGCTTCGGGTTTCTGCTTCTGACCGGGCAGGACGCAGTGCGGGCTGCCTTCGGCGCCGGCGCGGCGTTCCTGCTGGCGACGTCGTGGAGCTGGTGGCGCTTCTCCCGGGCGCAAGCGGAGCAGGAGCGGAACCGGTGACCGCCGTCGAGACCGTGGACGCGGCTGTCGACGCTCTCTGCGGCGACCTGACGAAGATCCGGGCGCCGCGCGGGACGGCGCTCAACGCGCGCTCGTGGGCGACCGAGGCGCCGTTGCGGATGCTCCTGAACAACCTCGACCCCGAGGTCGCCGAGCGGCCGGAAGAGCTGGTCGTGTACGGAGGTTCCGGGAAGGCTGCGCGCGACCATGCGGCGTTGAAGGCGCTTGTCGGGTCGCTCTTGCGGCTCGGAGACGACGAGACGCTGCTCGTCCAGAGCGGCAAGCCGGTCGGCGTCTTCCGGACGCACCGCGGAGCGCCTCGCGTACTGATCGCAAACTCGCTGCTCGTCCCACGGTGGGCGACGTGGGACGAGTTCCGCCGGCTCGAGGCGCTCGGGCTGACGATGTTCGGCCAGATGACGGCGGGAAGTTGGATCTACATCGGCACACAGGGAATCCTCCAGGGGACGTTCCAGACCTTCGCGGCGGCCGGAGAGAAGCACTTCGGCTCGTCTGACCTGGCGGGGCGGACGATCCTCACCGCCGGCCTCGGCGGGATGGGGGGTGCTCAGCCCCTCGCGGGGACGATGGCCGGCGCTGCCGTGCTCTGCGTCGAGGTCGATCCTGCTCGTATCGAGCGTCGGCTGGAGACGCGCTACCTGGACGAGGCGTCCGACTCTCTCGACGACGCGCTCGGCCGTGTGCGCTCGGCTGCCGACGAGGGCAGGGCGCTCTCCGTTGGGCTGCTCGCGAACGCCGCCGACGTCGTTCCCGAGCTCGCGCGTCGCGGCGAGCACTTCGACCTGGTGACCGACCAGACGGCGGCGCACGATCCGCTCAACGGCTACGTCCCCAGCGGGCTCGACGTCGCGGCGGCCGCCGAGCTGCGCACGCGCGACCCGGGGGAGTACCTGTCACGAGCACGTGACTCGATTGCAACACATGTGCGCGGGCTGCTCGAGTTCGTCCGGGCGGGCAGCTATGTTTTCGATTATGGCAACAATCTTCGAGGTGAGGCCTGTGAGGGTGGGGTAGAGGACGCGTTTTCATATCCGGGCTTTGTCCCGGCGTACATCAGGCCGCTTTTCTGCCGTGGGATCGGACCGTTCCGCTGGGCGGCGCTGTCGGGAGAAGCGAGCGACATCGCGGCGATCGACGCGAGGCTTCGCGAGCTCTTCCCGGACGACGCGCTGCTCCAGCGCTGGCTCGACCTCGCCCCGGAGCGGGTGGCATTCCAGGGGCTACCCGCGAGGATCTGCTGGCTGGGGCTCGGCGACCGCGCGAAGGCCGGGCTCGCCATCAACGAGCTCGTCCGCAGCGGGGAGGTGACGGCTCCGGTCGTGATCGGGCGGGATCACCTCGACGCCGGATCGGTCGCCTCGCCGTACCGCGAGACTGAGGCGATGAAGGACGGGTCGGATGCGATTGCCGACTGGCCGATCTTGAACGCCTTGCTCAACACGGCCGCAGGCGCGACTTGGGTTAGCGTCCATCACGGCGGCGGGGTCGGCATCGGGAACTCGATCCATGCCGGCATGGTCGTCGTGGCCGACGGCTCCGAGGACGCGCGCGAGCGACTCGAGCGTGTGCTCACGACCGATCCGGGGACCGGCGTGCTCCGCCACGCCGATGCGGGGTACCCCGAGGCGCTCGAAGCGGCAGAGGCGCACGGACTCGAGCTCCCGGCGCATCCGGCCGGCGAGTGACCGACGCGGCGGCCGGCGGGCGCCGGCTCCTGATCCACGACCTCGAACAGCTCGCCACTCCCGCCGGCTCCGGGTCGCCCCTGCGCGGGCGAGATCTCGGCGCAGTGGACGTCGTCGAGGGCGCCTACGTGCTGTGTCGCGACGGCCGGATCGAGGCGGTGGGAAGGATGCGCGACCTCGTCGCACCCGACGGCGAGGTCGAAGAGCTCGACGGGCGTGGACTCTGCGCGATCCCCGGCCTCGTCGATTGCCACACGCATGCGTGCTTCGCGGGTGACCGGGTCGAGGAGTTCGCGCTTCGTGCGGCCGGCGCGAGCTACGAGGAGCTCCACGCTGCGGGCGGCGGCATCCTGTCGACCGTTCGAGCGACGCGTGGCGCGGGCGAGGACGGGATCCGACGCGAGCTGCGCCGCCATCGCGAGTGGATGCTGCGGGCCGGGACGACGACGTTCGAAGCGAAGTCCGGCTACGGCCTCGACCACCAGACCGAGCTCGCCTCGCTCCATGCGATCCGCGACGAGGGCGGCGTCCCGACCTTCCTCGGCGCTCACGCCGTGCCGCCCGAGTTCGACTCGGCCGACTCGTACCTCGACTGGCTCGTGCCGGAGGTCCTGCCAGACGCTGCCGAGCTGGCCGAGGCCGCCGACGTCTTCGTCGAGCAGGGCGCGTTCGATGTCGACCAGGCGCGGCGCTATCTGTCGGAGGCGCGCCGCCGCGGTCTCGAGCTCCGGCTCCACGCCGACCAGTTCACGGAAGCAGGCGGACTGCAGTTGGGCGTCCAACTCCGCGCGCGGTCGGTCGACCACCTAGAGGCAACCGGCGAGCACGGCGTCCGCGCGCTTGGCGAAAGCGACGTCTGCGCCGTCTTGCTCCCCGCGAGCGCCCTCTTCCTCGACCGTCCGATGCCGCCGGCGCGACAGCTTGTTGATGCCGGCGCCGTGGTCGCTCTCGCCACCGACTTCAACCCCGGCAGTGCGTTCTGCGAGAGCCTGCCGGTCGTCGCCTCACTGGCGTGCACCCAGCTGCACCTTTCGCCCGCGGAAGCGCTCACGGCCATGACCGTCAACGCCGCGCACGTGCTCGCGCGCGCCGACCGGAAAGGCCGGTTGGCACCGGGCTACGACGGCGACGTCGTGCTGCTCGACGCGCCGGACTGGCGGCACCTCGCCTACCACCTCGCCGGCGACGTCGTGGCGGCCGTGGTCCAGGGCGGGAAAACCGCCTGGCGCCGCTAGGCTAGCCGCATGCCGAGCCGCAAGCAGCGCCGGCGGCGCGCGAAGGAGCGCCGCCACGAATGGGAAGAGGTCTGGGTTGACGACGAGGGCAATGAGGTCGAGGCGCCTCCGGACGAAGACGCCCCGAGTCGCAACGGTAAGAGAGCGAGCGCGCCCGCCCGTAGAGCCGGCACGCGGGCAGTCCAACCTCCCTCGTGGCGCCGCGTCGGCAAGCGTGCGCTGATCTTCGCGCCACTCATGTTCCTGACCGTTTCGCTTCTCTCCAGCGAGCTCAGCATCTCGCAGCGGATCATCAACACGCTCTTCCTGCTCGCGTTCTTCCTGCCGTTCAGCTACGCGATGGACGCGCTCATGTACCGGATGTCCACGCGGCGCGGCGGTCGCCAGGCCCGTTAGGCGTTCCGCGGCGCAGGACCGCCGCGGTAGTGGCCGGGACCGGGCCAGGGGGCGAGCAGCAACAGGATCCTGCCTCCCTCCGACGAGGAGACGCGTCGTCGCTCGTTCTCTTCGAAGCGAACGAGTGTCCCCGGTCCGGCATCGAGCGATTCGCCGCCGGCGTCGATTCGAACGCGCCCGGCGACCACGACGACGTACGCGCGCTCGTGCACCTGGTGGTCGCCCATCTCCTGTCCCGGGTCGATTCGGATGAAAACGGCGCGGGCCTCGTCGGTCGAGTGGAGGACGATGGGGCTTCGGGTGCCGCCGGGAGTCTCGAAGTCGAGCAGGTTCCAGCTCTGCACGCCGCGATCCTATCCCGCTTCGGAGCCTGGTTAGACTCGCCGCCAGGATGGCTCCCGTCGTCGACACGCACGCCCTCGGGCCGACCGAGACGAATTGCTACGTCGTCCGCGCGGACCCGGCCGCGCAGGAGGCGGTTGTCGTCGACCCGGGCTACGAGGGCGTTCAGCCGGAATTCGACGTGGCGGCGATCCTCGTCACACACTGCCACTGGGATCACCTCGGCGGCATCGCCGGCCTGGCCGCGGCCACCGGCGCGCCGGTCTACATGCCCGAGAGCGAAGCTCCGGTGCTCGAGAACCCGGACGCGTTTTATCCCGGCCAGCAGATCCCGCCGTACTCGGCGGACGTGCGCCTGAACGAAGGCGACACGATCGACGCAGGCGGGTTGTCGTTCACAACGATCTCGGTCCCGGGACACTCACCCGGCCACGTCGCCTTCGCGACGGACGGAGCGCTCTTCTCCGGCGACGTGCTGTTTGCGGGGAGTGTCGGGCGCACCGATCTCCCGTTCACCGACTGGGACACGCTTGTCGAGTCGATCCGCCGGCTCGTCGACGAGTTCCCGCCAGAGACGATCGTGTACCCGGGCCACGGCCCGGCGACGACTCTCGGCGCCGAGCTCGCCTCGAACCCATTCCTCGCGGAGCTCCGCGCGGCCACGTGAAGTTCGAAGCGCCGCGCGGGACCAACGACATCCTCCCGTCCGAGCAGCCGCGGTGGCGGCGGGTGATCGGGGAGGCGGAGCGCCTCTGCGCGCTGTACGGCTACCGCAGAATCGATACGCCCGGGTTCGAGGACACGGAGCTCTTCGTCCGGACGTCGGGCCAGGGCTCCGACGTC